>JAABUS010003418.1_pt1 | contig 25878 bp, 28 predicted proteins | sample 5560161 | NCBI WGS metagenome assembly JAABUS01 (sample SAMN10711885, study PRJNA513376) | rock metagenome | isolation source: Antarctica rocks | place: Antarctica: Victoria Land, Trio Nunatak nord | collected 2016-01-04
GGCCACGTCGATGCTCCAGCTCCGATTGAGCCGAAACCTCTACAAAACCCGAGCGAATCGCGGCCATCCCGAGATCAGAAAATGAGGGGATTCGTGAGCACCACCGCGTCCGGCATCGGCAAGGCGGCAGCCAAGGCCGTGCTGTCCTTTCGACACGGCGACGGCGCGAACCAAAACGAGGATCTCGCAGTTGGAAAGTACAAGGACTACACCGGCTACACGCCGCGCAATACGCCGCAAAACATCCTCGACCCGGATCACTGGCAGCCGCTGTTCATTCCCGTCACCGGTGTGACGCAGAGCTACATTGCGCCGCACTGGGGATTGGTGACGCCGTTCGCTTTGCTCTCGGCCGACCAGTTCCACCCGATCCACGGGCCAGCCACGCACACGGAGCCCAACTACAAAACCGAGGTAGACGCGATCATCCAGACAACCGCGGACTTAACAGACCGACAAAAAGTCATCGCGGAGTATTGGGCGGATGGTCCCAGCTCCGAACTTCCGCCGGGGCATTGGTGCCTGTTCGCGCAATGGGTGTCGCGTAAGTACGGGCACAGGTTGGACACCGACGTCTACCTGTTCTTCGCCATGACCAACGCCGTGTTCGACGCCAGCATTGCTGGATGGGACGCGAAGCGGCGTTGGGACTCGGCACGTCCGGTATCCGCGGTGCACTTCCTGTATTCCGGGCAGCAAGTGCCATGGTGGCAGCCGGCCGGGCAGGCACCGCGCACTGTGGACGGCAAGGACTGGCAGCCTTATCAGGCCGCAAACGTCGTGACACCACCATTTCCGGAGTTCTTCTCCGGCCACAGCGTGTTCAGCGCGGCAGCAGCCGAGGTGCTGCAATCGTTCAAGGGCAGCGACGATTTTGGCGCCTCGACCCGGATCGCGGCCCATAGCTCCCGGGTCGAGGTGGGGCAATCCCCGACTACGGATGTGATCCTGTCCTGGCCGACCTTCTCGGCTGCCGCGGACGAGGCGGGAATATCGCGTCGCTACGGCGGCATCCATTTCAAGGATGGCGACCTTGCAGGCAGGGAAGCGGGTCGGAAGATCGGCGCGCAGGCCTGGTCGAAGGCAAAATCACTGTTCCAGCCGGATGAAGACGTGATTGCTTGACCGGGTCACCAGGTAGAAACAGCCTGCTGCCTCTGCGGTAGCAGGACTGTTCAACGCCTTCGAATGATGGCGAGTGAGAGTAGGTTTTAAAGCCTGCAAGACCGGCACGGTAGCGGACCTGGCTGAGCGTATCGGTCCAGTTTGACTTGAGGATGTTAAAGGCGAAGCTGCGCAGCGGGGCGTTGGTGCATGGATGCGGCGTGATGGTGTGAAGCCGGCATTGAAGCTACTTTCCTTCCATGCCGTTCAAGCAGAACGCCGCCCGGCGGCATCGCATTCCCCGCGCCCGCCGCCGGGGCACGAACTGGCCTGCGTATGAGGCTGGGCTGCGGCAGCGCGGTGACCTCACGCTGTGGCTGGACGAGGCGGCGTTGGCCGGCTGGGCAGCGCCAAAGCGGAGCAGTCCCGGCGGGCAGCCGCTCTACTCCGAGCTGGCCATCGAGCTCGTGCTGACCTTGCGGCTTGTGTTCCATCTGGCCCTGCGCCAGGCTGAGGCGTTCAGCCGCAGCGTGCTGCGCCTGCTCGGGTTGGCGCTGTCCGCCCCTGACCATACGCCGTTGAGCCGGCGCGGTCGGGCGTTTGCGGGCCGGCACCCGCGTGCGCTGGCCAGCACTGGCCCGATCCACCTCGTACTGGACAGCATGGGCCTGGAGCTGTTCGGCCAAGGCGAGTGGGATGCCGAGAGGCACGGCCGGGCGCGCCGGCAATGGCGCAAGCTCCACCTCGCCGTTGATGCCGGCACCGGGGAGATCGCAGCGCACGTGCTGACCGAGGGTCACGCCGACGACGCGGCTCAGGTGCTGATCCTGCTCGGGCAGGTCGAGGGCGTGATCGTGTCCGTAGCGGCGGACGGCGCCTACGACGGCGAGCCCACCTACGCAGCGGCCGCAGCACTGCAGCGTCATCCACCGCCGGACGTTGTCGTGCCGCCCCGGGCGTCGGCGTTGCCAAGCTCGGACGACCGCGACAGCGACGCCCAGCGCCCACGCGACCGCCACATCCAGCTCGTGGCTGAGCGCGGCCGTATGGGATGGCCGCATCCCTGCACCAACACCGCGGCATACGGCATCGCTGATTATCAGGCCGCTTTTGCTACGGTGCCGTGCGGATCGAGGATGAACTTCTTTGCCGCCCCCTTGTCGAAATCGGCGTAGCCCCCTGGTGCGTCCTCGAGCGAGATCACCTGCGCATTGACGATGTCTGCGATCGGAATGCGGCCGTGCAGGATCGCCTGCATCAGTTGACGGTTGTAGCGCAGGGTCGGCGTCTGGCCGGTATGGAAGGATTGCGCTTTCGACCAGCCCAAGCCGAAATTGAGCGACAGCGCGCCCTTAGCGGACTGCTCGTCCTGCGATCCCGGATCTTTGGTCACATACAGGCCGGGGATGCCGATCGAGCCGGCATAGCGGGTGACGTCCATCGCCTGATTCAACACGACCGCTGGCTGTTCGGCGCCGCCGTGGCCTTTCGCCTCGAAGCCGACCGCATCGATGAAGCAGTCAACAAAGGGTTCGCCGACGACCGCCTCGACAAGCTCACCCAACCGGTCATGGGCATTGAGATCGATCGGCTCGAAGCCGACTTTCTTCGCATGCGCCAGGCGATCCTTGTTGGTGTCGCCGATCATCACCACTGCCGCGCCGAGAATGCGCGCCGATGCCGCAGCTGCCAGACCGACGGGACCGCAGCCCGCGATGTAGACAGTCGAGCCGACGCCGACCTGCGCCCTGACGGCGGCGTGGAAGCCGGTCGGGAGGATATCGGTCAGCATCGTCAGGTCGCGTATCCTGGCGAGCGCCTGGTCCCGGTCCGGGAACTTCAGCAGGTTGAAGTCGGCATACGGCGTCATGACGAACCGCGCCTGGCCGCCGATCCACCCGCCCATGTCCACATAGCCGTAGGCACCGCCGGGGAGCCCGGGATTGACCGTGAGGCAGACGCCCGTGTTCCCCTCATGGCAGGTTCGGCAGCGCCCGCATGCGACGTTGAACGGCACCGAGACGATGTCACCGACATTGAGGAACTCCACGTCGGACCCTTTCTCGATCACCTCGCCGGTGATCTCGTGGCCGAGCACGAGGCCAGCCGGCGCGCTGGTGCGGCCGCGCACCATGTGCTGGTCCGAACCACAGATGTTGGTCGAGACGATCTTGAGGATCACGGCGTGGTTGATCTTGCGGCCGCGCGGATCCTCGAATTTCGGATCGGCGATGTCCTGAACCTCGACGACACCCGGCTTAATATAGACGACACCACGGTTCTTGCTCATGCAGACCTCCTTGGATGGCGGTTTGACTTCAAAGTGCCGCAGCAGCCGCGTCGGCGATCTGCTGGTCCTGCTCGCCGGTGCCGCCGCTGACGCCGGTCACCTTGCCTCCTGCTTTCAACGGTAGGCCGCCGGCAAAAATCATCACCCGGCCTTGGTTGGACGCATGAACGCCGTAGAACTGCTCACCTGGCTGCGCGAAGCTGGCAAGCTGTTTTGTGGCGATATCGAAAGCCCGCGACGTGAACGCCTTGTTAATTGCGATATCGATACTGCCCAGCCACGCATCTTCCATGCGGGCGAACGCGAGCAGGTTGCCGCCTGCATCCATGACCGCAATGTTGGAAGGCGAGCCGATTTCCTTTGCTTTGGCGATCCCCGCCTGGATTATCCGCTGCGCGTCGTCGAGCGATACGGACTGGAATGATCGCATGACGCCTCCTTTGCTCGTCGGACTCTTTGTTTGCCTCGAAGATGAATGACTTTGTGCATTTGACGTCAGAAAGACATCGCTGAGAAGAAGTATTTGCTCAACCTAGGTAGGAAGTGTCCTGCCCGGGTAGGGTTTGCCGGGGTCGTAGCCGTAGTCGCTGTTATCGCCAGGGCCGCGCCGGCCGTCCTGGCGGGTCGTCTGTTGGGAATGTCCGCCAGCTCCCGCCAGCGCCAGGAGGGTATGCCGACCGACAAGACGGGGGGCCTATGAACGCGGGCTGGTGCATGGCGGGCCCTTTTACCTGGGCGGACCATAGGGGAGTGCTATCGGTCGTGTCTGATCAGACTGCTTCTTCGGAACCAGCTCAAATCGTTCAGGAACGTAACTACTCACCTCCCTGTTCAGGCGGTTCGCATGACAGCCTCTCCGGCCAGCGCGGCCCGTAGCGCTCCGAATGCGGTCCGTCCATGCAAGCGCCCGGTGGCGAGGACGCTGGCGGCTGCGGCATAGACCTTGGCGCCCCATTCGGCGCGGAACCCGCCCGTCACCTTGCGGAAGATCACCGAAGGGCGCAGCGCGCGCTCGCAGGCGTTGTTGGTATAGGGCACGTCGCGCCGGGTGACGAAGCGGAATAGATCGTCGCGGTCGCGGCGCATGGCGCGGAACAGGCGGCGCGCCGCGGGCCGTTCCGGCATCGGCTCTGACAGCAGCCGGTCCAGCCGTCGCTCCAGGCCCGCGTGGTATTGCGCCAAGGTACTGTCCTTCAGCCCCGCCCGTCGCTTGCCGATCGCCATGGCCCGCAACAGCAGCAGGCGAAAGCCTGGTGCAAACCCGACATCTCCATCCTCGCTCGCATAGGTCGCATCACGCAGCAGGTGCGCCTACGCGATCGACGCCGGAGACACCGTGTTCGCCCCGCGCATGAAGGCGCTGCTGCTGCGCGCTGTCGTGCTCGCGCGACGCCACCGCAACCTGGCATCGAGCACCCGGCACGAATACCGCCGGCGCCTCGAATGTGCACTGGACGCGGTCATGGCGCTGGCTCCTACCCACCGTGACGGCCAGCGCCTGCGAAAGCGATACGGCAAGCTCCGCTCGCACCTGTTCACCTTCCTCGACCATCCCGAGCTGCCGGCAGACAACAACAGCAGCGAACGAGAGCTGCGGCCCACCGCCACCTACCGCAAGGTCACCGGCGGGTTCCGCTCCGATTGGGGTGCTGACCTGTTCGCCGGCGTGCGCTCCGTCATCGGCACCGCCGCACGCCGGGGCGTAAGCGCCTACCAAGCCATTCAGCAAACCCTACGCGGACAGGCCGCTACCTACCCGGGTTGAGCAGATACGCGTCCTGAATGATAGAGGTCGTTGAACCCCGCATAGGCATCGGCTTGCAGGATGCCGGCATAGCCCGCCAGGTGCTTGTTCGGATGCTCGCCCCTGCGGTCGCGTGAGTAGTAGAATACGGCGGCAGGCGGTTCTGGTCCGCCGAACGGCTGGTCATCACGCACATAGGTCCACAGGCGGCCGGTGACCGTCTTGCCGCGGGCCAGCACGGGCACGGTGGTGTCGTCGCCATGGATGCGCTCGGCCGACATCACGTGCGCCTCGATCAGAGCGGTCAATGGCGCAAGCGTCGCCGTGCACGCGCCGACCCAATCCGCCATCGTCGAGACGTCGATCTCGACCCCCTCGCGGGCATAGGTTTCGCTTTGCCGATTGAGCGGCAAATGCTGCCCAAACTTCGCTTCCAGGATCATGGCCAGCAGCTCGGGCCCGGCGCGGCCGCGGGCGATGGGGTGAAACGGCGCCGGCGGCTGCGTAATGCTCTCGCACGCCCGGCAGGTGAACCGCTCCCGCACTGTCTGGATTACCTTCCACTGGCGCGGGATCACCTCCAGCGTTTCCGTGACGTCCTCGCCGAGCTTGGCCAGCTTGCCCTGGCAGCACGGGCACTCGGTCGGGCCCGGGATGACCACGCGCTCGCGCGGCAGGTGCGCCGGCAACGGGCCGCGCACCGGCTTGCGGCGGAGGGTGCGGCGGGGAGGCAGGCCCTCCTGGTCGGGATCGAGTGCGGCCTCGTCCTCGGCAGCTGCGGCTTCCAGCTCCTCGAGTTGCAGCTCCAATTGGTCCAGCAGCTTGCGGCCGCGCTCAGACGAGGCGCCGAAGCGGTCGTGCTTCAGCTTGGCGATCAGCAGCTTGAGATGCGCCACCATTGCCTCGGCGCCCGACGCGCGCGCTTCTGTCTCGCGCCGCGCCAGCTGCTCGGCCGCCAGGGCGGCCCGCAGCAGGAGAATGTCATCCGGGACAGGATCAGGGGTGGGCGGAGCTGGCATGAAGGTTCCGGCAGCGTAGCTGGTGGAATGCCAGCGAAGGGGTCACACGAGCGATTGAATCACACTTGCTGTCGGCTGTGTACCCCTTTGTGCGAGAGAGTTGCGTCTTTGTGCGGGTTGATGATGTCAGCCTGCCATCTCCGGCCGCCACGTGCGTTGCGGGCTCCGCCAGTCGATCCCTTCCAGCAGCATCGAGAGAGTGGCCGGGGTGAGCGAGACCACGCCGTCCTTGGCCTGCGGCCACACGAAGCGGCCCCGTTCCAGCCGCTTTGCATACAGCGACATGCCGGTGTCGTCGTGCCACAGGATCTTCACCAGATCGCCGCGGCGGCCCCGGAAAACATAGAGATCGCCCGCATGCGGGTCACGATGGAGGGCCTGCTGCACCTACAGCGCCAAACCGCCCATCCCGCGACGCATATCCGTGTGCCCGTTAGACAGCCATACCCGCACGCCCGTGGGCATCGCGATCATCGCAGCACCGCCGTCATCACACGGCGCAGCGCCGCCAAGCCGACATCCGCCCCCACCCGGATGTACGTTCCGTCCGGCAGCGCGATCTCGATCCGCTCCGACTCGGCCGGCGCCACTTTGCCCGGGGCGGGACAAGGCGACGGAAGAGCCAGGCAGTTGGGAGACGGTGCATCAGCGGCAATTTGCACCGGCACGAACACCGGCATCGGCTCCGGCGCCAGCACACCCTCGCGTACCTGCCGCCGCCAATTCCACAGCAGACCCCGGCTTACCTCATGCCGGCGCGCCACATCGTTGAACGACGCCCCAGGCCGCTCGACCTCGGCTACGATCCGCAGCTTCTCCTCGCACCGCCAGCGGCGACGCCGCTCAACCCCGGTGATGATCTCCATCTCCAACCGCCTCCGATCTTAACAGCGCTTATACGAGCACCCCTAAGATCACCAGGCCGGGTCAGACATGCCAGGCGCTACTCGCCGGATGGATACGATGAAGGTGACGACGCCGCGATACGAGTTACAGCCGGCCACGATGGCCAGGATGGCGAACAGCAGCACATGAGGCAGCTTGTAGAGTTGTCCTTGTGCCCGGCGCGGATTGGGAACGTCCGCCAGCACATCCAACAACGGCGAAAACGCAGCCACGGCACCCTCCGACCCAGTTGCCGCCGTAGAGGTCAGACGTTGGCCGGCTCGGGAACCCCCCTTGCGATCAGCCGCCTCACTTCGCATCGCAAATGTGGCGGAGCGGACTCAATACGGCCGATCCAGCAGCGTTGAACAGCCCTGGGTGCGGCCGGGACCCAACAAGAGCCACCCAGGAGCTAGGGTCCGTCATGGAGAGCTCCGAGAGAGTGGCCTCCGTCCTAGCACTTACACCGGGGTAGAGCGGGAGCTGCGCTTGCGAGCGCAGCTCCTTCCCTCCAAGTTAATTGGCGGCAGCCCAGTTCAGGATTGCCTTGTTGGCCAAGTTCGGCCGTTCGAAAATGCTGACATGTGACGCACCGAGAATGACAGCAAGCTGCGCGTTCGGGATCGCCGCCTTCGTCATCTGCGAGATGGGGAACGCGTAGACCGGGTCCTCGAGACCGATCAAAACCAAGGTCGGTACGGCGATGGAGCCGAGCAAGCTCGTGTAGTCGGGCCGGGTTGCCAGAGCCTGGCCTCCTCCGAGCACGCCGTTGACCGACGCTTCGGCGAGGATATTCATCATCGTGGTCGATTTGGCGGTGTCCACGGCACGTGTGGCGCCGGTCAGCAACTGGGGCTCGATGATCGGCACGATGGACGATACGCCAACGTTCGCGCCCTGCTCCCTGTAACCCTGCCACTCTCCTTTCTCGACGAATGACGCCGCCATTGGGTCGGTGTCGATCAGCAGCATGCCGGCGAAGCGCTGGGGCTGTTCCTTATACATTTCCAGCGTCACTTGGCCGCCCATGGAATGACCACCGATGATCGCGGTCTGGATCCCGAGTTGGTCTAGCAGCGCCAGCATGTCGTGCGCGTAAGTCTCGATCGAGCCATTCTCATCGGGCGCCAAACTCTTGCCGAAGCCCCGGAGATCGGGGGTGATCACCTGGAAACGGCTGCTGAGCCCCGTAAGCTGCGATTGGTAAAGTTGACCCGACAGCGGAAAGCCATGGATCAGCAGCAACGGCGTCCCTTGACCGGCAACCTGATAGAAGATGCGTGCCCCGTTCACATTGACATAGGCTCCCTGGCGTTGATCGGCCTGCGCCGCCTCGGCAGGCGTGGGAGGAGGCGTCGGCGGAGGCAGGTATTGTGCGAGCTGCTCGGCTGTTGGCAACTGCTGAGCAGCGCTCGGCGTGAACAGCAACGGTATCCCGCCAAGCAGGATCGACATGCCGACCAGGAGATTAGTTCTAAGTTTCACTTGCTCTGTTTCCTACAACCATTACGATATTAATTCGTTGAAGATACTGGAACTGCCGCCATTTGATCAGTATAAAGCATTAAACCCAGTTCACCCGCTCTATCTCTGGACGATATGCTGAGTATTTTAACCGCCTCGCTGGAGCAGTCCACTTTCAATTTTGGGAAGTGACCATGCTGCAATCTACGTCTTGGCGGTCTGACATTCCTGCAACTATTGTTTGTTCTATGATTCCAACCATATGGGTAAAAATTCGTTTGGTAACAACCTTTCTATGTTAGCTTACATCTTTAGAAGAATTTAGTTTCTAAAAAATAATTTGATCAGGTCTCTGAAAAGTTCATCAGATTTGTGCGCATCCGGACAATTTTACGTTCATAGGATGATACGCAGCGTCAGTCGGATCACTTCGTAAAAGGCTCTTATTGGGTTCCGGGGTGGTAACGGCTCTGTTGCACAACCAGGCCTGCGATGAGGGTGCCGAGCACGGCCTTGCCGCGTCGGTGCGCGTTGTGCACGAACTGGAAGAAACCGAGACAGAGCGGCAGCTTGTCCAGCGAATTGCCCCGATGGGGGCGAAGCCAGGAGCGCAAAAAGGACCAAGAACCTTTCATCATGTTGACGTGGACCTCGCAGAACCCGTCCCCGTCCTCGTCGCGGGCATACTCGCCGCGTCCATGGCAGACCGTTTTATGCCCGTAGCCCCAGGCTGGCAGACGCGCGTAGATGCTATATTCGTCCGTGTGGACGAGGGTGCCCGGGGTGACAGCGGCGGTGATGACTGGCTTGATCCTGGCCTGCTGCACGTTGGCCAGCATGCGCAGCACCACCTGTCCGCCGCGCTGGATTAGGCCGAGCATGGGCGGCTTGTCCTTCTCCAACGTGCCGCGGCCTGGCGCGCCTGCCAGACTGCGGCACCGTCCGAGCCGCCACTTTTGGCCATCGCCGCCGGCTGTCCTTTGTGCCCGGCCACGACGTTATCTTGACCTCGCCTTGCGGCTCCACCTCTGGCGTCTTGGTGACCAAGCCACGGCGCAGCTGCTCCGTCATCACCTGCACGTCCGACGCGGTCAAGCCCAGCTCACCCGCAATCCGCCGATTGGAAAGGTTCAGACCCATGAAGGAGAGGCACAGCACCCACACGCGCAGCGGCTGGTGGTGCCCGGCCAGCACCATCGCGTAGCGATCCTCCGGAGGGAGATGCCGCGAAGCGGCATCAAGGCCGGTCAGATCATCGAAGCGCCCTGAACACGCCTTGCACTGGTAGCGCTGGCGACAGGGCTGCATATCGTCGTGGCCGTCCCGGGTAACAGTGCCGCTGTCACACACAGGGCAGCGCACACTTTCCAGCCAGCGGTGCTGGCGCACCAGCGCGAAGCACTTGGCGTTATCGAGCAGCGCCAAAGGTTGACTAGGTCGGATGCAGCCATGACAAAAGCTCCTCACGCGAGCAGGCCACCTACGCCCACTCTTGCTCGCGCATCAGAGGTCCTCAGCCCCGCTTCCGGTCCCGGCCTTACCACCCCGGAACCTAATAAGAGGCACCGCGCATTGCCATCTCAGCAGCATGTTTACGGCTTCCGAAGACGACGGCGCTGCGATCCGCACCGTCTCTCACGCGGAAGGCGAGCTACCCACCGCCATCGAGCTGCGTCGCCGGTTTCCAGGTATAACGGATAACGCCCAAGCGCGACTATGCGCCCGCAGCATCGCTGGCTGGTCGCCGGACCCCCTGCCCCGAACGCCCAGTAACGCGGCCACGACCGAAGATACGGTCTTAGCTGCCGATTGCTTGCTACAGTCTGCTGGGCTGACCCTCACCCCCTCACCATGCGCCCCGAATACACTACAGGCCCAGTCAGCGCGCCGGTTGTTGATCCACCCAATGGTTCGGAACTAACCAGCAGCATCGTCCCTGCTGGCACGATCGCCTTCATTTTGAGCCGCCCATTCGCCGGCAACACTCCAAGGCTGATCGGCACGGTAGCCCCTTCTGGAAATCCCCACAGCTCTAGCGAGTTGCCCGGCTGCACATCAGCGGCGGTTGCGATGATGGTCGCGTATCCGTCTTTCGTGACCATGACCAAGAAAGCCGGCGTTAGCGCGTTCGGCGCTGTCAGCGCGGCGACAGCCGGCTGCGAGCTTAGGAGTTTCGGCGTCACGATCGCGAACGCGATGGCAACGCCGCATACGGCACCGACGAACGAGCCCGTCCAGAAATCCCAGCGCCGCTGCTGCTGCTTCGGGATAACTTGACGCACAGCCTGAGTTGCCTGCTGCAACCCGGCAGACAACTCTAGCCGTTGCCACACATGCGACGGTGGCGTGACGGGCGGCACAGCACTGGTCAGCGGACTGAGCCGCCGCTGCCAAGCCAGGACGCTCGCGGCCATGGCTCGGTCTGACAGCGCACGCGCTTTCACGGCACGCGCCTCATCGGGCGATAGGAGGCCGATCACATACTCGGCTGCGTCGAGGTCGTGGGTCCGCGGCGGTGGCACGTCGTCTTCGGCCCCGCTCATGAATGACTGTCCATGCAAATCCGCAGAGTCACAAGCGCCCGGCGGATCGCAGACTTCACGGTCCCGAGCGGATAACCGGTACGTTCGGCTACTTCAGCGTGCGTCAGACCATCCATAAAAGCCATCACGACAAACTGGCGACTACGTTCCTCAACAGTTTTCAGGCATTGGCGCAGCATTTGTTCGTCACGTGTGGCTATCCGCTGTTCTAAAGGATTAAAATCAGGGTCGGCGGTGTCTGGTAGCTCAATACCGGTTCCCTCCGGCTTGGTGCGCTTTAAAGCGTCGAGCGCCCGGTAGCGGACAAGGCTGATCAGCCAGGACCGGGCCGAGCCGTATGATGGATTGAAATACGCGGCGTTGCGCCAGACTTGGAGCATCGCGTCATGCAGGACATCATCGGCTAGATGTGGTCGCCGCGTAATCCGCAGCGCCACACCGTATAGCCGGCCAGACTCCAGTTCGTAGAGGCGTCGAAACGCATTTCCATCCGCTTGTGCGCAACGCGCAAGCAGCATAATAATCTCGTCGCTTTGGCCTTCTGCGCCGCTATCCATCCCGCCAGCATATTAACCTGAATACCACGAGACGACATAGCTTGGAGTCCAGCAAGTATAAGACCTGACTTGCTGGTGCAAATCACGCCTAGCGTACTCACTTTTAGGTGAAACCGGGATCATACTTAGATTTGCAAGGCTGGGTAGCTGACGTTACGCTCCATTTATTTAGAGACAACGCAGAGAAGTTACTTGAGCCGTTCGACCAGTTGCGTTGCTGGCATCTTGAACAGTTTTAGCACGGATTGCGGCGTTGTTGCATCGGTCGGGAAGGTGGACGCAATAACCCCAATCCCCGTTGTCGTTCAGGCGATGCGGACGGAGTTCGAGCGTCTCTGTTACAGCATGCGGTAGAGGACATGGACTGCGACGCCCATCTCGGTCGCCTGCCGCTCGTCGGTATGTGAGCGCAGGCTGTCACCAATTACCTGTGGCTCTTGTCGGGTTCCGGGGTGGTGGTCTGGATGGTGCCGTTGGCGGGTATCTGATGTGATGGCTGGAGTGCGAGCAGCCAGCCGGGTTGCGCAAGGAGTTTCCGCCATCATGCCTGCATCCGACTTGGTCAACCTCTCCGGCCTGATGGACGATGCCAAGTGCTTCGCGCTTGTGCGCCAGCATCGCTGGCCCGAGGGCGTATGCTGCCCTGGCTGCGACAGTTTCTCGGTGATCCGGGACGGATGCGACGACACGCAGCCGCACCGGCAGCGCTATCGTTGCAAGGCGTGCGCGTCCCGCTTCGACGATCTCACGGGCACGGTGTTGACCGGCCACCACCAGCCGCTGCGGGTCTGGCTGCTGTGCCTGTATCTCATGGGCCTGAAGCTCTCGAACCGGCAAATTGCGGGTGAGTTGGGCCTGGCCGTCTCGGACGTGCAGGCCATGACGGAGCAGCTGCGCCGCGGCTTGGTCGCCAAAATGCCAGCGGTAGAACTGAAAGGCGAGGTGGAGATCGACGAGGTCTATGTTGTGGCCGGGCACAAAGGGCAGGGCTAACGCATGAGCAGCTTTGGGTTGAGATGCCTGGCAGAATACAAACCAGAGTATAGGCATATGAAGTGGGCGACAGGGGTCTTCCAACGATCGAAACGCGCTCTTTGAACCGGGTGGTTCTACTGGCGCGATCTCATGCGTTGGCCCTGGCACAAAGGGCAGCCGGAAGAAGTGGCCAAAAGGGGCGGCTCGGACGGCGCCGCAGGCTGGCAGGCGCGCCGGGCCGCGGCACGTTGGAGAAGGACAAGCCACCGATCCTTGGCCTGATCCAGCGTGGCGACCAGGTCGTGCTGCGCATGCTGGCCAACGTGCAGCAGGCCACGATCAAGCCGATTATCACCGCCGCTGTCACCCCGGGCAGCCTCGTCCACACGGATGAATATGCCATCTACGCGCGTCTGCCAGCCTGGGGCTACCGGCACAAGACGGTCTGCCATGGGCGCGGCGAATATGCCCGCGACGAGGACGGGGACGGCTTTTGCGAGGTCCACGTCAACACCATGGAAGGGTTCTGGTCGCTGCTGCGCTCCTGGTTGCGACCGCACCGGGACATCTCGCAGAACAAGCTGCCGCTTTACCTCGGCTTCTTCCAGTTCGTGCACAATGTGCGCCGACGCGGCAAAGCCCTGCTTGGCGCCCTCATCACCGCCCTTCTCAGCTGACGCAGGCCAACACCCCGGAACCCGACAAGAGCCTTCTAATTATGGAAAATGGGAGGAAGTCGCCCGGCAGCAACGGCGCAGTCCTGGAGGGCGGGCCGGCGGAGTCGTGGTGCGGAGACTGGGCCGAGGACAGTAGAGCTGCCCCGCACAGGGCGGATCGGGACAGACGAATACTGGCCAGGGTCGTTGCGGCAGGAGACTGGCCCGGCCACGGTGCATCCCAGATGACACATTCCATGGGATATACTCAGGGCCATTCAGTTCTGCGGTAGCGGCCTGGGCGTGAGCGGCGGCGCGGTGACGTAATAGCTGTATTGAGGCGACCTACCAGCTTCGTAGAGGTCGCCCTGTGCCATTTGCTGTCCTGCTTGCCGCACTCGCCGAAGTGCCCGACCCGCGCCGTGCCCAAGGCCAGCGCTACAGCATGAGCCACCTGCTGCTGTTCTCGGTCTTGGCCACGCTTGCAGGCGCGACCTCCTACCAGAAGATCGTCGCCTTCATCGCTCTGCAGCGCGAGCGCCTGAACGCCGTCTTCGGCGCCTGCTTCCGTCGCGCTCCGGCGGTCAACACCTTGCGCCATCTGTTCCTGGCGCTCGGCCGCGACGATCTCGAAGCAGCCTTCCGCCACTATGCCCGCGACTTGAACGCACGTCCCGCCCCAGAAACGCTGCGCACGGTCGAGCTTGATGGCAAGACACTGCGCGGCAGTTTCGACCACCTGACCGACCGCAAGGCGGTCCACGTGCTCAGCGCGTTCGCGAGCGACGCCGCCCTGATCTTGGCCCATCAGGAACTGGCCGGGGCGCCGGACGAGGTTGCGGCCGTGCCGAAGCTGATGGCCGAGCTGGGCCTCACGGGCGTGCTGTTCACCGCCGACGCGCTGCATTGCCAAAAGGACGCATTCGCGCAGGCGGCGGCGACCGGCAACGCCCTGCTGGTCCGCGTCAAGGACAACCAGCCCACCCTGCACGCGACCCTGGCCGGAGTTTGCGCCGCCGGGTGCCCCTTCGACAGCCATGAGGCCGTGGACCGCCGCCGCCACGGTCGTCAGGAGCACCGCCGCGTCGAGGTGTTCGACACCACTGGCCAGCTAAACGAGCCCTGGCAGACGCTGGTCAGCTGCGTCGCCCGGGTGTCGCGCCTGACCTACATCAAGGACACCCGCTCCGGCCTGTGGGCTACGCGCGAGGAGGTCGGCTACTATCCCTGCCAGACCCGTTACTGCGCCAAGGTCCTGGGCTGCGCCATTCGCGCGCACTGGGGCATAGAAAACCGTGCCCACTACGTCCGCGACGTGACGCTCGGCGAGGATGCCAGCCGCATCCGCACCAAGCCCGGTGTCATGGCCCGCATCCGCTCGGTCGCTCTCAACATCCTGCGCGCCAACGGCGTTCAGAACATCAGTCTGGCGCTCTACGCCAACGCCGTCAGCTTCGATCAGCTGCTCGCTTTTGGAACCCAGTAATTAGAACTGAATAGCCCTGGGGATATACTAAGCTGCCAGCGTGAGGCGGGTGGTGCTGGACAGCTCGGTCGTGATTTCGGGCTTCCGCAGCCGGCGCGTCGCGTCCTACAGGCTGCTCGATCTCGCCGCCGGCCGTCAACTCGTGCTGCTCGCCACGCCGGCGTTGTTCCTGGAGTATGAGGACGTGCTGAAACGGCCGGAGCAACGCAAGGTCTCGGGCCTAACCTTAGCGCAGGTGGACACGGCGCTTGCCGCGCTCGCCGCCGCGGGGTGGAGCCAGTCGAGGTGCATTTCGCCTGGCGGCCCCAGCTTGCTGATCCCGACGACGAAATGGTGCTGGATGCAGCAGTGAACGGGCGGGCCGATGCCCTGGTCACGCACAACCTGGCCGACTTCGCCCAGGCCGCGCCGCGGTTCGGCTTGGCCCTACTGCGACCGGGAGAACTGCTGGAAAGGATGAAGCGATGAGCAAAGCAACCTACCCCCTCAAGCTGCCGGCTTCCATCAAGGTCGCCGCCGCGCGGCTGGCCAAGGAGGACGGCGTGTCGCTCAACCAGTGGATCGCCTCGGCAGTGGCGCAAAAGGTGGCCGCCGTCGAGACCGCGGCCGAGTTCTTCCGCCGCCGTGCGGGCGACGCCCGGCCCGAGGAGCTAGAGCATCGTCCAATCGATCTACTCTTTCGAGTGGACAAAGATGCTCGCTGAAACAAAGGGCTAGGGCTTTTCTCCGATCCACTCCGATCGGAAAACGCTCTACGTGCCGTCCTCGCCTTGGTGCCGGACCGCCCGCCCGACCCCGGCGACGAGCTGCCGCCCGGCCTGTGACCGGGCCGGCGTGCGGGGCGTCTCCAGGCAGGTCCGCCAGGCAGTCCCTTGGTGATGTTCTGGATTCGAAGCGATATTGTCCCCGGTGACACTATGCCATTGTCCCCGGTGGCGCCACTGGTCGCGCTGCCGGGGATAGCATGGGGAACAATGAGCTGCGGACCTGGCTGACCTACGCCGAAGCGGGGCGAGCGCTGGAGATGCGACCAGGCAGTGTTAAGCGCCTGTCTTTCCGGAGGAAATGGCCACGCCGGACCGGCAATGACGGCTTGGCCCGCGTGGGTGTGCCCGTGGCGGAGCTACACCCTGCCACCGGTAGCGCCACCGGGGGTGTCACCGGTGGCAGCACCAGGGGCTCCACTGTTGGCGCAACTGGTGACAGCACGGGGAGTAGTGGGGATGCAGCTTCAGTTCCCGCCGAGACCCTGGCTGCGGAATTGGCGCACGTGCGGGTGCAGCTTGCCGCCCGGGAAGGCGAGTTGGCGGGGATGCGCGAAGCACTGCGGGTGGCAGAAACGAGCATGCACGAGGCGACACGACGGGCTGAGCACACAGAGTAGAAGGCATAGCGTTGTCATGCAGACAACGCTATGCCCTCCAATAGCATCCGGCCGCATGATGATGCAGATGCTCGGCGCTTTTGCCGAGTTTGCGCGCGCCATGGTCCGCGAACGAACCCAGGCAGGCCTGCGCTCCGCACGCGCCCAAGGCCGCCGCGGCGGCCGGCAACCCAAGCTCTCTTCTCAGCAGCAAGCCGAAGTGCTCGCCATGCTGACAGCAGGCCGCTCAGTCGCCGACGTCGCCCGCCTCTTCCACGTTCACCGCGCAACCATCAGCCACATCGCAAGCAGTGCCAGATCGTGAGCCGCCCTACACGTCTATGTTACGTTCCCCGAGTTGGCCGTTTTGTCGACTGATGAGGTGACTGGGCCAAGCACGTGGCCTGATCCGATCCCGCTTGCTGCTGGCGGCCTGATTTCTTAGACTGGCGTCTATGGATGCTGAGCCACCCCACTCCTCCCAAGTCGCGCGCAGCCTGGAGGACACCCTTGCAGGGCTGGACAGCCATCTGAGCGACGCCGAGAGGCAGGCTGCGGCCCTGCTCAAGGCGGCGCGCCGCCTGCGTCGTGCGGGCAAGGGAGGGGAATGTCGCCAGCCTGCCAGGCGCGCTTGCCGCCGCCCAGGCGGATGCCGCACGGACCGGCGAGCCGTTCGCCAGCGCTGCAGCGGCGCTCGGCTACGATGTCGCCGAGGCGTTTGCCAGCGGCGCCTGGCTTGACGAGCTGGCTGCTGCCGCCAAGGCGGCCGGCGTCGTGCTGGTGCGGCGGGACGGGCGCGTGACCGCCTATCCGGTGGCGCTGCGGCTCGACGGCCGGGCGCAGGGCGTGCGGGTTGGGCGCAAGCTGGAACGGCGCATCCGGCCGAGCTTCCTCGCCGCCCAGCTCAAGGCGCTGCAGCAGCGGCCGGAGCGGTTCAACGCCCGCCAGTTCCTCGACCGGCTGTTCGTGCTGTATGAGAGCAAGGCCCGCGCCGAGGATCCCGAGTGGCGCCCCACCCGGCCCGGCCCGGGGCCGCTTGTGGCGCTGGCGGAGCTGCACGACCAACTGACCGTGCTGCCGGCCGCCGCCGCCGACTACCCGCAGGAGGAGTTCGTCACCGACCTGCTGCGCCTCGACCGGCAGCCCGACGCCACCAGCAGCCAGGGGCATCGCTTCGAGCTTGGCGGCTCCACCGGGCGCAAAGGGGCCAAGCGGTTGACCCTGTTCGACGAGACCGGCGAGCAGCACGACTACTACGCCATCCGCTTCATCCGGGAGCCGTCCCATGGACGTGCTGACGACCAAGCCGCTGCCGCTCGCTGAGTGGCGGTCGGTCGTCGAGCGCGAGTACCTGTCGGAGTTCGTGCCGGCGGGCGGCGCGTCGGTGAAGCTCGCCATTCTGGACGACGCGGCGTTCGGCCCGGCGGCGGACCGGCTGATCGGCTTGGGCCAGGAGCGCGCGATGCTGACGGTGCGGGTCGATGCCGGGCGCACCCGCGTCCACATGATGCACGAGCTGTTCTTCGCCGTCGCCCGCGCGCTGGATTGGGACAGCCTGGTGCAGCGCTACCTGGAGCGCCTGTTCGCCGCCAACGCTTATCCATGGCCGCAGCCCGGCACGCCGATGCTGATGCCCGACCTGGCCATAGCCTTCGCCGTGGCGCCCAGCCTGCTGACCCGGCAGCGCGACCAGTGGCTGACCGCTGGCCTGTGGGACGACCGGCGGCTGGCGCAGGATTTCCGCGCGGCCCTGCTGCGGCTGTGCTTGTCCCGGCTGGAGCCGGATGGCGACGAGATGGCCGAGCCGGTGCTGCAGTGGCTGCGCGGCGAGAAGGTGCCGGCCGCCCTGCTGCGCACCGCCGACATCTCCGTCCGCATCACGCGCACCAACGCGCGCGCCATGCTGGCCGCGCTGTGCCACTTCGTGCGCAAGGCCGGGGCTGCCGGGCTGATGGTGGTGCTGGACGCGCGGCAGCTCTCGCGCACCGCAGTGGCCGAGGGCACGTTGCGCTACTCGCCAGCGGCGGTGATGGACAGCTATGAGGTGCTGCGGGAGATCATCGACGACGCCGAGCACCTGCCGGGGCTGTTCGTGGCGGTGCTGGCCGACGCGGCGCTTGCCACCGGCGATCCGCGCCGGGCGCTGAGCCAATACGCGGCGCTGCAGATGCGCGTATGGCCCGATGTGCGGCCCGGCGACCGGCAGAACCCGGTGGCCCCGCTGGTGTGGCTCGCGCCATGACGCCCCTGCCATGACGCTTGAGGCGCGCACGGCGATCGAGGCGCTGCGGGCCGGCGTGCCCAATCGGGCGGCGATCCGCCAGATGGGCACCGAGCAGACCGGCATCGAGCATGCCTTCGAGGCGGCGCTGGGTGCGGCTTGGGCCGAGGCCGGCACGGCGCCTGCCGGGATCGGGCTCGCCGGCGGCTTTGGCACCGGCAAGTCGCACATGCTCGGCTACCTCGCCGAGGTGGCGCGCCAGCAGGGCTTCGTGGTCAGCCGCGTCGTCGTCAGCAAGGAGACCCCGCTGTCGCACCCGGGCCACGTGCTCGCCGCTGCCCTGCGCGGTGCCGCGTTGCCGGACCGGCCGGACGACCCGGCCGCCGCCTGCGTCACGGCACTCCGCGAACGGCCCGAGGCGCTGGACGCGCTGGAGACCGCCGTCAGCACGCCCGAAGCTGGCTTCGCGCCGATCTTCGCCGCCTACCTGTTCCTGCTGCGCCGCGCGTCCACGACGCCCGAGATGCTGCGCCGCATCGCCCGCCTATGGACCGGCGCCAAGGTGAGCACGCCGGCGATCCGCCAGGCGCTTTCCGCGGCCGGGGCCGGGCGGATGTTTGCGTTGAAGCCGGTCGCCGCCGCCGAGATGACCGAGCAGCTCACCCGCTTCGTGCCGCTGCTGTTCCGCGCCGCCGGCTACGCTGGCTGGTGCATCCTGCTCGACGAGCTGGAGCTGATCGGCCGCTACACGCCGCTGCAGCGCGCGTTGTCCTATGCGTGGCTCGGCGCCTGGCTCGGCCTGGAAGGGGCGCGGCGCTTTCCCGGCATCGTCGCGGCCTACGCGATCACCGACGACTTCGCCACCGCCGTCATCAACGCGCGCCTCGACAGCGAGAAGCTGCCGGAGCGGCTGACGCTGAAGGGCCGCGACGCCGAGGCCGCACTGGCGCTGGCCGGCATCCGCCATATCGAGCGCACCGTGCTGCAGCATCGGCTGCTGCCGCCGACGCTCGACGACCTCACCGCCTGCCATGACAAGGTGCGGCACCTGTATAGCACCGCCTATGCCTGGCCCGCGCCGCCGCTGCCGCCGGCCGAGCGCACCAGCTCGCGCACCATGCGGCAGTATATCAAGGGCTGGATCACCCAGTGGGACCTGCGCCGGCTGGACGGCAGCGAAATCCGGCTGATCTCCGGCAGCATCGCCAGCGACTACACTGAGAACACAGCCGTCGCGGAGCCGAGCGCACTGGACAGCGAGGAGGCGTAGCGGCCCGATGCACCTCCTCCCCATCGCGCCCGCGTCGCAGCCCGCATCATCGCCCTGGGGGCTCGCCTGGCGCGCGCCGCTGCCGCCCTACCAGCAGGCCGGCATCACCCGCCTGCTGGCAGCGCCGGGCGTGCTGCTGGCGGACGAGATGGGCCTGGGAAAGACCATCCAGGCGATCGGCGCGCTGCGGGTGCTGCTGCGGGACGGCATGCCAGGCTCGGCGCTCATCGTGGTGCCGGCCGGGCTGGTGCTGCAATGGCGCCGGCAGCTGCGCGAGTGGGCGCCGGAGCTCACGCTGTCCACCTGCATCGGTCCGCCAGACGATCGCCGCCAGCGCTGGCGGGTGCCGGCGCAGGTGTATCTCACGAGCTTTGACGCGCTGCGCGGCGACATGGCGCTGCCCGCCCCGTATGGCCCGAAACGCCGGCTGTGGCGAGTGGTGGTGGCCGACGAGGCGCAGCGGATCAAGAACGCGCGCACCGCCATCGCCGCCACCGTCAAGGCGCTGCCCCGCCAGCGTGCCTGGGCGCTGACCGGCACGCCGCTGGAGAACCGCCCCGACGACGCGGTGTCGATCCTCGATTTCGTGGCCCCCGGCCTCTACGACCCAGACACGATGGTCGCTGGGCTGCGCCGTGCCCTGTCCGTCGTGCAGCTGCGCCGCCGCCGTGCCGACGTGCTGCCGGATCTGCCGCCCAAGACGGTGTTCGAGCTGGCCCCCGAGCTGCTGCCCGCCCAGCGCGCCGCCTACGACATCGCCCATCGCGAGGGCCTGGTCTGGCTGCGCGAGCTTGGGGCGGAGCTGCGGGTGACACATGTGCTGGAGCTGATCTTGCGGCTGAAGCAGATCTGCAACGCCTGCCCGCGCACAGGCGCCTCGGCCAAGCTCGACGACCTGCGCCGCCGGCTGTTCGAAGTGGCCGCCGCGGGCGAGAAGGCGCTGGTGTTCAGCCAGTTCGTCGCCGCCCCGTTCGGCGCCGAGGCCATCGCCCGCGCCATCAGGCCGCTCGGCCCGTTGCTGCTGACCGGCGGCATGTCCACCGCTGCCCGCGACGACGCGGTCGCGCTATTCGCCTCCGACCCAGGCCAGCGCGTGCTGGTCGCTTCGCTACGCGCGGGCGGCGTGGGGCTGAACCTGACCGCGGCCTCGGTGGTGTTCCACTTCGACCGCTGGTGGAACCCGGCGGTCGAGACCCAGGCCGAAGATCGCGCCCACCGCATCGGCCAGACCCGCCCGGTGCAGGTGTTTGCCTACCTGACCCCGGACAGCATCGAGCAGCGGATCGGCGAGATCCTCCGCGAAAAGCGCGCGCTGTTCGCCGACATCATCGACGGTGTGGCCACCGACAGCCTGCGCCGCCTGGACCTGCCGACGCTGCTGCGCGCCGTCGGTGGCTGAAGCAAGTGCGGCGTCGGCTTGATTGATCCCCGGCCGTCTCGCGCATCGGGATAGGTTCACTGATCATACGACAGAAGAGAGGCGCCATCGTCGACTTCAGCACCGAACACGCCATTCTAGCATTACAGTTGCATATTTTGTTTCATATGTGAGCGTTGAGCGGCGGCTTGGTGTGCCCGTCGCCAGAGTGACCAGGCGATGATGTGAGCCGGGCGAATATGTTGTTGCGCAAGGCGGGTGGCGACGCGACGGATCTCCTGGAGCGACCAACGGATAAGGCTTGGCGCACATGAGTCGAGCGGCGCGCAGTTTGCGAAGGAGCCGGCCGGTTCGCGTGGTGGCGGATGGTTGCCAACATGGCGAACGCCAGCATCACCAGCGAGACGTGGCGGTGCCAGCCGTGCCAAGAGCGGCTCTCGTTGTGATCAAGGCCGAACTCGGTCTTGGCGGTCTCGAAGCTGTCCTCGATCGACCAGCGGTGGCCTTCCACGGCGACCAGCGTGTCGATGCCCGTGCCCGCTGGGCACCACGTGGCGAAGAACGCGCACACGCCATCGGCGATGCTGCGACGTGCCAGCAAGCCGCGAGTCCACAGACCATGGCTGCCGGCGTAGCCCTGGGCCTGGGCGTCGAGGTCGCCAAGCTCCACATAGGCCCAGTCATAGACGCGCGGCCCCTTGGTGCCCGCGCCGGCCGAAAGCCGCCGCCAAGCGGCCGGCTCGAGTGTGGCCGCGACATCTTCGGCCGTGCCGGCGATATCGGGACGCGTCCCCGACGACCAGACCCCTTGGGTCCTGGGCATGCCGAGCACGTAGCCCTTGCCCGCATGCCGCAGCGCCATCTCGAGCTCGCTCACCCCATAGACCGTGTCAGCGGTAACCCAAGCAAACAGCACACCGCTCGCCATGGCGCGCTCGACCATGCGCCGGGCCAACTGCGGCTTGGTGGCAAAGCCGATGTCGGCCGGCACGTGCGCTGCGGCCAGACGGGCGGGGTCGTCCGTCCAGGCTTTCGGCAAGTAGAGCGCCCGGTCGACAAAAGCATGGCCGTGCCGGGACACATAGGCCGCAAAAACCCCGATCTGGCAGTTGGTGATTTTGCCGGCAGACCCTGTGTATTGCCGTCCCACGCCGCAGCTGGCCCGGCCCTGCTTGAGAAACCCGGTCTCGTCGATCACCAGCACTGCATCCGGGTCGGCCAGCGTTTCCATGGCGTAGTCGCGCACCATGTCTCGCAACGCATCCGCCTCCCACCGGCCGCGACCAAGGATCGCTTGTTGACGCCACGGGCCGGGGTCGCCCGCCGCCTCGGCTCGCATCCACCCGGTTTTGCGCCGCTCCGGCCCGAGCAGGCCGTCCAGGAACAAGCCCGCCGATGCCGCCACCCGCGCCTGCGTGAACAATGGCCGTATGCGGGCTTTCACATCGCGTAGCGACGACGCCCAAAGCTCTAGCATCGTCTCCATCGAGGCACTCATCATCCATCCACTCCCGGTCACACCGGGATGCAGCACCACTTCACCAACTATGCAACTGTAATGCTAGGCCAACATACGCCAGGGACCGGCAGGGCGGGGGAGTGCATGATCGGCAAGGTAAGATGTCCAATCACAGCGATGCTCGCCTCTGAAGACGCTTCGATGCGGAGACCTGACGCCCTACGGCTGGACCTCGCCACGGCGGCCGCTTAGCAGCTTGGGACGTGCTATCGTGCTGGCAGTCAACATGCCGCATCGGGCGTCGAGCTCGCGTCATTCCGCGAGCGTGACTGGATATGACGGTCAGCATGGCTGCAGGTGCGGACCAGCCATCGGCTACGGTACTCGGCCGGGGTCGCCCAGTCTGGTCGCCGCGAGGGGCAGCGAGCAGTCCAGGCCCAGGTCAAAGCCCAAGCTGCAGGCGCACGACCCGCGTGACGGCGTCGAGATCGTCTTTTCCTAGTGCCCCCAAAAGCCGCTGCAGCCGGCGCTTGCTCGCGGTGGTGATTTGGTCCGCCATGGCTTTCTGCCGTTCCCCACCGAGCGACACAAACGCCTCGGCCGGGTAGAGTCGTTCGACCTGGCTCGAGAGTGGCACCACCTGGACCCGGTTCAGCACGGGGCGTTGTTGCACGGATCGCTTTCAAACATTTCAATGCTTTAATACATATTGAAAGGGACGGCCGCAAGATTGGGAGTTGTAACGTCTCCAGGCGCCGAGAGTGAAAGTCGTGCATGGACGACACACGAAGCAACCGGCCTGACAATCTCGGTGACATCTCCGATTCGGGCTTGATTCTATTGACAGCAAAGCTGGTGCTGGCCGCTATCCGACACGAGACAGTCCCTGCACACATCAGGGACCACGCCGTTCAGCGCCCGGAAATGAGCACGACCCCCAATCTTGCGGCAGTCCCGGGGTTCGGCCAGACGGCAAGCCTGCGGGTCGGGTCAACACCGTCCCACCATGAGCTGTGGCAATAGTCACAGACGACGTCAAGCTGGCGTTTGCAGCGTTGGTTGAGTCTTCGGCAGAGTCTGGCCGGCTCCTTTGCTGACATTGATTGGCGCAAAGCCGCTATCCTGGGCGAGGGTCACGTCGCCCTGTTTGGCGAGTTCGAGGCTGGCTGTGAAGGTGCTGGTCCAGGCCGACCGCGCCATCACCTCTCTTTGGGACGCGCGGTCCTCCTGTGCGGCCGGGGCATGCGGCAGGAGCTGGCCCAGTGTCTGCGCAGTCCCAGTGGCAGCCAGGAGCCGCAGGATGCGGGCGCGGGCGTCAGCGACGGAGTGCAGCGCCATCTGCTTGGGCTGGTAGACCGGCGTGGTGTCGGCACGATCAGCTGGGTCCTCGAACAGCGCCAGGCACGCCCACAGGAACTCGACGACATCGACCTCGGGCTGCACGTCGCGTGACACGGCGACCCTGTCCGGCATCCCGCGGCCGAACACGTCGCGGCCGAGCTGCGGTCTTTGGTCCAGCCAGGCCGCCAGGGCCTGCGCCCGCTCGAGCCCGAGCAGCCGGCCGCGCAGCCGGCCGGCCTGCCGCTGGGCCGCCTCTCGCGCCGGCGTGGCTTGGGGGAGCAGCAGGCGCGAGCGCAGCAGCACCAGCCAGGCGGCCATCACCAGCCAGTCGCAGCACTCGGCCAGGGTGGCGGCCTGCTGCAGTGCCGGGGCGAGCTGGTCCACGAGGTCGCGCAGCGAAAGGCCGGCGAGGTCGATGCGCTGCGCCCGCGCCAGGCTCAGCAGCAGGTCCAGCGGTCCGCTGAACCCGGTGAGCTCCAGCCGCGGCGCATGGCTTTCCGCGCTGTCGGCGGCATCGGCGGCGACACCGTCCATGCCAGCGCGTCAGCCCGCTGACCGCGGCTGCAGCACGAGGCGCAGTGCCGTCCAGCGCGGGCCGAGCTGGGCGAGGGCTGCGTGCGGCGTGGCGCCGTTGGTGAAGAAGCCGTAGCCGGCGACGCAGTGCCCGGCCGGCAGGCGGCGGCCGGCGGTGGCGTTGTGCCGCAGCACGACATGGCGCAGCCGGTCGGTGACGCCCCAATGCGCCGCAAGCCAGGCCAGCGCCCGCGGGTCGGCCGGCCCGCGCTGCAGCACGCTGTCCGGCACCGGCAGCAGGGCGTGCAGGTCGAATGGACACGCCCGGTCGTGCCCGACCTGCGCTGCTGCGTGCGCCTGGTGCGCCGCGATCCGGGCGCGGAACTGCCGGGCTAGGATGCGGCAGCCCGCGACGCCCAGACGGCGTTGGGCGGGCGGCTGGGCGACGGCGAGGTTGAACACGTCCTCCTCGACCGCAGCGAGGTCGTGCCGCCAGGGCACGACGCCCGACCCGCGCGCTGCCGCGACAAAGGCCGCCAGCGGCTCGGCCGGGCCGCTCGCGGTCAGGTGGTGATACAGCCACCCGGGCGAGGCTCCTGCCCCGGGTGCCGTGGCGCCGGCCGGCATCGGCCGCCGTCCACGCGGTTTGCGCGGCGGCGCGGGTGGATGCGGCGGCAACGCCGGCTTGGCGGGCGCCGGCCCAGTGTCCCACGGCGTGCGGTAGTCCGTCACAGGTCGAGCTTGCCGGCCGGGCTGTCGTCCACGAGGCCAGCGCGCTGGACGTAGCCGCGCATGGTGCGCAGGTCGCGGTGGCGGGTGTGGCGCATGATGTCCTCGTCGCGCACGCCCTGGGCGTAGGCCTCGGTGATGAAGCCGACCCGCAGCGCGTGCGCGCTCAGCCGCTCGAAGCCCTCGGCCTGCAGCCCGGCCAAGCCAGCGCGATGCCCAAGGATGCGGGGCACCGCGTCCGGGTGCAGCGCCGCCTCGCCGATCCGGTCCGCGGTGCTGATGCGCCGGAACACCGGGCCGGCCTTGCGCCGTGCCACCGCCTGCCAGTCGTCGAACGCCCGCATCGGGCAGGTCTCGGCGTGCCGGCCGCGCGGCAGGCCGACCTCGGCTCCCTGCCCTGCCGGGTCGGTCTTGCCGCGGGCAATGCGCAGCCGCAGCCCGCTCGCGGTGACGGCGACGTCCTCCATTTGCAGCGCTACCAGCTCGGAGCGGCGCAGGGCGCCGGCGAAGCCGATCAGCAGCAAAGCGCGGTCGCGCCGGCCGCGGGCGCTGCGGTCGCAGGTGGCCAGGAGCTGGCGCAGCATGGGTAGGGTGAGTGCTGCCGCCTTCTGCACCGGCCGGCCGTGGGTGCGCAGCAGGCCCTGCAGCGGCCCCTGGATGTCGCGATGTGCCGTGTTCCAGGGCAGGTCGTTGAACCGGTGCATCTTTCCAAGTGCAGCGAGCCGCCGCCGGATCGTGCTCGGCGCGTGGCTGCCGGCCAGGCTTGCGAGGTAAGCGCCGACCGTGGCCGGCATAGCCGGCACGGGCACGAAGCCGTGCTCGGCGCACCATCCAGCAAAATGGGTCCAATCGGCCTTATAAGCGCGCAGCGTTGCCGGGGC
>JAABUS010003420.1_pt1 | contig 25855 bp, 25 predicted proteins | sample 5560161 | NCBI WGS metagenome assembly JAABUS01 (sample SAMN10711885, study PRJNA513376) | rock metagenome | isolation source: Antarctica rocks | place: Antarctica: Victoria Land, Trio Nunatak nord | collected 2016-01-04
CGGAACAGATCCGGCGCATTCTGCCACTTGTAGCTCTTGAACTGCCACGTCTGGCCCGTCGTCAGCACCGCGACGACGCGGTCCCAGTAGTCGGGCTTGAACTGCTCGGGCGTGTCGACGATGATGAAGCGCAGCGGGCGGTGCGCGTCGATGCTAGGGAGGAGGCGCGAGATGTGCAGGATGTTGGCGGTGGTGCCCGAGGAGCCGGCGAGGGCGGCGTCCGGGGGGATGTAGGTCCCGGATTCGAGGAAGGATTTGATGTTCGACATGCGGAGGAGGGAGGAGGCGGAGGGGGAAAGCAGGATGATGGGGTCGGGGCGGCGGGAGGGCTTTTTGGGGTGGGAGGCGAGGGAGGAGGGTTGGGTGGAGGGGTGGGAGGCGGTGGGGGGAGCTCCTGCGCGGGGTGGGGGTGCTCGAGCGCGGGAGAGGAAGATCTCGGCGCATTTGCGGACGTGGGAGAAGTCCTACGTGCGACTGTGAGTTTGTGGGTTTTCAAGAGGGGGATCGTTTTGAAGTGGATTGGCTTACGGTAGGCTTGATGCCCCTTAAGACACTATTCCTATCCCCCATCCTCCTCTCGCCATTGTAGATCTCTCGCAAGCGTGGATCAACGGTCTTGCCAGGTCGGATCCCCGCTCCACTGCTAGGCACGGTCGAGACGCCGCCGGCCGCCCCAGATGCGACTTGTGCTGATTTCGCAGCAGCGTCTGCTTCCGAGACCTTGATGTACTCGCTCTCATCTGATGCGCCCTCCAGCCATGTAATCAGGTCCAATCGCTCAACGAACACCAGGTTCTGGACCCTGCTCTTGCCGGCAAGCTGCTCATTGAGCTCTTGCGTCGAAGCAATATAGTCCGGAATCGCAACATCCTTCTTTAACCAGGCAAAATAGATACTTCGTAGATCGACAGGTCTATCAGAGGAGATGAAGCGCGTGGGAGTGTCGAGGGAGAAAGATTGTTGCTCAGGGGCGTCGAAATGAAGGTGCGTAGCGATTGCAAGGTTCTCCGTTGCGCCTGAAGTGTCTTCAGGATCTGCTGAGGGTGTAGCTGTCGGAGGGTTGTTCGATGCGATCGAGCGGCGGAGGCTGATCAACGAATCAGCCGAGGGATCCATCCGTTGCGAGCTGGTGCTAGAATCACGAATAGCGGATTAAACAGCTTGTATTGGTTTGCATGGTCATCGAATGGATGAAGCGACTCTCTTGTTACATCGTCATTTCTTGTGATTCGCCAATTATGTATGCGCTGCGGCTCTTTAGACGGCCCGCATATCCGATTACGTTAAATGGGGCTTTCCTCCCACAATTTATTGTTGATACACGTTGCTCTGGACGTAATCATCCTGACTGGGCTCGGAGAGTGCAGTCTCGTTGGCTTTAGAGGTGGAGCTGCCAGTCAGCTATGACAGCGACGATTCCTACAGGAATGGCGTTCGATGAGTGCAATTAAAAGGGGTGCAAAGCGCTGTAAAAGTGAGCGTAGGGATCAGCATGGTGGATATTGGCAATGGCTTGTGCCGTTCTTCGATCATAAAATAATGTAGGTCCGCGAGCAAGGGGTTGGGCTTAGTCTTATTGCCCAGACTTATTGTGGCATTTGTTCTTTTGTCGTCATACCAATAGGTCTTCCAGCTTCCTCCCATCCTCCCATCCTCCTTTTCGAGTGTTTTCCATCTTTGTACGTATTTACAAAGCAGCTGTAGCAATGCGGCTAGGTACAGTAAGAGCATGACTGGATCATTCTCGGGTTCTTACTGCAAAGAAATACGGCCGATGCGCTCCATATTTCGCCAGCTCTCGAGCGTGTAAATGTCCCCTTCACACCGTTCATAAGCACCTGCTCGCTCACGATCCACGAGAGCGAGGAAAGCATTCATTGTGTCGTTCAATGTCATGCCAATCGTTGCTGATTCATGCGCCGTGATGTAGACCCTTCCGGTATAGATGTGGATCCCAGCCCGTCCATTCCTGACGTTACCATACTCTTTCAACATCGTACGTAGATGGTGGAACAGGAAGCGTGTAGCTTCGTCGACGTATAACTGCGGAATCGTCGATGGCGGATGACGTGGGAACCATTCTGCTAGGAGATCTGTGCCGGGAATGGGAAGTGGGACGAAGAGTGGCTGAATAGCGCCAGGAACACTTGCATTGGAGCTGCTATCACCTTATGAGCTGAATCCAGAAGCACTGGCAGAAATGATGAGCACCTGACAAGATATGGCTGTCTCGGTCCTTGGCTAAAGCTGTTGAGGTTTTGTGGTATTGTAGCACCCTGGACAAGCATCGGCAAGAGGAAGAGAGTAAATATGATAAACATCGCCACATTTTCAAGAAATTGGATTGGAAATCAATGACGAGCCCACAAATACAGGCTATCGTTGCCGAACAAGGCGGTTAGTCGAGTCGCATGAATCTGCGGCTGTCGCGGGTTATCTCGTGCAAAGCTTGTAACCCGTCGACATTCTCATGTTCTTTCTGTTGCGCTTGTCCCGGACACGCGCGTGTACTCGACGCTGTTCCGTTCTGTTCGAAATGAAGCTCAGACGGTCTTACCTTATACTCTTTCTTGCAATAGCTATTTCGGTCATTGCACATGCAAACTTGGACCCTTTCATGGATTTTCTTTCACAATTGACCCGCCAAGGCGCATGGGTTGAGTTGGAGACCAAGATCCTATCTCGTGGCATCGTGCACTTCTCGGGATAGATCGAGTAAATATAATTTTAGCGCCTGCTCCGAAGTTTCCGGCTAGGCGTTCTGGTCGATCGATGCGGATGGATTGACGATTTGCCTACACAGCCATGGGTCTTGATTGGTTGTCCAGGCCATCGTAAAGCCGTCGACACGTTTTTCTGCAAGGGATAGTCTTCTGTACGGCCTCAATGCGCACAGGTTCGGCATTAGCAGTGCAGTCCAAAGATATCTTTTCGGAGAACACGCCCCCAGGGGTCTACCTATGCTAGTGGAAAGGAAGGTAACCGTACAAGCATGCATGCCAAGAGTACTTCCATGTCAGGATAGACGTGCATTGGCACAGGAGCCAGTCACTGCAGCTTGATAAGCTTTCCACCCTGCTCGAAGCTCTTGAAGAGAGCATCCTTGATTTCTTTGATATCTCCTGGATCCGTGACGTGGATCTGTGCTAGGACACTGCCCTTGGGCAGCTGGCTAGCCTTTGATTTTCCGCCGATAGATTGAATGTAGAGTCTATCTTTCTTGGAGCCGTCACTATTCATCTGAGCATCAAAGTTAGCATGTCTTTCGTGGGGGCAGGCTGCCTTCTACTTACACCTTGGTGGTCTAAACGAAATCCATGGTTTTTATCCTCGACGATAGTTTTCTCGCTCGGCACAAAATTCTGGAGTTTCTCCCCATCGATATCGTCAAGAAAATCTTAGATGGCTGTGTCGTTCTTCACCATCTTGAATAGCGGTGTTAGGAATAGGATGGGTAAGTCGTGTGATACTTGCTGATATTTTGAATTTCGCTGGTTGTGATCCGCAGCTACAGGTTGACCTTGAATGGGAAAGAGATATCCAGAATCAAGAGAGTTTTAGAAGCCTTGATATATTGATTACATATTACACAAGACTTCACACGACCCTGAGACTATCACTTGCCGTGATGAGTCTCTGTGTGTCTATGAACCTCAGGCTGGCCGAAGGTGACAGTGGGAACACAATTTGCCAGTATAGAGAGTTACCATGGAAGAAAATATGACCCCGATGTGACATGACTACAATGGTAGAGATACTCTATGACAATGCTGCTGTCTCATGCCGATCTTACTGTCATTGGCCCCTTGAGAAGCCGTTAAATTTAGTACTAGCTCAAGTGTCAAGCAGAGACTCAAGCTAGACTTGAAATGGAGAGCAAAGGCATTGTGCTTGCGAGGAAAACAGCAGAGACTATTGTAGTGAAACAAAAAGACAAGTGTTGGCATTACATACCATCACAAAGCAAAGCCGCGACTTTGTTACTGACCATCTTGGCGGTCACACCTACTTATTGTCGGCTGGTCAATCATTCAATATTATCGCCAGAATAGCCACGAGTCCCTCATCTCAATATCACGGAAACTATTACACACCAAACTACGCAGTAAAACTGATCATGGCTACCCAGGAGGACCATGAAGAACGTTTGCACTGGACTGGAGGAGTCTGGAGCTCTGAACCCGTCTGGCCGCGGGAGCCTGATGTCGAGGTCATCAAGTTGCTAGTCAAAGCTAGACTTGGTGCGCAACTGCCTGCGGATTTTCAGGATGCTTCGCCAAAGGTCACCTTCTTCGCAGAAGGGGGCTTCAACAAGCTATACCGGATCTCATTCATGGGTCATGATACCGACTACCTGCTTCGAGTGACGCTACCTATAGACCCCTTCTACAAAACTGAGAGCGAAGTTGCTACGATTACGTACCTGCGTGCCAATACCACCATCCCAGTACCACGTGTTTTCGCTTGGAGCTCGAACAGCAATAACGAGCTTACATTCGAGTGGATACTGATGGAGAAGCTTAACGGAGTACCGTTGTATGATCTTTGGCCTCGCAAGGTGCCATGGGAACGTAAGCTGGAGTTGACGTCGACAGTTGCTGGATTTGTTGAGCAGTTGCGCAATTGCCGATTTGATCGCATTGGAGGCTTATACTTCCAGTCGGCCATTGACTGAGGAACAAGAAACCCGGAGAAGAAAGTTGTCTCAGAGGCTGCATTTCTCGGCTCGCCTGCAGCGAAGCATCCTGATGATACGATTGTCGTCAATCACAGCGACACAGTACGTTCAAGCATTGAAGAAGCGGATCTTCATCCTCTGATAAACGTGGGAACCATGGACCAGCAACAACATGAGCTCCGTGCGTCAGCGACAATCGGCCCACTTCCAGCAACTCAGGATACGATGTCCACGAAGTGTGGCGAAGGTGTCCAATTTCGCGTTGGTCGAGTCTTTGATCCTGTGTTCATCAGGGGAAGCCGCTTGTACTTACCAGGTAATCGTGGACCATATCAAAGTTCGCTGGAGTGGCTGAGTGCGGAAATCCAAATCCAGCTAGAGTGGATCAAGCGCGGTCCTATTGAGGATGACGAAGATTATGACGACGACTTCGCGGAAGAGGCTCCGATAATGGAGCGTCTTTGTCAGGAATACCTTGACATTTTGCCAAAGGTATATAAGACCGGGGAGGAAACAGACTGTACTCTCCACCATAGTGATCTAAATGCGGCGAATATTCTCGTCGATCCCAAGACATTGGAGATCACCGGCATCGTGGACTGGGAAATGATCAATGTAGTTCCAGCATGGAGAGCTTCAGAACAACCCAAATTCTTAGGATACATGAAGCCAGACGATGACGAAGAGCCGCCATTGCCGTCGAACGATGTTAATGAAGAGCACATTTCTTGGGAACTGAGGGACCGATGGGAACATAAAGCTCTTCGGTCTCGCTTCCACAAGGCAACAGCGCGCGGCAGAGGAGGCAGCAATGACGAGTTCGATGAGACAAAGGAAACGAAGGCAAAGCTTGACTGCTATTTTTTCCTATCTGAACTTACCGGTGTGTGGTCATGGTCGGAAAAATGGTTGAAGATCTATAAGAGGACAGGTAGAAGTGTGAACCAAGCAGACTGGACGCATCCGACATACTCCACGGACGAGGAGACTTAGCGACATGTTTGAGCGCTGTCGGCAAGGCGGAGGGTAGCGATAGCTGCGAAAATAGTTTCACCAAAATATAAATTGGGCCACACTGAGGTCCATCAAGAGATCGACGAGTAATCTGACCACTGGCTTCTAAAAATGCTCCATATCTGTAGGCTACTATTCGATCTTGCTCTGGCTTATCATGAGTGATAGAGGACGAAAGGCTGGACGTCGTTCTGCTGTAGGTATTACGCATTGATGGTCTCCCCAATGAAAGACATTGGAGTCAACATAACGTCTTTAGGTCTGTGGGTAGAGTATCTTGCTACGCTCACAGGGGGCAAAGAGGCTCTGATATCATAACTTACTGTCAAGATTCAATCTACCTACCTTATGGTGTGCCTTGATCAGGTTTCCGAAATCCGACCACATGTCTTGTCAGGCTACGTCGATTTGATAGATCGTTGTCGATAATCATTGTCTTAATCTGTGATTTGATACCCGATTCTCATGATCCTTAATCGAGACATTCGCAGTGGGAAGTGGTGTATGGACAGTGAGCGAGAACGAGAACGGAATGACGTTCCGACGTCCTCGTAGCACCGTCAGGACTAAGAAAGGACTGACGAACTTTGATGACTGTCATAGAAGACGACTACTGAACTCCAAAAGCACTATATGTAAAATTAAGCCTTCGAAAAGTAGTTGTTTCAATTGTATAGTCCACTAGACACGGAGGCGTTTCGGCTAGTAGTCGGGTGAACGTTTTACCGTTCGTGATTGAAAGCGAACGTCGACCACAGGTGCCCTGGTGAAACAACGCCACTTCCTTTCGGAGTGCTGACAAAGAGAGTCAATGACTTACGGTTGACACTTGAGCGCTCGCTGCTATGGCTCGCGATTCCTTTCTGAAAACATCATTCTGTGCTGGTTGAAGGTTGTGAGCTTGTGGCCATGTCAGCAAGCAGGGCCAAGGCTAACCTGCTAAAGGAGGAGGGTAACAAGTGAGATCAAAGACATCCTTGCCCTGGACATCCACTGACATTCAGAAGACACTTCCAAGATGGGAACTTCACAGAGGCAGAGACGCTATACACAAAGGCCATCCAAAAGCATCCTACAGACTCCAAGTTCTTTACAAACCGCGCCATGGCCCGCCTGAAGCTGCAATCATGGGATGCCTGCATTGATGACTGCATCAAGGCCATAGAGCTGGAGAAGAACAACATGAAAGGCTACTACTACCTCGCCCAAGCCCAACTTGCGCTCCACCACCCCAACGAAGCGCTGAACTCCGCCGTCACAGCTTATCACGAGTGTCTCAAGACCGGTAGCTCTAGCACAGCCAATGTCTCAGCGTTGGTGCTGCAAGCCAAGAAGGAGAAGTGGGAGACCAAAGAGCGCGACCGGCTGCGGAGACGGAGCGATCTGCTTCGGGAGCTTGAGGACGGATTAGAGCAAGTGGCGCTGTATGAACGGAAGAACATCAATGCGCGAATGCGGAATGGCGAATTGGCACAGAGTGGTGCGCAAGAGGAAGAGCAAGAGCTCGAAACTTCGACAAGGCATAAGCTCGATGAGCTGCGAAGTGTCTTTGCTATCGCCGATCCCGAAAACATGCAACGAAGGGTATAGAACCAAATCTTGAACCTCGAGCCGCTTCCCGCTAACAATAGGTATAGGAAGTGCCAGACTACCTGATCGACAACATCACCTTCAGCGTGATGCATGACCCAGTCATGACCAAGCATGGCCACTCGTACGAACGAGCTACAATCCTCGATCATCTGAGACGGTCTCCCACAGACCCGTTGACACGAGAGCCTCTTCGCATGGAGGATTTGCGGCCGAACCTCGCTCTTAGAGCTGCGTCGGAGAAGTTTCTAGAGGATAATGGCTGGGCGGTGGATTGGTGATGCGAGCGGTATTTGGCCAATGCCATGCCTTTGGATGATTTTATGACCCGCAATGACACATGTGTAATATACCCTTTTTCCGTCAGCTTTGGAGTTTCATGCACGATTTGCATCGATCATTGAGGTGGACACGCTATGTGCACTCGTAGCTGAATAACGCATCCATCATAGTTCTTGTGCCCTGCGCGCGTGGTCATAGTCTCTCGAGCCATACCAAGGGCACCCTTACATGACACATCACAATTGGGAAGGCCACTCCTCCACTTCCCTACCTTGAAACATATGCCCTAACGTGGTGTGAGAGGCTGCGGTTACGGCTATGATTGTACGAGATAGCGGGCTGACTGCTTTGTGGTCATTACCAAAGCCGATGCGATGGATGTGACATGAAAAGTCTGCGAGACCTGCATACTGGCATCATGGAGGCGGTGCGATCCCTGTGTTCGATTCAACTTGGCTTGTTAGGAGTTATTCAGATAGTGACATTGTCAATGTGGAATCGATGGGAGTATCGTAATGCATGATTAAGAATTCGACAGGTTTTGGAGTCTATGGGAGTATATTCAGTGGAGCGTTTTGGTTCGTATATTATGCCTTTTTATCTCCCTAACCAAAAGAGTCTTACAAATTCACACATATCTTTTAAATCTCATTAGATCGTGAGAAAACCCCCAAGTGGACCCAAAATCATCGCACGTTGCTTGTTTCCAAACCCTTCGAAAAACCGAAAAAAAGTCCGAAGGTAAACCCTCTTTCCCTACCACCATGAGTTCGTCAAGTCGTTGAATACTAGCATCGAGTCCGGTGTCCTTCGACAAACCGCACTACTCCTGCTCCTCAACCCGGCAACTAATAATCTCTTGGTCCTGTCGTGCCATCCACAAGCGCTTTTTTTGCTGTTGCTCAAGCAACATCAACTGCATCTGATAGTCCTGCAAGGCCGGATTCGCCGCCTCAGGCGGATAATACCCGATGTTCGTCGGTCGGCGATGATCGTTGGGAGCTTCGGACTTGTAAATCCCACCATCGAGCTTAAGAGGCGTTTGCGAATCGATGACTGGCTGCACTGCTGGTACTGCGTTGTTGTGAGCTTGCTCACCGATGGATGGGCCTTCTCGCGGCAGTGCCTGTGCTGCCAGTAGCTGCGCTTGCATTCGTCCGGCCATGAACGTTTGCTGTTGCGGGTGCCACTCTTGCATGGTGGCCAGATACGCTGTCTCAGCTTCCCTGTTGCCGGGGATTTCACAGGGCGATGGTGCCTGGAAGAACATTAAGTCGGAGGGTTTAGCATCAAGACCACCGTTTGGGTAAGTCGAGTGGCGAGCTGGTGTCATGGAACTCGGAATCTGTAGGTAGGCCATTTTGGCTAGATTGTCTTTGTAGACTTGGATCGACTTGAGCTGTCTATCGGGATCCTGTGCCCGAAATAACTCCATTTGAGATAGGGTAAGACTGTTGGGATTGATGCCGTTGTTGATGAGCAAATGAATCGCACTATCTGCGTCCATTGCGTCATTCTCGGGGCCACGGACATCGCTGTCTGTGACAGCTGCTGTTTGGTTTGCAAGAATCCCCGAAAGAATGCGCACGTATGTTGACTGTGGAGAAGTATAGAGATGCATGTTCGATGTCGCTTCAGCTAGCTTGGTCTCGGACGACGGTTCTTCAGCCTCGCAACGAGCCTGCTGCGAGTAGTCATCCTCCTGTGAGCGATGTGCCTGTTCAACGTCAGGCCAACGCTGACCGCCTCCCATGTTGCGTGTCTGCAACGGGGTACCGAGAATTCGAGCCGTTAAGACAGCCACCAAGGAAGTAACAAATAATACAATTGGGAGAGAATAGAGGGCCGCAGTGGCGAGCAAGCATGGGGGCCAGAGAGAGGAGCTTTGGTCCTAGAAGATCAATGCAACACTGATCGAGCTGTGAGCGACGGAGAAGAGCGTGAACGGATTGACATTTGGCGGTTTCGCGGTTTCCAATTCCTCAATGGTGGGCTTTCCGAAGGGATTGCGCACAATGGACCTCTCGGATACTGGTGACGCAAAGGAGAGTAGCTTGATCAAAGAAAGGGCCAAAAGTACCCACCCGACAAAGGAAACGAAAATGGCCAGGCTATAGAAAATCCAGATCTTAAGCGCCCAGGGAACAAGGAGTATGACTTAATGTAGAGGGTCAGCGTTGGGGTCAAGTGCAAAGCGCGAACAGGTCATCTTGCTCGAGGTCTTTAGCAGAGACCAGCTGCGGGTGGATGCGGAAATGGGTGCAGAGCTATGCTGACCTTAACACTGTTCACCGAGGGACAAGACCTCTCACTTGAACATTCGACCAATTCACCCAGCGCTGCTGCAATGAAAGGTAGCTTTGGATCATACGATGTTTGCTTGTGAAGAAGGACAAGGTGAGTGCGCTGTTTTGCCCCGCCCCACCTTGCCTGCCGCCTAGGGCTACGTACATGTATTCAGCCGCCCGGTTTTTGTCAGCGACTGCCGATGAAGTCAGCCTTGGCGTGAGCTCCAAGTCGCAGCCTTCTTTTTCCACATACACAATCAGGCGTTTTCAAGCTTGAGCCTGCTCTTAAGTCCTGCTTAGTATGAGATAGCTTCGAAACCTGCTTCGAAACCTAGCAAGTCCTAATCTGCTTACCTTTGCATGGGCTCTTCCTTTTCTCATTACTGGACTCTAGGAGAAGCCGACAGTATGTCCAAGCAAAAGCAAGCTTTATACCCCAAAATCCAGGCAAATGGACCTTTCAGCGTTGAAGCTTCCGGCTGCAAGAAGGTAGACGGAGAAACCATTCCTAGAAGACATCCGGACTCCAAAGACAAGCTTCGAACCACGCCCTCAGAGGATGTGAAGACCATCTTCGACATTCTCAAGCGTAGCGCCGACAAGTTTGGGAATGCCAAAGCGCTTGGTACACGGCGGGTGATCAAGACGCATACGGAAAGTAAGAAGGTCAAGAAAACTGTAGACGGGGAGACCAAGGAAGTTGACAAGAAATGGACCTACTTCGAGTTGAGCGAGTACAGCTACATCAGCTTCACAGAATATGAGAAGATGGCGCTCGCCATAGGATCTGGGCTACGGAAGCTTGGGCTGGGCCCGGGTGATAGACTGCACTTATATGCCGCCACAAGGTAAGCTCTATGGGTATGGCTTGAGATGTCTTTGATTAACGGTGACCTGCATAGCGCACACTGGCTTGCGATGTCCCATGGCGCCGTATCTCAATCCATACCAATAGCTACAGCCTACGACACCCTCGGAGAAGAAGGCGTAAAGCATTCTTTGATCCAAACGCAGTCCAAAGCAATTTACTGCAACCCAGGGCTGCTGACGTCGCTCGTCAAACCACTTCAGGAAGCTAAGGAAGTCAAATTCGTCATCTACAATTCCGACGATGAAGTCAAACAGGAGGATATTGAGCATCTCAAATCGACCAATGATCGTCTCGCGATCCTGAGCTTCGATGAGTTGCACAAATTGGGGGAAGATAACCCGGTGGAGCCCGTACCACCCAAGCCGGACGATCTATGCTGCATCATGTATACTTCTGGTTCAACAGGTCCACCGAAGGGTGTACCCATTAAGCACAAAGCTGTCCTCGCCGCTAGTGAGTCCGGCTCAAAATCATGTCGTATTAATTGCTAAACTATGTCCAGTCGCTGGAGTGACCACTATCATCGGGCAGTACATAGGTCCAGGAGATGCTCTCCTCACATACCTGCCCCTCGCTCATATCTTGGAATTCGTTTTCGAGAACGCCTGCCTCTACTGGGGCGGTACCATGGGATATGGTAGCCCAAAGACGCTCTCAGACCAGTCAGTCCGCAATTGCAAGGGCGACATCCGTGAATTCAAGCCTACAATCCTAGTTGGAGTACCCGCGGTCTGGGAATCTGTCAAAAAAGGCATCGTCGCCAAAGTTAACGCCGGCAGTCCGATAGTGAAGAACCTCTTCTGGGGTGCCCTCTACACTAAAGGTTTCCTTATGTCTACCGGTCTGCCTGGCACTGCAGTCCTCGACGCCGTCGTCTTCAAGAAGATCAAAGATGCCACTGGAGGCCGCCTGCGACTTTGCATGAATGGAGGCGGTCCCATCGCCAAGGACACCCAGCGCTTCATCTCTATGGCCATCACCCCTATGGTCTCCGGGTACGGTCTAACCGAAACCACTGCTATGGGTGCATTGATGGACCCAATGCACTGGACGGACAGCGCCCTGGGCGACATTCCCTCTTCCATTGAGATTAAGCTCGTGGACTTCCCAGAAGCAGGCTACTACTCCACAAACAAGCCTCCGCAAGGCGAGATCTGGATCCGCGGCGACAGCGTCTTCGAAGGCTACTTTGAGAATGAGGAAGAAACCAAGGAATCGCTTGCCAGCGATGGATGGTTCAAGACGGGCGACATCGGCGAATTCGACAAGAACGGCCACTTGAGGATTATTGATCGCAAGAAGAACCTAGTCAAGACCCTGAATGGGGAGTATATCGCTCTCGAGAAGGTCTGCTATCCCTTTCGCCTGTCCTCCCTTCCTCCTAATCACCTGCCTCTGCCTTCCCTCACCCTTCATCACGCAGCTAATTTCGCCCTTCATCAGCTCGAATCCGTCTACCGCTCCGCCACCGTCGTGGCCAACATCTGCGTCTACGCCGCCACCGACAAGCAGAAGCCCATCGCCATCATCGTCCCCGCCGAGCCTGCGCTCAAGAAACTCGCCGCCGAGAATGGCATCGAGGGCAACGGCCTCGAGGACCTGGTGCACAACAAGAAATTGAATAGGATCGTGTTGAAGGAGCTGCAGAATGCAGGCCGGGGTGGGGACCTGAGCGGGATTGAGATTATCGACGGGGTGGTCATGGCGGATGAGGAGTGGACCAGCGCGAACGTGAGTATCTTCTTCAATCAACATATCCTTGAGTATCGAAGGCCCATTCGGGTCCATTTGGATGGCTGATACTGATCCGTCGTGATTAGGGCTTGGTGACTGCAGCCCAGAAGATTAATCGGAGGGGTATCTTGGCCAAATACCAGAAGGAAGTCGATAAAGCCTATGCTGGCGACAACTAAGTCCGTTCTTGGTAAACTTGCTACAGCTCTGGCGACAGCTAAGCCCACTATTGGTATACTCGCTACAGCTCTGGCCGACAGCTAAGCCCGATTATCGGTATATACTCTCTGGCGCCCCTCTCCGTCGATGCTTCTCCTTTCCTGGCGTTAAGTATTCCCTGCTCTATTCTTTAGTCTCAAGCGAAATTATGACGGCGAGTTCACGAGTCGGTGTCTTCTTGGCATGTATGGGTTTCTACGTCTACATAGTGAGCGGGATCAAACCAGTCATTCATACTCTTTTGCTGCTCTTCGTCCGTGGATTCCGTAGTCATCAAGAGCATTCTCTCACCCCCAGAACGCCCCAACCCTCCCACCACCACAAAACCCCAGAGGACACGTCCCTCCATTTCCACGAAACTCGCAAAAGCACACTATATAAAAACCCCTATTTCATTCCACGCCATTCTGACACATCAACAGCCTTTTCATCCCTGATAACCCCTGCGAACTACACGGAAAACGAGCATCCGCCCAACGCGCTCGTTCATACTCATCTACCTCCCTGCTCTTCTTGCCCAGATCCTATACCCAGCAGCTACTTACATCCCGACATCTCAACACATTGCCACTGAAATGGTCTCCTAATATCAGATTCGAGGCGGAGTCATGGCGCAGGCGACGGATACTCGAGGGTGCACGGGGGTGGGGGTGGAGGAAGAGGGATAATTGAAGGAAGGCTCCTTCAGCAGGTACTTTGGTAATGAGGAATACATATGAACATGTACGTGGAATGCCAAGGAGGAATGAAGAATGAGGAAAATCACTTGCGTCCATTGTTCATGCAAAGCTGTGGACTATTTTATCAATTCATCCTGGCAACATCCCCGTTGGAAGTTCCCACTCACTGTCCCTTCCTCGTCCTCAAAAGCTCGACACCTTCGCCGCCCGATGCTTCCAATCCTCCTTCCTCTGCCGCTCCATCTCCTCCCTGAACTCATTCCTATCCCCCGCCGCCCCCCCAACCGTAGGCGCATCCTCAAACCTCTCCGCGCGCGTCCTACCCTCGAAATCATACTCATTCAGCTCGATGCCATTGCCCTTGCCGCTCCTCCCCCTCCGTTTTCGCATGTAGTCTTTCCCGTAGTGCTGCATCTCACTCCAGTGCCGGCGGTGTTTCCGCATGCCGCACCAGATGCTCAGTCCGATGATGATGAAAGCCACGAGCCCGATGGGGAGCCCGATCTCGAGCCCCGTTCTCACGGGAATGGGGTTCTTGATTCTTACTTTTGGCAGGTCGGCAGGGTTGATGGTTAAGGTTGTGTTTGGCCCGGAGGTGCGGTTCGTGGGCTTGCCGAAGGGGGTGGAGTAGAGGGTGAAGGACATGTTCATGCCGTCGGCGGTGTAGTTCCCGGAGTGGGGGCCGAGGAAGGAGTGGTTCATGTAGATGTTGATGTAGCCCATGGGGTTGGGGACGGGGGTGGAGTTGAAGAGGAGGGATTGGGCGGGGTCGGAGGAGGTGGTGTTCGCGTCGTGGATCTCGATGTGGTTTTGCGCGTTGTGGTCGAAGAGGTCGGGGTTCCAGGTCACTGGAGGATTAATCAGTATGTTGCTCTCGGTGACAGTGGCTTTGGGCAGATATGGGGGGGGGTTTCAGGCAAAGATTGACGTACCGGCATAGATATTGTTTACCCAGAGTTCTTGACCGTACTGAGGTGTGCATAGTGCACCCTGGTTGTGGTCCGAACCGTTGACGCGGCAGGCTACGAAGTCATCTGGGATATCGCCAATCTCCGCTACGGTAGGCTGGGGTCCTGAGCCTGTGAGGACAGCTCCTGCAGGCAGCTTCGTCCCTGTCCCGGTGGTGACGGTGCTGGCATGCGTAAAGGTTGAATTGAAGGTCGCGTTGACGCCATGGCCTTGATACGCCGACGATTTTGTCGCGGTGAATGTTGGCAGACTCCCAAATACGGTGACTGTCTCGCCACCTGGAGCTGTTGAGAGTGACGATATATTACTTGCACCTGAGTGGACCGTTGCGGAGGCGTGAGAGCTCGTTTGGGCTGCTGTTACCGGCGGGGTGGCTGCCGCTTTGGCTGACTCGGAACCAGAGGTCGCAACTGCAGGCTTCGAGGAAAAGGTCGTGGATGACTCCGAGGACACTGAAGAGAAAAGTCAATTGGTTAGATCCTGTTGAATAGAGATGGACATCCGGAGGTATTGAATTACCTGAACCAGCTTGCCGTTGCTCCAAATTGTGCGCCATCGCGTCTCCCGTGCAGCGAACCGCTAGGACGAGGTATACGATCCATCTCATGACGGGCAATGGCACGTAGATACCACATGCGCGAATTGTTACAACATAATGTCAGCATGGGGAAACAGAAGAAAAGCCGCAGAGCCGCAGGTTCGATTTCCGCCATGAAGTGTTCGGCAATTGGCAAGCCTTCTTCTCCCGGCGGCCATCACGTGCTCTCCATCGGGATGCATTAATGGGGAACGCAAACTATCTACCAGGTGTCTAACTATCTACAAACTCCGTATCTCACTCCTAGACACGCCTTTCACTGGAAGTTCTCGTTGTGACCCACCAATAGAATGCAAAGCATCAAAGCCGTTTGACCGAAGGGACACATTTACCTACACCAGGTCTATGTCTTGGTCAATATCAGAATCATCGAAACAATTCCAATACCTGCGAAAAGACCTACTAATCGACCAGAGTGTGAGGGCAGAGACGGATGGCTCATGTCGTAATACCTGCTATGAAGGAAGGTAACGTAGACGAGTTCCTGTAGGGACGTGCATACCTTAGCTCTCGTTAAGGACTGAGTGGAGTAGTGTTCTTGTTCATGGCATTTCGATATCGATGGGTCTGCAAGTTCAACGGCGAGCAGCGAATGACTCATATATGTCGTCGTAGCCCTCAGCATTCCCACACTGCTCCAACGCCAGAGCTGATGCAAGCGTAAATGACATGTCTCGCGCCGCAATCATCTAAATTATCGCCTTTGAGTTTTGCCCATACCACGCTTACCAGAAAACTAGTCACACGTTAGCAGACCATCATCTACTACAACAAGATATGAGCAATGACTTACCAAATGTTTGGGAAGTGCAGCCGTGGTATGCCTGTCGGCTTCTCCCTGCCGCGCATTCCTATTCATCTTCTTCTGCCCCAGCTTGGCCAAGCGCTCCGCCTTGCTCCTCGCTGCTACGTTAGTGACGCCATCCTCCCTCCTATTACTCTGACTCCTCGCCCTGCTCTTGGATCTTAGCGCTTCACTGCTTACAGGGGTATCCACATCCATTGCATCCTCCGTGCCAGTCCTGCTTCGCAATGCACTGCGTCCACGCGACTGAGAGCGTGCACGGGCAGCAATGGCAGTAGTGTCAAAACCAAGGCTGTCGAGATGATTCTCCATCTCCGACAGCTTCTTCGCCTTAGCTGACCGAGGGATGACGGCGCGATTCTTCAAGGACTTCCTCATCTTGTTCTCGTTCATAATCAAAGCTCTCTTCTCCCGGATCAGGTCGGCTTTCATGCGAATATTGGCTTCTTCCGCGTCCTCGATGCTCTCGTCTGATTCGTAGTAGCCATCTGCTTCAAGCTTCTCTTCCTCTTCTTCAAGAGCAGCAAGCTTGGCGTCAATGTCCGGGTCGATAAAGTCGTACACATTCTTGCCATTGAGGACTTCCGGGACGCGATCATGCTTCCAATCGTCGTCTTCCAGAAGGTAATCTTGCTTCAGGTCAACATTGTAAACGCCGGCGCCACCGTTCTCTTCTTCAATATCCCGCGCCAACCGTCGGCGATTGGGATCGTCTTTATTGACCTTCCGGAGCTGCTTGACGGCTTCTGGGATGTATGGCTCTCGCACAATGCCACCCAGCGGCTGGGCAACATGGATACGAGCGAGCACATCTCCCAGACGCCCACCAACAGTACCACTGCTATTTGTGCCAGATTTCAGCTTTTGCGCGACACGGTCTGCAATTAGACGCTCGCAAGCCGCGTTCTTGACAATTGTTACTCCCTCTGTAGTTGTGCAAGATAGTTGAAGAAGCTCCACATCTCCAGCCTTCAGGATCGCATCCAGCTTCTCCTTGTTCTCTGCGTCAAGGTCTTCAGGACGCATGATATCAATCTTGTTGATAACTATGAAGACGATCTTGTTCGCGAAGAGCGGCTTGATGCTCTGAAACAATTGAATCTGGGCTTGGACGGAGTAGCCGCAATGCTCCGACAAATCCATGAAGTAGAGAACCGCGGAGCGCAAATGTGCAATGGCCGTGATAGATTGCATTTCTATCGTATTCATATCTTCTAAGGGATGGTCGAGGATACCAGGGGTATCTATGGCTTGGAAACGAAGGTATCTGTAATCGAAGTGGCCAACGAACAAACTCTTCGTTGTAAATGCGTACGGCTGCACATCGACATCCGCTCTTGTGACACTTCTGAGGAAGCTCGACTTGCCGACATTGGGGTATCCACAGATGAGCAGTGTCCGTGTATTCGGATCGATTGAAGGCAAACGTCCCAAATGTTGCCGTACTTGTTCAAGATACACGAGAGGGTCTTTTAGCCGTCTACAAATTGTTGCCATGCGCCCGAGGGCGGCCCGCTTGAGTTGCTTGCATTGGAAGAGGGATTGTGCATATTTCAGTAAGCGAACATAGTCGCGCGAGACGGTCTCTATGAGATGCTTTGCGGTAGAGAGTTGTCCAAGAGCAATGCGAAAGTGGTCTGCATCGTACAGCGTGTTAAGGAGGTCTTTGTCTGATTCATCCCAAGTATTAGCCGTCGCTCCTTTACGAAACCAATGCGAACCCGATGCTGTAAGGTGAACTCACGAAAAGGGTGTATGTCCTGCAATCGAGGAAATCCGTCGAGGATGGCGGAGAGCTTTTCCGTAAATGTTTCCTGCGTGTACTTGACTTTTCGAGTATAGAATGCTATTGTCGATCAGTCAGGAGCTCGTAGCGCATCATCAAGCATATGTCACCTCTAATCCTGCTGATCTTGAAGCCTGACCGAATCTGTGTTGGAAGGCGGCGCTGGGTCCTACTGAGTACGACATCCAGGAACTCTTGACTTGTCGGCACCGGCGCGATCTCTTTCCAAGTTGTCTTCATGGCTTTGACCAGCAAAAAGAAGACAGAGCAGATTCTAAAGGTGGCGATGACCTGGTCACAACAATACTGGTTAATATTGCAGGGACAGAAGATTTGGGAGAATAAGTGTGGGCAACCCGAGGCGAACGGCTCGGGACAAATTGCTGTCTAGGAGGGCCGCCTCCGCCTTATCGGGGTACCATAATGTCCAACAAGACTGAGAAAATTTTACGCAATCACACGAAAGCTACAAGCTCCGCAAATCTAGGGGTTTCTTGCGCCTCCAATTGAGCTCTTCCACGATGTCGATGTACTCCCTCCCCACCCTCCACCGCATCTCCCGCGAACGCCTTTCCTCCCTCATCCTCTCCCCCACCACAGCCCCCACAATCGCTATCGTTGACGTTCGCGACGCCGACCACGTCGGCGGCCACATCTCCAGCTCTATGCATGTTCCATCGTCGTCGTTGGACTATCGAATACCTGAGCTGATCCGCAAATTGGCGGACAAGCAGATCGTGGTCTTCCACTGTGCGTTGAGTCAGCAGAGGGGACCGAGTGCGGCATTGAGATATCTGAGGGAGAAGGGGAGCAGCAATCTGGCTGGAAAGGCTTTGGATGGAAGTAATGCCGATGGAGCCAAGGCGGAGGTCGACGAGGGAGAGAACGCTCATGCTGGAAAGGAAAATGTTGTGGAGGACGTCGGGGTTGAGGGGGAGAAGCAGGCTGAGAGGGAGACTGCGGTGCTGAAGGACGCTAAGCCTGTGCTGGAGCCGAGGAAGACGAAAGAGCAGGAGGTCTACGTTCTAGACGGAGGATTCGTGAAGTGGCAAGAAATGTAAGTTGATATTGGCTGCTTCTGCAGGACAGACAGTGTTCCTGCAGCACTTCGATATGACGACAGTATATGGCACATCTGGCTGACTTGAGGCTCTTAGATACGGGAACGACAAAGGCCTAACAGAGGCATATGCACAAGATATATGGATAGACTATTGAGAACGCCAGAGTCAACTGTGATACTTGTGCCTGGTCAAAGCTGAAAGGCGCTCCTCTCGATGATAGTATGATTCTGTACGGAGAAGCTCTGAGCATTGACAACGATTCTACTGCTAAATGCTTTTGAAAGCATATATCACATCTCCGCCCAAGCCTTGATGATGTCTCAGCAAAGACCGAGTTCCAATGGGATCACATACACTTCGAAGCTGTACATAATGTCGATCTCCAGCATAACCAAGCAAGGTCGCCTCCGACGGGCAGAGTGTATTGCATGCTGAGAGATAGGATGAGAAATCTGTGGACCAACATGATTCTTCTACAATATTGTCTGAGTAAACCATGATCCATATGAGACTTCGCCATGGGGAACCCTGGCGATCAATCAATGTATAATAGAAATCATTGTGCGAGACCCACTTATCCAGACAAAGAGCGCAAAGAAACATTAGGGTAACGGTCGTGACTGTCTCGATCCGTATATCGCAAGAACGCAGCGATGAGAGATCGAGGGATTTTCTTTCAGGACTTATCATCCTGAGATGGCGATAGCAAGTATCAATTTGCCTGTATCGCGAAATCCGCTAGAGACGAGTGGTGTTTGCCATCTTATGCACCGACAAGGTGCACTTTCTAGGTGCTGATCGAAATGGTGAATCCGCTGTTCCTTCTGCATTTTCTTCTTGTCTTCTCCGGCATCATCCACCTGAGTGCTCCGGAAGAGCAACGCTTTGCCTCTTTGGCTATGGGTCATCACTGGTAGATCAGTCGTCCGCCAATCCGTCAAATCCGTTTTTTTGAATTGAGCTCCAACAACAGCTTTCGTATTTCCTGCTGGCACGTGGGATGGATGATCCAACACGGTCTCACGCGGTTCTCATTGCCGGCTTGTTGACTCCTCGCAATAAAACCTCACATATATCTTTTCCTTTCCCGTCACAGATGAAGCGAAATCTGGATCTCAACATGTCCATAATATGGGGATAACTTGGCCAACGTATGCAGGCCATGCACTAAGGAATTCCAGGCCATATATCTACACAATTTTCTTGTATTTTGATAGCGTCGAGTGATAAGAACGGTTCACACTTTGTATGGTAGAGGCAGGTCCGTGTAGCAAGCGAAGATGGCCAGGAAGGCTTCGAGCCTGGATATTGGGTCTCAGACGCCATCTAATCGATGGATTTATTCGAGGTCGTGGCAGCGTGAAGAGGAGCTAAGACGTTTCCTGTGATGTAGCAATTCAGCAATCACGAATTCCTGCAGCCCTCATTCCAGAAATTCTGTGTAACTTGATGATGCCCCTCGCAAATCTCTGTGACCAATCCGAGCCCCAAATCTGGATCTGATGCAGGCAGGGGCCATCCAAGGCACCGTCCGCCTTTGCAGCTCTGGCGAGGTTACACGAAACGCCACGACGGTCGGCCGGGGAAGAAAGGAGGACATCCGTCTTGACTTAGGTTACCATGGTGATCGTAATTGGCCCAGGTCATATTGTGCGAAGTGGATACAGAGACATCGTGCCGCTCAGAGAACATCTGCACTGCGCCAGTCAGTCACCGCGGTTGCCCTGCCTCGTTAGCTGCTGGCTGAGTCGTGATCAGGGAGGTTGAGGCGGACAACAGATATGGAAGAGGTCTGTAGACTTCACAGATTTAACTGCTGTATGAGTTCGCTGCTCAAAATATATCAGTAACTGGTTGGCGGACTGGAAATACGTGCAAGCATCCTCGAAGTTCGTAAGCACTACTCAGGTGGAGGGCTCAAGCCAAGAGAGCCCTGGGGATGCCGTCGGATCCAGATTCAGACTGCAACCGCCGTTCTTGGTCTTTTGGTAGCTACTCATAAACCAGCCCTCACCTTGTCAAGTCAGCTCAGCTTGTTCTAGACAAGAACTGAATAGCTCAAAGCATTCAAGCAGGTAACCGGTATCGATACACTCGGTTGTTGGGACGACTCCCAGTACCGTGCCATCGCGTAGATCTTGGTCTCTAGCGCGGAGAACCGCGCTGCCGGGATAAGAACGGGGTGTGAAGAATGCCGGAAACGACGAAGTGCATGCATATGAATCCATGTCACTGGGTCTGGGATGCTCGACCCTGCTTTCGACTTGTACCGATAGAGAGGAGCTCAGGAGATAAAGTAAGCTAATCCTATTCCTCCGTGGTTCGCCATCGGTATTGGATCTGCTTTACCCAGGCTAAGCCGTCTTCGCTGGCAAGTCAAAGTCACACACCAGGGACGGTGTGACTAAAACTACTGCTGCAACGAGGACACTAGATAGATGAGCGATGCGGCCATAGAGGCGACGTGGCCGCCACCTACTCCGCTTGGAAGGCTACGTTGACGTTTCACCCCCATTAAGAGTAACAATGATCACATCACATCGTCTCCCACACGCGACTCCGGGTGGATCAACCCCAGGCAGCTCGGCTGGAGTGAACCAAGACTGAAAGGGAAAGAAGGGAGTGGGCAACCCATCTCTGGGCTCTGGCAGCGACATGAACGGACTGCGCCCCCTTTCGAGATGGGACGGCACAAGGTCCAACAGTTCATTGACCGTTCTGCAAGCCTTGAAGTTTAATGCAGCCTGCCCTCGTTAAGTCCAACTGACTCCACCCTTCACTTACCTGCTTCGCTCTACAAGACCTAGTCAGACAAAAATCGGCCTAAGTTCTATGCACACTCTTCAAGGTGCAACGGTGTGATATGTGAGCAATGCTCGTCCGGCCCTTGTTCCCTGGAGGTTCATGGGCTACTACTGGGCACATTGAAAGATTAATTCATAGTTCGTAGTGTTACCAGCTAGTGACCATAAAGCAAAAGCGGATAAAGGTCATATCTAGGCCCCTTTTCAGTCTCAGCAGACATGACGCACATTCTGCCTCGGCCATTGCAAACAAGAGTTTGAAATAAGATAAGTCTCTTACCTTACAGGTGTTGATATGAAATAGCAGTGACTTGGCCTTGAATCGCCTGGACCTTTTCAAGCATGGCGTAGGTTCCCTCAAGCGTAGAGCCTTCGGTTAAGGGACATCTGCATGTTGACGGAGTTGTAGCGACCCACAGGCAGGTACAACGGCTATGCATGCCCAATACCTCCAGAGAGTGACTGTTCATGGACGAGAGTATCAAAAGTACTCTCTCGACAGATCAATCCACCTTGTTCCTGTGGATGAAGTTTGATGCCATTGACCTATTTGTCAGACGGGTGCGCATGCTCACAAGCACCTAGGATGAGGCCGATCGTCTCGAGAAACAGCACCAAGTGCTCGATATCGTCTTTGATAGTAGGCTCATCTTTCCTCCTGTGACGAACGTCCGCAACGTCTTGGACTTGGGATATGGAGCGGCTTCGTGGTCTATTGAGGTGGCCGAGAACTATCCAGATTGCACGGTATGGGGTACCTTCCTTCGTTGCTGAACCCACACTAACACGGCTTTCCTAGGTCATTGGCGTCGACATCTCGCCCCATATGAAACCAGATGATACCCCTGAGAACTTCTGGCCCCAGGTGCGTTGGACAATCATCTATCCCTAAAGAAAAAACTGGGTACACGAACGGCTCCTCCGGCGAGCACAGATGGTTGTGAGCAGGTCGAGAGCCGGCCTCGAGGTCTCCACGGATATTGAATCATTGCCTATATCCGTGAGAGGCTTCTACAACGCGTTGAGGTCGCCGTCCGCACATCTGTCCCCGTTGTCACCACACTTGTTTTCTCTTATTGACTGTTGTAGTAAGCTTGAAGAGCAGATCAACGCTGACCAATGCCCGTGCAGCTGGACGACATCAATCGTCCCTTTACATTTCAGTCCAATTCTTTCAACGTTGTTCATTCGCGCTTGGTGGGTGGAGGCATAAACAAATCAAGATGGTCGTCATACCTCCAAGACATCAAGAAGTGAGTTCTCTGGCAAAAGAATTTCGTTGGTGTTGAGCCCACCTTGTCCCTATGACCGAAGAACTGATACATGAAAAGGGTGTTGAAGCCTGGCGGTTGGGTGCAGATGGTCGAATTGTATTATCAGTGTCAATCTGATAATGGCTCGATAACGGACTCTCATGCCCTTCGACAATGGAGCAACAAGTACTTACAAGCCCTTGACGGTATTAAAGACATGCGTGCCCCCATACGGCTGCAAAGTCTGTTCACTGCTGCTGGCTTTGTCGAGATTGAGTTCAAGATGATTCCTTTACCAACATGCGGGTGGTCTAGTGGTATTTCTTCTCCCCTCCTTCAAGACCACAAGCGATGATGGCAAGATTGTTCCCACCGCGGTCCAGTATATTATGCATCGATTCCGGCTGATATATGGACGACAGATGCAAGGCAACGTCGGATCGGAAACGCCAACAAGCAGAACATGCAGCAGGCCCTCAGTGCTTTGGCCCTATTCCCCTTCACCCGGCGTCTAGGCATGACCGTCGCTGCCGTAAACGATCTTGTCAATCGAGCTCGCGCTGACGCAGCCAATGCCAACCTCAAGGCATATTTCCCGCTGTAGGTCGTCTTCGCAAGCGAGGTTTCGCTCTGCTTGATGTGTTGCTGATGCTCCTAGCTATGTTTGTATTGGAAGGAAACCGCGCTGATCAAGGCCACTCCGGCGAAGAGACCCTGGTGAAAGTATCGACTATAGGATCGGGCTTTGGCGTTCAGTAGCCTGGACTGGTCGATGAGACTGGTATAACAAGTCTTGCTTGCAGACATGGCAACTGCTAGTGAGCTGTGAAGAATTTTATCAGCTGGCCACGATAGTGTGTTGTACACCATATATCTTGCTAAAGATTAGACACAGGTGTCTCTTCCTGGGCATCCTCTTCCTGGACACTTCTTGCGTATGGCGACCTCGTTTAATCCTTCGTGGCCCTGCTGCCAATGTCACTAAATACTCAAATTTTACTCATGTGTCAGGATCCCAGTGAAGCGACATCCGAACCGTCTTTACGAACAACAAACACACAGCCCAATCCTGGGTTCGTTGTACCAATGTGGCCGGACCACAACGTCACAGGAGTCCCGAATGTTTCTCCCTTTCTGTGATACATCCGTCTCCTCCTTCAGGCTTCAGGGTGACGAAGAGTTTCCTCAGCAGCATGGTAAACGGCCGGAACAGCTGATTTGTCCCTGGCGATCTGTGCCCGAGGTTGAGTTGTCCTGGCCACTGCTCCATGGGACTTACCCTATGACTAGAGCAGAGGAGCGGACGTTTGTCAAGCAAGAGGGGCCTACGCGAGCCTTGCTGCATGAGATGCTTTGACGGTTTTCATGAAGAGAGTGCTTGGAGCTTTCGTTGATGCATGCAAGGAGATCTGCATCATTGAATTTGGGGTGGATTGGAAGGATGGGAAGTCGTTGAAATTGGCATAACAGCAGAAAAGGGGCAGGACCCGATAGTCTGGTAGCGAGAAGGGAACCATAGAGTAGACTCCGTAGCGGCCTTTGCAAAAGTCAAAATACCAAGATCTTGGTTTGGAAGGATCAGTTTTCATCTGGTAGCAATGCTATGAGAGTAGCTTTGTCTCGTCAAGCAGCTATCGTGTATTCAGAAAGGATGAGGGAGATGCTCCTACTATGTACAGGGGACCATGGGCGTGATTAAAGAGACAGCAAAGAGACACGCTCCAGATCAGACCAACACCCTCAACGGAACGCTCCACTCCACCATTGTTATTGAGCGCCTCACGCCGTTTCTCCCGTTCGTGTGACATCTCTTACAAACCTGCAGTAGGCCGTACACAACGGTCTACAGTGCTGGTGACAGCGGTCCACCGACCAATCAGGGAATTCTCACGTTGATCGGACGAGTCGCAAAGCAACCTAAGACCGAGCAGGAGGCAGAAGAGCAAAGTCAAAGCGCAATCCTTACAAGGGTAGGCGATCAATTCTCTGCCAGCCCAGGAACTCATCACAGAGTTGCAGACCCCGGGGAGGCGGGAGGCCGCACTCGCGCCGCAGTCACTGACAGTCACATGAGGGCTAAGTCAATGCTAACTCGTCTTGGTAGTAGTCACTAATCCGTACAGGCGCTGAGGGACGAAATTTAGGTTTCTAACCCACGATTAACTACATTCCCTTCGACATCGATCTCACGAGCAGCAGAGAGTATTGACTGTGGGAGGCTCTTTTCGACACATACCAGGCAGAATGCCTTCTACACACAAACAAGAAAAGCCATGGGATACAGAAGACATCGACAAATGGAAGGTCAGTCCATCGAATGCCCCACCCCAATTCCAACAACCCACAGATCCCTAGACCACATGGCTTTGTCCACCCACACCACATGATATCTCGTACGTCGTACACCCCATCCAGCTAACCCACCCTCTCCCCAGATCGACCCTTTCAACCCCACCGACAACCCCGCCGGCACCTTCACCGACGAGTCCTCCTTCGCGACCCTCTTCCCCAAATACCGCGAAACCTACCTCCGCACCGCCTGGCCCCTCATCACCCGCTCCCTCGCCTCCCAGCACATCGCCTGCACGCTCGACCTCATCGAAGGCAGCATGACCGTGCGCACCACCCGCAAAACCTACGACCCAGCCGCCATCCTCAAAGCGCGCGACCTCATCAAGCTCCTCTCGCGCAGCGTCCCCGCCCCCCAAGCCGTCAAGATCCTCTCCGACGGCGTCGCCGCCGACATCGTCAAGATCCGCAACCTCGTCCGCAATAAAGAGCGCTTCGTGAAACGCCGCCAGCGCATCCTCGGCCCCAACGGCACGACGCTCAAGGCGCTGGAGCTGCTGACGGGCACGTACATCATGGTGCAGGGCAACACCGTGTCGGTTATGGGCCCTTACCCCGGCCTCAAGGAAGTCCGCCGCGTGGTCACGGACTGCATGGCGAACATCCACCCGATCTACCACATCAAGGAGCTGATGATCAAGCGCGAACTGCGCGCCGACCCGGCGCTCGCGACCGAGAATTGGGATCGCTTCCTGCCGCATTTCAAGAAGAGGACGCTGGCGAAGCGGAAGAAGCCGTTGAAGGTGGTGGATAAGAGCAGGAAGGTGTATACGCCGTTCCCGCCGCCGAGGGAGAAGAGTAAGGTCGACTTGCAGATTGAGTCCGGGGAGTACTTTTTGGGGAGGCAGGCGAAGGAGAGGAGGGAGAGGGA
>JAABUS010003422.1_pt1 | contig 25848 bp, 22 predicted proteins | sample 5560161 | NCBI WGS metagenome assembly JAABUS01 (sample SAMN10711885, study PRJNA513376) | rock metagenome | isolation source: Antarctica rocks | place: Antarctica: Victoria Land, Trio Nunatak nord | collected 2016-01-04
AGGCGGCAGGGAGGGGGTATAGGGTCTGTAAAGAGGGTACTTGGTTGGCCGGTACGCGGTTCGGCTGGAGCAGAGTATTGGCTGAGTGCTTTGTATTCGTGGAGAAAAGGTCTAGTATGAACGAAGACGAACTTGGAGTAGAACCAACACGTATATGATGATAAGTTTGTAGCAGTATCATGGAGCATTAAGACAAAATGAATCACAATGACCTCTTACCCCTTTAACCCGAGGGACCTAGTATCAAACTTTGTAGTTCTCGCGTGGCACTCAAAAGAGTAGCCTTTGCATTGTAAAATTTCTCGCGCTTGCCATGCTCAATCGCGATGGGGGTGGACAACCCCTGCGAACCAGATAGTCATGAAGAATGGTTGTGTTTTCTTTCATGGTGGCCGCCAATTCGGTGATGGAGGATGAGCCCAATATCTTGAACCCCATAAAAGCAATGTGTGTTTGTGACATGGAGAAAAGCAGAGGATGGAGATACGGACATGTGGAATATTTATAACTTGGACGTACGGCGGCCGATATTCAAGAGCATAATCACGGTCACCGTTGATGGCGCACGACTCTGCTTTGCTCGCACACCGCCCTGACCCATACTGAAGAAGACAATTCTGGTTGCTGACCCTGTTCCAGGGGTCCCTAACCATGCCTTCGACGATCCTTCTAGGGACAACTGGATTGAGCCCACCTCACACCATCCCAGCTCGCTCCTTGACTCACGATCTCCACCGACGCTAGAGGAGAGATAGAAGGCGACTTACACAGATTTCCTTGATCAAAGAATTACATCACGGTGGTGCAAGGGGGCGGCGGTGTGCAAGCAAAAGTAGGGTGCTGTGTAGGTAGTGGTTGCCTTTAGATAGCCTCGCCCGCCTCTCCTCTAAGAAGATCCACCAACTTCTCCGGCATGCTCAACATCGGCATATGCCCACTACGCAGCCGAACAGTCTTCACCGCCCCTTCTGTAGACGCAACCATGCCCTCCTGCACATGGGGCATTATACACTTATCCAATTCGCACACCAAGTAGGTAGTGGGAATATGGCGCCACGCCGCATATTTCAGCGGGGTTGCAAAAGCTGCGAGATCGGAGTGGGTGGTGTATGGGGCCCAGTAGGCTGCGAGGTCTGCGGATGTGTCGTTATGGAGAGCAAAAACTGGATCGTCGGCGAAGACACTGCCACCCTGTCAAGGCCAGTAGAGTAAGCCTTAGTCGAGAAAACTGGGACAGAGGCTCAGAAGCTCACCTCGAACCTTGCCCATGGAGCTTCCATCTTGTATCGTGCAATGATGTCTGGAGGGGCCTCTCCTTCCTGTAGCAACCATGCGGCGACGAACACAAGTCGTGCTACCCCACCAGACTTGCCCAGCTTCAGCCTTTCCTGAGTTCCAAGGCCTTTCGCGGCTTCACAGGTGGGGATGCTGCCATAGGAATGAGCGACAACGATGACCTCTCTTCCAGAGTCGGAGAGCTCCTCCAAGACTGCACGAACAGCAACGACATCCGGCTCATTGGAAGTCAGAGGAGACAGTGAGCCGGTGCTCGGTATGGTTATGAGGCGCGTTTGGTAGCCATGAGATTCGAGAAGCTTGGCGGTGCTAGCGTAGTACGCTGGCGGCAGGAAGTTGCCGGGCACCAGCACGAAGACCGTTTTGCTAGACATTGCTCGAAAAAGAGGGAATCAATGATCTTTTCGTTCCCCTTGACTGACGCGTGCGATGTGAATACATCGCCGCTGAATGTTTTATTGCGGAGTCCAGTGGGATGAGTGCCGGCTTTGGGATCTGACGCGCGTCCCGATCCTTGGTCTCTGCCACCCCGAATGCTGACAGAGCGCACATCCAATCACTGCTGCGAACTGAGTTCCTTCGCTTGTTGGTGGGGAATGAGGGTCGTCAAAGTATGTTCTTGATATATATCTTCAAGTAAATCGTGTCGAATATGAAGAGAGTCTAGGCATTCAGCCTCGGTTGGCAACGTTGACTTTTACAAAGTAGCTAGAAGTGAGGAGGAAAAGGATGTACTGTGTATGTGCTTCGTGGTCAATTTGTGTTGCTAGCTTATTCGGAATGATCTGTTCTGTGCTCGAGGCGCTGCTTCTATGGACCAGGGGAGGGTGGATTTGTTGGGGAGAGGGATGGTAGAAGCGTTGGTGCACAACGGGGTATGCAAAATCACTTCTACTATCCCATAGCTCCCCCAAAACCGTTTCGGATCTTGCATATTCGACAAAGAGCCAAAGGATCACAATCGATAAAGCGTGCAAAGATGGTCGAGGGAAAGAACATATTTTGGTGGTAGAACACCTTCCTCAGGTTCAGTTGGATCGCTCCCTGGAACTTGCAGAATTTAAGAGTCCATCAAGCAAAAAGCTTGTTTGGATGCATTGCCCTTTTGTCTTCTTTCACTTCCCTTGCATGTGGATTTCCTCCGTTCCGAGCCTCCAATTTGAGCTTACTTGGACGGTCAAACGGTTATTTATAGATATGTAGTCGTGACCGAGAGGTTTGTTTGTTTTTGGTGGTGGACGGACCCGTTCACCGCTATTGAAATGTGGTTTGGGGGTAGTATAAGTGGGTTTGGGGTAGGGGCTCTCTGTAGAGAACCGTAGGAAGGCGTTATGGACACTTTGCGAGATTATGGTTCGTACCTGTAGGACTGAGGAAGGTGCGGAGGCATGCAGTAGTAAGACGAGCGGTGGGCGGGAAAGTATAATTGTTGTGGATCTGGTTTGGTAGGGTAAGGAGCGGTTTTCGGACTTGGAAGCCTGGATCACAGGGTTGAGGAAGGACAAGATATAAGAGTCCTCTTATGATCTCAATATACTGACATAACAAACATAAAGACGGATATACGATCTGTTCTTGCCCATCAATCGAGATCAACAACCTAGAAAGTAGAGACACGTTTTATATCTCCAAGGACACGAATGCATCAAGAGACAAATTCAGTCCATAGTCAAGTCCCAACATTAGATACCAGGCAACGTATATACGATTATTTGACTTTAGACGGATTAGAGAGTAAACCTTATGATCGTATTAATTGCGATTGTAGCTCACACCCGCGACTGTCCATGTTTAAGTCGCTCGATGTCGACCACAATTACTTGTTCGACCTCTGGTAATACGACCCGACATCAGGGAAGGGCTTCTGCTGCTTTGATACCTCCATATATGGCATAATAATACAGACCCATATGCCAATACTGTTCGTCTGGACCACGTCGGCGCCAGAGGCGTTCTCCAGGACTCAATCAATAACGGCTAGAGGCTCAAATCTTGCCTCCAGCGCCAGCGAATATAGTGATCTTCAATGACGAATATCGGAAGCGAAGGGTAGGCGAGACGGTGTCCTCGAAGAAGTGTAGTCTGGGGTGATTGAAAGATCCAGGAGGCGGGCGAGAGGCTTCTGACATCCCTTGCGTTGGCCACTTGATTTGATGGGGAGGTGCTCGAACATACTTCGGAAGCATCGAGACACCCCTTCTGGACAATCCAGGGCATATTGTGACAAAATACGTTGCCACATTGCTTCATACTCCTCACATCAATGAGAAGATCCAGCGGGGATATAAGCGGAACGGGAAACGGTTAGCTTCCAATAGAAAATGAGCATCTGCTATTCGCATCCCTAGCACTCCTACCGCCGCGGGCCTTTCCATTGTTGTACTTGGTGGAAAATCCGTTTTCGAGAGCTGGGTATGGAGTTCCACGGAAATGAGTCATCAAGATCGATCAAACATAGCATGGCGAGTGGAGTTTGGAGAGCCGGTTGGAGATTTCCGGCCTCTTTAGGCACTGCTTGCTACTTGACTGAGTCGCATCTGCGGTTCTTCTGCTTGAGATGCAAGAAGCTCTCAGACTGAACGATGAGAAGGGCCACAGGGACAACCAGGAGGTGGTAGGCCGTGGGATCAAGAGTGCCGGCTGCAGGAGTGGCTTGTACTAAGATCGCCAGATGACATAACGGCAAGAAAGACTTGATGATAGGAACCTGGGTCTTTGCTGGGTTGGAGAACTCGATCATTGGAATTCAATGGATAATCAAATCAATCTTATCCCATGTGCCGGCAGCAATGGGCGCACTTCGTCTTGGCAAGAGCCTGATGAGATTTTCAGTCTTGACTCCGTTCAATTTCCAATGTCGTCCGATAAACCTCGTCCTCAAGGGCAAGATCCGCTTTGTCTCTTGTGCAATGGCTGATCACCGGTTGATCTCTCCATCGACATACCATCGACATGTTTTTTGAGAGAGACAAGGACTGAGTGGCGCCGTTGAAAGTGCACCTTGCCAGCGCATGGGATAACATAAGGGCGGCCAAGAGGTGCAAGTGCTTTGTCAATGAAAGAATGGGGTTCTCGAGAGTCTGCATTTCATAGGCTCTACCAAGCGCATAGAAGAGAATGCGGGTGGCTGCGATTGCGTAGAGAAATGCCTTGTCGATAATGGCTGCAAGTGCCCCATGAGAAAATTTGCAAAAGGCGGTCGGGGAGTGAAGATAGAGCGACTTTCGTAAATTTCGCAATAGGACACTTTGCCAGAATATTATCCAATCAGCCCAAGCGCAACGATCTTACAGAGTACGGTATGTAGAAAGGGGATTATCTTACCACTTCAACGCCCCATGATTTCGCGCCATGTGATGTGATTCCGAGGGTCTTCGTGATAGGCAGAAAAATCCATGCAATGATGGCAGAAGTAGCACGCGAATTGAAATTTGACGCTCATGGGGCCTTTCTTACAGTTGCCGCACCACCACTGGGTTTTGGTGGAGGATGACACGATGTAGTCTACATCAGTATGCCAGGAATTCTTTGGCAGAGTCTCGGGTCTTGAAAATAAAATTATTTCATCAGCTAGGTCATCCTTGCGAATTTTGTCACTTTCTGTAGGCCTTGTCATGATCTCGCTGTCTTTCTTCAGTCGGTCCGGGGAGAACACTCTCTTTAATGAATCTAGTACTGAGTCTTCCTTCCGTTGGTTTTGTAGTAGTATTAGGTCCGGGACTTGGGCGTAGAGAGACTCCTGCATTGACCACTTCTCCGGTTGTTCCTGTTGTGCTGACTGTCTTTCGATTAAGGAAAGACCTTCTCTGGCTTGGGACTGTCCTTTATTATCATTCAACGTCACAGCTGGAGGTTGAATAGTTTGAGAAATGTTGATCCTTGATCTCGGGTTCATGACTGTTGGTCTGTCCATCTCTGCTAGAGATGACGGCCTATCCATGTAATCGCAGCGGCAGTTGTGCCTCGTACAATTTTGACTATACGCGACGTTAGCCCAAGGGTATCTTACGTGGAACACCTCCGCCAGACGTACCATTGAGGAAAGTTCTCATCGCAACGGATGTGTCGCCTTTTGCACGTTGTACAGCCCTTCCTCGACTTGGTGTGGCTCTTCCGGGGAGGGCCATCTCCTGTTGAAAAAGACATCTCGGTTTTCGCAACGGTTGAGCGAGGCGTGTCAAGCGAGGAACTGCGGTCAGAGCTTAAGTCGTCTGTCCTAAAGCCAGTAATAGGAGCATATGGAAGATGTCTCTCTATGTCGGATCGTTGCGCGCTATCCTCCTGTAAGCTCGAGGCGATCCGACCTATCATTTCGACCATGTAGTCGCCCACCATTATAGGCTTGCCGTTGCGAAGATATCTTATGCGCTCTTGCTCTTTCATCTCCATTCGATCAAGCTCCTCCCATGCTCTTCGGGCTTCTTGCTTCGATATTAGTACTTCGAGTCTCATTTCCTTCAACTCTATATCCTTTTGCTCCCTCAGCATTTGATATAACATATCCCACTTTCGATCTCTCATTTCAATCTCAATTTCGCGTCCAGTGAGCTCTGCAACGGCTCCTGCTTGCATCTTGTATAAAGTGGCGTCACCCGCGAAGGGTGGTGATGTTAGCAGGTTTTGAGACCTCGAAAAGCCAAGAAACAAAATGGCTGGGTCGGCTGGTACTAGATTCCAGATAGCTATAGGTATCGAAATTAAAATCAGAGTGGAGTCGCTTTTGTAAACCCCCTCAATATTCGCATACTTGACCAAGGCTGGAATAGAGCGTATCCAGTCAGCCCAATGCTGTGGAGAGAGCCATTGCTCCTCCTCCAGAGCAATAGACATTAGGACCTTTGGACAGGCGAAGTCTTTGTCGGGCCACACGCCGTCGAGGGATGAGCTGCTGGATTTTGAAGCTACTTCGGAAGTGGAGGCTTGATCTACTGACGTTGACAAAGAGGAGAAAGTAGAATCATGGATCGATGAGGTCGGCGAAACGTCTCTGGTGTTCGAATCCGTCAATCTTTGCGAATCCAAAGGTTCGAGCTCTATGCTTCTTGGCCTAGTCTCGTTGGAGATCACGATATATATGGGTGTTCTTCTCATCTCGTGATGGCTTGCAGAAGGAGCGAACCTCGGCTTCCAGTACTTGACTCTGGATAGTACTTTGTTATGGAGCAATGACGTTGAGAACGGGCCCATGCTCCCAAAGTATTTGAGCTCGTCTACCAGACTTCTGGTAAAGGAGTGCTGCCCTACGCCAGGAGCCCATGCTTCGAAGCCACATGCTGCTATTATTTCGGTAATACCATTGCCACTGCCTGTCGCCGAACTAGCGGCAGCGCAACAGTCAAGAAGAATCAGAACATCTGATCTAGCTTGCTCAAGCATGGTCTGAAGGCCATACCACTGAACTTCCGGCGAAGTCAGTTTTTCGGTGCTGCCACGTGCCTCAGTACGATGACTTGCAGTCTTCCCCCAGCCACCAATCAAACGATCGAAGAAGAAAACTTTCACAATTGAGTATCTGATACTCTGAGATGTGACAGCATGATTCGACTAACGCATGTGACTGAGAATTCCGGGCGCCAAAGAGAAGGGGACATATACGGAGCTAGAGCTGGATGGATATATAGATATACGTACCATGACCATACGCACTGTCTATCATCGTTCATTGATCCATGTCCACCATAATACACTATCAGAAGAGTCTCTTTTGACTCATATGCGTCAAGAAAGGCAAGAAGCTTCGCAGCTAGCGTGTTATGTGACCTCTTACTGGGTATCTTCCATCGCTCAACCTCGAAGTGATATATTCGTCGGAACACGTCGTCTAACTCATCAATCTCATTGAGGACACCAAGATTATCGTCTTCCCAACTGAGGAGTAACGCATGGATTTCCTTATATCGTGATACCCTAAGTAAGTTTTGGAGTCAGCATTCCTCCTTTCAGTCGATGCAATGAGCAGAGGTGCATGCTTTGTGACGGGATACTACTGAGACATGTTGCAAGCATCTTGAATGGTCAGAAAGGGGCAAGAGATGCTCGGAACTTTACAAACCCTTGATTTGGAAACGCTGCGGTCGCGGCGCTGTTCAAAAGATCTCCAAGAGCTTTGACGTCTTTCACGTGATACGGGGAATTTTGGATGTCGTGCGTCCTATCAATTGGCATTGTGCCGGCGACAAATTAGATTGTTCAAGCAAAGTTTTGAAGAGTATAGGAATTCGGATAGAGCTGAGGAAACAAGAGGGTCCGAGCGCACATCGTTTCGATCAGGCAGAAACTCAGCCTCACTGTAATCTGCAGGAACCCCACTCTGCGGCTCTGCAGTACATGCAGCCTGATTATCCCATGTGGTGCACTCGATTCTTGACATTCATGAAAGAACGCAATAACGGAAAGTTGATGGACTGAATTACCAGTAGAGACCCATAGCTGAAGAGGTAAACCGTGAAAGCATTCCTTCCACTCAATCAAGATATCCAAGACCAGGACCCGTAGAAGGTCCTGAATCCCTATGTGATACGAGGAACCCTTGAAAATTTCACCTTGCTAGCGCATGGGACATGCATTCATGAAGACTTATACAAAGTCAGCCTTGCCATGGTCCTCTACTTTCTGCGATTATTCCCTAAGAAATGTCCTGAAAGAGGATGCACTAAATGGATCTCGTGTCCATCAAACGGGGTCGCTACCGTAAACAGGACGGACCTGTTAGGAAACCGTTGACTTCTTTGTTACCTGATGATATGTACTTCATGACCGCGGAGCAAGCAGATGCCAGATGTTCGTGCAGATACTTAGTTGGGCTGGGTGATCCCCGTACTAGCAACAAATTGGCTTCCGGTACCCGTACAAGTAATCTCTCCGGAGTGGGTTTCTTGTTCTTTCAGGTCAACCAGGGACACCAAAAGCCGGCTCTACTTCGCCAATGCCTCCGCTGAAGTCGAACCATTCCCTGGCGTTCCCATGGGAAACCCGCTGCGCCTCAAATTGTCGGTGAAGACCAGTCTCCGCATTGCGCATGTCTTGAACAGCCAGCGTACTCTGGATCCTGAGGATATGTGGATTCCCAGTCTGCAACGTTCGCAAGCGTAGCTGCGGATCCAGGCTCATGCCGATTTTGTAGAAGGTTGTGCATGTCATATGGATCAAGTAGACGAAACCCTCGGAACTGGGCTCGGTCTGTTCACGGAGAAGATTCTGAAAGTCGGCCTCGAGAGCTGGGGCTTCACGGGATGAGGCGATCGTTATGGCTCTGGCCTGTCGTTGCTCATGGCCTTTGAGTAGATCTTGGAACAGTGGCAGTGACGAGTGGCCTGGCGTAACACGACGCAGAGTCGGAATGAATGTTGGGGTAGGCGCCGGTATCCGACGAAGCTGGTCTTGGAAATCTGCGTCAGAACTAACAGGTCGCCAGTTGAACCAGTGATCGAACCCCTGTTGCAGCCGAGTCATCACCTCGGCGGGAATAGGAAGGCTGCCATTTGCTACGGCCCCATTTCCTGGATGGGATATGCCGATACCCACTTGAACGAAGTGGCCGGGTCCACCGTAGCCATTGCAGAGGAACCAGATGTATGTTGTGACAAGAGGATTCCCGATATTCGCGATGAATTCTGCACGCACCTTGACATGTGACAGGTCTTTTGGAAGACCCCAAAGTCGTTGAGGAGCAAGGTAGTGCCAGTGGTTGAGAGCCATCGAGCTAGAGCGACTTGCAAAGCCCTCATTTCCAACTCGGACAATGTAATTCACCTGGGCCATAGAGAGGACAGGCTATATTATGTGACAGGATTTCGAACCTCGAGGAAGGGAACAGGCTACACGAATATGTATGAAGGGCGTTTCGGGCATCATTCAGCCTCGTCGGTGCCCATTAGTCACGTGTCACCCTGCGCTAGTCTTTTCCTAGGGCTTACCAGAGAACCCTAGCAGTCGTTCAGATTCCAGACAAACAGCCGTAGAAGCGTTGAGGTACTTACGGGTACATGCGCAAGTACCCTAGAGAGTTTTTGCATATGGGGGAGATAACTGTGAAACAAATCATGCCATCGTATAGATAGCAATCTCTCTAGTATGTTGCACGTATTAGAGGATAGACGAAGCAAGTCAAGCAAGCGTTGGGCTATGAGTCCGAGAAAGGACTACGAAGAGAGAGCATTGAGAAATGTAGAGGAGACATCAAAAACGCTGTCGAGGTGAAGGTCCGGAAAACTGCTTAAAAAGCATGCAAATTGAACAATATTCTGACAGGGGAAATTGCTTTGACGAGCCACCCCTCCGTTATCCCCCAGAAGCAGCGTCGCGACAAGAGAATTTCCAAAGCTCTTACTGAAAACTCTCAAGTAACCTTCTGTGCCGACACATAAATTACAGTCAACCACCACGAAGGGGGTGGCGCCGTACTCAAAGAATGTCGATAAGCTGATCTTGTCTCGTACAGTTCCATAAGTGTATGCATCCAGCTCAAGATCTAGCTATGGAAAGGAGAAAGATCGAGCGAGGTCAGAGACGATGGGATAGGTCTGCAAAGCATCACCAAGCGGGAAGATGATGTTTGGCGAAGGTGCTTAGGGGGCAATGGCTCACGGCAAGTCGTTTGAGAGGCTATGTACATGTCTAGTGAGTGGTTTCAGTACGCTACCCGTGTCCGCATATCCTGTCAGACGTTAGCGAGAACGAGGGTAATGGAGAAGGATCTGGAAGTTTACCGATATCTTTCGTTCGATTTCCCTGACCGACCTATCCAACTCTCCGGCAATCATCTGTTTCTTGTCTGTAGGCAGCAACGCATACCGTTCGCATACTGTTCATGCTTAGCAATGCTTTCTACCAGATCAGAAGGGAAGCTCTTACGATCGCCATCGATGGTTCCCTTAACAGGAACATAATAACTCCGGTATATCAGATGATCCCTTCCCGCCAATGGTGCATCCTCGCTTCTTAGATGCTGCTCTAGCGTCTGAAAGAAATCGACATCTTCTCTGCTCACGAAGGGCACCATGATACCCAGCGTGCCTTGCCAGCCTGTCCACACAAGTATGTCCCGGCCACCAGCGACAAGCTGCGTCTTCTGTATGCTGGTTGGCATGTCCTGAGTGAAGAAATGACTTATCAAGCTCAATCGGTTTGGTGCGCCTTGAAGATACTGCCGCTCATGGATAAGATGGGCGCCTGATCCTTCTTCGTCCGCTTCTTCGGACACTTTTTGAGGGCATCGCACAAGCCAGATATTTCCGAATTTGTCACCACCAGCTACGGTTTCGTAGTCGACCATAGTCGAACACGTCGTCCACCGCGCGATCACATCATCGACGAAAGGTATCAGCCGGTTTTCTTGCTGCTTGTAGACCAGGTAAATGACGCTTTCCTGGACGTCACTGACGATGATGCGACTACCTTGGGTTTGCAGACCGACAATCAGATTTGGGACGGCTTGTGTCTGGCATTTGCGGAGAAGTTGCTTCAGACCAAGGTCGTAGATGCGAACTTCTTTCCCAATACCGGCCAGAAGGCGACCTTGGAAGCCAAGAAGCGCTTGAGGCGGTTCTTCTATCTTCGTCTTGTGGATGAATTCAAGCTCCTTTCCATCCTCGAGGAAGCGATAGACGTAGAGATAAGCGGCACTGAACGAGCGCGGGCTGACGACAATATCTTTCCCTGTACCAACGACAAGGAATGTTTCGTCATCTTGACTTGCGAAAGGAACAGCCGCTATACTGGTCGCAGCCTCATTGTCCTCAAAATCGATTTGCTGAAGGGCTGATTTGGTGGTTATCGGATCGATAATCTGAATACAGGATGCCCAATGACCTTGCGCACGAGGATAGCCAAACTCCTCTGGCGGTAGGACGACACTATCCCCGTTGACTAGAGTGGTGTCGTCAAGCAGCCGGGCCTTGGTCTGCATTGAGAGGGTATTGTTATCAGATTCAATGACATAGAATAGTGATTGTTCAGGGTGCCGGATGAACCTCCTAGGGGTGTAAGTTAAGGGTATTGAGTGTTGTAAGAGGTTACTGTCCAGCTTCTCGATGGAAAATATTCTAGGCATAGGCGTCAGTGGACTTGCAAAATATGACACTCCGATTGTGAAACAGAAAAGCTGCTCAGAAGGAACAATTGGAATTTGAGTTTTTATCCTCACGGGAGTTAGGATGATTGATTATACAGAATCATCATGCAGCGAGAAAACGTATTGGATTGCTGAAGGACTGACCTAAGATTTTTATTCTCTATCCCAACCATACCCTCCGGGCATTGCTCGCTACTGAAGTTGGAGCCCCACGCGAGAGTGGGCGAGTCGAGGGGAGTGAGCATGAAGCCTTTCGATTGTGGATCTGAGTAGCCAAGCCATGGTCTTGAGCTCAACGCAAGCACTGCCGGCTGACCTTTGACAGAAACCTTGAAAAGCTTGGCTGGGCGAGGACCTAGGAAGCGGGTGCGAGTATCAGACAGTTCTCCGGTTACTTCATCCAACACCGTCCGCAAATATACCCCAGAGTAGAGACCGATGTGCAGGTAAAGAGTGGATCCACCCGACGTCGAATCAGCCATGCCCATAATCGAAAGTGCGCTGGGTGCCGATGTCAAAGCTTGGACCGATTTATTCTCCAATGTCGAATCGGGGTCTAGACTCAGGATGCGGACTGTCGAGTCATCGCAGCCTACTGCGAGGAATTGACTTCGGACACGACCTTCAGGAACCTCACCCAAGCTCAGACAGGTCACACCACCGCTCATTTCTCGTTTCTCGTCGTATTCGGCAAGAGAGCCGTCGCTGTCCATCTCGAAATAGACTATCTCGCCTGAGCTAAGAGCGACTGCAACTTGCCGCTCATTCGTCGTAGCCGCAACAATTGATCGATGCTGCGGAGCTGGCCACTCATTGACTCTCCTGTCCGCTCTTATGTGACGTATGCCTCTAGGGTGGACCTGTATCAGGGCGTCCTCGCCCAGCTGTTGGACAGCTAATGTAGGCGCAGACGAAAGGAAGCCAGTGTCTGTCACCTCCTCGACCGTCTCGCCAATGCTCAGCACCAGTGTCCCATTCGTGAATGAGAGGATGATATATGCGTCAAATTCATCTTCGCGGGTGATCTTCGTTGTCCATACTGCAGAGGGGTCACCAGGAAGCTCCGAGTCGACGATCTCGTTGACCTCTAAGCCATGCTTCAACGTTCTGAAGGTACTCCGTGCACCAGTCCCGCACAGGGAGTATATCTGCGGCGCATCCTCATCCGTCAAATTGGCAACTTTGCAATCCAGCAGTGGATTCATGGAATCAGTACTTTCCACCAAGTTGACGTTCTCCGCCGCTCGGGGATGGAAGTATACGGGCGTGTACGGCTCAGTGGCATCTGACGGGAAAGAGTCGCTATCGAACTCCGTCTCGTTATCGTCATCTCCCAGCTTTTCGAACTGGTAGAAATGGTGATTGCCATTCTCGCTAGCCACGAAAAGAAAACCGCTCTTCAAAATGCAAAGACTACTAGCAACCGGAACGGTGTCGAAATACTTGATCTTAAGCCGCTTTACCTCACCAGTGGGTTGACCATTGTCATCCTCTACCATGTCTATAGTGACCTTGAACAGATCACCATCCTCGCTCTGCAAAAGGAAGAAGAAAGCTGCTCGCATCTTGTGCATAACGCCAGCAACAATGTATCGCTTGCGCTCCGGATTCTCGGTAGCTCCTCGTCGGCGGGGAATGGCAACTCGAAATGCATCTTGGTTAGAGTGTCTGTAGGTAATGTTATCCCATCCACAGACCAGTACTCCGCTTGGTCCGTCCGCACCACCCGGAACTTGTAGCAGCAAAGTGGCTGTACGATCCACCGGATCACTCCATTTACGGACAACATGGTTCAGGCCGAGGTCGAGCTCGTAATAAACTAGGGATTTCTCCAGCTCTTCAAAGGCTAGCCCCGTCGGATCTTGATCGCATTCCGTATAGTCGATCTCGAGCACAGCGAAGACAGGGTTTTCATAGCCGACGTCAAGCCCAACCAAGGCCAATACCAATGTCTGTGGTTTATGCGCCTCGAGCGGGGAGGATATTGTCAACTCGGCCTGCGCATTTCGATTTAGAACATAGACGAGCTTATTTTTCTCTACTGAAGCTATCAGGCATGCCCTACCCTTGGGGTCCACGGCGAGATATTGCCCAGGTATAACTCGTCGTACGCCAGACTTGCCGAACGTCTCAAGGTGTAGGCGATTGAACGTGTTCGAGGCTGGTAGATATTCGATAATCGTAATTCGTCCCGAGTCTGAGCCTATAATGATATAATCTGGAGCACAATCTCAGCATCCTTCTCCAAATGTAATGCTCTCACAAGGCTGCAGCACCGCCGGCGCTTCATTGGTCGTTCAAGGGCGCGGTGGACCATGCTTCGAAGAATCACTAAATAGCCTTTGAAGCCTTCAGATTGAGTACATACCTTTGTTGCTGCCCGCCAGTCTGAACGCGGCCAGAGTCCGTACGATGCCAAATACATCTTGTGAGAGAATCGTGCTGATTTTGCCTTGGGTTGGATCGGGGCGATGTATGGTGATGCGTGAACCTTGAGCAGTCACGATCTGCTGCTCTTTAGTGCCAGCGAATTGCCCGAGGATTGCCTGCGTTATCGCAGAGGGAGGCTGTATCGTCAAGTTGTACATAAACATGCTTGAGGTAGTCGCCATTGTGTGGAATGATATCGAGCCCGAAGGCTGCTCCGCGCGGTGCGAATAAGTCCAAATATCACATGCAAGGCTAGGTGACTGTCATTCAGTTGTGATAACCAGGGGGCAATTGATTCATTCACCGGCGTGGAATTGAAGATTGTCGATGGAAAAGGTTGATTCTGCCCCGGGGAAGGAAGCTCGCTTGTGATTGGTCGGTGGAAAAGGATCTCAATGACGCTGAACTATCGTCTTCACGCTCCAACTTCAGTGCGCCGACATACTGCGATGCAGCCAGGCTTTACTTGTCGTAGGTGTCTGAGAAATCTGTCCAGACCACTGAAGAGTAATACAAACCCACCTAGACGGAGATGGAAGTCTACCACCAGTCCTACAGGCAACCGATTGACAAGACCTGAGCATGATCCTCTGAGCTTTACAGCAGCCCCGCTATACTCTCCTATCGCTCCTCACAATGGCGCCACGAGGAAACGGTATCAGTCGAGCTTCGCGGTTCCCTCCCCCGAACGTCCTCTTCTCCAGCGAAACAACCTCTTCCATATGTTTTCCGAGTCCCCGTCCCCAGAAATACGCAAGAGAGCGATGTTCATGAAGAGCCACGCCTACTGCCCACACCCAAGCCACCGCCAGACTCGCATGCCGATGTCGCCCCACGATCTCGAAGCAAGGAAAGGCAACGAGAAGTCGAGCGTACCCCCGGCTCATGTCCGATTTGAGTGCCCGGATTGTGGAATACCAGTCTCCTGCTCGGAGGAGCATTGGGCGGACGATTACGAGGCTCATATGGAGATATGTGATACACTACGAGAGGTCAATGAGGATGACCACGACCTGCGGTCGGGGCGATATTTTCCCGAATTTGAATATCCTGTGCCTCAGATTGAGGAGATCTTGGTCAACCTGACGAATTGGGATACATACTTGTACACACGCAATTATAACGCAATCAATGAGCCGCGGAGTATGCGGCAAGCTACTAGACTGCTGACATATCCTGTCACGGTTGCGAGTGTGCTGCACGAACTTAGCCCCTACAACATCCGGAAAGGTGGACGGTTGACGATGGAAGGACTGAAGAGTTTGAGTGGTGAGTGACATTAGCCAGTGCCTACGTATTGAAACTCATTGGAAATAGCACTCCGTTACACCCTCCATCCGCCGCGGACTGGTGGCGGTACTGATATGAAGGGGCTTCGGCCGACTCCACCTCCTGTACGGATTTTCATCCTCGGCGCGCGTGCTGAGTCTTCCCTTCCTCGGGACGTCTGGATACAGCTCACATACATGTTCCCCCGCGGCGTTTTTCACCTCATCTTTATCGGACCCGAGAGCATGACGAACCGTGATAACGAATTTCCGTTGCCAGAAAGAACGCCGCAGAACCCCTACGGCGCGCTTGTGGAGGACAGAATAAGTCACCAGATGAAGATTACTACCTATGTCGAGTATTACCATACTTTACACCAAGCACAGGAATTCTATCCGTACGACCCCTATTTTGATTGCTTTATGCTTTTCCATCCTGGCCTGGGACATCCCGCTAGCTCACACGAGTGGGAGGAGACGTTACCGCAGCTGTTAGAGACTAAGGTTCCAATCATTTGTACAGGCTACACAGAATGGGATATGGAGCGAGATAGGAAGTGGGTGGAGGAGAAGGTTGGTGGAGAGATGGATATCCTAATGGAACCCGGGGAGAACATTTTCCGTAGCCTACGCTGGGACCTCAATGACTTGGACCCATCAGACCTCAGCTGTGGAAACTGGGGCATTTGGGCTTTCAGAGGGAAGAGGTATGTCATCGTTTTCAACGCCCGGGAATTAGAGACTGACATCTCACCAGGTACGAAGCCACCATGAAGGACTGAACACTAGCAACTGCCAAGGCTAGAGATTTATTTGAGCACAGTGTATATCATACCAATCGCTAGCAAAAAGAGCCCTGTCCAGCTCTTTATATTCGGTTCGATTCCTAATGGCGCTGGTCCAATGGTGGAGTGGCGTGTCTTTTCTTTTGTATCAGTCTTCAGGAAATACCTTTGCTCGGTTACCCGGAGATAAAGTTTGACAATCTACGTGAAACGGGTAGCTTACCGTTATACCTTTTGACCTCACCCAAAAGCTTTTGCTGTAGTAAGGTACCTTAGATAGTATTGATGGATGATTGAGATTGGGGAAGAACCCTTGATGAACCCTGAATGTGTCAAGTGGACGGTGATTATAATCATCCTCTGCTTTCTCTAACGCTTTAGTCTGCTCAGGATGATGCTGCAAATATCCCTGTAGGGCCGTTGGGACTCCATCCTCTGCATTCCACCAATCGTGTTTTCCGCTTCATGTTCTCTCCTCCACCGAATGACGGTCGATTTACACGTCCAAAACCAAGACCTCGCTCATTCCTTCAACGCCGTGCCCGCTACGTCTACGTCGCTCTAGCTCTCCTGACCCTCTATCTGTGGTACTCGCCGCCTACCAGCCTAAAACGTAAGCCAGTCCACGCACTCTCACTCAAATACAATTCCGTGGATTGGAGCCGCTATGCATATAGCAGCTATGCCACTTCCTCGGCCTATCTCTGCAATTCGGTCATGCTGTTCGAAGCTCTCGACCGCCTGGGAAGCAAAGCCGATCGCATCCTGTTCTACGACGAGGGCTGGGACTTGAATGTGTCAGATGAGAGGGACAGGGATAGTCAGCTCCTGTTGAAAGCCAGTCAGGAATACAACGTCAAGCTGGTGCCTGCCAAATTCGAGAAGCAGGGCTATAATACATGGAACGCGAGCTATGGCAAATTCTTGGCGTGGCAGCAGACTCAGTACGACCGCGTTATCCATATAGACTCCGATATCACAATGAGGCAGCATTTGGACGAGCTTTTTATGCTGCCAAAGACCTCTGTGGCGATGGCGAGGGCATATTGGTCGTTGCCCAGCAAGAAAGCCTTGACCTCGATAGTTGTCATGCTGGAGCCATCGTATAAGGATTTCACTCGACTTACGGAAGCCGGCCAAGCAGCTCTGACCCAAGGTCGGGAATTTGACATGGACATCTTGAACAATTTCTATGATAATTCAGCAACCGTCTTGCCGCATCGGAGGTATGGACTCATCTCTGGTGAATTTCGCTCTGATGATCACACGTACTTCCTTGGTCATCCTGGTGAAGAGTGGGACCCCCAGAAAGTCCTAGAGGAAGCCAGCTTGGTCCACTTCTCGGATTGGCCAGTCCCCAAACCCTGGGTCATGTGGCCGCGTAACTTACTTAGCGAGATGCAACCAAAGTGCAAGAAGCCAGGAGACGGGAAGGAAGACTGTAGGAACAAGCAGACATGGCTGGCTTTGTATGATGACTTTCGACACCGGAGGAAGGTCAATTCCCACCCAAATACAGCTCGTGGCTTCCAAATAGCTGATTGATTTAGGATATTTGTGCTCTACTGTCAGAACCGTCTCCAGACTGGGTTCAGATATCTAATTCGACAGCGACATAGCCATGCAAAATCAAATGCCTAAAGATATGCAATCTCGACAGGAATGTCCAGACATTTGGCGACTACGATACAACGTACTCTTGTCACAATCTGTCATCCTAGGGTAGACCTATTCATGATGCACAGTCCTAAAGCTACAGGGTTACTGGCTCATATCGCATTGTTCGGTAGACCATACCAAACGCGCATCCGCCTTTCACCAGTGCTTGCAAGGAGTAGTCCGGTTTGCTCTCTTACCAAGCAGGCGAAGTTGCCGAAACAAAGGCCTATACCGTATCCTGGTATCAGTATGATAATGAGTTGCAGCTCTTCTTTAGGACTTCTGAGGGCTCTGTGGTTTTCCTCTTCTTTGCTTCAAGTTTGCTTCCTTTATCACCACAGTAAGCGATAAACCCATGTGGCAAGGACTTCGTATTTCATTATTTATTTCGTCCATAGCGACAGCAGCCCCAGAATCAGGCCAGCAGCACCACCAATTAGAGTGTCGTAAATCTAGCAGCATGAGTTTTAGAGACGCCAGTGACCCACAGGCCAGCGATGACGAGCCTGTCGATATTCAAGAGGCCAGGGAAGCACTTCGTCAATCGGAAAACCTTCTAAAGGAGCTCAATCAGCGCTTGGACGATACCTTCAAGGTTCGTTTTTTCGGAGACCGCTGCTTGGACCAGCTATCTTCCCTGTTGTGCCCTACTCTGTCAGGTGCACCGAGCGGAGTTCCAAAGGTCGGCTCTGTTTCAACAACGGAACGTTATGCTTTAGTGCGCACAGACCCTGAGACCTCGCGGATAGTCGAGAGATTTCACGATGTAGAAGTCCAAGGCAATTCCATCTACATCGCCGTGGCCAGACTCATCGCCCATCTGCTGTCTTCCACGGTTGACAGACCACTCCCAGAGAACACCAAAGATCCGGATTCGTTCCTTCACCTATGCTTTCCGAGCTCTTTCCACGAGTTCTGGGGTGTTCGCTGCCCTGCTTGGCAAGAGTGGCCAGAAGATCAAATCACTTCGGAGGATGTTTTCGAGCTGATAAGCCTCAGCGCTCAGCTATCACCTTTGCTCAGAATCACGGACCGCCCAGCTGAACTCATCGATCTGTTGAACCATCCCTCCCTCGCGCCTGCCCGTGAAGCCCTGATGCAGGCGGGTCAGGTTGCCATCATCGACACAAAGGCTATGCAGCGGCTTGGTGTTCGCTATGGTAGATCTACCGTTATGGCTGACCGTTATCCATCACGGGCGGAAGGTAGTATTCACGTCGGGAGAGTCAATCAGCAGGCTCCTGCAAGTATTGTGGCTGATCAAGAAAATGGTAAGCAAATGGCCCCAAAAAAGACATGCGGACGTAACAAGAATGCTGTGAATAGGACTTCTACATCCGGATCATTGGATCGTCGAACGGTGGATTCCCGCCCAGGCTGTCCGGAAGATCGTAGGAATGTCGGACCTTTTGATAACTTGCCGCGGAAACAAGATCGTAGACGGTACGTCAATCCACAGGCGTTACGGCCAATAAAGACTGACCAATATAGCTGCGGATCACGTAACCGACCAGAAAGCATACGAAATCACCGCCTCAATACTGATGGCACCCCCCCCCAGCCCGATAACTCTCAGCAGCCACCATGTGGTCAAGACCCAAAGGCAGTCCGATCAACATCTACAGCCGATGCTGCTCAGCCTGGGGATAATTTAGATCCTACCGCTACCTCGTTCCAGCCCCCAATCTCTTCACCTGGCGAGCCGCAATACCCTGCGTCCACTACTCAAACCAAGACTCGATTCCCACGACTCCCTGGGCTCCCAATTCGAATTTTCAGACCTGTCGAGCACAGCGATCAAATCTCTGGTAGCGAAGAAGGAGACCAGACCGGCCCAACCTAGGCTTTGCCAGCTTACGCCTCAAGTCAATCACGCGGCGAACTGCAACCCCTTGTTCCTTGCTGTGCAAAGTTGACTTGCTGAGCGAGGTAGCCTGGACCGCGGGGCGGAGGGAGTTTGAAGATGACAAGGACTTGATTTCGCAATTGGCATTACGGGATATGTTCATGTGGGAAAGCATGTTCGTAGGATAGTGAAGCTAGGAGTCACCTGCGCTTTGAATCGCTATAAACTTTCTGGATTTCCCATCTTCCAATGATCTTCCCATTTCGCTTTGATACGTTTTTGCGTTAGGGGGAGGAGATGCAATTTCCCTGTGGCAATATGATTCATAAGTTGTACAGGCTTCTGACGCTCATTGCGATTTGATCGACCGCTGGCAGACACAGTCGTGGTTACTGGATATCCTTTGAGCGATTCAAGCTGCTGTGCTAGCAACATCCCGTGAATGCGAATGACAAGAAGGGGGCACGCGAGATGCCATTCAATGAGTAGTAGACGTTGTGTTAAGTGACAAGAAATCGAACGAGTGTGCGCCGTTCATGTTTGCTCTTCGGCGAAATCAACACCTACACAATCATCCAGCTTCCCCCTCCATCCAGCAGTTCCTCCCCCACCTGCTGTGTTCATTATGCCCCAGCCAATCATGGTGTACATGCCTAGAATGAGCGGGTAGCAATCAAGTCTTGGGATGTCCGCTTAGCTTAGGTATGCATAGCGCTTCACCTTGGATTTTACTCAATGCACTACAGATGAGCTGATGCATGATTTTCCAACCTGTGCAGTCAAAGATATAGAAGCATGCCGGGAAGATGATCATCTCACGTCCGAATCAGTATCGAACGACCTGATTTGGCCGGACGGCACATCAAGTCCCGGAGTCGAGATCGAGGACGTCATACATCAACATGGAAGGCGCATCGCCATAAAGTAGTAGCTCCCCTTCAATACTCTTCATGACCACCCAATTGCTGCTGCGTCGCCTAAGGTAATTCTCTACTCTTTCCGCTCTCCATCTTTGAATCTTTATTTCCATCGCGCGCCCGACAACCACAGTCTACCATCGCCTACCCAAAGCCCCTATTCCCCGCCCAGCATGTCCGACCCCATCGCCTCCGGCTCCCTCCCTCCTTCCGCCCCGGGCGAAGAATACGAACCCCGCCAAACTGCCCCATCAGACAACTACACACCCCACCCCTCCAGCAGGATCGCGCTCTCCCCGGCCCGCCAACGCCTCGTGGACGACATCATCGCGCTCTACAGCTGCGAGCCGACCGTCGAACGCGTGAAGCGCTACACAGCAGACTGCGTCTACGACGACCAGTTCGTATACGCAAACGACCGGTACAAGATGGCGGGGCAGTGGTTCGCGTTGCCAAAGCTGTTCAAGGCGAGCAAGAACGAGGGGTTTGAGGTTGTGGTGAATGAGAGGGGGTTGATTCAATTTCGGAACGCGCAGGTTCGATTCCCCCCATCTTTTCTTTGCCACACCAGCGATTTCTAGCGGCATGGGATTGTGTGCATAGGTGATTTACATACTGATGCATGGATCATAGAGACCTTCAAAATCATCCCCAAAACCGCAACCATCAACGCGCTCGTGTCCCTCGCCCTCGCGCCCGACACCATCGACAGCGATTTCATCCAGGTGAAATACCACAAGGACCAAGCCAACGACAAAGACTATTCGCATGAGGGGTTGGGGTTCAGCTTCAAGAAGTGGCAGGCCGATACGGTGATGAAGCATATGGATTCGCCCGAGGTCAAGCTATTCGAAGCTGATAGGGAGGCGGGCAAGAATAAGGTTAGGAGGTACGGTAGTGGGGGGAAGGAGGGGGAGGCGCCGGTCAAGGATTTGAAGAATTAGCTAGGGATGGTGGTGAAAGAGTTAGCGAGGGGGGGCGCTGATGAGTGTGTGGGTTCGTCGTACGGTAGCAACAGGCGTTTTGAGGAAGAGCGGCCAATGAGAGTCACAAGGGTAAAGCGACTGATCAAATACAAAGAGGAGTCCTTACCGCAATTAAGAGGGGTGCTTTGGTGGGACTAGCAAGCTGAAGGTCGGGCTCATAAAAACTATGGCATGAAGGAGGTAGTGGAAAATTTAAGCGAAGTCTTTTGAGAGAAGGGGACAAGATTTGAATTATAGAGCTTGCCTTCTTCGAATCAGTCGCCATATGGGGGACAGAAGACGAGGAATCACTCACGGATATTTGTAACTTCAAACCGGGTATACGTACCTCAGGTAAGCTTGGCTGTCTGTGCCTTATCAAGTAATGGCCTCGCGGGCGTTGGACAAAAGCCGTGAAAGAACAATATGACTTGCCGGCAGGATTATAATGCCAAATAAGGTCCTCGAAGTCATAGGCGCCTGCTTAGCTCAGTGGTAGAGCGTTGCACTTGTATATTTATGCAATGCAAAGGCCGGTTGTTCAAGTCAGCCAGTGGGCAATATTTTTGCAAACTTTGTGGGACACACGAGGAACCACGTTATACTTTGGTCGGTATCGTTGCGTTGCAGTAGACTGAAGATCTCTTGGGGTTTCTTTATGGTATAATAAGGAATTGAAGAAGGAAAAGGTACATGTAGCCAAGCGCTGTTCCTAGGGCGGTGTGGGCGGCGCCAAGCTCCTCACTTTTCAACTCCGGTTTGTGGTTTCTTCTCTGCCTGGGACAACACGCAAATTATGTGCATCTTCCTTCAAAGCATGCACGCATGTTACTCAACGGCTGCAGGAAGCCGTTCGCAATCCATTTCTAAAATGATGGTCGACGCCAATGAGCATGCTAAACACCTTGGAAGGCTTGTCAACATCCCGAGGCGCCCACGCACAAGATTGCCAGATCATCAGCAGGCAGCCGTAAGCGGATCACGCAGCGAAATTCGAAGGTCGACTACCAAGTAGTCCGCTTTTGAAAGTATCTAGTTTCTAGCAGTCCGCTCATAACAAACGCAAATCCATCAGCCACGGTGGTGTTAGCTTTCTCCGTCATGGCTTTCCCCTCTCACGTTCATCTGATGTCCGCCCTTCAAGGGGCTCTTCTAGGGGTATTCTGCTATCATCGATTAGCAATGTGGTTGGCAGAAAAAGGAGAGAAGCTCGGCTCCGATTTAGTTGATGTTCCCTACCAATGACTACGATCGCCACGTCATCACGCGTATGCCGTCCTGCCAGCCGTGCGAACTACTTTATCTCCCCAATGGTTGGACTGGGAGTTCGATTGGCCCACAGGCAAAATGGTAGCTTCACTGGTCGATGGCTTGGAAATATTTTTTCTCAGCCTCATGCCCTATAAGATGAGCATTATCCACTTGCTCTTGTGTGCTATACGTATCTCTGTGTTTTTCATATGCGCTACTTTTCTTCTCCTTCCCTTCTGCTCGCGGCGAAGAATTGGTGCACCGTTGCATAAGACGCCTCCCTCATACTTCTATAACGCATTGAAAGGTTGGGATCGACTGGTAACGACCCGTCGCAAAACGAGGAAAGCTTGATCCCCACAGTGTTTAAGTAAGAGAAGACTTCCGCAAACTCTATGACTTCCAGTGTAGGTAGCGTGGGCTGGCAGGTGGACCTTCCTGGCCTTGCTTCATTGGTGCTGAATCTAGGTACTGCTGGACTTAAACGGTTTGCCGAAGCCGGAGTCGATTTCCACACGATTCTATGCATGGGTGAGATTGCGGAACAGTGTCCAGCCTCAAATGAATATCGGAGGGAGCTTAGCGAATGCCGGCAGAAGCAACGAAAACAGTCGCAATGGCTATACAAAGTCGTAGAAATCGGAGCCGCTACCAACTTCGTTGCGGACGAATTGCTCAAGAGACGGGCAGGGGAGAACGTTGTTGCTTTGATGTCTGCTCTTCTCCCGGTTATGTCGGAATCCTCCTGCGATGACCTCTTGCTCAAATTATTCGAAGCTTGTGCGACTCCATTAGATAAAACTCCAGGATATGGCCAACTGAGATGCATCCGAGAGACTCTATTGCCGTTGGCTCGCAAAACGCAATTTAAGGACAAAGTGTTCCAATATCACTTGCTTGTCCAGCATCTGCTTGGAAATTCGGATCCTGCCTTCGAGATGTCAGCTTACCAGAGTATTCCGGATGAAGATACGGCTGTGCACTTAATCTTGGCACTTGCCAAGTTAACGCAGCAAGAGAAGAATGTAATTCTTGAATTTGATGGTCTAAATGGCGCTGGCTGGGTCATAGCCTACGCACGTCATGTGCTCGGTCTACCTACTTGCATTTTGTCATCTGCGTCGACCTCCGTGCCAATCAGTGAAGACTATCGAAATGCGAGAGTCATTCTGAGAATTTATGCAACGGAAGCCAAGTGCCGACTCCTTGTTGAAGGCGACTTACAAGAATTTCTTAAGACATCACATTCTACACCCTCAGACCGCGATGGATGGGTAATCGATACTACTAGGGTCGATGTGCTTGACTCTTACATATCTCAGAGCGATCCTTTGAGGAAAGGCATATCACCGATAGCGAGATCACTGGTTCACGAATGTACCAGGATGATCTCAGAGTCCGTCGGGGACTCTGACTCACATATCTGTACCGACCAAACACCAGTCCGTGGACTTGCTAATTACAATGCCTACTGTCTGCCAGCAATTCGTAGGAAAGCCCATCGAATTCTTGGGTATTTTGGCTTTGACCCTGTCGAAGCTGATTCGGCATATGTAGGATTCGAACCCTTATCTCGATACCTAGTACCAGTCGATGGTTCAGATCACGAATTCCAGAGGGTACTTCTTGAAGGTGGGAAGATGGAGCACGGGGTGGCCCCTGGGCCCATGTGGATCCAATCAAATCTGGGCCACATCGAGGCTGATAAAGCGCATATGCCAATCGGGACCAACATTTTGGATAAGACTGCTGTGAAGTGCATCAATTATACTTTTAGGATGGTCGACGCAGCCTGCACGCTAGCTTTCACAGATTGGGACCAGCATCTTCGTCTAATATCAGTATCTTTTTTGGAGAGCCCGCGGAGGTTTCCTTCGCTACTTGAAATGGGAGGAATTTGTTCTTGGAAGAACATATGCGGAAGCATTATGGACATTACAGTTGGTGGACATCACGACATTTTCGATCTTAACGAAAGCGATCGTAGAGCAGCTTTCCAACATCGTGGAGTTGTTTTTGCAAAGGCGGCTCTCTACCAAAATCTAAATTTAGACGCTTGTTATAGCCATCTTGTACCTGGGAACATTGCTGTTAATGGCGAAAGAAAGTACAGAATCTATACTCCCTCAGACGACGAATGCAGGTCGATGTTCAAGACGTGTGCCATCACAGATGCCAGACCCCAAACAAGCGCTTACGTAGCTACAAATCACTTTCCGGAATCCCCTGCCATTTCACGCGTCAAGTTATCCGCGAAAAGCGTCAAACTGTTTCGGAGTGTGGTTACTGACAACCATATACATGCTCTCCCTGGACCGAGAGACATCTTGCGAGGGTTAGCCGATCTCCTTGTGACGACGCCTTGCAGCCACTCTTACTACGACGAGCTGAATCTTGATACCCTGATACTTCATGGGGTCTTTAAGGGAGCTATCATACACCAGGGCATTCTCTTCTCATCCGATTATTCACGATCTACCCAACCAGAGATCTGGCTACAATCTGTCGATCAGAACCCTGTCGCTCAGTGGCTTGCGACCCAACCCTTTGGTGATCACCCGAGAATCTTAACAATCATTCAACGGGACTGTTGTATGGCCTGTGTCTTCAAGAGGATTGATGAAGAACTCATAGAACTCATAGCAGGTGATTCTGAACCCTGGATTGTGCGAATAGCAAATGGAAGATTACCTGGAGAGGATATGAAATGACCATCGTATGCCATCGCCTCAACCCAACCAAGGCAACGAAAGACGGATTGATGGACAGAAAATGGTTTCGATTCCCAGCAGCAAGCCGAAGTCAAAACGACACCCCTTCCAAACTCCTATCCTCAGGTGCTCGGTGACTTCCTGTCTCGCCCGCGAATCTAATACAAACCTTCACAGCATGGACTCCGGATCAAGTTATGCATGTTCGAATTCAAATATCTCATGGAATCCTTGTTACCAAGAAAGCTATTCGTTCGGATTACTGTCGTCTCCATGACACCAGGATTACCGAATAATGGTCTACTTATGTTTCCCCGGACCATCAACTAGACCACATACCCCCGCCCCTGGCCCCACCCCAATCCATCTACACCAGCACCACACCTAATCCCCATCTACAACCACCTATTCCGCAGAACAAATACCGGCACAAAAAGAGACAACTCGAAGCGGCATCTATGGAAGAACGTAAGCACGTGATGGCGATGGGCGGAAACACCAGTGAGGGCCCAAGGGGAAAGAGGGAAGGCGTCGAAGTATTTGTGGTGTGCGAGCGGAGTGGCGGGAGTAGGATTGCCGGGGGTAGAAGGGGGGATGTTGGGGGATGGGGTGGAGTGGGCTGGTGGGGAGGGCTGCGATGGGTCTGAT
>JAABUS010003423.1_pt1 | contig 25846 bp, 26 predicted proteins | sample 5560161 | NCBI WGS metagenome assembly JAABUS01 (sample SAMN10711885, study PRJNA513376) | rock metagenome | isolation source: Antarctica rocks | place: Antarctica: Victoria Land, Trio Nunatak nord | collected 2016-01-04
AGGACGTCGACGCCCTGCTTCGGCTACGTGACCGCTACGGCTTACCGGTCCTGGCAATCCACGCTCCGTGCCTGGTCGTCACCCAGCGGGTCTGGGGCAGCGAACCGTGGGGCAAGCTCGAACGCTCCGCGCAAGTGGCGCGGGCACTGGGCGCGGACACCGTCGTCGTGCACCCGCCGTTCCGGTGGCAGCGGGGCTACGCGCGGGACTTCGTCGGCGGGTTGCACAGCCTCGGCGACAACACCGGGCTGCGCTTCGCCGTGGAGAACATGTTCCCGCTGCGGGTCGGGGCGCGAGCGGTCTCCGGCTACGGCACGGACTGGAACCCGGTCTGCGACGGGCATCGGCACCTCACCTTGGACACCTCGCACACCTCGGTGTCCGGGACCGATCCGCTGGCGCTGCTGGCCGAGATGGGGGACCGGCTGGCCCACGTCCACATCGCCGACGGCACCGGGCTGCGCGTCGACGAGCACCTGGTCCCGGGGCGCGGCACGCAGCCCTGCGCCGAGGTGCTGGAAGGGCTGGCCGAGCGGGGTTACGCCGGCACCGTCGTCGTCGAGATCAGCACCGGCCGGGCCGCCAACGAAGCGGCGCGGGAGTCCGACATCGTCGCCTCGCTGGCGTTTGCCCGCCTGCATCTGGCCGCGCCGGCCACTCCACCGGTGCGCGGCTGATGGCACGGACCGGCCGCCGTCGCGGCGACGTCGACACCCGGGCCGAGATCCTCGCTGCGGCCCGCGCCCAGTTCGCCGAGCGGGGTTACGACGGGGCGTCGCTGCGCGGCATCGCCCGCGCGGCTGGCGTGGACCCGGCGCTCGTGCACCACTACTTCGACGGCAAGTCGGGCCTGTTCGCGGAGGTGATGCAGCTGCCGGCTGATCCGGCGGCGGTCCTGCCCGCAGTGCTCGCCGTCGATCTGGACGAGATCGGCGCGTCGCTGCTGCGCTTCTTCCTCGGCCTGTGGGAGGAGCCGCACACCGGCCCGCAGATGCTCGCCTGGATCCGGTCGTCGCTGGCCAGCGAGGCGGGTACGGCGCGGCTGCGGGAGTTCGTCGGGGGCGAGGTGCTGCGTCGCGTCGCCGGGCGGTTGCCGGATGCGCAGCGGGCGGAGCTGCGGGCAGCCCTGGCGGCCAGCCAGCTGATCGGCCTGGGGGTGGGCCGCTACCTGGTCCGGGTGCCGCCGCTGGCCGACGCCACGATCGAGGAGTTGGTGGGACAGGTCGGGCCGACCCTGCAGCGCTACCTGACCGGTCCGCTCTTGCCGGGGGAGAGACCCCCGGGGTAACATTTCATCGGTCGATGAAATACTGCCGAGGAGGGCGGACCACATGCCCATGGCCATCGAAGTAACCGATCTGACCGTGCACCGGGGAGGCATGCTGGTGCTCGACGCGATCACCGCCGGGATCCCCGCCGGCCGGATCACCGGACTGCTCGGGCCGAGCGGCAGCGGCAAGAGCACCCTGATCCGCAGCGTGGTCGGGGTCCAGCGGATCAGAGGCGGCAGCCGGACCCTGCGCGCGCGGGTCGGGTACGTCACGCAGGCACCGAGCGTCTACGCCGACCTCACCGTCGCGGAGAACCTGCGCTACTTCGCCACCGTGCTCGGAGCCCCGCGGTCCGCGGTCACCGACGCCATCGAGGCGGTGGGGCTCGGTGGTCAGGCCGGGGCGATGGTGCAGCGGCTGTCCGGCGGGCAGCTCAGCCGGGTGTCCCTGGCCACCGCCCTGCTCGGCGAGCCCGAGGTGCTCGTCCTGGACGAGCCGACCGTCGGGCTGGACCCGGTGCTGCGGCGTGACCTGTGGTCGATGTTCGCCCGGCTCGCCGCGCAGGGAACCACCCTCGTGGTCTCCAGCCACGTCATGGACGAGGCCGACCGCTGCGACGGGCTGCTGCTCCTGCGCGAGGGCCGGCTGCTTGCCGAGGGGAGCCCGGACGACATCCGCACGCGCACCGGGCAGACCGATCTCGAGTCGGCCTTCCTGGCGCTGGTGGACACCGCCAGCCAGGACAGCACCGCCCTGGTCGGCAGCGAAGGACGCGTCGCATGAACCTGGCCAGTACGCTCGGGACCGCTGGCCGGGTGCTCCGCCAGCTCCGGCACGACCACCGCACCGTCGCCCTGCTGCTGGTCGTGCCCAGCGTGCTGATGGCGCTGCTGTACTGGGTCTTCGACGACCAGCCGGCCGTCTTCGACCGGGTCGGTCCTGCCCTGCTGGCGATAGTCCCGGTGGTGGTCATGTTCGTGGTGACCTCGGTGGCGATGCTGCGCGAGCGGACCACCGGCACCCTGGAGCGGCTGCTGGCCATGCCGCTGCACAAGCTCGACCTTCTGCTGGGCTACGCGATCGCCTTCGCCGTGGTGGCCGTGGCACAGGCCGGGCTGGCCGGCGGGGTCTCGCTGGGGCTGCTCGACCTCGATGTCGCCGGCAGCGGCGTCACGCTTGTGGGTACGGCCGTGGTCTCGGGGGTGCTGGGCAGCGCCCTGGGCCTGCTGGCCAGCGCGTTCGCGCGGACGGAGTTCCAGGCGGTGCAGTTCATGCCGGCCTTCGTGCTCCCGCAGCTGCTGCTGTGCGGGCTGTTCGTGCCCCGTTCGACGATGCAGCCGGCCCTGGAGGCGATCTCCGCCGCGCTGCCGCTGTCCTACGCCGTCGACGCGATGACCGCCGTCGCCGGGTCGCCCGGCCTGACCGCCGACGCGGCTGCCGACCTCGGTGTGCTGGCCGCCTTCGTCGCCGGATCCCTGCTGCTCGGAGCCGGCACGCTGCGGCGGCGTACCGACTGAAGGGGCCGGGCACGGTGCGCAGCGGGCCGCCCGGCGCGGTCGATGCGGGGGCCGTAACCTGGCCCGGTGCTGCGCTCCGTCATCCTCGCCGCCGCCCGCAACGGGACCGTCAAGAGCGTCGTCGCTGGCGCGCCGATCAGCCGCAGCGTCGTCCGCCGGTTCGTCGCCGGGGAGAGCGTTGCCGAGGCGGTCGGCGTCACTCGGCAGCTGATCGACCAGAAGCTGCTCGTCAGCCTGGACCACCTCGGTGAGGACACCGTCGAGCCCGCCCAGGCCCGGGCCACCGGCCAGGCGTACGCCGTCGTCCTGGACCGCCTCGCCGCCGAGGGGCTGACCCCGGGCGCCGAGGTGAGCGTCAAGCTCTCCGCCGTCGGCCAGCTCATCGACCAGGAGCTGGCCCTCGGCGTGGCCCAGGACATCTGTGCGGTGGCCGCCAGGGTGGGTACGACGGTCACCCTCGACATGGAGGACCACACGACGACGGACGCGACGCTGTCGACCCTTCGCGACCTGCGGGAGGACTTCCCCTCCACCGGTGCGGTGCTGCAGTCCTACCTGCACCGCACCGAGGCCGACTGCCGCGACCTCGCCCACGCCGGTTCACGGGTCCGGCTGTGCAAGGGTGCCTACTCCGAGCCGGAGTCGGTGGCCTACCAGGAGGATGCCGAGGTCGACCGGTCCTACGTGCGCTGCCTGAACGTGCTCATGGGCGGGGAGGGCTACCCCATGTTCGCCACCCACGACCCGCGCCTGGTGGAGATCGCCGGCGAGCGGGCGGCCTGGCACGGGCGCGCGAAGAGCACCTGGGAGTACCAGATGCTCTACGGCATCCGCCCGGAGGAGCAGCGCCGGCTCGCCTCGGCCGGGCACCGGGTGCGGGTCTACGTCCCGTACGGCGTGGAGTGGTTCGGCTACCTGATGCGCCGGCTGGCCGAGCGCCCCGCGAACATCTCGTTCTTCCTGCGCGCGTTGGCGACCCGGACCTGATGGCCGGTCCGGATCAGCCGGTCGCACCGGCATCGGTCGAGTCGCTGGCCGTGTTCGGCGGCGGCAAGCTCGGCGAGGCGCTGATCTCGGGCCTGCTCCGCGGCGAGCGGACCGTCGGGCGGCTCGTGGTCTGCGAACGGCACGCCGAACGCGCCGACCACCTGCACCGGACGTACGGCGTCGAGGCACTGCCCGTGGCGGCCGCCGTGGCGGCCGCGGACGTGCTGCTGATCGCGGTCAAGCCCCAGGACATCGCCGGTCTGCTCGACGAGCTCGGTCCCGGGGTGGGCCCGCGGCACCTCGTCGTGAGTGTCGCCGCCGGCATCCCCACGGCCAGGATCGAGCGGAGCCTGCCGGCCGGTACGCCGGTCGTGCGTGTCATGCCCAACACCCCGGCGCTGGTCGACCAGGCGATGAGCGCGATCAGCCCCGGCGCGCACGCCGGGCCGGCACACCTGGCCATCGCCGAGAGCCTGCTGTGCAGCGTGGGCAAGGTGGTACACGTGCCGGAGGCCCACCAGGACGCGGTGACCGCGCTGTCGGGCAGCGGGCCGGCGTACTTCTTCTTCCTCGTCGAGGCCATGATCGACGCCGGGATCCTGCTCGGCCTGCCCCGCAAGATCGCGGCCGAGCTCATCGTGCAGACCGCGCTCGGCGCGGCCACCATGCTGCGGGACACCGGCGAGCACCCCGTGCAGCTGCGCGAGGCGGTGACCTCCCCCGGCGGTACGACGATCGCCGCGGTCCGCGAGTTGGAGCGCTACGGCGTCCGGGCCGCCCTGATCGCGGCGATCGAGGCGGCCCGGGACCGTTCCGCGGAACTGGGCCGCGAGCAGGGTTGACTCTGCGTATCAGGGGTAGTACGTAAAGTTGCTCTCGCTGCGCCACTTCCGTACCGCTACTCTTCGCCAAGCACGTGCGTGTCTGTGAGCCGTCGGCGGGGAAGCCTGGCGGCACGATGCGTGCCGAAAGCTCGGTGACTGCATGGTGTCCTCAGGTTCGTCTCGTTCCGGCTCCGACGGGACTCCCTCCCGCGCGGAGTCAGGGTTCTCCGGAGTCTCCTTCCTCACCGTCGCCGAGGTCGCCGCGCTGATGCGGGTCTCGAAGATGACCGTCTACCGGCTGGTGCATTCCGGCGAACTCGCCGCGGTGCGGGTCGGCCGGTCCTTCAGGGTGCCGGAGAAGGCGGTGCACGACTACCTGCACGACGCCTTCACCGACACCGCCTGAGCCTGCACCGGGTCGAGCGAGGCGTCGGCGGGCTGCCCGCGGCCGGGTAGGGTGGCCGTCACCGGCAGCCGGGCTCGGCAGTCACCTGTGCCACGGGTAGTCAACAGTGGACAGCAGTCATCAGCGGATAGGGACGGTCGTATGGGTTCGGTCATCAAGAAGCGCCGCAAGCGGATGGCGAAGAAGAAGCACCGCAAGCTGCTCAAGAAGACGCGCGTCCAGCGCCGTAACAAGAAGTAGGCGCGACACCGCCGTACGGCGCTCGCCCGGTCCGTTGCCCCCGGAGGTTGAGCGATGACACCTCGTGTCGTCCTGGTCACCGGCGTCAGCCGCTATCTCAGCGCCCGGTTGGCCAGGACGCTGTGCGACCAGCCTTCGATCGAGCGGGTCATCGGCGTCGACGCGCTGCCTCCGAGCCGGGAGCTGCGGGCCCAGCTCGGTCGCACCGAGTTCGTCCGGGCCGACATCCGCAACCCGCTGATCGGCAAGGTCATCACCACGGCCGGCGTCGACACCGTGGTGCACATGAACATCCGGGCTGCGCCGCTGGACTCAGGCGGCCGGTCGACGATGAAGGAAATGAACGTCATCGGCACGATGCAGCTACTGGCCGCGTGCCAACAGGCCCCCAGTCTGCGCCGGCTCGTGGTGAAGTCCACGACTGCGGTCTACGGCAGCACGCCGCGGGACCCGGCGAAGTTCACCGAGGCGATGGAGCCCCGCGCGCAGCCGTCGGCCGGCTACGCCAAGGACGCCATGGAGATCGAGGGCTACGTCCGCGGCTTCGCCCGGCGGCGGCCCGACGTCGGGCTGACGATGCTGCGCTTCACCAACTTCATGGGCCCGAAGGTCGAGTCGGTCCTCAGCGAGTACTTCTCGATGCCGGTGGTCCCGACCGCCCTCGGGTTCGATCCGCGGCTGCAACTGCTGCACGAGGACGACGCGCTGGCGGTCCTGCTCCGGGCCGCCGAGAGGGACCTGCCCGGCACCTTCAACGTGGGGGCGGATGGCGTGCTGCTCCTGTCGCAGGCGATCCGCCGGGCCGGACGGATCGGGCTGCCGATCCCCGGCTTCGCCGCCGCGCTCGTCGACCAGGTCTTCCGGCAGGCGAGGATGCTGGACTACACCCCGGAGCAACGCCGCTTCCTGCATCACGGCCGGGTGGTGGACACCACGAAGCTGACCACCGAGTTCGGCTACACCCCGCGGTTCAGCACGCTCGAGGCCTTCGACGACTTCGTCCGCGGCCGCGCCCTTGCCCCGGTCCTCGACCCGATCAGGGTGGCGGCGGTCGAGCAGCGGGTGGGCGCGCTGATCGCCTCGGTGGGCAGGCGCGCCGGTGTCTGACGCGACGGTGATCCCGCTGCACGGTCGGCGTGGCCCCGAGCCCTCCCGCCGGGCGGTACCTCCCGCAGACCCGATCCTTCCCGCCGACAACGATGCCCCCGCGGAGGCAGATTCGGCGCTGGAGCGGCGGCTGGCCGGCGCCCTCGCGTTTGTGCGGCGCCGGATGACCGGCGACTACGAGGTGGACGAGTTCGGCTTCGATCCCGACCTGTCCGACCACGTCCTGATGCCCGCCCTGCGACCGCTCTACGACCAGTGGTTCCGGGTCGAGGCGCTGGGCCTGCACAACGTGCCGGGCACCGGCGGCGCGCTCGTCGTGGCCAACCACAGCGGGACCGTTCCGCTGGATGCGCTGATGACCGCCGTCGCCCTGCGCGAGCACCACCCGGCCCGTCGCGCGCTGCGGATGCTGGCCGCCGATCTGGTCTTCACCCTGCCGGTCGTCGGGTCGGTGGCCCGCAAGGCCGGGCACACCCTGGCGTGCAACCCCGACGCCGAGCGGCTGCTGCGAGCCGGGGAGATCGCGGGGGTGTGGCCGGAGGGTTTCAAGGGGATCGGCAAGCCGTTCAGCGAGCGGTACAAGCTGCAGCGCTTCGGCCGTGGCGGGTTCGTCTCGGCCGCGCTGCGGACCGGCGCGCCGATCATCCCGGTGTCGATCGTGGGAGCCGAGGAGACCTACCCGATGATCGGCAACCTGCGCACGCTGGCCCGGGTGCTGGGCCTGCCCTACGTCCCGGTGACGCCGACCTTCCCGCTGCTCGGCCCGCTCGGGCTGATCCCGCTGCCGAGCAAGTGGCTGATCGACTTCGGCGAGCCGATCGAGACCGCGCAGTACGGACCGGCCGCCGCCGAGGACCCGATGCTCGTGTTCAACCTGACCGACCAGGTGCGTGAAACCATCCAGCAGACGCTCTACAGCCTGCTGGCGCAGCGCCGTTCCGTGTGGTCCTGACCCCTCCCGGGAGGGGTCAGTGGGCGAGTCGGCGGCGCAGGGCCAACCCGGCGACGACCCCCCCGGCCGCCGCACCGGCCGCCAGCGTCGTCGGTACGCCGATGCGCGCCGCCTTGCGTCCGGTCCGGAAGTCCCGCACCGCCCAGCCCTGCTCGCGAGCCACTGCCTTGAGGTCGGCGTCGGGGTTGATCGCGACGGGCGTCCCGACCAGCGAGAGCATCGGCAGGTCGTTGATCGAGTCGGAGTAGGCAGCGCAGTGCGGCAACGAGAGACCCTCCCGCTCGGCCAGCGCCTTGATCGCCTCCGCCTTGGCCTCGCCGTGCATCATCTCGCCGACCAGCCGGCCGGTGTAGCGGCCGTCGCACACCTCGCTGACGGTGCCGAGCGCACCGGTCAGCCCCAGCCGGTGGGCGATGATCTGGGCGAGTTCCACCGGGGTCGCGGTCACCAGCCAGACCCGTTGACCGGCATCGAGGTGTTGCTGGGCCAGCGCCCGGGTGCCGGCCCAGATCCGCTCGGCCATCAGGTCGTCGTAGATGTCCTCGCTGAGCACGACGATCTCCTCGACCGCGATCCCCTTGGCGAAGCTCAGCGCGTTCTCCCGCGCCGTCCGCACGTCCTGCGGATGCTCGAAGCCGCGCACCCTGAACTTGATCTGCTGCAAGGCGAAGGCGGCCATGTCCCGGTTGGTGAAGAACTTGCGGGCGGCCAGTCCCTTGGCGAAGTGGAACATCGACGCGCCCATCATCATCGTGTTGTCCACGTCGAAAAAGGCCGCCGCGTGCGGATCGGCGGGTACGGCGAGGGAGGCCTCCACCTCGGCCGCTGCACTGGCCACCGCCGCGGCCGCCGTACCCGCCTCACGGGCGCTACGCCGCTGCTCGTCCGGGCTGCGCCGCCACGGCACACGCACTACGGAACGTCCCTCCCCAGGGGTCATGGCCGCGATCGCGCTTGCAGTCACAGTCGGCCACCGTACTCAGGGTAGCCGCGCCGGCCGGCCCGACCGCGGATCAGGAGGGGGGAGCGCCGCTCGACGTCGGCTGCGTTCCGGTGGGCTGAGTTCCGGACGGCTCAGCACACGACACGCACGGCACGGGCCCGAGTTCGTCGGTCGGTTCGGCGTCCAGGCACTGGCAGGGCAACGATTCGCGCAGCGAGCGGGCCCGGTCCCCGACCCGGTCCAGCAGGGCCAGCGAATCCTGCGCACGGTCCTGCTCCTGCGCGGTCATCTGCTCGACCAGCCCGCCGAGCAGGTCCTGCTGGCCAGCTGCCCAGACCGGCAACACGTCCAGGGTGGCCTGGTCCGCTGCGTCCACGGCCGTCCCGGTGAGCAGCGCGATGCCCGCCTGGGTCTGCCGGTCCATGTCGGCCAGGGTCTCGACGACCTCGTCGGAGACACCGTCGGCAAGGTCATCGGAGCCGCCGGCGGCGAGGAGGGTGGTCGGGGTGGCGCTGGCGGCGAAAGCGAGGGGGAGCCCCGGCGATGCGAACGCAGCCGCCTGCGGATCCCGGACCAGGACGGTCACCTCGTCGAGCCGGGTCTCGGCGTGGTGCAGCATGGCGTAACCCCGCTCCTGCGGGTCGAAGGTCAGCGCCAGTTGCACCTGCTCGGAGCCGCGCTTGACCGCGTAGAGGTTGTCACCGGGCAGCGCGTCCCGGGAGGCGACGTTCAACAGCCCCACGACGGCGACCAGGGCAGCCACCACAGCGACGGCCACCGACAGCCGGCGCAGGCGAGCCTGGACGGGGAGGAAGGCCGGCCGCCGGGTGGTCGACGTCGGAGCCGCAGCTGCGTGGTGCTGCTCAGCCATCGCCAGCAACCGCTGCCGGGTCTCGGCCCGGAACGTCGGATCGGGCGCCTCGCCCAGCTCGATCGACGACAGCTCGGCGGCGAGGTCCAGCAGCTCCCGCTGCTCGGGGGCTTGGCTGGGACTGCCCTGCTCGAGGGCGCGCTGAAGCGAGTTCGCCTCGCGTCCCCGTAGCCAGTTCACGTCTGTACCCCTTGTGCCTCGGCCCTGGGCGCTACCGCTGTCGTGATCAACGACGCACGCCCGCTCGGGATACGCCCGATCGGTACGCCGTCGTCCGAACTCACGCCGACTCCTCCCGGAGCATGCCCGCCAGCCGGCGCAGGGCCCGATGCTGCAGGGCCTTGATCGCGCCGTCTTTCTTGCCCATGACCTGGGCGGTTTCGGACACCGACAGGTCCTGCAGGAAGCGCAGCACGATGCATTCGCGCTGCTCGTGGCCGAGGTCGCGCACGTGGCGCAGCAGCCGCTGGGAGTCCAGCCGGCTGACCACCGTGTCCTCCGGGCCGTCGACGACCCGCCGGGTCTCGTCCACCTCGGCGGTGACGACCTCCATGCGGTAGCGGCTGGACTTCACGTGGTCGAGGACGATGTTGCGCGCGATGGTCATGAGCCAGGCCCCGGGATCCCGACCGCGAAAACTCAGGGAGTCAAGTCGGCGAAGTGCCCGCACGAACGTCTCGCTCGTGAAGTCCTCGGCCAGCGTCCGGTCCCCGGTCCGGTAGTGCAGGTAGCGGTAGACGGCGTCGACGTAGTGGTCGTAGATCTCGGCGAAGGCGACGCTGTCGCCCTGTTGGGCCCGGGCGACGATGCCCCAGATGCGCGAGTCGGCGTTCGACATTTCCGGTGAGGCGTCGCCGTCGGTGAGATCCCGGGCGGGGACCCCATCCGCCATGACGCTGGGCGGATCGCCTCCTGCCACGTGCGCCCTCCCCGGCCATCGTCTCCGTGGTTGCGGAGAGTCACTCCATAGTGACGCCTCACGGCGACGCCCGCTCGCTACGCCGTCCATGCATAGTCTTCGCAGCAGGGGCGCACAACAGTTCAGTTCCGTTGCCGATTGGCGGCGCAGGCAGCAGGACGAGGGGGACCATGGACGACCGCAGCGGCGCCGATCGGGCGGCGAACAATCTGTCCGAGCTGGTCTCCCGGGCTGCCGACCGACGAGCCGACGGGGTCGCGTTCGTCTCGGGGGCGACCCGGGTCACATGGGCGCAGTTCGAGGCAGCCGTGTCGACGCTGTCCGCGGCACTCGTCGGCGAGGGGCTGGCCCCCGGGGACCGGCTGGCCCTCATGCTCCGCAACACGCTGGACTTCCCGCTGCACTACTTCGCCGCGCTGCGGGCGGGGCTGGTCGTCGTACCGGTCAACACCGCCTTCACCGCACCCGAGGTCCACCACGTCCTCGCCGACTCCGGAGCGAGCGTCCTGGTGACCGACGCCGCCGGTGCCGCCGTCGTCGAGCCCACCCGCGCCGCGTTGCCAGCGCTGCGCTCGGTCCGGCTGGCCGAGGCCTCCCGCGGCGCCGAGAGCGGTGCCGCGAGCAGCGGCGAGGGCGACCCGATAGGGCCGCTCGGCGGGGGAGGCGACCTCGCGGTCATCGTCTACACCAGCGGTACTAGCGGCCGCCCCCGGGGCGCGATGCTCAGTCACCGCGCGCTGCTGGCCAACCTCGAGCAGGTCGGCGCGATCGAGCCCGTGCCGGTCCGCGACACCGACGTCGTGCTCCTCGTTCTGCCGCTGTTCCACATCTACGGACTCAATGTCGGGCTGGGCATGCAGACCTGGGCGGCGGCCACGGGGGTGCTCGTGGACCGCTTCGACCCGGCGGCCTGCCTGGAGCTGATGGCCGCCGAGCGGGTGACGACCCTGGCCGGCGCACCCCCGATGTACGTCGTCTGGAGCCGCTCGGATCCCGCCGCGCTGCGGTCCGGGTTCGACTCCGTGCGGGTGGCGCTGTCCGGTGCGGCGCCGCTGCCGGCCGGGGTGCTGGCCGCGATGCACGAGGTCGCGGGGGTCGACGTCTACGAGGGCTACGGCCTGACCGAGACCGCGCCCGTGCTCACCTCAACCCTGCTCTCCGAGCGTCCCAAGCCCGGCTCCATCGGGCGTCCGGTGCCTGGCGTCGAGCTGGCGCTGTGGGACGACGACGGCGCGCCGGTCGACCCCGACGAGGAGGGCGGCACGGGCCAGATCGTCGTCCGCGGGGCGAACGTCTTCACCGGCTACTGGCCGGACGGGCAGGACGGGCCGGACGCCGAGGGCTGGCTGGCCACCGGCGACATCGGCTTCCTCGACGACGACGGGGACCTGCACCTGGTCGACCGGATGAAGGACCTGATCCTGGTCAGTGGGTTCAACGTCTACCCGCAGGAGGTCGAGGCGGTCCTGCTACGCCATGCCGGCGTCCGGGACGCCGCCGTGGTGGGCATCCCGGACGAGCGCACCGGCGAGGCGGTACGGGCCCTCGTCGTCGCGGCGCCCGGATCCGAGCCGACCGAGGACCAGCTGCGGGAGCACTGCCGGGCGAACCTTGCCCGGTTCAAGTGGCCGACCGAGATGACGTTCGTCCCCGAGCTGCCGCACTCGGTGACCGGCAAGGTCAGCCGCTCCCGGCTGCGCGAGATCGGCTTGGCATGACCGGGGGAGCATGACGACGCCGGCCGTGACGCTGCTCACCCGGGCCGGCTGCCACCTCTGCGACGAGGCCCGGCCGGTGGTGGCCCGGATCTGCGCGGAGACCGGGGCGGTCTGGTCGGAGATCGACGTGGAAGCGGTACCTGAACTGCGCGCGGAGTACGGCGACCGGCTGCCGGTATTCCTCGTCGACGGCCGCGAGCACGGGTACTGGCGGGTGGAGCCCGAGCGGCTGCGGGCGGCGCTGCGGGGCTGACACCGCTCGACTTTGTTCCTGCGTTCACAAGCGGCTACCGTGGGTCCTGATACCACAGCCCGTCGGGCCGGCCCGCAGTGGCTCGCCGAATCGACCTGTCGCCCCCTCCATGCCAGTCAGGAGCCGCGTGTCCGAAGGACGAGCCATCCCCGAGGCGACGGTTGCCCGGCTGGCGGTCTACCTGCGGGTACTCGGTGGGCTCGCGGACACGGGGCTGACCACCATCTCCTCGGAGGCACTGGCCGGAGCGGCCGGCGTGAACTCGGCGAAGCTGCGCAAGGACCTGTCCTACCTGGGCTCGTTCGGGACGCGCGGCGTCGGCTACGAGGTGGCGGTGCTGCGTGAGCGGATCAGCACCTGCCTCGGGGTGTCCGAGCACCGCTGCGTCGTACTGGTCGGTGTCGGCAACCTCGGCCTCGCCCTCGCGGGCTACGGCGGGTTCCGGTCCCGTGGGTTCCGGATCTCCGGTGTCTTCGACTCCGACCCGAAGCGGATCGGCCAGCGTATCGCCGGCCTGACGGTGTACGGCATGAGCGAGCTGAGCCGGGTGGTCGACGACGAGGGCGTCACGATCGGGGTCATCGCCACGCCGGCCGATGCGGCGCAGGACGTCTGCGACCAGCTGGTCGCCGCGGGGGTCAGGAGCATCCTCAACTTCGCCCCGGCTGTCCTCGTCGTGCCCGGCAACGTCGACGTGCGCAAGGTCGACCTGGCCGTGGAGCTGCAGATCCTGTCCTTCCACGAGCAGCGCAAGAGCGCTGGTCTGAAGGTCGTGCTGTGACACAGGTCGGCAGAGCCACATGAGTCTGCTGATCGTGGGGATGTCCCACCGCAGCGCGCCCGTGGCCCTGCTGGAGCGGGTGACCTTCGCCCGCGAGGATGCCGCCAAGGCGCTGGAGGAGTTGCTGACCGGCGAGCACGTCCAGGAGGCGCTGCTGCTGTCCACCTGCAACCGCATCGAGGTCGTCGCCGAGGTCGAGCGCTTCCACGGCGGCGTCAACGACATCAGCGCGCTGCTGGCCAGGCGCAGCGGGCAGCAGCCGACCGAGCTGTCGGCCCACCTCTACGTCCACTACGAGGAGGCCGCCGTCGCCCACCTGTTCGCCGTCGGCGCCGGGTTGGACTCGATGGTGGTGGGCGAGTCACAGGTGCTCGGCCAGCTGCGGGCGGCATATGCGCTGGCCCGCGAGCAGCGCGCCGCGGGCCGGGTCCTGCACGAGCTGGCCCAGCAGGCCCTGCGGGTCGGCAAGCGGGTGCACGCCGACACCGGGATCGACCGGGTCGGCGCCTCGGTGGTCTCCGCCGCCCTGGAAGCCGCCTCCGACGTGCTGGGCAGCGAGCTGTCGGGTCAGCGTGCCGTGGTCGTGGGCGCCGGGTCGATGGGGGCACTGGCCGGTACGACGCTGCGCCGGCGCGGCCTGACCGACCTGGTCATCGCCAACCGCAGCGTCCCGAACGCCGAGCGACTCGCTGCCGGCCTGGCCGCGCGCCCGGTCGAGCTGAGCGGAATCGACCGCGAGTTGGTCGACGCGGACCTGCTCATCACCTCGACCGGCGCCGCGGGCATCGTCGTACCGGCCGAGGTCGTCGAGCGGGCCGTCGCCGCGCGCGCCGGGCGGCCGCTGGTGATCCTCGACCTGGCGCTGCCGCGCGACGTCGACCCCGCGGTCGCCCGGCTGCCCGGCGTCACCTACATCGACCTCGAGCACCTCCGCTCGGTTCTCGACGGCTCGCGCAGCCAGCAGGACGTGGCGGCGGCGCAGCAGATCGTCGACCTCGAGGTGGCCGCCTTCGTGGCCTGGCAGCGCTCGGCCGCGGTGGCGCCCACCGTCGCCGCGCTGCGCTCGCAGGCCGCCGGCGTCGTCGATGCCGAGCTGCTGCGGCTGTCCGCCCGGCTGCCAGACCTCGGTCCGCAGGACCGCGCGGAGGTCGCGCAGACCGTGCGCCGGGTGGTGGACAAGCTGCTGCACGCGCCGACGGTGCGGGTCAAGGAGCTGGCCGGCGTACCCGGCGGTGAGGCGTACGCCGCCGCGCTGCGCGAGCTGTTCGGGCTGGACCCGGAGCAGCGCGACCTGTCCGAGGCGGTGGCCCTGCCGGCCGAACTCACCGCGGAGCCGCACGGATGAGGCGAGTCCTGCGGTTGGGCACCCGGCGCAGCCGGCTGGCGATGGCCCAGTCCGGTGGCGTGGCGGCCACCCTGCTGGCCGAGCACGCGCAGGACGTGGAGCTGGTCGAGGTGACGACGTACGGCGACGTGTCCACGGCGCCGCTGGAGCAGATCGGCGGCACCGGGGTCTTCGTGTCGGCGCTGCGCGAGGCGTTGCTGCGTGGCGACGTCGATCTCGCGGTGCACTCCTACAAGGACCTGCCCACATTGGGCGCTCCGGGCCTGGCGCTCGCCGCGGTGCCGCCGCGGCTAGATCCGCGCGACGTCCTGGTTGCACGCGACGGCTGCACGCTCGCCGAGCTGCCGCGTGGTGCGCGGGTGGGCACGGGCTCACCCCGCCGGGTCGCGCAGATCCGGGCGCTGGGCTTGGGTCTGGACATGGTGGGCGTACGGGGCAACGTCGACACGAGGTTGGCCAAGGTCGTCGCAGGCGAACTCGACGCGGTGGTCCTGGCCCGGGCCGGGCTGGAGCGGCTGGACCGCCTCGACGCGGTGACCGAGACGCTGGACCCGATGCAGGTGCTCCCGTCCTGCGGTCAGGGCGCGCTCGCCGTGGAGTGCCGGGCCGACGACTCCGATCTGTTGGCGCTGCTCGGGATGCTGGACGATCCCGACAGCCGCGCGGCGACTACCGCCGAGCGGGCGCTGCTCCAGGCGTTGGAGGCCGGTTGCTCCGCCCCGGTGGGCGGGTTGGCATTCGTCGCTGAGGGCGACGACGGAATGGAACTGTTTCTTCGCGGATCGGTGACGGCTATCGACGGCAATGACGCCGTTCGGCAGTCCGTGACCGGATCCGTATCCGGTGCCGAGGAGGTGGGCCGGCGGCTTGCCGCCGAGCTGCTCTCCGACGGTGCCGCCGAACTCATGGGAGCACGGGCATGACACGCGGGCGTAAGCCAACCGGTCGGATCATCTTCGTCGGGGCCGGCCCCGGCGACCCGGGGCTGGTGACGGCCAGGGCCGGTGCCGTCCTCGCCGCTGCCGACCTGGTCGTCGCCGACCCGGAGATCGGAGCAGGGGTGCTCGACCTCGCCGGGGACGTCGAGGTCCGCCCCGCCGTAGGGGAGCCGCCCGAGGTGGCCAAGGTGCTCGTCGCCGAGGCGCGCACGGGGCGCTCGGTCGCCCGCCTGGTCGCCGGTGATCCGTTCACCTGCGATGCCGTGGTCAAGGAGGCGCTGGCCGTCGCTCGCACGAGCGTCCCGTTCGACGTCGTACCGGGTGTTCCGGTGGCGACGGCTGTCCCTGCGTATGCCGGCATCGCCGTGGGTTCGGCGTACACCGGGGCCGACATCCGGACCAACGTCGACCTGGCAGCGCTCGCCGCCACACCGGGGACGTTGACCCTGACGGTCCCCGCGGACCGGCTTGCCGACACCTGTGTCGGCTTGGTGAAGAACGGTCTGGCCGGTAGCACGTCGGCCTGCGTCACGATCGACGGCACCGGTACGGCGCAGCGCTCGATGGTGTCCACAGTGGACGATCTGGCCGCCGGGGGGGCCGCCGACGGGTTCGACGGGTTGGTGGTGCTCACCATCGGTGCCGCGGTGGACAAGCGCCCGCGGTTGTCTTGGTGGGAGAGCCGGCCGCTCTACGGTTGGCAGGTGCTCGTGCCGCGCACCAAGGAGCAGGCCAGCGCGATGAGCGACCGGCTGAAGCTGCACGGGGCGATCCCGGTCGAGGTGCCGACGATCGCCGTGGAGCCACCGCGGACGCCGGCCCAGATGGAACGGGCGATCAAGGGTCTGGTGACCGGACGCTACGGCTGGATCGTGTTCACCTCCACGAATGCGGTCAAGGCGGTGTGGGAGCGCTTCGCCGAGTTCGGGCTGGATGCGCGGGCCTTCGCCGGGGTGAAGATCGCCTGCGTCGGCGAGCAGACGGCCGAGGCAGTGCACGCCTTGGGGATCCGGCCCGAGCTGGTGCCGGCCGGGGAGCAGTCCAGTGCCGGTCTGCTGGCCGACTTCCCGCCGGTCGACGACCTGCTCGACCCGATCGACCGGGTCCTGTTGCCCCGCGCCGACATCGCCACCGAGACGCTGGCCGCCGGCCTGCGTGAGCGGGGCTGGGAGATCGACGACGTGACGGCGTACCGGACGGTGCGGGCGGCTCCGCCGGCGGCGACCACCCGCGAGGCGATCAAGGGTGGTGGCTTCGACGCGGTCTGCTTCACGTCGTCGAGCACCGTGCGCAACCTCGTCGGGATCGCCGGCAAGCCGCACCCGCGGACCGTGGTCGCGTGCATCGGCCCGCAAACCGCGGCCACCGCTCGCGAGTTCGGGCTGCGGGTCGACGTCGAGCCGGATGTCGCCGCGGTCGAGCCGCTGGTGGACGCGCTGGCCGCGCACGCCCGCGCGAACCGCGGCGCCGCGGGCGACGAGAGTCCCCCCACCAAGCCCCGGGCCCGGACCCGCGCGCGGTGAGCCGTCCGGGCGGACAGGTCCTGGCGGCGTTCCCCGTGGCACGGCCGCGACGGCTGCGCGGTACGCCGGCGCTGCGCCGGCTCGTCGCCTCGACGCAGGTGAGCGCGGCGGACCTGGTGTTGCCCATGTTCGTCAAGGAGAGCCTCGCCGCGCCGGTCCCGATCACCTCGATGCCCGGCGTCGTGCAGCACACGCTGGATTCCCTGCGCCGGGCGGCGCAGGACGCGGTCGAGGCCGGTGTGGGTGGGTTGGTGCTCTTCGGCGTACCGGTGGTCAAGGACTCGACTGGCACGCAGGCCGATGCCGCGGACGGGATCGTCAACCGCGCCCTGTCGGCGCTGCGCGACGACCTCGGCGACTCGACCGTGCTGATCGCGGACCTGTGCCTGTGCGAGTACACCGATCACGGGCACTGCGGTGTGGTGTCGGACGGCGCGGTCCTGAACGACCGGACGCTGCAGCGCTACGCCGAGGTCGCGGTGGCGCAGGCAGCCGCCGGGGCACACGTCGTGGCGCCCAGCGGGATGATGGACGGCCAGGTCGGGGCGATCCGGGCAGCGCTCGACGCGGCTGGCTTCGCCGACCTCCCGGTGCTCGCCTATGCGGCGAAGTACGCTTCCTGCTTCTACGGGCCGTTCCGCGAAGCAGCCGAAGGTGCCCCGCAGTTCGGCGACCGCGGGGGTTACCAGCAGGACCCGGCCCGCTCCGTGGACGAGGCGCTGCGCGAGGTGGCGCTGGACCTGGCCGAGGGCGCGGACGCGGTGATGGTCAAGCCGGCCGGGCCCTACCTCGACGTGATCCACGCGGTCCGCGCGGCGGTGGACGTGCCGTTGGCGGCGTACCAGGTCTCAGGGGAGTACGCGATGGTCGAAGCGGCGGCCGCGCAGGGATGGCTGGACCGCCGGCGCGCAGTGCTGGAGTCGCTGACCGGGATCAAGCGGGCCGGCGCGGACATCGTGCTGACCTACTGGGCGGCCGAGGCCGCCGGCTGGCTATCTGAACCACGCTGAGCTGTGCATCCGCGAGACACGGTCGTCGACTACGACCCAACGTGGATGGGTTGCCCCGGCCTCCGCGTTACTCAATCGTTGCTCAGCAGGTCCGTAAAGTGCCCGCCAGGCCATCACATCCAAACGGCATAAGCCCAGGTCAACGGCACTTTTCAGCGACAGGCGACGATCGCCAATCACGCAGGGGGAGTTCGCGATGTACTACGACATGTAGCTGCACCGTCCGGGTCGCCGTCCCCGTTGAGCCGGCACGGTCGGCGTCAGCTCTATACTACGGCCGTGGCAGGAGAACGATCCGGGGACGTTCGCCCGCGTGCAAATCACGCTTATTTCGTTGTCGCGGCTGCCGTGTGCGTCCTGCTGGTCGCGCTGGTCGTGGTATGGCTACGACCGTCGCTCCGGATCAATGATGACTTCTCGCCGGAGTCCGGAGCGTGGTTCGGCGGGGCCGTAAACCTGTACTCGGAGCGGGATCATGAGGTATCCGGCAATCCGGAAGATGTTCTGACGCGACAATTCCAGCTGTGCCGCAAATACGACAATCTCCATTACTATCTCTACGGTCTCGCGATCAGTGACGCCCAACTCGAGAACGTGCGCTGGGCCATCGACGAGAACGACACCCCGCTGGTCACACTGTCGTGGCCACAGCGCATGCCCACCGACCCTGGCTTCATCCCCGATGTAGCCGCCGGGCGCTACGATGCTCAGATTGCCGCTACCGCCGTCAAGATAAAGGCGTTGGGTGGGCGAGTGCTATTGCGTCCGTATTGGGAGTTCAACCACGCCGACAATGGTTTAGGGGCAGCCAACTACGGGGGGGATTACAAGCAGTTCATCGAGGCATGGCGGCGTACTTATACGATCTTTGTCGGCGACGCTGACGGCTGGAAAGCGATGGGCATCGACGGAGACGCCATCCAGGCCGAGAATGTGCGCTTCTCCTGGACGCCGGGAAACGCCCGACCCAACAATGTCGTGGCTGGCGTCAACGAGGACTACCGGCCGTACTATCCGGGCGATGAGTATGTTGACTGGATTGGCATAGACAGCTACACCGGCAATCGGATGGTCTACCTTCGGGAGGCCCTTGCTCCCCCCACGCAGCTCGTCGACTGGTACGCCACATACGCCGGGCGAGGCAAGCCCATGACCATCGGCGAGATCGGTATCCGGCCGCAATCGTCGTATCCGAGCCCAAGCCCCACCCGAGCCGACTGGTATGCCAACGCCCAGGCGGCCTTGAAGGCGATGCCCATGATCAAGCTTTTCAGCTACTTTGATGTCTCCAACGAGACGAATCCGCTGCCGGCGTCCTACCAGGTCGACGCCCCAGGCGGCACCGACTCGGACTCCGCCGAGCTCGCGCTGGCAACCTATTCGGTGCTCGCCAACGATCCGTACTTTCAAGCCGAAGGTGGGATCTGTGCCGGCGGCCGCATCCTCAATCTGCCTACTCCGGATCCCGACCTAGGCGGGTCATCGGCCCGGTCACCAAGCGCACCGAAATACCGACGACCAGACCTACCTCGACGCGGCCGTCCTCGATTTGAACAACCGGCTACGGCCTTTCCTCGGCTACCGAACCCCAGCAGAAACCTTCACGACCTGGCTGGCATCTCGATTGCTACCACCGGCTGAGACCGCCCTGCGCAGATCAGCGGTGTGCCTGTGCTCGGACATCGACCAGCCGATGATCCGCCGGGAGTAGCAGTCGATCACCGTGGCCAGGTACAGCCGTCCTTCCCAGGTGCGGATGTAGGTGATGTCCCCGACCTGCGGGGCCACCTTCGCTCGCACCCGGCCGACGCGGCCCGCTGCGGCGCCCTCACACGGCGGTAGTCGTAGGACCTACCCGGGTCTCCTTGTTCACCCGCCGTTGCGGATCTCGTCGACGAGAATGTCGACAAAGCGGTCGAGGTGCTCGGGGAAATCGGGCCGGGGCGGCTCGGTGCTCCCGGGCAACCCCCGCGCGTTGGGCGCCAGGGTCAGCAACGCATCGACGGTCGCCTGTTCGTGGAAGTAGTTCTCCGGATCCGGGGGGACGACGGCCACCGGCACACTCAGGTTCCGCAGTTCGTCGTCGGCGATGCCACGCAGGGTGTCCCCACCGGGCAGGGTATCCGCCGCGGCGGCACCGTGCGCAGCCTCGAGCTCCAGAGACAGCGGCCCCTCAACCCTGTGACGGCGAGGCGTCGCGGGCCAGCACAGCACGATTCGCCCGACCCGGGCGGGGTAGTCGATGGCGAGCCGGACGGCGGCGCTGCAGCCGTTGGAGCCGGCCACGACGTCGTACGCCCTGTCGCGGGGCAAAGCCGCGTCGAGCCAGGCAGACTCAGCCCGCCACGACGGGGCTCGGGGCAGCCGATCAACCGCCTGCACGTCGAAACCTTGATCTCGCAAGGCGCTGGTGACGCCGGGCTGGTCCCAGAACTCGGCTGCATCCATGTCGTCCCAGAGTCCGCCGGGCACCAGCACCACCGTGGTCACAAGAGCACCGTAGGTCGGTCGAGGCAGCGAGCCGCGTCGCCGCCGGACATTGCGCGGCACGTTTTGGCCTACGGAATGGGATGACAGGGGCTCAAGCTCCGCCTGCAGGCGCAGTACTCGCCCTCGCCGTACATCGCCCTGCACTCCCGGCTGAAGGCCTTCGCCGTCGCCGACCTGGAATCGGCGCTGGGCTCCTTCGGGCAGCACGGCAAGTTCTCTCTGGTCGCGTGGCCGCGGGCGCTCCCCGCGAACCCCGCGGCCACCGCCCTCGTCGTCCGCCGCTATCTGCGCGCCTTCGGGCCGGCCACCCGTGAGGACATCGCCGGCTTAAGGCACTGCACGTTCGGAACGATTGATGCCGCGCTGGCCACCCTCCAGCCGCTTCGACGGGCCACCGACGAGCTGGGCCGTGACCTGCTCGATCTCCCCCGGGCACCGGTCCCGCCCGAGGACACGCAGCCTCCGACCAGGCTGCTCGCCCGCTGGGACGCCGCGGTGCTCTCCCACCGCGACCGCCGCAGGAACTGCAGGAGGCCGTCGTACGCAAGGCCAGCGGCGACTTCCTGCCCACTGTTCTCGTGGACGGGGCTGGTGGCCGGCAGCTGGTCGCACGCGGTGGGCCGCGACGAGGCAGTGCTCACGGTGCGGCTGTTGCGTGTAGCGGTGCCGGACGACCTCGCGGCAGGGGCCGACCGGATGCTCGCCGTGCTCGCCCCGCACTCCGTCAGGCGGACCCTCCGGATCGACTGAGCCCGCCGGTCACCGAGAGTCGACCCCCGTTTCCCGAATGCGTTGCCGGGCTCGCCTGGCGCTGGGTACTGTCGGGGGCAGTACGGCGATCGTGGGCCCGGTCGTCGATCCACGACGTGATCGGGGTTGGACGCTCATCATGCTGCGACGCCAGGACGCGACACGCGTCCTGTCCGGCCCGATCGCCAGGTTCCGGTCCCTGGTCGTCACCCTGCTGTGTCTTCTCTTGTGCGGCGCCCTGCTCACCGTCGGGTCCAGCGCCCTTGCGGCCCCGGGTGACCCTTCCGATCCGTCGACGCCAACGGCCACCACGACAACCGAGACGACATCGTCGTCGCCCACGACCACCTCGACGAGCGAGACGAGTTCGACCGGTACGACGACCACGTCGACAACGCCGACGACCACGTCGACAGAGCCGACTACCACCTCGAGTTCGTCGAGCCCCCCACCGACCGATTCATCGCCGCCGCCGTCGGGTGGCTCGGAGCAGCCACCCGCCGTTCCGCCACCGTTCAGCGACGCGATCGAAGGCGCCAGCGCGGGCCAGGAGGAGCTGGCCGCCGAGGCGATGCGCCTGAGCCAGCAGGTGGTCGTCACCTCCGATCAGCTGGCCCAGCTGGAGCTGGAGGCCGAGGCGGCCGCGGACAGTTACCGGCAGGCCGAGCTGGAGCTGACCGACGCCGAGAGCCGGGCGCACCGGGCCAGCGTCGACGCCAAGCAGGCCGAACGTGACCTGCAGGTGGCCCGCGACGCGGTGGGCGAGTTCGCCCGGAACACCTACATCAGCGGCAGCACGCTGTCCAGCGACCTGCTCCTGCTGGACTCCGGCAGCCCGTCGGAGCTGGTCGAGCGCGCCGGACTCCTGGAGTCGGTGGCCGACAGCCGGATCGAGGCGCTGGACCAGGTCCGCAGCGCCCAGGCTCGCAGCGACAACGCCGACGAGGTCGCCGACGAGGCACTGAACACGAAGGTCAATGCCGAGTCGGCGGCCCGCGTCGCGCTGGACGAATCCACCGCGACGCTCGCGGCCCAGCAGGAGACCCTGACGGCGTTGCTGCAGCAGAAGGCGGACTACGACGCGGAGTTCTACGCCGCACTGGTCGGGCTGCTCGGTCCCGAGGGCGCCGCCGCCGCCTTCGCCTCCTACGGCGAGGAGCAGCTCAGCCAGCAGGCCGCGGAGGCGGCCGCCCGCGAGGCGGCGTACGGCGGCGGTCCCGTGCTGACCGGGCAATGGGCGCTGCCGCTGGAGGGCACGCTGACCAGCTGCTACTGCGAGCGCTGGGGCACCATGCACTGGGGCATCGACATCGCCGCGCCGATGTTCACCCCGGAATACGCCGCCGGCGACGGCATCGTGATCCAGGCCGGCCCGGCCACCGGATTCGGGCAGGCCGTCTACATCCAGCACGACAACGGCGACGTCACCGTCTACGGGCACATGGAGGTCATCGAGGTGGTGACCGGGCAGCGGGTGGCCGCCGGCCAGGAGATCGCCCTCGTCGGCAGTCAGGGGTTCTCCACCGGCCCGCACCTGCATTTCGAGGTGCACGTCGGAGGCATCAACGGCACCCGCGTCGACCCGGTCATCTGGTTGGCCAACCGCGGCATCTTCGTCTAGCCGCCCCTCGGAACCCCGAGGCCGACCGACCTGGGACACTGGGCCGGTGATCAACCGCCGAGACGCACCGATCTCGCAGGCGCTCTTCGAGCGGGCGTGCGCCGTCGTACCCGGCGGTGTCAACTCACCCGTTCGCGCCTTCCACGCGGTCGGCGGCACCCCGCGATTCATGGTCTCCGGCCGCGGCCCGTACCTCCGTGACGCCGACGGCATCGAGTACGTCGACCTGGTCTGCTCCTGGGGGCCGATGATCCTCGGCCACGCGTTCCCGCCCGTCGTGGAGGCGGTGCAGCGGGCCGCCGCACTGGGACTGTCCTTTGGTACGCCGACGCCCGGCGAGGTCGAGCTGGCTGAGGCGATAGTGGCCAGGATCGCACCGGTGGAGCAGGTCCGGCTGGTCAACTCCGGCACCGAGGCGACCATGTCGGCGATCCGGCTGGCGCGGGGGGTGACCGGTCGCAGTGCGGTCGTGAAGTTCGCCGGCTGCTACCACGGGCACGTCGATGCCCTGCTGGCCAGCGCCGGCTCCGGGCTGGCGACCTTCGCCCTGCCGGACACGCCCGGCGTCACCGGGGCCCAGGCCGCCGACACGATCGTGCTGCCCTACAACGACATAGACGCGGTGGAGAAGGCGTTCGCCGAGCACGGCGACCGGATCGCCTGCCTGATCACCGAGGCCGCCGCCGGCAACATGGGTGTCGTCGCGCCGGTCGAGGGGTTCAACCGGCGGCTGCTCGAGGTCTGCCGCCTGCATGGGTCACTGCTGGTCAGCGACGAGGTGATGACGGGATTCCGCGTCTCGGCCACCGGGTGGTACGGACTGGACCCGGTGCCCGCCGACCTGTTCACCTTCGGCAAGGTGATGAGCGGCGGGCTGCCGGCCGCGGCCTTCGGCGGCCGGGCCGACGTGATGGCGGCCCTCGCGCCGTCCGGTCCGGTCTACCAGGCAGGGACGTTGTCCGGGAATCCGGTCGCCGTCGCCGCCGGCCTGGCCACCCTCGCCCACACGACCCCCGCCGTCTACCAGCGACTCGACGAGGTGGCCACGACGTTGCGTCACGCGGTCGGCGCGGCACTGTCCACGGCCGGGGTCGAGCATGTCGTGCAGTCGGCCGGCTCGATGTTCTCGGTGTTCTTCACCGACCGGCCGGTCCTCGACTACGACGACGCGCGGCGCACCGACACCGCCCGGTACGCAGCCTTCTTCCACGCCATGCTCGACCGGGGTGTCTACCTGCCGCCCTCGGCGTACGAGTCCTGGTTCGTCTCCGCCGCGCACGACGATGCGGCCCTGGACCGGATCCTCGAGGCACTGCCGGGGGCCGCCCGGGCTGCCTCCGAGGTCGCTGCATGAGCGGCCCGCGGACCCGCGTGCACCTGCTGCGGCACGGCGAGGTCGACAACCCCCGGGGCGTCCTCTACGGCCGGCTGCCCGACTACCACCTGTCCCAGGACGGTCGCGGGATGGCCCAGCGGGTGGCCGGGCGGTTCCGGGGACACGACGTCGCCTATCTGGTGAGCAGTCCGCTGGAGCGGGCGCGGGAGACAGCCGAACCCCTGGCCGCCGCGCTGGGGCTGCCCGTCGCGATCGACGAGCGGCTGATCGAGGCGGCCAACGACTTCGAGGGGATGACCGTGGGGGTAGGTGACGGAGTGCTGCGTTCGCCGAGGAGCTGGCCGAAGCTGCGCAACCCGTTCCGTCCGTCGTGGGGGGAGCCCTACCGCCACCTCGCCCGCCGGATGCTCGCCGCCGCCGAGGACGCGCGCGACGCGGCCACGGACCGGGAGGCGGTCTGCATCAGTCACCAGCTGCCGATCTGGATCCTGCGCAGCCACCTCGAGGGCCGTCGGCTCTGGCACGACCCGCGCAGGCGGCAGTGCGGCCTGGCCTCGCTGACCACGCTGGTCTACGGCGGTGACCGGCTGCTGCGGATCGAGTACGCCGAGCCGGCCGGGCCGACCCCGGTGGGAAGCGTGCCCGGGGCATGATCGGGCACCGCGGGATCTTGCGGCTGGGGGCCGTTCTCCTTGCCGCGGGGCTCGGGTTCGTCGCCTGCACCGGCGGCAAGGACGCGGTGGACGTGAACAACGGCGGCCAGTTCCGCTTCGTCGAAGCCACCCCGAGCGGTGAGCTGATCGAGGCGGCCGATCGCAGCGCAGCGCCGGCCTTCGGCGGCACCCTGCTCGACGGCGCCGAGTTCGACTCGTCCTCACTCGACGGCTCGGTGGCCGTGGTCAACTTCTGGGGCCAGTGGTGCGCCCCCTGCCGGGTGGAGACCCCGGACTTCCAGGAGGTCTACGCCGACGTCGGCGACCAGGGCGTGCAGTTCCTGGGGGTGGACGTCAAGGACGACGACCAGCTGGCCCGCGCCTTCCTTGCCGACAACGGGATCACGTACCCGAGCCTCTACGACCCGCGCGGCGAGATGGCGCTCGTCTTCCGCGACTACCCGCCGTCGGCGATCCCGTCCACGATCTTGCTGGACACCGACGGCCGGGTGGCGGCGGTCTACGTGGGCGCGGTCCGGCCGGCGGACCTGCGCAGCGCCCTCGATCTGCTGCTCGCCGAGGCCTGATGCTCGCCGACCTGGGAGAGAGCTTCAGCCAGACCGTCCTCGACGGCCCGCTGCTCGTGGCGATGGCGGTCTCGGCACTGGTGGGGTTGCTCGGCTTCGCGTCGCCGTGCGTGCTTCCGCTGGTGCCCGGCTACCTCTCCTACGTCGCTGGTCTGGCCGGGGCGAACGCCGTACCCGCCGAGGTATCGGCAGGCGCGGGCTCCCCCGCGGGGATGTCGGCAGCGACGCTGCAGCGCCCGGTACATCCCCGCCGCCGGGTGGTGGCCGGCTCGCTGCTCTTCGTGCTCGGCTTCACCGCGGTGTTCGTCTCCTTCGGCGCGTTGTTCGGGGGGCTCGGCCGGCTGCTGCTCGAACACCAGACGCTGATCAACCGCACCCTCGGGGTCCTCACGATCGGGCTCGGGCTGGTCTTCCTCGGCTGGCTGCCGGGAACGCAGCGGGAGTTGCGCGTGCACCGGCTGCCCGCGGCCGGCCTCGCCGGAGCGCCGTTGCTAGGGATCGTGTTCGGGCTGGGCTGGACGCCCTGCCTCGGGCCGACCCTCGGCGCCGTGCAGACGCTGGCCGTCAGCGAGGGCAGTGCCACCCGCGGCGCCATGCTGAGCCTTGCCTACTGCGTCGGGCTCGGGCTGCCCTTCGTGCTCACCGCGATCGGGCTGCGTTCGGCGCTTGCCGCTTCGGCGTTCGCCCGGCGGCATGCCGGCACCGTCATGCGGATCGGCGGGGTGTTGCTCATCGTGCTCGGCCTACTGCTGGTGACCGGGCTGTGGGAGTCCTTCATGATCGAGCTGCGGGCCTGGCTGGGGA
>JAABUS010003424.1_pt1 | contig 25843 bp, 9 predicted proteins | sample 5560161 | NCBI WGS metagenome assembly JAABUS01 (sample SAMN10711885, study PRJNA513376) | rock metagenome | isolation source: Antarctica rocks | place: Antarctica: Victoria Land, Trio Nunatak nord | collected 2016-01-04
AGCTCCAAATCATGAATATGCCTCACGCCCTTCACCTCCCCCAACCCCCCTCTCACCCCCTTCTCCCGTATCGCCTCACTGAACGTCACCGCAGTATGATACGGCACAATCTCGTCGTTCGTCCCGTGAATCAGAAAGGTCGGCGTCGTGTAAGTGCCGCGACGGAGATGGGAGAGGGGGGATATGGCAGCTATGAGGTCGGCTGGCGGCTTGGTGGACCAGGACCTGCCGTTGGGGGGACGGATGCTGTTAAGAAGAAGGGGTAGGCCGTGGCCTTCTTTGAAGAGAGAGAGGACAAGTTCTGAGCGGGGATCGCCTGGACGTATCCAGCCTAGGTGGCTGTTGTCGGTGGAGGTGGGGTGGGTGGTGTAAGTTGTTATCTGTTGGAAGGTTGGTAGCTGTTGGTGTGGGTTTGGGAGATTTGGGGGTGCGAGCGAAGGGCGGAGAGGGGAAGACAGGGAGAAGGGGATAGAAGGGGCAGGGGAGAGGAGCGTTTTTTCTGAGCAAAAGATGCTTACAGGTTTGGTAGGCAGAGAGGAGATAATCTTGTCCATTGACAGCCGCCGTTCCGGGTACATTTCGGCCCGGCGGACATCGAGATCTGTTAGGGGCGGAGGCTAGTAGTTAGCGGGTATTCTTTATATCAGGGGTGAGATCTTCATCGGACAATGCAAAAGCGCATCAACGAAGAAATAGTGAGAACAAACTCACCTCCAGACTCAAAATCAGTAGGACCATAGAAGCTCAAGATCGCCACTGGAGGTCTTAAACCTGCCTCTTTACTCTTCCATGCTGTCGTCATGGCCAAATGCCCACCAGTCGACCATCCTATCACCACTATCCTCTTCTCATCAATCAAAATCCCTTTGCTTCTCACGACAGCCTGCAAGCCCGTCTGTGCCCACGCATACGCGTCCCACACATCCGCAATAGGCCCGTCGATGAGATTGATCTCTGGACAGAGCCGGTAGTCGATGCTGACGGGTAATATATTGTGGGCGAGGAGGAAGGCAGTCTGGAAGGGTCGGATCGCTTTTCTAGAGAGTGTCATGTGCCCGCCGCCGTGGATCAGGAGTGCTAAAAGCAGAGGCATGAGTTAGCAGGAATGCGGTGGTGGGATGTTAGGGGTTAGTGTATCGCTGGCTGGGAGATGAGTGTGTACCGACGGGCATGGCTTTTGCGGAAGCCTGAGCAGGCACGTAAATGTCTGCCTCGATCTGAGTGTCGTCTATCTCTTTATACACGACTGTCTGCACGCTGTGCTGCTTCCCCTCGGCGCGAGCGGGTGCAGCTACCTTCTGGTCGTTAGATGCTACGAGCAGTCGCTGCGTATTGGATTCTGGACTTGGCCCTTGAGAATACGATATCCTGCTGAAGCCGGCCTGTTCGAAAGACCTTACCCAGGACTCTGGGAGTTGTAGGGGGTAGTTCGACCCGTCGTTGGCGAGCCACCAGCCATCCAGCAGCCCGAAGACGATGTCGTACCAGTCAACCAACTGTGTCACCTCTGAGAGCACCATGAAGCCTTGGGCGTTCAAAACTGTCTTCAGCCGGCTGATGGTTTTCGTCTTGTTTGTTGTCGCGTGCACGCAATTGGTGCCAATGACAATATCGTAGGTATTCAAGAGCGAGGTGGGCATGTCCTTTTCAAGATTCAAGGCCCGGAATTCCATCCATGGGTACTTTGCGAATTTGGTCTTGGCACCTTTCACGAGCGAGGGCGAGATGTCGGTGAATGTGTAGGAGGCGGGCACCCCGCTCACCTGAATTACTTCGGCGAGCCTCGTAGTTGTGCCGCCGAAGCCGGCACCTACTTCGAGGATTCGGATGGGGTGGTGACTGGATGTGGTGCTGCTGGAGGTCATGACGGCGCGGAGGAAGGTCACTATCTGTTCCGTGAAGGTGGATAGCATTGGCGAGGCGCAATAGTAGTCTTCCATGACTTTCTGGGCTGCGGCGCCTTTGAACATGAGGGCTACAGCGTCAGTCTTGCCGGCCAGACAGTCGGCTAGCTTTGGCCCTGTCAGGGCCATGAGTCGAGCTTCTCCAGCGTAGGAGGGGAATTGTGCAAGGAACTGCTCATGGAGTTGCTGAGAAGGCGTGGATGGTGTCTTCCTGCTGCCGCGGATAAGGTCCGATCCCTGCCTGGTCAAGACGTCATGCTTCTCGAGGATCTCAAGCAGTCGGTTCATCACCTTCTTGTGTTTCGGCTGATGGGAAACCGAGGGAATCTGTTGGCCTTTTCGGAATTGACCAATGTCTGAACCGAGCGCTTGGAATGCCTCGCATATATATGCCAGCAGTAGCTCGTCTTGCTTCGGAGCTACTTCTGTCCAGTAGTTTAAGAACCCACGCTTGGCAGCTGCTTGGTCGAATGACGCCTCACATTGGATCAGCGCTTCCATGGGACTGGCTAGCTCAACCTCTTTGCCTCGTCCTTTCTCGGCAGGAACTACCTTCTCGAAGCTGCTTGATTGTTCTTGGCCTGCCTGGTCTCTGGACTTCGTAGCGCCTGTTGGCGAAGAATTTGCCTCCTGGGATGCGCCTCCTACTCCTAAGAAGTCTAGGACCTCCTTCACGGTGGAGTCCAGGGTAAACCTGTCGTCATCGATTTCGATTTCGAATGCGTCCTCCAGGTCGCTTTTGAGCTCGACGGCGGAGAGCGAATCGATACCGAGTTCTTGGAGGGTGGCTTTGCCGTTGATGGAGGTGATGGAGGCTCCTGAGGTATCGGAAAGTAATTTCAAAGCGATTTGGTGGCCTTGGGTGTTTTGTGCGCTAGCATTGACGTTAGACGAGGACGAAGATGAGGATGATGGTGGAGTAAGAATTGCGGCCTGGGGCCCTGAGTTATTGGGCATAGGCAACGTCGCTTTCTTGGTCGAGGCGAAAGGAATAAGGAATTCAGAGAGAGCTCCGTAGCTGCTTGTAAGAAGATCCTCGGCTTCGACGTCCTTGCAAAACTGCGTCTGGAGCTCTTCTGCGAGTTCAACTGCGGCTAGAGAGTCCACGCCTAGATCGCCGATATTAGCATCATGCGCTATTTCCGCTGGAGAAAGCCCTGCGTAGGACGCAATAATGTTTCGCAGGCTCTTCTCAGCGCCCTCATCCACTGCCTCCGGCGTTACAGCTCCACTATCGCTATTGATTGATGTCGCCCTGCTGCTGTTGTCCATGCCTGGCGGGGTCTCGGTCCCTTCGACGGACGTTACTGTGGATGTCGAAATGGAGGACTTGACCGGTGCCTGTGGGTGACCCTTGTTGCTCATGGCAGTCCCTTGGGACGGCTTTGCGTTGGCAGAGTCTAGAAATCTCTCGAGCTTCGAGATTAACAGCTTGGTGAATTGTGCCCCTGTGATGGTCATGGCCAGAGCCCCTTCGCGTGTCATAACAAAGACATCGCCGGCTGCTTGGCCCTCGCCCGTACTCGTGTACTTTGTGTAGACGGTCCAGGACGAGCGGTTGTGGAAGTCGCAGGCAGAGGACATCGAGACGTGGTCCACTCCTGTGGCGACGTAGACGTCTTCGCTGGTCACGAGGGCGCTGCTGTTTATGAGGAGGCCCACGACTTGGATGAACGTGTCTATGGCTACGGTATCGCAGTATTGAGTTACTGTGCTCTCCTCGGTACCGAAAAGGGCCTCTTTGGGAAGGTCAATATTGGCTATTGCCTCAGCCTTGTCCAGCGTGATGAGCGAAATTCCTTGGAGGAAGTCAGCGTAGTGGACAACCTGGGAAAATAACCCGTAGGCTCGGTTAGACATCAGCTTCTCGGTGTTTGGCTTGCTTTCCAGCTCATTCATTCTGTCAGCGATGAGTCTCTCATATGTTCTGAAATCAGGCTGCGTGGTCAGCACAATTTTGCCTTTCGCATGGGTTGAGGATCTTGACTTTGGATCGGCTTTGGAAAAACTTTTGATCACGAAGCTCCATGCTTGCGAGTCGTTGGACTTTTCCAGTATCAAGGAAACTTCTCGGGCCAGGTCGACGCCCAAAGCTGCCTGAAAGGAGAGGTCGAGAAAGCAAAGAGTGCCGGCTTCCATATGTCCTTGGAGCAGCTGCACGCCCATTGCTGCACACTCCATGTACATTGACGCCGGACATAGTGGTCTTTGTCGAACCGCGTGGCCAGACACGATCTTGGTGAAACGCTGCGTTCCCAAGAAAATGTCGAATTCTATGGAGCGGTCGTTCTTGCTTTCACATTTTCGAATATTCACCAATCTCAATGGCGCTTTTGGTTCTTGGGGCTTTTCCACAATTGTCGTCTTCTCGACTTCGACATTCTCCTGTGCCTCAATGACTCGATCGATGTTCTTGAGCCAGTGTCCTGTTGGCTGGAACTGGTACGGTGGGAGCCAGATTTGCTTGTAGGCATTCCTTCTTGGCGGGAGGAAGTTCCAGTATGTTACCGGGATTCCTTCACGCCAGAAAGCAGTCGTCACATTGGACATCACCTTTGTGGGCGCCGGAGAATCTGACATCTTGATAGCCTGGAGAGAATGATTATCTGGTGTGGTCAAGGCTCTTTTGATCATTGATATGATCGGCGAGTCCATACCGGCCTCCAGCCAGATGCAGGGACCAAGACGTTTCTCAATTCTCTGAATAGCATCTGAGAAATACACGGGTTCTCGTGCATGTTGAGAAAGTCTTTTCGCTGAGAACTGGTCGCTCGGCTCGGCAGTACAGATTTCAAGGGGTATCTCCGGCTTCGAGTAGGTCAATGATGCTGAGACCTGGTCGAGACCGTCGAGGATGGCTTTCGTGAATTTGGAGTGGAATCCATGAGTCACATCGAGCCGCTGGCTACGGGTGCCGGAGAAGTGCGGGTTGCTATTTAGTAGACTCTCGGTTTGATCAATGGCGAGAGAGCTGCCTACTACGACCTGGCTTGATGGAGCATTGTAGCATGCGATTTCGATTTCTGGCTCCGGTGAACTCGCGTTGATGCTGGCGATCACGCCTTGCACAATTTCGCGGCTACCATGGATCACGAGCATGGTTCCACTTTCTGGACCCCACTTTGTTGTCATCAATAATGCTCGAGAAGCGATGAGCTTGAGGCCGTCCCAAAGTGAGAGCACCCCTGAGACTACCATGGCCGTCAGCTCGCCAAAGCTGTGGCCGATCATTGCGTCTACTTGAAGACCGGCGTCCACCCAGCATTTGGCGCATGCGAATTGCATGGCGAATGTGCCGCATTGCAGCGTTACCACGTCTTTTAACGGCTCTGATTGAAAAATTGAGGGCAATAATGTGGAAAAGCCAAGGTTTGTGACAATCTTGTCGCATTCATCGATGTAGTTCCTCAATTGTGGGTGGAATTCGTACAGGCTTCTCTCCATGTTCACGGTTTTCTTGGTCTGCCCTCCGAAAGCTAGGACCACTCGTTTTGGCGTTTGAGGCACCTCAAAAGAGTTTTGAGCCTCGTTCTTGAGACTTTGTGCCAATACGTTGATATCGGATGTGGAGGTGACAAAGGCTTGACGGTGAAGCTTACGTCTCTTGCTGAGTGTGAACGCCACGTCGCCCAAATTGGGCTTCGGGGTTGTCTTTTGGAGGTATCGACTCAGACTCTCGGCATTTGCGTGCAGACTTTCTTGTGATGCTGCGCTTATGATTATTGGGTATGTTGATCCAGCTTCAGTTGTCCTGATTTGCTTGGCGACTTCTGTCTTTTGCGGAGGGCCTTCGCAACAGATCATGGCACAATTACTCCCTCCTGCTCCGTAACTGTTCACACACGCTGCCAATAATTCGGCCTCCCAACGAGCAGCTTTTGAGGAAATGGTCATCTTGTCTGCTTCTAACGCAGCGATCTTGGAATTGAGGGATTTGTGACTAGCCTGGGGTGGAATGCCGGCGTTGTTGATCATGGCGAGAATCTTGAGCATACTGGCTACACCTGCTGCGGTCTCTGCGTGGCCGAGGTTGCCTTTGAGAGAGCCAATATTCAGCAGGTCGGTTCTGTCTTTCCCCCCAAAGACTTCTCGGATACTAGCTATCTCTAATGGATCTCCGGCCTGAGTACCTGTCCCGTGAGCCTCGACATAGGACACTTGGTCTGGCTTCATTCCGGCTTGGCGCAAAACGGTTTGATATAGTTTCTTTTGCGCAGGAGAATGCGGAATCGTGATGGAGGAAGACAGTCCGCCCTGGTTAGTTGCTATGCCAGGGATGACACCAAGAATCTGATCGCCATCTGCCAATGCTTGGCTGAGCAGTTTCAGAACAACCAACCCTCCACCTTCGGAGCGACAATAGCCATCTGCAGCTTGATCAAACGGCTTACATTGGCCTGTAGGACTTAAGAATCCGGCTTTGGCCAGATCCATGAAGTTGTTTATCCCAGTCATGATATTGACGCCTCCTGCGAGAGCCATGGTACACTCGCCTGTTTGAATAGCTTTGCAGGCTCGATTGATGGCGACGAGAGATGACGAGCAAGCCGTGTCTAAGACTTCAGAGGGACCGCTCCAGCCAAAATAGTAGCTTATCTTACCGCACAGGAAAGCTCTGATTGTACCGGTTGAGGTGTATGCAGTTGGTCCATGAGCGTTTGTGTTGTCAAGATATTCCGCGAAGCTGGCGCCTATGAAACATCCAACAGGGTCTCCTGATTCGCGCCGATGCGAGCCCAAGTAGCCGCTTGAGTCCATGGCTTGATAAGCAAGTTCGAGGAGTACGCGTTGTTGGGGGTCCATGTTCAATGCCTCTTTGGGGTTAGTGCGAAAGAATGCATGGTCAAAATTGTCTACGTGATCAATAAAGTTGCCATAGAATTTCCTCTTGTCGGTAAATTTGCGATCCTGAGATGCGCGGAAGCTTCCATGGAGATCGAATCTGTCCGTGGGGACTTCCGTATGTCGAGAAGTACCGCTGGAAATGAGATCCCAGAGCTCGTCCATGCTGTTTGCTCCAGGTAGGCGACATGAAGCGCCGGTGATGGCGACAGCGTCTCTTGGATGAGAATAACCACCTTCCAGTCTATTTGTCCGGTCTTTGTGCGTGGTTTCGGCTATAAGAGACTGGACATCCACTTTCGTTATCTGAAGCTGAAGTTTGTGAAATGGGGATAACGGAATGCAGTCCCCAATTCCAAATGTCGCAAATGTATGAGTTCGACGCCCGGACAAGTCAAGGTCCTTGGCCATCTCTGTAAGGAGAGTATACCATTCGCACCGTGACGCGAGGATTACGTTTACTATTTCGTGAGTGAGCGATCCTTCTATGATTAGATCGCCCGTCTTGTTGGACCTCACGGGGGCCCGCAAATTGCTGGCATGAGGAAGCCGAAGAATCTCGGTTCTGTCGCACAGCTGGCACAGTTCCTGGGCAAGTCCAGCATTCTCGGGATTGTGCACTTTGCCTCGGATGTGCATTTCTTGCACGAGCATGCCCTGCTCTCGTGCGTAAGATTGGAGCTTCAGGAGAACGGGCACTGGCCCGACGATGCTGATTGTCTTCGGGTCTGTGACTGCGGATATATATGACTGCGTGCACTGTTTAGAAAAATTGCTTTTTGGGAGCTAGAAGATAAATGGCCGTATGAGGAACTCACCCCGGGAAATTTTTCGATCAACTCATCCCCCTGGCCGACTCGTTTCGTGCGAACAACAATAGTCGTTGCTCCTGGCACGGATTCATCATCTCCGAGTTCACCGTAAGCCCCAATTGCGAGTGCAATTCGCACGGCTATTGAAGCGTTCTCTACGACTTCGGCTTCATTTTTCGAACAAGCAATTGCAATGGCCGGTGGTAGGCCGCCGCAATACCCCTGGATACCGCCCCCAGCTCGGAGCTGTGCCATGAACTGGGAGTGTGACATCCCGTGGAGCTCCAAATACTGGAAATATTGGCATATTTGAATTACGACGAGCAGCGGAAGTGATATGATTCCGGACATACAGTTGGCGATTTGGGATGATTTTCCCGTGGTGATCCATTCTGATAAATGGTGCATGTATCGGGGCCCTTGGCCGAGATCGGAAATGTCCTCGCGTTCGTTGGCGAGGATGGTCCATACGTCTTTCAGGTCGAGCAGGGTTTGCACAAAGGGTTCGAGATACTTGTTGTTGCGGAGGAAGGAGTGTAGTTGAATGAGATAATTCTCCCCAGGAGCTTTGCTTTGCGGACAAAATACCGCTACTGAGGCCATCGGGTGGCTGTTTGGGTTGACCGACATTGCCGGCGTTGTGGGTTGTTGAAACTACAAGTCTTTGAGAATATTGTAGTGTAAGTCGATAAAGACAGGGCGGTTGGCCGAAATATTTGAAAGAGATTTAGGAACCTGATGGAGGTTTGAGAATAGGCTGCCTTTTTGGGGTGTTGATTCTTTGTCACTCATATTGTGTACTTCTTCTTCCGAAGCGTGAATATAGCGCCAAGACACACTGCACCGAATTCGGGTGGTTCGTTAGGTTTGGGGTCTGCATCTGGCATGCTTATCCGTATAGCCCGAGTCTGCAGAAATTTCGGAAGCACAATGTTTAGGTGCAATCCGGACCTTTTCGGTGCAAAAAGAGGCTATATTTTTTGCGTCGTTGTTCGGCAGATTTAGCTCACAATGCAGGTCCTTCGGAGCTTGACTTGAGCCGTTGGTAAGATCCGAATGCCTCTTATCTGATGGGAAATGCTATCGATACCTTGCGAGAATGATCAAATTACTGCGCATTACCTCCGTCTCTACAATATCCGCCTGTGTTTTAACCGCTCGTGGGGGTACTTGCTAACATTCCCGGGCGCCTATTATTTAGAGCTCGATTATACAGGAATCGGACAATTCTTATCCATACCTTAGAGGCTCGGTTGTACCTTGAGTTGGGTAAATTGATGCAAAAACACGGCTGTGACGTATGTATTATTAATCTTTACTTGCCATTTGACGATCGCTTTGTACACGACAAATTTGAGTCGGCGTCTTTGCATCCTCACTCTGAATTTTTTTGTTTTGTCAATCATCACTAACAAGCAAACTCCTTAAGTGTATATTGCAATGTCCTCACAACGGTTTATGCCTTTTGGTTTCTACTCTCCGTTGATGATACTGATTGTGAACCAGATTTGACACAATGTTGACACTCTCCAACATGCCTTCTCCGCTGGCATTTTCGGCTAGCCAAATCATGAGCGCTGTCAGTGCCATCTTTGTGTTAGTATGTATCCACAACCAAAATGACCAACGCAATATGAGCTTAGATGGAAATTTTAGTACTATGTCGCCCACGCCATCTACGACATCTACTTCCACCCGTTATCTAAATACCCAGGACCCAAAATGACAGCATTCTCACGCTGGCCACTCATTTACTCTACGATAACAGGTGACACATGGCGATTTACCGGCAAACTCCATGCGAAATACGGACCCATCATTCGAATTGCTCCAGACGAGATCGCCACGACATCTTCTGGCGCATGGAAGGACATATACACGTCAAAGCCACTTATGCCAAAGGATCCATTTAGCCAGACACCACCCATGAACGGGGCCGAATCCCTCTTCACCGCTGCAGGAGAAACGCACCACAGGATTCGAAAAAACTTCATCAACGCCTTCTCTGACAGAGCGTTGAAGGACCAGTCCCCAATCATCGACTCCTACGCCAATCTCTTGATGATAAGGCTCCGTAGGGAGATCGGGAAGAGCCCCGAGGGTAAAGTCGACATGGCAAAATACTACGGATACGCGACGCTGGACATCATCGCAGACCTTACGTTTGGGGAATCCTTCTATGGCTTAGATGGCGACAACGAACACTCTTGGATCCTGGGTTTCTTCCTCGGCGCAAAGTTTGGCTCGGTCAGAAACAGTTTGAGCCGCTTCCATCCTATCGACAAGATTTTCGGATGGATATTCCTTCGGTTGACGGCGAAGAACAGGGCGACCAGCTGGAGAGTCGCGACGGACAAGATCTCGCGTCGATTGGAAATGGGAGACTTGGGCCCGTCGAGATCGGATTTCATCACGCCTATTGTTGGGAGACTGGACGAGACGCAGACAAAGGGTATCACAAGGAAAGAGCTTAACACTAATGGACTTGCCGTCGTCATTGCTGGGTGCCAGCTGACGACTGTGGCATTGGCCACCTCTACTTATCTTTTGATGCGCTACCCCGAGACTTTGAAGCAACTCACAAAGGAGATCCGGGGAAGTTTTGAGTCCGAGGCCGACATCACCATCCCTTCTACTATGAATTTACCATATCTTTCTGCTGTTATCAACGAAACCCTACGCATCCACCATCCAACACCTATCAACCTCCCGAGAATTGTCCCGCCAGAAGGCCAAATGATTGATGGCCACTGGATTCCTGGAGGGGTTAGTGCATCCTTTCTCTTCCATCTACCCTTTTTTTCGCTGCATCACAGAAGAGAGAAACAGCCGCTGATCTGTGCCCAGAATATCATCGGCGTGAACCTGCAAAACATCCAGAATGATCCCGACAACTGGGTGGAACCTCGCGTTTTCCATCCCGAAAGATTCCTGCCCGAAACCGATTCGAGATACCAGAAGCGTTTCGCTAGGGATGACAAGCAGGCTTTCCAGCCATTTTCTGTGGGTGGGCGAAATTGTATGGGTGGGAAGTAAGTCTGCGATGATTCGTCTTGCAGCGCATTCCTTTGATCCATTTGAGATTGCATCCTTCTTCGTGGACTAATTCTTGATGACAGGGTTTTCCTCGCAGAGGCTCGGTTGATACTCTCGAAACTAGTCTGGAATTTCGATTTCGAGATGGTTGACCCGAATGATTGGAGTTGGATGGATCAGAAGGCTTATCTTGTCTTTGAGCCCAAGGCGTTGATGGTTAAGCTGAAGGAAAAGGCATTGGCGTAGGATTGCGGGGGTAAAAGCCGCTATTCAACATATCGGCCGAACCTGCTGTTTTTATGCTCGGTCTTTTGGTGAAGGATCCGAGCGATGAGCAGTCATGAGCTTCAGGCTGTTCTATGATTTGAAGTGCTGAGCTATATATTTACCAGATTAGGGTTACGCCAGTGGTTTCAGACGTCTGATAGTCTGGTGTGTTAACGACTAGAGAAAACAGCCTCATAGCACAAAGTGCTCTCTCATTATCGCTCACTTGACCCTTGCAGAGACGTCCACCAAAGAAACTATTACTTCAAGGCCAGCTGACAAGATCAGCTCGCCACACCACTACCCATCAAGGGTGCCTATAGAGCCTACAAGTCTGGATGACACTTGAGTAAAGTAGAGCACTGGCACGCATCTCATCAATTTACGGAGCCAACTCAGCTGCACCAGAGGTCCGTAACATGGGGTGGAAAAAGCCTACCGTCGTTCTTCAGCGAGCTTGACTAGCATAAGGTCCTTCTCACCAACAATTACCACTGCCCTGGAATTCTTCTCTTGGCAGCCTCCTCATCATTTTTACCGAGCCGAAGCATCCTAAGTCGCCATTAGCTTCTCGATCACGAGCAAACGCGCTTCCAGCCCACTTTTCGAGAGCAGATACTGCAACGTTCGTGATCATGCGCGATCTCTGTATCTGTGCTGTTGTGCAGGCATTGGCGCGGCATGAAAGCGTAGCAGAGTGATAGGACCGCGCGTCACAGTATTTGTTGGATGGTCAAGATGAGTCGGGTGTAGGCGCTTTGTTTCCGCCGAGGACGGGCGAGAAGGGGGTCAAGAGAAGTGGAGAAGGTGTTGGCAAGTCTGTCTGCAGAGGTATAGACGGCGAGGCTTTGGATAGGGTGTGCTAGAGCTGCTATGTCTGGTGGATACCTGATGCTGAGGATGGTGCCCGAGAACGGGCGATGCCGTGGTCATTGAGAGGGGTTGCGCACATATGCGAGATCTTCGATTGCAGTATCCTTGACGCGCTTTTCGTATCTCCAGAGGATTTGCATCCTCCTTTCGGTATCGAGCATTGATTGACAAGAAAGTCACAGTCCCAACAGCAGTAGATAATGCCACCGGGGAGATCCTTTTGATCTTTTCTTGTTGACGCAGACTCGCAGACAATGCGCAGACAAAGGAAGCTAAGTTCTGCAAAGTGAGGCGCTTGAATGCACTCGTGTGCAAAGACTAGTGGTTAAATGCACTCTTTTCCTGTCCATCAAGAAGCTTGCAGCAATATCCCAGCGATAAATAACGGCCGAAAGCCTGATACCAAGCTGCTTCGACCATTATGCACGATAACAAGGACCTTCTTGTTGCTCGGACGTGCCTTGTTAATGATCGAAGCATCTTGAATCCACCGAATTATTTCCTGTCTTGGCCGACTTCGAATCGGAGCCGAACTGCGACGATCTCCGAATATCCATAATCGAATTATATGAGTGGAAACTCTTCATGTCACACCACTCACACAGTATCAGATAAGATCAAGCGGTGTTGAATCTTGCATTGGCTTCTGCTTTCATTCCGTTGCCTGTCTTTTTCGTCCACGTACCGATAGCGGATCCGAAACCCTCTCGGCACTGCTGTTACTAAATCGGCAACACCATGCCTGCCATCGATCTTCTCATCACCTGGCCATTGACCACAGTTGCTGCCTCCTTCGTGCTCTATGTCGTCCTCCTCTACACCTACCGCCTCACTCTGCACCCACTTGCCAAATTCCCTGGCCCGCGCCTCGCAGCAGCAACTCTCTGGGTTGAATTCTACTATGACTTCTTCTGCGGCGGCCAATACCTCTTTCGAATCCGCGACATGCACGCTAAATACGGTCACGTCGTGCGAATCACTCCCGACGAATTGCACATCAACGACCCTTCTTTCCTTCCCGAGCTAATGCCCGCCGGCGGGCGTCGCAGGGACAAGTACTCGCGCATGATACAGGTTTTTGGCTTCTCGCAGGCCGCAGGCGCAACGGCTGATCATGATTTGCATCGTACGCGGCGGGCTGCAATGTCAAAGATGTTTTCTAAGGAGTCGGTCAGGAGGCTGGAGCCGATTATGAGGACGAACTTGGATAAGTTGTTGATTCGGTTGAGGGAGTTCCAGGATGATGGGAAGGAGATCAGTCTCTTGCCCATGTTTGGGGCGTTTACTAATGATGTGATTTCTGAGTATGCGTATGGCTTCAGCATGAATTGGGTGCAAGGACCACAATTTAATCAGGTATTCTTCGATATGGTGGGTAGCAGGCAATGGGTATTTGACCTTAATGGCTGACAAAGCTACAGATTGACGGCTTCCATGACCTTGGTCCTCTTGCGCTTCAGTTCAAGTGGTTTATGCCGACCTTCGCTAAGCTGCCTCGGTGGCTCGTACTGAAGATAAACCCCGGATTCGGGACCTTCATCAAATTCAAACAGGTAATCCCAGCGGCTAGATTACTCAGGGGACAAAGCTAAAGTGTTTGCAGCAATTATTAGGAAATATTGCGAGAGTGTCCAAATCCCACCACGAGGGCAAGGACAATAAAACAGTGTTTGATGAAATTTTAGATAGCAAGTTGTCCGAGGCGGATAAACAGCCGCTCCGTTTGCTGCAGGAGGCTCAAAACTTTTCGATCGCAGGCACAGAAACAACATCTTGGATTCTGAGCGTACGTCGTATGAGAGTAAGCCCCTTTTCATGTTGCAGAGGTTGACTTTGCTCTCAGATTATGACCGTCCACCTTCTTTCCACCCCAAGGGTCCTCTCAAAACTCAGAACCGAGCTCACGGCTGCACTCCCAGACGTCACCACGACACTATCAATCAAGGATACGGAACAGCTGCCATACCTCAGTGCAGTCATCACGGAGGGCCTCCGCCTCGCAATGGGCACCAGCCAGCGCCAGACGCGCATCAGTCACGAAGTCATGACTTACAATGACGGCAAGAAGCAGTGGCATATCCCTCCGGGCGTGAGCATCACCCCTCCAGAACCCAATCCCGATTTAGGTATATTCTGACCAGCGTTCCAGACACCCGTCGGCATGGCCGCGCCCCTTGTCCATCTCAACCCGGACGTCTTTGCCGATCCCATGGACTTCCGCCCTGAGCGCTTCATAGAGAATCCGCAGCTCAAGCGCTACTTGATGACATTCTCGCAGGGCTCTAGGCAGTGTCTCGGGATGCAGTTGGCGTATACAGAGCTCTTTTTGATGCATTCAGAGATTTGGCGCAGGTTTGGCAGCAAGGAGGATCATGGCGAGGATGGATATTGGGAGTTGTTTGAGACGGATCGGAGTGATACTGATATGGCTTCTGATCGATTCGTGCCGTACCCGAAAGCGGACAGTAAGGGTATTCGGATAAAGGTGCGTAAGTGAGGAGATGTATGTGAAGAGATGTATGGAGGCATCTTCGTGTTACGCAAGGTTACTAGAAGACCGAAGATAGATGATGGAGAAAACCGATAGGTTGAAATGATTTTGCTGAACGCGGGATCTTGTAAGTATTTGTTTTACAGCTAGCTAGAGTAACCAAATTAATACGATACCGTACTGGTAGCGTCCTATCAGCAATCTTTCTTGGCGCTGGTTACTAATAGCACGCTATCAGCCCTAGAATATCCGTGCGATCGGCAACTCGGGGTTTGGCAGCCTCGGCAGGAACTTTTGAGAAACGCCGATGAAGAGAGATAGCGCTGTGTATTTACTATATCGAAAGAACAAACGAACGAAAAATATGTTCACGTATAATATACTCAAGTAAACTTGTTCGATTGGATTTTACGAATGAACTTAGAGAATTGAAAGCGTTATTGTTGAACGGGGAGAAACCCAAGAATATCGCTCCTGCTTGCTTCTTGAGAAACTGGCCTGAGTAATGTTCTCAGCTTACACGAATCGTATAATCAGTCCCGACTCTGCTCAGATCATGCAAGGGCGCATACGGAACACCTGGCCTCCGATCTCTTTGAAACCTGATGTGACAATATACAATGTGTTCTCCTCTTCCTTGGAACGCCTTCCGAATATTATCGATGTCGGCTGCGTCATATCCGGGATATCAGCCCCTGATGTGAAATTCCTCTGTCTCCCTTCGACACTTATCTCAGTCACCATGTTCGAATGAGTAGCAATCCAAGCATTGCCTTCCCAATCCAGAGCGAAGTCATCGAACGCCGTGACACCCTTTTCTGCTCTCGCAAGTACCTGAACCTCTCCAGCGGCACTGCCATCAGGAGTGACAGGGACACGGCCGTACAATTTTAGAGCTGAATTGAGGAAGTAGACTGCGCTTTGATACATGCCAAGGCCGTTGATCGCAAGAGGACCCCGTCCTGTGGCAGGGGACTTGAAAGAGCTATCCCGTGCTCGCCTGTAACTACGTTCAGCTTCCACACAGATCCGAGAGCCGAGTCTGAGAGAAGAACGATGTCTGGTGACCCATCTAGTATCGTCATTCCATTAAGTGCGAAGGCCCCAGGCATAGTCGTGATCATCTTCACGGCTGGCGTCCTTGGATTCATGTCGATAGACCAAATGGTGAAGGATCCTGGGGTTGCTTGGAATGTTGCAGTCGACCAATTTCCTGCAACAATGATGAAGATGTCCGGGGCGGTTTCGATAATACCCGTTAGACTAGTGCCATTTGGGAATTGATGCAAAAATTCTGGATGAGAAGCCTTAGGGTTGAGCTGGTACATTACGGGCTCGTTCACAACAGTAAGTAGGAGGTTGCCATTTGGACGGGCGGCAATGTTCTCTATCTTGGTTTGATTTTTGAATTGGTAGGCCAATTCGATAGCAGAGGATGATTTTGAAGCAGATTCATCTTCGGTGATGGCATCCTGGCTTTCGTGGACCTCAATGACTATTTCACTATTCCATGACGATGTTGGATGCCCCAGAAGGCTTGAAGCAGCAAGGAGCAAAAGAAGTATTGAGTTGAGCATCTTTGAAAAGGCTTTGAGCGGATAGTGTAAGGATGACAATGTTTGTTCAAGGTGCAGTATGAAAGGCTACTTATATGTTGACTCCCATAGAACGCAAGTCCCCTCTTCACCTAGAACTTAGACAGTATGACGTGAAAGTGTAGCAAAGGTCGGTGCGCAAATGCTCTCAGAGTATGCGGGAATTAGGCTGCCGGTGGGTCTCATGCTTCTGGTACATACTCGGGGTATTGAGTGTTGACGACTTGCACTCGGCTTATTTGGTAAGTATGCTGGACGTATACGTTCGGTGTATATACTCGTGGGTCTCATGCTTCTGGTACATACTCGGGGTATTTAGTGACGACGACTTGCACTCGGCGTATTGAGTAGGTATGCTGAAGGTATACGTTCGGTGTACACGAGGAATTTTATGGAGATTGCCCAGCCGGATGCATTCCGAAAATTATCTTCAAAATGCATCCAGCCGTCCGACATGAAACTTGAAGTTGTCTAGACCAAATTCGCTACCAAACACCTCACAGCATTTAGGACGAAGTCTTATGCTCGGTAGGAAAACACTATGCAAATAGAACTTCGCCATCATCAAATTCGATTCGGAAAGCATTGGGAATCTCATGCAGAGTCTCTGGTGACTTGGCTCACAATGAGTGAGCAGTACATAACCATTTGTTTTCAACATTGTCGTTCATGCTAGACGTGTGTAATTCTCTTCACGCCAGCACTCCACCATGTCCCAGGTTGTCGTATTCCAAGCTGGCTCAAGGTCCAATACTTTACAGGCTCAGCAATCAAAGCTTTGTCCTATCCTTTTCGGCTCAGCAGATAAGAGTCCAGACCATGAGGGGAAGGGTGTTATCGTCACGCAGGAGCTCTAGTTGGCACTAACGAACGGCGTCTTTCCGCACATGCAGAAGGATCCATGATCGTGCAGCAAAGACACCATGGCAAGACCGTTCACTTCGGCCCCAGCGAATTCAACTCTGCATACAGCCAGGTGTAGTGCCGTAATTGAGTAGGCGTTTCAATTGAGTGGACGAAAATTTTCCGTGTACGCATGAGACTACCGTCATCATGGCTCCACGAAAATCATGGAAGAAAGTGGCGTGATGAAGCATACAGCAGATTTCAGAATCGAGACTTGCGCTAGAAGGGTTCACCCCCCAACTGGTCAAATCCTGTCAAGAGGGAAATATCTCATTTGCGGAGAATCCTTAGATACTGTGAAGGGCCGTAGGGGGGTTTGGTAAATCCTCGTAGTAGAATGTATCCTTCAATGGCACTTGATAACGGTACGGGACTGGAACTACGCTTCGGATTGGCGTGGGGATTGTCAAGAGGGGAAATATCCCATTGGTGGAGAATCCTTATGTAATTAGTGCCTGGGCGGCATACTTTTCTCCGCCATTTATTTATTATTATTCTAGTATCCTAGATATTATATATAACTGGCCTATAAATAGCTACCAGTAATTAATTAACTTATTCTATATATATTAAATAGTACTATAATATTATATTAACGAGATTCTTTCTTTTCTAGCGACTACGGTACGATCTAAAATAATTTTTCGAAATTAATAATTATACTCCGAAAGGGTTTATTTACCCTATAAGAATTAAAAGTATACCCTATTAATAATAAAACTTCCGACTATTACTTCTATTCGTACGAAAGAGTTTTATAATATTTAATATTAATTATTTTATTATTCTATTATTTTATTATAAAATTAAATTTCTATTTATTAAAGAAAATAGAGACGTCTTTTTAATAAAATATTAATTACTAGAAAAACGTATTACTTTCTTATTACTTTATAGTATTTATATTATAATTAATACTATATTATTATTACCGTTTATTATAGGAAGAATAAGTAGTTATTTATTATTAATATTCTATTTATAAATTATATTAGAGAATACCCTAAAAGACTTAATAGAAAGAATTATTTAGGGCGACTATTTTTCGTCTTAACTCTTTTAAGATTCTTATTAATTTACTCCCTAATTTAATATAATTAATTATTATACTTTAGAGGTTAAAAAGTAATATTTTATATTTTAATTTAGTTTTAAATTTCTTTTCTTTTTAGAGAAGAGTTTAACCTTAAAGTCTATTAAATAAAAAGTAATTTTAAAAATAAAATCGAATTACTTCTCTTATTCTTTCGTATATTTAGGACGAATATTAGAAAGAAATCTTAATATTTTATTATTATTATTTATAATATTAAAAAAATCTTAAAGATTTTTAAAAAAGTTACTTTATTAACTAGGAGAGAAATTTATAATTATAATCTATTAATTATTATTCTCTAAAGAAATAAATTAGATTAATATATAGATTATTTCGTATATTTAAAATATCTTTAGGAACGAAGTTTAAATACTTTATTACTATTATAAATAATATAATTAAATTTTATAAAATTTTCGAAGTTTATTTCTTTATCCGAAGGAAATTATTCGTTTTAAACTTCTTTACCGATAATTTATAAAAATTATTAATATCTATATTTATATCGTTAATAATAGTTTTATTAATAATTTTAATTATATTATTAAATAGACCTCGCCGCCTATTATAAATTTAATATCGGGGAATATAATACCGTTTATTTTAATTTAAATAATATAATTAATATTTATAATAATAACCCGAACTCTATTTAATAATATAAATAGTATATTAAAGTAGTTATATATTATTAAAGAAGAAATCCCTAAGAGTTTAATACTATTATAATAATTTATAAAATTTAATACTAGGCTATAAAGTAAAGTTATTAAATAAATATTAAAAATTTTAAAAATAACTAAAATCCTCTCCGATAAGAATATTAAAGAAATTATAAAAAATAATAAAGAAACTATTATTATACTCTTAAAAGAGGAGTTCCTAGGCGAAATTCGTAATTTTAAAATTAAAGAAAACTCTTTAAATAAAATTAAATACCTAAAATAAAATATAAATAAAGAGTTTAAAATATATTATATAAAAGTTATCCGATTATTAAAGATAATTAATATAAGGGATAGAGATAATAATAAATTAAAGAAAATAATATTACTAGAGTTAATAATATTATATAATATAATTAGTAAATAAATTATAAGCCTTAAGAATAATAAATTATATATTTATATAATAGAATATAAAGTAGAGTTAAAGAGATTATTATATAATATATTTAAAAAAATATAAAGTTTAATAGAAATATTATTAATAATAAACGAGATAGTAATATTTATATAAGAAAAAATTGAAATTAATAACTATAAAGACTTCTAAAAGTAAATAATAAAAATAAATAAAAATATATTATAAACTCTCTTAATAATATTAATAAAACTAATATATTATAATCGTAATAGGAATATTTAAAAAATAGTAGTTATTTATTTAAAATTAATAAATACTAAATTAAATAAACCGATAATAATAAATAAAGCCTATATTTATTTAGAAAAACGTAGGGTATATTCGCTAACTTTGTATAAAATATTATATATAATTTAGGAACCTTAAACTCTAATTATTATATTTTTAAAAATATATAAAAAAAATTAAGTTATAATTTATAAAATTCTCATAAAGAAAATTTATTAATTAAAAATAATTATAATTATAACTAAAAGTATTTAATTATTTTTAATAAAGATAACTACTTATTTTAATATTTAATAAATTTATATAATTATATAATATTTTCTAATCTATATACGAGTAAATTAAAGAAGTAGGAATAATAGAAATATTATAACTTACTATTTTATATATTATATAAAATTATTAATTATAAAGCTATAGAATATATAAATATTTAAATATTAAAAGAAAAGTAATATTATATTTATAAAATAATAATATATTATATATATTTATATTTTATTAAAAATATTAATATATTATATATATTTATACCCCGCTATTTTTATAATATTATTATTTATCGATACGGGGTTCTAGCCTTAATATCGCGGGATTCTAATTTTTAATAATTTTATATCGAGTTAATATTCCCCCGTTTTATTAGAATCTTTAAAGATTAATTTTATTATTAAATTTAAAATTTAAATTTTTTTAATAATAAACCTCGTAATTAATTTATATTTTTTATATTATTATTAAATTACTAGCTCTACGCTAGTGGTTTTAAATATTATAATTATAATTTTTTAAATCTTTTTAAAAAAAAGATTTATTATTATTATAATATCGGGTTTAACCTCGAGATATTTAGAAAAATTTAATAATAATAATATTAATTATCCCCTCTCCGACGACCCCCGTTATAAAGATAATAATAAATTCGGAGATATTATTACCCCCGAAGAGACTTTAAATATATAATTTAAAATTATTAAAGAAGAAAATCGTCGCTTTAAATAATAATAAAAATTAAAAATATTATAAATTAAAAATTAAAAACTATATAATTATAATATTTAAAACCGTTAATATAGAGTTAATAATTTAATAATAATATAAAAAACGTAAAGTAGTTACGGGGTTTATTATTAAATAGTTTTTAAATTTTAAATTTAATAATAAAATTAATCTCTAAAGATTCTAATAAAACGGGGGAATATTAATTTAATATAGAATTATTAAAAATTAAAACCCCGCGATATTAAAGCTAGAACCCTATATCGATAAATAATAATATTATAGAGGTAACGGAGTATAAATATATATAATATACTAACGTCTTTAACGGGGCGTAAATATATATAATATATTATTATTTTATAATTACCTCTCTCTTTAGGCCCTAGTCCCTAGGTATTTAAATATTTTAATTAAAAAATATTTATTAAAAAATCTTTAAACCCCTTAAAGGAAATAAGAGAAAAGAGTTATTTAATATAACGACGTTACTATATAATAACTTAAATATAAAATTATATATTTAATTCTTTAATACTTATAATACTAGTTACGGAATAATATTTAATTAAATTAAAAAATTTATTAAAAAACCTTTAAACCTTTTAAAAGAAATAAAAGAAAAAAATTTTCTAATTTATATTATCGGTCCTATAACGTTAATATATAATATTAATTATAGAGCGACACGAAATTATTTCCTATAATACTATTATATAATATTAGTAACGGAAGAGTAATACTATTAAACTACCTCTACTATATAATAGTATTAATAATAAATAAATAATATATTTATAGAATTATCTCTATAATATTAATATATAGTAATAGTAATTAAATAAATAATATTTCTTTTATCTCTATAGTATTATTATAAATAATAGTAACGGAGCGAAATAATATATACTATTATTCCTATAATACTTATAGTATTTATAGTAAATATAATATATTAAATTATTCCTATAGTATTTATAATATTAATAACGGAATAATAATAGTTACCTTTATTATATACTTTTATTATATTATAAAAATATTAATAGTAAAATATTATATATAATTAATATAGCCCGAATATTATACCCGGAGATTAATAATAATATAAATATTATAATAATAATTATATTTATTAATAAAAACGAGGTAGCGGAACGGAGGCGCGTATTAATATATTATAATAATAAAATATTTAGCGCGACGGTTTATTATTAAAATAAACTCGTTTATTTATTTATCTTCTCTCTTTATAACTCTTTTAACTTTTTTTATATATTATTACTCTAACTCTATAATAGTATTCTCGTATTATAATTAATATATAAATAATATTCTCGTTATATATAGTTTTCTTCTAACTCTATAAATAACTCCTATTTACCGATAGTATTAATTTATTTATATTAATATAATTTAGTCGTAAATATATTAGTTAATATAATTAATCCGCTATTAGCGCGACTACGCGATATTAATTATAATAATAATTTATTATACTTCGTAGCTCCTTTACCGGGTTTATTTCTATTAATTTAATAATAATTATATTCGAGGTACGTCCCCTCTTTATATACTCTATTATATTAATCGCTACGGAATCGATTATTATATAAAGATAAATTATAATTATAAACTCTAAAGCGGTATATATTAATAATAATAAATTTTTAAATCTTTCCGAAGGAAAGTAAAAAGGTTTATATATTAATATATTTATATCAATAATAAAACTCCTAAAGAAAAATATAAATATAAATTAATAAATAAAGAAATTATTTAATAATATAAAATATATAATAAAATAATAATAACTAGTAAATAAACTCTTATTATAATTATTAATTTATAAAATTAATTAATACCGGCGAACTAGTATATTAAGGAATTAAAAATAATAAATAAAATTCTCGAAAAAAAAATTAAAAATTTCTATTAATATAAACGGGACCTAAAGAGTCCCAAGGAAAATAATATTTTTAAAAACTATATTAAAGAGACTATGTTTTCTTATAATAATTTCGATAATAATTAAATCTTTCGTATAATATAATAACGATATCGAATTCTTTTTTTTTTAAATTAATGTTAATTAAATTTACCTAAATATATTATTTAATAATATATTCTAAATATCTATATAAATTATATTTAAAATAAAATATTTTTATAAATATAATATTTTATCGTTATTATATATAAATAATTTAATAGTAAATTAAATTTAATTATACTTTAAAACTATATAATAAAGTTTTAAATATAGAGGAGAATATCCGTTATATAAATATTAATATAAAAGTAGTAATATTTACTTTTAATATTAATTCCGTTTACTCCGTTTTATCGCTTTATATAATTAAATAATTTTTTTAATTATATTTATATATTTATATTTACTACTTATTTATTTAAAAGTTTTAATTAGTTTATTAATATTAATAAACTCTTCGTTTAATAATTATTAATTATATTCTTCGCCCTAGTTAATTTATTTAACTTTATATTAAATATTTTCTTTATTTTTAATTTTATTAATTACTTTTTTCACCTCCTATAATTTATTATTATTAATAAATTCGGGGGTTTAGATAAAAAATTCCGTTATATTAATATAATCGCGAAGATAATATAATTTAAACAACGATATATAAAAGATATTATAGATTCTATATATAAAAAATAATAATAGGCGGTAAATTTATACTTTTATTTTATTAATAATTATAAAGAGTTTTATAAATTTATAGGATAATTTTTTATTTAGGCGCTTTTATTTTAAATTCTTTATTATTAATATAATTAAATTACTAACTTTATAATTTTATAATTTATATATTTTATTATATTATTTAATTTAGTATTTAGTAGTGTTTTAAAAATACTTTATAATTTTATTCTTTAAAGTTTATAATTATTATATTTTATTATTTATAATTAATACTCTTTTTTCTTTAGAGTCGTCCTCGACCTTTTAACGGATTTTAAAATAATAATTATATATATAAAAAAATACCGTCGTTCTAATAATAGTACTTTAATTATTATTTATTAAAAAATTCTACTATAAATAGTAATCTAGCCTAATTAATTTATTTATTATTAATAAATATATATAAATAGTATTTTAATACCTAATTTTAATATTTTATTTATTTATTTATTTAGGGGTAAAAGGTAGTATTTAGATATTATTTAATTTTCGAATAAAAATATATAATTAACTAGAAAATATTTATAAAAATAAAGTCTTTATTATTAATAATATTATTAAATATATTATAACGGTAAATAATTTTAAAATAAAATACTTCCGTTAATTAAACGGTATTAATTTTAATAATTATAAATATATATTTAACTATTTGAATAAATCGATTTATAACGATAAAAATAATATTATAAATAATATCTTTATATTTATTAGGCGGTAAATTAATTATAAAATTTATAAAAATTTCCTTCTATAATTAAATAATAATAAGAAATAAATTTAATTTATTATATAAATAATACCCCGGCGCCTTCGTCCGTTAATATATATCGTAAATTTTAATATAATTTATAATTTACTTTAAACTACCCTCTTAGAAGAAATTTTAGGTAAATAATTTATATAATTTCGTAATATTAAAATAATTTATTAAAGAATTATTATAATATTTTTTTATATAATCTTTCTTTAGAGCTTTATATTTTAATATATAAAAATAATTATTATATTTTAATAGTCCCTCGGAGTTTATAACCTATATTTTATTCTTTATATAACGGCGGTTCTTTAATATATTCGCTTTAATTCGAAAAAAGTTTATTTAATTATTATAAATTTATAATTCTCGAATTAATATTTTAATAGGCTTTTTAAAATTATTATATATAATTTTAAATATTATTATAATATCCCGCCTTAAAATTACTACTTTTAATTTTATAATTTAAAAAATAAAAGTTATAATTATTTTTATTTCTTTATTTTTTTCCGATAATTAATTATTAATCTAAAGAGTAAATTTATTATAAAGTATTAATAATAATTTAATATTTAATAACGATACTCTTTTATAATTAAAATACTACGATAATATATTAATAGGATTTAATTTTCTAGCCCGATAAAAAATTTTAAAATTATAAATAATTAATTAAAATATTTAATAAATTTATTTAAAATTTAATTTCTTTTATTTTATAAAATTCTTTAGGTTATTATAATTAATCTAGATTTTAATATAATAAAAATTATCTTTTAAATAATATCGTTATTATTTTATTATTATTATAATAACGAGTAATTTTTAATTATAAATTTTATAATTTTATTTTAAAAGATTTAATTTCCGCGATTAAAATATTATAAAGTGTTAATAATTATCTTTATTATATTATAATAATATAAAGTTAAAATTAAAATTAGAAGTATTTATTTTTATATATAATTATTTAATTAAATTATAATAGTATAGAAAAGGCGCGTTTACGAATATATTTTATAAAATTTAAAATATTTCCGCGGTATTATTTATTTATTTAAACGGATTTATTTTTTTTATTTATTTTATTACTTTTAAATAAACTAGTAAATAATATAATTATATTAAAATAATTATAAATAAATTATTTATAAAAGTTAATAAAATTTAAAAAGATTTATATCTTTTAATATATTTTTAATTTAAGTTATTTTTTAATAATTTTAATATATTCTAGGTTTATAATTATTTTATTAATAAATATAATAAAATTTAAAAACTCGATTATTTCGGTATTAAATTAATATTTCTTAAAGTTAATAAATAACTAAAATTAATATAATTATTTAAATATTTATTTAATATACCGTTAATACTCCGCCGGTTTAATACTATAAATTAGGATATTATCTAAATATATTATATATATTATATTTATTAAATTTATAAAATTTTTATAATTAAATTTATAAGTTTAGAACTCGACTATAATTATATATAATAAAAAGGTTTTACCTTATAAATTATAGAGTTTAATAAATATATTCGATATATATTTTAATTAAAATTTTTGGATAAATATTACTATTTATATATAAAAAAATACTCTATATAGTTAGATTTAATAGTTTTAGTAAAAGTTATTATAATATTTAAATTTAATAATATTATTAAATTTAAAATTCCTAAATTTCGGTACCGTAAATAATCGTTATAAATAAATTTACTTCGTATACTTTAATATTATAAATAGTATATTTTATTATTTATTTATATATTTTATAATTATATATAGTGTTTATAAGTTTCGTATTAATAGTTATTTCTCTTTTTTATATTTTAGTAGTTAAAACTATATATAAATATTATTTTTAAATTTACTCTATAAATTATATCGTTATAAATAGTAGTCGTAGGTACCGGTTATTACTAAATTCGATTTTATAACTTTTAAATTATTTATAGTAGTTATTAATATTAATTATAATTATATCCCCTCCGCCGGCCTTCGTATTATACGTAGGTTTAACTCCGTTATTTTATTACTATTTTCTTTCGTTAGTTTTAAGACTATATATATTATTTTTAAATATTTATTATAATTAAATTTACTTCGTATACTTTAAGACTATATATATTATTTACGGGTACTCGTTATAATTAAATTTACTTCGT
>JAABUS010003425.1_pt1 | contig 25825 bp, 22 predicted proteins | sample 5560161 | NCBI WGS metagenome assembly JAABUS01 (sample SAMN10711885, study PRJNA513376) | rock metagenome | isolation source: Antarctica rocks | place: Antarctica: Victoria Land, Trio Nunatak nord | collected 2016-01-04
ATTGAGCCGTACTGCTCGTAGTCTTGCCGCCTGTCGTGGCATGCCGTCCATCAATCCATGATCCAGGGCACCCGCGCAATGACGGCGGTGGTCGATAGACGATCTCACCCCATTCCTCGGTGCCAAGACCAATATCCTTATAAACACGGCGCATGTTGTCAATGACACATGGAGCGAGCTAGGCCGCGAGTGGAGCCGGCCCCTCCTTCCGGGCGACTCCCTTCCCGCCGCACGCCTGGCACGTCACGCGGTAGGTGGTGCCGAAGGTCGCGCTCAGTTTGACGCGGTAGCCCTTACCGTCACAAGGGACGCAGTATCGGGGCACGAGGGTGAGGACGGGAGCCGCCGGCGTGGGCGGCTCCGGGTCGAGCTGGCCGGCCAAGTGGTAGAAGACCGCGCGGTGCTTGCAGACCGGGTCGCCGTGTTCGCCGGCCGGGCACTCGCAGCCGATCGCGACCCCGTTGACCACGGCCAGCTCGTAGGCGGCGCTGGCATCGGTGCCACTCGTCGCGATCCACGCGCCGCAGCCGGCCAACTGCCGGACCTGAACACCCTCCGCGATGGCGCGGGCGAGGGCCGCCTGCCAGCGCGCGGGGGTGGCGCGCCGGGTGGTGCGCTGCATCGTGGTTGCCATGATTCCGTCTCCTCTCGACTGCCTACCGAATCCGTGAGGCGTCTCCATCGCCTGAAACAAACATAGCACACAACGGGTACTGTATCAAGTAAGTGTTTCTTTCGTTATATGAGTGTGCTATACTCAGGCCGAGAACGAAGGAGACGGACGACGGAGGGAGGTACGATGGTCACGCTCCGAGAGGCCCGGCTGAGCCGGTTTCTCAGCATCCGCGATCTGGCAAAGCTGGCGAGGGTATCGCCGCGGACAATTGTTGAGGCAGAGGCCGGCCGCCAAGTGCCCTACTTCACGACCGCGCGCAAGATTGCGGAGGCCCTCGGCATGCAACCGGGGGAAATCGACGAGTTCGCGGTACGGGCCGACGAGGGATTCGAGGGAAAAGACGCGGCCTAGAGAAGCCCTAGGCCGCGTTGGAGACGCCTCTCCCTGGTAGGCAGGGGGAGACGGGCGCATCGTAGCACGGAGGCCACCATGGCGAAGCGAGGCCAGAACGAGGGCACCATCTGCAAACGAGACGACGGCCGGTGGATGGCGGCGCTGAACCTTGGGTATAAGGTCAGTCCAGACGGCAAGCGGCGCCGCGACCGAAAGTACCTTTACGGCACGAAGCGACGGGAAGTCGCCGAGAAGCTGACTGCTGCTCTCCGCGAACATCAACAAGGCATGCCGGTCGCGACCGAGCGCCAGAGCGTGGCCCAGTACATGACCCGCTGGCTCGCCGACGTGGCCAAGCCGAGCGTTCGCCCTAGCACTTACACGAGCTACGCGAGCTACGTTCGGCTCCACATCGTCCCGGCACTCGGGCATCACCAGCTCACCAAGCTCGCACCGCAGCACGTCCAAGCGTTCCTGAACGAGAAACTCGCTGCCGGCCTCTCACCACGCACCGTGCAGTACCTTCGCGCCATCCTCCGCCGCGCTATTGGTCAGGCGCTCAAGTGGGGCCTTGTGGCGCGCAACGTGGCCGCCTTGGTCGATCCCCCGCGCTCCCGACGGCCGGAGGTTCGCCCGCTCAGCCCAGAGCAAGCACGGGCCTTCCTAGAGGCCGTCAAGGGCGACCGGTTGGAAGCCCTCTACTCCGTCGCCGTCGCGCTCGGGCTGCGCCAAGGCGAGGCGCTGGGGCTACGCTGGGAGGATTTAGACCTCGCCGCCGGCACGCTCCGGGTGCGCCACTCCATGCAGCGGGTGGACGGCACGCTAACGTTCGTCGATCCCAAGACCGAGAGGAGCCGGCGGACAATCGTGCTGCCGGTCTCGATCGTCGCGGCGCTCAAGGCGCACAAGGTCCGTCAGCTTGAGCAACGGCTCCTCGCTGGCGCGCGATGGCAGGATTGGGGCTTGGTCTTCCCATCGACCATCGGCACGCCGCTCGATGGGAGCAACGTCACCCACCGGTTGCGAAAGCATCTCGAACGGGCTGGCCTGCCGCGGCAGCGGTTCCACGACCTTCGGCACTGCTGCGCCTCGCTACTGCTCGCGCAGCATGTTCCGCCGCGGATCGTCATGGAGATACTCGGGCACTCGCAAATTGCCCTCACCATGGACACCTACAGCCACGTGATGCCGACGATGCAGCGCGAAGCTGCCGACCTGATGGACGGCATCCTTGCGGCCGGCGACTAGGGTTTCGGCGCGGGTGGTTGTCAATATGGTTGTCAACCAGCGAGGGGGCCGGGGTAGCCCGGCCCCAAATCCCTCCGATTTGCCCGTCGTTCTGCAGTTTTCCTTGGTGACCCCCCAGGGATTCGAACCCTGAACCGTTGGATTAAAAGTCCACTGCTCTGCCGTTGAGCTAGGGGGTCAATCGACGGCGCCTGCCAGCGCCGCCGCGCCCGCATCCTACCGCGCCACCCTCTATCCGCGCCAGGGCATCGCCACGGGCTGGCCCGGTCGGCGATACTGGCGCGCGACTTCGGCCCAACGCGGCGGCCGCCACCGCGTGATCGTCGCCTGTCCGCGCGAGGGACCCTATGGCGCGTCCCGCATCCCACGTCATCGGCGCGGCGGTCGCGGCCTCGGTCGTCGCGACGATCGCTCGGCGCCGCCGCACCCTCACGGGCGGGGGCGCCGCCTCCGCGACCGTTGCCGGCACCGCCGTCGTCGCCGGCGGCGGTGGCTGGTGGGGCGCCCTGCTCGTTGCCTTCTTTACCTCGTCGAGCGCGCTCTCGCGTCTCGCGCGGCGACGATCGCCCGTCTCCAACGTCGCCGCTCGTGGCGACGAACGTGACGCTGTTCAGGTGCTGGCCAACGGCGGCGTCGCCACGCTTCTGGCGATCGCCGCTGCGTTCGCCACGCCGACCACCCGCGTCGTGCTGTATTCCGCCTACGCCGGCGCCGTCGCCAGCGCCACCGCCGACACCTGGGCGACCGAGATCGGCGCCCTGAGCGCCACGCCACCCCGCTCGATCGTCAGCGGCCGGCCCGTCCTCCCCGGCACCTCCGGCGGCGTCACCAGACTCGGCACCCTGGCGAGCGCCGTCGCTGCGACCCTAATCGGGTTGCTCGCCGCCGCCCGGCCAGATCGTGGGGCAGACCACGCGCGGCCCGCCATCCTCCGGGGTACCATGCTCGCGGGGCTCGCCGGTTCCATCGCCGATAGCCTGTTCGGCGCGACGCTCCAAGCCGTCTACCACTGCCCCGTCTGCGATCAACTCACCGAGCGGCAACGGCATCCTTGTGGCACCTCGACCATCCTCGTTCGCGGCTACCGCGTCATCACGAACGATACCGTCAACGCCGCGGCCACCCTGATCGGCGCCGCAGTTGGAGCAGCCATCGCTCAGCATGCGGTGGCCATCGACGCCCAAGAATGATGAGCGCGACGACGTCCTGATTCCCGCCCTGACCCGTGGCGACCCGGCGGCGATGCCCATGTTGCGTCCTGACGCGAAACCAGCGGCCGCCTTGCCACGTATTAGTGAATGCGAGGCGCCGATCGCTCATCCAGCCCCGCATCGCATCCGAGACTCCGTTTCGTCTCGTCTCACGCCGCGCCTCTGAGCTTCCACTCCTCCTTGTGCGGACATCACAACTCCGCGTCCCACCGCTCGACAATCGGATCGGTGAACCGCTACGATCGTTTCCGGCGGCACTTGCGGTCGCTCGCGCGAACGGGTACACTCGGTCGTAACCCGTACGTACACTCCCCTCTGGATCGTACCCCAAGAATAGCCCGCGTTGTTTCCCTCGCCTCATCCACGTCGGTCGTGCGGAGTCCGATCATGGATACGCCACCTCGATAGCTCGCCACCAGAGCTCCCCGCCTACCAACCCATCGCGACCTCATAGGCCGTCACTCGCGCATCTCGCCAGCCGAGACTTGACAGCCAACCCTCACCAAGCCCCCTCAAGGCGATCGCTCTCCCCCGGACAGAACCTTTCGCCATTTAAGCAGCCCATCGAACCGCATGACCCGCGACACTGTTCTCGACCCGACCGGACGCATCGACGATCCGCCCCGCCACCATTCGGGAGCAATCTATGGGACTCGACCTCGTACAACGGCTCGAACAACACCGCGCCGAAGAGCAACGCATCACCTGGACCGGCACCTTCGCGGACTACTTCGAGCTCGTTCGGGCGAACCCCGCCCTCGCCCGCCTCGCCCACGGCCGCGTCTACGACATGATCACCGACGCTGGTATCGAGACGAACGCGCACGGGCAGCATACCTATGCCTTCTTCGCCGACGACATCTACGGCATCGAGCAGGCCCTCGACCAGGTCGTTGAGTACTTCCACTCGGCCGCCCAACGCCTTGAGGTCCGCAAACGCATCCTTCTCCTGATGGGACCGGTCGGCGGCGGGAAATCGAGCATCGTCAATCTGCTCAAGCGCGGCCTTGAGCGATACAGCCGGACCGATGACGGCGCCGTCTATGCCATCGCCAGCTGTCCGATGCACGAGGAACCGCTTCACCTGATTCCAAGCGACCTGCGGGCCGACGTAGAGCGCGAATACGGCATCTACATCGAGGGTGAGCTCTGTCCGAAGTGCCGCTACGATCTGCAGCACCTGTACGACGGCCGGGCCGAGCAGGTACCAGTCAAGCGCCTCGCCTTCTCCGAGAAGGATCGCCGCGGCATCGGCACATTCACGCCGTCTGACCCCAAGTCCCAGGACATCGCCGAGCTCGTCGGCGGCATCGATCTCTCGACGATCGGCGAGGTCGGCTCCGAGAGTGACCCCCGCGCCTACCGGTTCGACGGCGAGCTAAACGTCTCCAACCGCGGGATTATGGAATTCGTAGAAATGTTAAAAGTCGATGAGCGCTTTCTTTACGTGCTCTTAACGCTCTCTCAGGAACAGAATATCAAGACTGGTCGCTTCTCGATGATCTACGCCGACGAGGTCGTCGTCTCGCATACCAACGAGCATGAGTACCGCTCCTTCGTCGGCAACAAGAAGAGCGAGGCGCTCCAGGACCGGATCATCCTGGTCAAGGTGCCCTACAACCTGCGCGTGTCGGATGAAGTCCGCATCTACGAGAAACTGCTTCGCCAGAGCAACCTGCGCGACGTGCACATCGCGCCGCACACCCTGCAGACCGCGGCCACCTTCGCCGTCCTCTCTCGCCTCGAAGAAAGCAAGAAGGCCGGCATGAGCCTGGTCAAAAAGCTCAAGCTCTACGACGGCGAGTCGGTCGATGGCTTCACCCCGAAGGACGTCCGCGAGCTCCGCGACGAGGCGGTTCGAGAAGGGATGGACGGCATCTCCCCGCGCTACGTCATCAACCGCCTCTCCTCCGCCCTGGTCAAGGACAACGTCACCTGCATCAACGCCATCGACGCCCTCCGCTCGCTCCGAGACGGTCTCGGTCAGCACACGAGTATCGATCGCGAGCAGGGAGAGCGCCTGCTCAACCTCATCAGCGAGGCGCGCCGCGAGTACGACGAGCTGGCCAAGCGCGAGGTCCAGCGAGCCTTTGTCTACGCCTTTGAGGAGAGCGCCAAGACGCTCCTCGACAACTATCTCGACAACGTCGAAAGCTTCTGCAACAAGACCAAGTTGAAGGATCCCATCACCGAGGAGGAGATGGAGCCCGACGAGAATCTGATGCGGTCGATCGAAGAGCAAGTCGGCGTCAACGAGAACGGCAAACGCGCCTTCCGCGAGGAGATTCTCATCCGCATCTCGTCGCTCGCTCGCCGCGGACAGACCTTCGACTACGCTTCCCACGAGCGCCTCCGGGAGGCGATCGAAAAGAAGCTCTTCGCCGATCTGCGCGACGTCGTCAAGATCACCACCTCGTCCAAGACCCCCGACGCCGATCAACTGCGACGCATCAACGAGGTAATCGACCGGCTGGTCGAGAGCCAAGGCTATTGCCCCGTTTGCGCCAACGAGCTACTCCGCTACGTTGGCTCGCTCCTCAGCCGCTAATCGCGGCGTCGAGCCGTCGAGCCGTCGAGCGGAGCGATCCGTGATGACCGGGGGACCCAGCATGGACGATGAGCGGCAGAAACCACGAGTCGATCAGATCTACCCCCCCGTGGTCCCCACTCCGCCGCTTTCCGACGTCAGCGCCTCGCTCAACCGCGGCGACTGGTCGCTCCACCGCAAGGGGGCGATCGACCAGGCTCGGCACAAGGACAAGGTCAAGGAGGCCCTCCGGCAAAATCTGGCCGACGTCGTCAGCGAGCAGTCCCTCATCACGACCGACGGCAAGAAGCTCGTCAAGGTACCGATCCGCTCCTTGGAGGAGTACAAGTTTCGCTTCGATAGCGGCAACGAAGAGAACGTCGGCGCCGGCGATGGCGACTCCCAGGTCGGCGACGTTCTCGAACGGTACGGCGGGCCGCGCGCTCCCGGTCGCGGCCCCGGTGCCGGTGAGCAACCTGGCGTCGATTATTACGAAGCCGAGATCACCATCGACGAGCTCGCTCAGCTCGTCTTCGAGGATCTTGGGCTGCCCAACCTCGAGCCCAAGCGGCTCCAGGAATTGGAGGCCGACACCGTGCGCTTTACCGATATCCGCAAGAGCGGGCCCTTCGCCAACCTCGACAAAAAGCGCACCATCCGCGAGAACATCAAGCGCAACGCCCAGGCGGGCTCCCCCCGCGTCGGCGACTTCACCACCGACGACTTGCGGTTCAAGACGTGGGATCGCGATGTGCGTCGCGAGGCGAACGCGGTCGTGCTGGCGATGATGGATGTCTCTGGCTCGATGGGGACGTTCGAGAAATACATCAGCCGCGCCTTCTATTTCTGGATGGTGGCCTTCCTCCGCTCGAAGTACGACCGCGTCGAATTGGTCTTCATCGCCCACCACACCGAGGCGAAGGAAGTCTCCGAGGAGGAGTTTTTTACCCGAGGCGAAAGTGGCGGCACTAAGGCCAGTTCCGCCTATCGCCTCGCCCTCGACGTGATCGCCGCCCGCTACCCACCCGACGCCTGGAACATCTACCCGTTTCACTTCTCCGACGGCGACAACTGGCCGTCCGACAACGAGGTCTGCCGCCGCCTCGTCGAGCAGCTTGTCGAGCGCTGCAATCTCTTCGGCTACGGCGAGATCAGGAATGGCCGGTATGGTTACCAGAGCACGCTCATGCACGCCTTGGATCCGATCGACACGCCAAAGCTGCTCCGCGTCACCATCACCGACAAAAACGAAGTCTACCCTGCCCTCCGCACCTTTTTCGCCCTCGACCCGGCGGTCTCCCAGGCGGTGCCATGACGACCCGCTCGCTTCCCACCCAAACCCAAGACGCCGCGCTCGCCGCCGCGATCGAGCGCATCTGGGAGGAGGCCCTGGCGATCGGCCTCAAACCCTTCCCGACGCACTTCGAGATCGTGCCGGCCACAATCCTCTACGAGCTCGGTTCGTATCTCATGCCGGGTCGCTTCTCCCACTGGACCCACGGCAAGATGTACCAGATGCAAAAAACGATGTACGACTACGGACTCTCAAAAATCTACGAGCTGGTCATCAACAGTAACCCGTGCTGGGCCTTTCTCCTCGAAAGCAACACCCCTATCCAAAACAAGCTCGTCGTCGCCCATGTCCTGGCTCACTCCGACTTCTTCGCCAACAACGCCTACTTCGCCCGTACCTCGCGCCGGATGCTCGATACCGTCACCCTCAATGCCGACCGCATTCGGGGCTATGAGTTCCGGCATGGCTCAGTCGAGGTCGAACGGCTGCTCGACGCCGTCCTCTCGATCCAGGAGCACGTCGACCCCTACACGGCAGGCGATCTGTTTGATGCCCGTCCCGCCGACGAACCAGCGACCCCACCGAAACGACCCAGACCCTACGATGACCTGTGGGATGGCACCGACGGCGCGATGGAGACGGACTCCGCATCCACGAACCGGGATGGTCCGGGCTCGGTCACCCCACGCGAACCGGACCGCGATCTTCTCCGCTTCGTCGGCACCCACTCGCCGATCCTCCAGGATTGGGAGCGAGACGTGGTCGGTATCGTGCGGGCCGAAATGCTCTACTTTTTCCCGCAGATGCAAACGAAGATCGTCAACGAGGGCTGGGCGACGCTCCTCCACGCTACGATCCTGCACCGGCTGCATCTCGATCCCAACGAGTACGTCGACTTCGCCGATCTTCACGCCGGCGTCGTCCAACCCGGCCAGCGCCGCCTCAACCCCTACCACGTCGGATACACCATCTTGCGAACGATGAACCGACGCCATGACGGTGATGACGAGACGATCGCCCCCGAGCTCTTTGACCTCCGTGAAACCGCCTCCGACCTCTCGTTGATTCGCAACGAGCTGACGAAGGAGATCGTCGATGACCTCGACCTCTATCTCTACCGCCGCGTCGGCGATGAGCTCGTCATCACCGACAAGGACTGGGAAGCGGTCCGCGACCGCCTGGTGACTGACCTCACAGGCTACGGCTTTCCGATCATCGTCGCCGTCGACGGCGATTACGAGGGCCGCCGCGAGCTCTATCTCCGCCACGAGTGGACCGGGAAGCCGCTCGATCTCCCGTACGCCCGGCACGCGCTGGAGCACATCCATCGCCTCTGGGGGCGCACCGTTTGGCTCGAAACGACCACCGCCAGCGAGGAACGGCTTCTCCTCTCCTATGACCCCCGCACCGGCCACTCCCCAGCTGCCTAAGCGGCGACGCGACTCGCCCGGACACCCCGCTCCTCACCGTGTCCACGAGGCGGCTTCCGAACCCCCATTGCCGCGCTCACCGTGGACCGTCGCGGCCTCGCGACCGGCGCCTGGCTCCCCGTTCCATTCGCGCCGCGAGACTCAGCGGAGCAGGAACGCGACCTGGATGCCGTCCGACCCATTGACCAGGTAGACAAATCGCTCGGCCTTGAAATCCTCAGGCAGGCGGAATGTGACCCAGCCGTCGAGCGATTCGCCGGCCGCGATTTCGTGACCCGCGATCTCTGGCGCCTCCCCACCGCACGACGCGGCCAGCTCCCGGCCGGCCGCGTCGCGGAGGAGGAAGTTGGCCGCGTCCAAGCTCAGCGGGCCACCGGTCTGATTCGTGATCGCCAGCTCAACCGAGACGGACCGACCCGCGCCGCCGGCGTCCTGACCGTCGAACCGCGCCTGAATGCCCCGGACCTGCACACCATTGACGGTTGTTGTCCCCGGCAGACTGCTCGTCGCGACCGTCCGCCCGCCAGCCGAGGTGCGATCGCTCGCCGGAGCCGGCGTCGGCGCTGGTCCGTTCACGTCATTTGTGACGGTCATGGTCAGGGCCGATACCGTGTCGCGGGTTGGAGTCGTGAACACCACGTCGAATCCACCGCCGCCCGCGACAGAGCAGGCGGCGGCGGTTGGCGTTCCCGCTCCCGTCGCCAGGGCGGTACTTGTCCCGCTCACCGTCACGTCGCTGGCTCGCCGGTCAAGCTCCGGTGCGGGAATCTCCGCGTCCCCCGGCGCGAACTGGGCCGCTACGTCCCGCGCCTTGTCGATGCTCCAATCGGCCGGGTCCGACTCCGAGGTCGGCTTGTCCGCGGGGCGATCAGGCGAAACGACGATCTTGACGGCGCGGTCGTCGGTGAAGGTGACCGTCAAGCGGCCAACGTCCTCCACCGCGTAGGCGACTTGGTCGCCGCCAATAAAGGCGACCGGCCGGCCGTACGCCTCGTCGAACCCAGACCGCGATCCTCCAAGGCGACCGGCGAGCACCTCCTCGTCGGTGCCCCCGAGCCGCGCGACCTCGGTAGACAGGGCTGCCACCCGGGTCCTGAGATCGGCCACCTCCGCCTCCTCGGCGGCACGCGTCGCGGTCGGCGCCGCGTCGTCCTGGGCGGAGCCGGCAGACGGCCCGCCAAGGGCGAGACTCAACACGGTCAGCAAGAGGCCACCGACAACGACCGCGGCCAAAACCCTTCGGCGCATCACCAATCTCCCTCATGTCATATCATCGCGGAGAGCGGACGGGACCACGTGAGCCGCCTCATCGTATCAAGTGCGTGCAATCCCAACCGTCGTCAACTACCACCCACCGATCACGCCGTCAACGGCGCATTAGCGCAAAGCCGTCCCGATTACCAGAACGTTCCGGACCAGCGCCACGTTTCACGCGCGAGACGCCCAAACAGCCAGTCGAGGTTGGCACGCGGCGATGGTGTCGACGTACAGTATCGTTCTCCGCGATGACCCGCGCCGTCGACCGAGCCTCCTCGTACCCCGCTAGCGGGGACGTCGGCAACGGTCACAGTCCGCCGCGTCGGAGACAGGGCAACGGGGTCCGGTCCATGAGGTATCCGGTCGGAAGAGAGAGCCGAATGGGACGCTCCGGACACTGGATACGTTGGTCCTTCGCGGCGGCGTCGCTGCTTCTGCTTTTCTCCGCCGCCATCATTCCCGTCCGCCGCGTCCAAGCCCAAGCCACTGGCATCGCAACCTCCGGACCGTCAGCCCCCGGGACTTCGCTCCGCGAGGTTCTGCTTCAGGCCACGCTCGCTCAATTACCTGGGCCACCGGCCACCATCGGCCTGGATCGCATTACGCTCGCCCCAGCCGCGCGCATCCCGAGTCACACCCATCCGGGTCCCGCGTTCGTCACCGTCGAGAGCGGCACCCTCACCGTCCGGGTCGGCGGTCAGGCCGTATTCGCGCCGGCAAGGGAACCGGGAACGCCCGCCGCCGCGACGATTCCCCCAGTCGACCGGGACTTCGATCTTGGGCCGGGAGACCAGATCGTCTTTCCCCCGGATGTCCCCCTCACATTCAGCAATACGAGCACCGGGTCGACCCGCTTCCTCGCGACGCTGATCGTCCCGGCTGGGAACCAGCACCCGCCCGCGTGGTCGTGGCTCGACGGCACGCCTGGCCCGGAGGCGCTGGCCGGTGTGACCCTACGGAGTCTCGGGACCAGACTCTCGACCGCCTGGCCGCCGGGACCACTCGCGGTCACCCTCGACCGCCTGGCTCTTGGCCCCGGTCAAGCCATTCCCGGTCTCAGCGGACCACTCCTCCTTGCCCTGGAAACAGGTCAGCTGACCGTCGCCCAGGGAGCGTCAGATGCCTCAGCGGCCGCAACGCCAGGCGCCCACTACGAGCTGAATCCCGGGACGGCCCTCTTCTTCCCACGGGGGAGCAAGGCCATCCCCCGGACCAGCGAGACCGGTCTTCTGGTCCTGCTCCGCCTCTCGGTCCTCCCCGCGACCGGCGCCGCTGTCCCTGCCGCCACCCCACCGGCCGAAGCCGGCCAAACGCGGACTCCACAGCCCACTCACCACCCGCCCAAACGCCGGCCGCGACGAGCGATCGCTTTCCGGCGGGGACCACGGCGGTCGTGAACGAGTCGGGTGTGCGGCTGCGCGCAGCCCCTAGCACGACGTCGGAGGTGGTCACCGAGTTAGAGAAGGGGCGCACGCTCCGCGTTACCGGTCCACCCCAGCAAGGCGATGGCATCCTGTGGTATCCAATCGAAGCAGTCGACGATCCCACGGTCGTCGGGTTCATTGCCGTAGAGTTCTTGGCGCCGCCGAAGTAAGGTACGCGTCGCCGGCTCAGCCATGAGTCACCGCTGCGAACGCGCAAGCAGACCGGCTGGCTCGACGTTGGCCATCCGGTCCTCACGAAGGAGCGAGAGGGAGCACGATGCCCACCGGACGAACCGCCTGGTCCCTCATCCTGGTTCTCACAACGCTGCTCTCGTTCCCGATCGCTCCCACCGCCGCCCAGAGCACGCCCCCTGCCGGGTCAGCCGCGACGCCGGATGCGTCGACGCTGCCGGCCTTACCACAGTCGAGCTACGACGTGATCCGTCTCGAGCAGGACGGGCAGATCGTCCCCTACGTCGTTTGGGCGGACTGGATGCCTGCCCTCGTCACCACGCCGGACGGTGGAGCATGGGTCTTTTTTAGCGCCCAAGCCCGCACCGCTGATGGTCTCGGTCCGCGGCACCTCTATGCCAGCCGGTTCGATCCCAAGGGCGCCGCCTGGCTGCCCGCCCAGCCCCTGCCCGGCGGTGACATTCAATTCGGCCCTGCCGCCGCCGTCGACAGCAAGGGGCTCGTGCACCTCGTCTTCTCCGACCGTACCAGCGACACACCCGACGCCCTGAGCACGCTGGTCTACACCCACAGCGACGCTGGCGGAGTCTGGACGCCGCCAGTTCCCGTCGCGCCCGACCCTAAAGCCGGTCATCAGATGATGCCTGCCCTCGCCGTCGATCGCGCCGATCGCGTCCACCTCCTCTGGCGCGACCAGCGCAACGTCGCCGCCGAGGCCCGCGCCGCCCTCGTCGCCAATGCCGATGTCTTTGCCAGCGATCTCGTCGCCGGCAAATGGTCCCCGCCCGTCCAGGTCGATACCCGCGCCAGCGCCGATCTCAACGCCGGTTGGCCTGTCCTCGCCGCCGATGGCGACCGCCTCGTCGCCCTCTGGTCGATCTACAAGGGGACCACCTCCGAGGAGATGAAGAGCGCTGTCCGCGTCGAGTGGAGCTCCCGTCCGGCCGCCACCCCGGGCCCTTGGAGCAAACCGCAGACACTCTTGGATCGCACCGGTGGCGACACCGGCGGTCGCTCGCTCGACCTCGCACCCGATCCGCGAGGAGGGGTGGTTCTCGTCTATGGCCGCCTCGGGCAGCAGACCAATTCGCTCTTTCTTCGCCGCCTCCCCACCGGGGCCACCACGTGGAGCGCGGAGACGGGCATCGCCTCGGGCGACCTCGGCTACTTGCCGGCCCTCGCCGTCGCGCCCGATGGCACCCTCTCCCTCGTCTTCAATAGCGGCCGCAACCGTGACGTCGAAGTCGGCGCGCTAATGCTCCGCGCTGGCGCGGACCGCCCCGACCCGTTACTGACACTCACGCCCGGCGAAGATGGCGAGCACGGGCGGGCTACGCTGGCGCTCGCCGCGGACGGTCGACCATGGGTCACCTACATGCATGGCGGCAACGGGGGCGCCAATGCCACCGAGATGCGGGCGCTCCGTGGCGCGCGGTTGGCCTCGTAGCTCCGCCGCTACCCGAACGGCTTCAGCGTCGGGCGCCCGCTCCACCCGCTAGTTCCGCCACGGGGCAGCGCGCGCCAGCTAGCGGACGATCATTGTCAACGCAGCCACGCAGAGGCATGCGCCAACAGTGAGCCCCACTCCAGGAGCAGCGGACCCTCCACCCGCGATCACCACCCGGCTCAAACCGAGGAGCGCCACGCTCAGCAGCAAAAACCCGACCACGCCCGTTTCGCGGACCATCGCGCCGACCATCGCGGCCAGGTAGATGTCGCGCCGACCGACCGCAACCACCCTCGCGGACCGATCCAGAGCTGACGCGATCCAGCCAGCGACAGTCAGCGCGCCGGCCGCGGCAAGCGCCGCGATCATGGCGTCGAAGAGGGCGTAACGTCCATTCACCGCGGCGAGCGCGATCCCAACGGCGAAGCCGGCCGCGACGACCTCCCGGTCGACAACCTGAGTCCAACGATCGATCAGCAGAATCACCAGCAGCGGCACGGCGAAGACCAGTGTCGCCACATGGGGCAGGTGGTCACCAGCGAAGCGCGCGACGGCCAGCGCATAGTATCCAGCAACCGCCAACTCGAAGATCACCCGCCCCTGAGGCTCGGCGGCCGCGCAGACCGGACATCGCCTGACCCGGCCAAAACCGAACAGCGGTAGCCAGGAAGCGCTCGGCAACGGCACTCCGCATCGCGGATTGGCACAGCTCCCTCCGGCTCGAAGCGGCCGGTCCGTCGCGCGCTGGCGGCTGACGACCCAGACCGCCGATCCGACAAACAACCCGATCGCGGCGGCGAGGAGCCCCTCAACGACCTGCATCCTCGAGTCCCTTCCCGCACCCTCGGTCTCGTCACTGGGGCGAGCACCGCCCATGGAAGGAGGGCGTGCATCCCACGTGGGTACCCCATCGGCGGGAAAACGAACCGCCAGTCAGGAATCGCATGGTGAGGCGGCGCTACATCTCCCCTTTACCCGCACCAGCATGCGTTGACTGGCGAGCAATCGGCGTCGCGGCAGACGTTGGAAGCGCCCGAACAACGGGAGGCGTTGGCGTTCAGAGCGAAGCTCGCCCAGCGGAACCTGCCTCAGGCGGCGTCGCCGCGGGTATCGCGCGCCTGCTCGGCCGCTCGTCGCATGATCTCCAGTGGGGCGTCACGTCCGGTCCACAATTCCAAGGCGCGGGCGCCCTGGTGCACCAACATCGAGAGACCGTCAAGCACCGTCAATCCCCGCCGGCGGGCCGCTTCGAGCAGGTCGGTCTCCCGGTAGGTCAAATCCACGACGAGGGTCGACGGGGCCAAGCTCGTCAATAGCGCGAGCGGCAGCGGCGACTCTCCGCGGCGCCATCCCACCGACGTCGCATTGATCAGGAGCCCGCATCGCTCCGTCTCGCGCGAGAGCACAGCGTCGTCGTACGCGACGACCCGCAGGGCGATCGGCAGGAGGTCCGTTGTCAGCTTTCGCGCTCGCTCCGCGTCGCGATTGGCAATAACGACATCCGTGACGCCGATCTCGTTGAGCGCCAGCACGACGGCGCGCGCCGCCCCGCCGGCGCCGAGGATGAGCGCCGGGCGACCCGCGGCGTCGGGCAGCACCTCGCGCAGCGCGGCGGCGAAACCGTGAACGTCCGTGTTGTCGCCTGAAAGGCAATCGTCCCGGTGGACGATCGTGTTCACCGCCCCCGCTTGTCGCGCTAGCGGCGACACCTCGTCCAGCAGCGCCATAACCGCCAGCTTGTGCGGCACCGTCACGTTGGCGCCCAAAACACCCGGTTTGCGCAGTGAGGCGACGCGCACCGTGACCTCCGCCAGCGGGGTTGGCCAGAGCTCGTAGCGAGCGTGGATTCCCAGCGCGTCAAGCGCCGCTTGCTGGATCGCGGGCGAAAGAGAGTGAGCGACTGGATCGCCAATCAGCCCGAGCCGAAAGGTGGGCGTCGCTGGCTCCTTCATAGGGAGGACAAGGTGCGTTGGCCGGGAGGTAGGCGCTCTAACCGCGGTCCCGCGGCCGCTCGCCGAACCTGATTAACCACCCGCCAGCGCCTGCTTGTACTTCTCGACGTTGGCGTCCTGCTCCTCCTTCGTCTGAGCGAAGGCGTGGCTCCCCGACTCGTCTCCCGTCGCCACGAAGAAGAAATTCTGCGTCCCCCCTGGGAAGAGCACCGCCTGGATCGAGGCCAACCCTGGATTACAGATCGGCCCCGGCGGCAGCCCGTCGTGCTGATAGGTATTGTAGGGATTGTCCGTGTGCAGTTGCGCGTCCGTCAGCTTCGTCGGCCACCAGTCGCCCGGCTTGCCGACCGCATACTGGACTGTCGGGTCGGCCTCCATTTTCCAGCCGTCCTGGAGACGATTCAGGTAGACGTCAGCGATGATCGGCCGCTCCTCATCCAGCTTCGCTTCCCGCTCGATCAACGCCGCGAGGCTGAGCACCTCGGGAATCGTCAGGTTCATCTGCTTGGCGCGATCCCGCATGTCGGGAGTGAACTTCGCGTCGAAGTTGTCTAGCATCAACTCGACGTCGTAGGCCGGATCATCCGCCACGAAGTCGTACGTGTCGGGGAACAGATACCCTTCAAGCGACGAATCCTGAGGAAGGTCAGCCAGGAACTCGTACTTACTGCGATCGACCGACCGCGTCGCCTTCATGAACGCCGCGGCGCCCCCCTTGAGCCCGGTCTTCGCCGCCTCCTCCGCGATCTGCTCCGTTCGCCATCCCTCGGGGATCGTCACCTTGACGGTTTGACCGGTACCGTTCGAGCCCGCCGGCTGATCCGCGGCTTGAGCCGCTTCAGCGGGCGCCTTGCCGGAGATCTGATCGATGATCTGCGGCACCGTCATCCCCTTCCGCAGGGTATAGCTGCCCTCCTTCGGCGCGCTCTGCGTCAGCGTCATCTGCCCCGTGAAGAGCAGCTTCGATCGGATCAACCCCGCGTCGGCCAGTTTCTTGGCAACCGCGTTCGCATCGTCATCTTGGCCAACCTTGATCTGGACCCGCGCACCCACGTCGGGCGGTGTGGAGCGATCGACGGCGAGGTCAAAGAAGCGCAGCCCACCGGTCGCGACGAGCAGAGCGGTCACCGCGATGGTCAAGATTTTGAGGCTCTGGACGATGGTGCGAACCACAGGAGTGACCTTTCATGCGGACGGGAGCGTTCGGAGAGAGCGAGCGTCCAAGACCCAATTGGGGGGAAGAGGCGCGTCCGCGACCGCCATACCATAATAGTCGGCGTGGATAGGAGGAACAACCAACGGCCGCCCAACGCCGTCGCTGGTGAGACGCCGGGAACCGCCCGCGAGACGTCGCGCCCACCACTCGTCGTCATCGCCGGCCCGACGGCGGTCGGCAAAACGGCTCTCGGCATCGAGCTCGCCAGCCGCTTTGGCGGCGAGATCGTCTCCGCCGACTCCCGCTACCTCTATCGCGGGCTCAACATCGGCGTCGCCAAGCCGGATCTCGCCGAGCGCCGCAACATCCCCCACCACCTCATCGACATCATCCCGCCAGATGGCGAGATGTCGCTGGCCACCTTTCAGGATCGCGCGCTGCGGGCGATCGCAAGCATCAACGCCCGAGGACGCCAGCCGTTTCTCGTCGGTGGCACCCCGCTCTACGTCAACGCCGTCGTCGAAGGCTGGCGCATCCCTTCCGTGCCACCAAATCCATCCGTCCGCGCCGCCCTCGAAGCCGAAGCCGCCGAGCATGGTGTCGCCGCCCTGACCGCTCGGTTGCGCGCCGTCGATCCGATCGCGGCTGAACGCTGCGGGACAAACCTTCGTCGCGTCGTCCGCGCCCTCGAAATATATGAGGCGACCGGCGTGCCTATGTCGGCTCAGGAAGGGAAGGGACCACCGCCGTTCGCGACGCTAGAGCTTGGGCTGACAATGCCCCGCGCCGACCTCTTCGCCGCCATCGACCGCCGGGTCGACGACCAGATCGTCCGGGGGCTCGTCGACGAGGTTCGCGCCCTGCTCGACGGCGGTCTCGCCCCACACGCGCCGTCGATGAGCAGCATCGGCTACCGACAGCTCCTGCCATACCTCGCTGGCGAGCTAACGCTCGCGGAGGCCATCACCCGGATCAAGAGTGACAGCCATCGTTACGTCCGCCACCAGGAGACCTGGCTCCGGCGCAATCCACGCCTCGTCCGGCTCGACGTGTCCGAGCCTGGCTTGGTGACCCAGGCCAGCGACCTCGTCGAGCGCTTCCTGGCCGGCCCGACGTCGCGCTAACCCCGCCGCCGGCTATCCCCGCTCGAAGTAGCGTCGCCGTTCCCAATCGGTGACGGCCGCGTCGTACGTTCGCTGCTCGATCTGGGCCATATTTAAGTAGTGCGCGACCACCTCATCGCCGAACGCCTCGCGGGCGATCTCGCTCGCCTCGAATTCACCAGTCGCCTCGCCCAGCGTCCGCGGCACCCGCGAGGCGTCCGTCGCCAGGTACCCGTTGCCGCGAAACTCGGGCGGCGGCTCCAGCCGGTGCTCGATCCCGTGCAGACCGGCGGCCAGCACCGCCGCGTAGGCGAGATAGGGATTGGTGTCGCCGCCGGGGAAGCGGTTCTCGATCCGCAGCCCGTTTCCCCGCCCGACGACGCGAAAGCCGCAAGTCCGGTTATCCCGCGCCCAGACGATGTTGACTGGCGCCCAACTCGCGGTCGCGTAGCGCTTGTAGGAGTTGACGTTGCTGGCGACGAAGAGCGAGAGAGCTCGCGCCCCGGCTACCAGGCCGCCGAGGAAGAACCGCATCGTCTCGGACATCCCGTCCGCGCCGGCACCGGCGTCGTTGAACAGATTGCTTGCCGCGTCCCGGTCCCACAAACTGATATGAATATGTCCGCTCGACCCGGTCCACGTCTCGTCGGGCTTCGCCATGAAGGTCACCGCGCACCCTTCCTGGAACGCGATCTCCTTCGCCCCGTGCTTAAACAGCACCGCCCGGTCGGCCGATTCGAGGGCGTCGCCGTAATGGATATTGACCTCGTGCTGACCCGCCGCCGCCTCCCCCTTTGAGAACTCGACCGGAATACCCGCCTCGCTCATCAGATTGCGGAACTTCCGGTAGAGCGGCTCGGCCTTGGTCGCCTGCAGCAGTTGATAATCCTCGTTGTACCAACCCGATCGCTCCAGCCCGGCGTACCTCTTGGCCTGCGCCTCCGCGTAGCTATCGCGCAGCAGGTAATACTCCAGCTCCGACGCCATCATTGGTCGCAGACCCAGCGCCGCCGCCCGCTCGATCTGGCGGCGAAGTATCGTGCGCGGCGCAACCGAGACGAGTTCGCCGCTCGCCTCATCAACCGCGTCTGCTAAGACGAGGGCCGTCTTCTCCAACCACGGTATCAGCCGCAACGTCTCCCAATCGGCTTGGGCCAGGTAGTCGCCATAGCCGCTTTCCCATTTCATCAAGGCGTAGCCGTCCCGAGTCTCAAGCTCCATGTCGGTTCCCAGGAGGTAGGTACAGAAGTGCGTACCGTGCTCCAGGAGATGCCCGACGAAGAACTCGCCCGTCACCCGCTTTCCCACCAACCGCCCCTGCATGTCGCAGACGGCTGAGACCACCGTGTCGATCTCCCCCGACGCGACCAGTTCCCGCAGTCGATCGACGGTGATGATTCCCCGCGCTGGGCTCGCCAATGCATATCCTCCTTCGTCTGATTCACCTGATTCCAAGAAGCGACATCCGTAGTCATGCAGCCGTCCGACCGACAACCGGTTCGAACCGCCGGCGGGCACTACCCGCCAGAAGCCCGCGACGCCTTTGCGCTCTGCTATGATCCAGACTTGAGAATCCTAATCGGTGGACGCGCGACCCGCCCGGCTCCTCGGGCACGGGCCACGCGTCGCTGATCGTTGACCGTCATGCGACGGTCCTACCCGGAGAGCCGTTTCATGCGCCTCGCAAAGAAGGTCGTCCTCGTCACTGGCGCCGCCAGCGGCATGGGTCGGGTCGCCATTCGGATGTTCGCCGAGCAGGGGGCAAAGGTGGTCGCCGCCGATATCGACGGCGAGGCGCTCGATGCGGCCGTGGCCGAGGCCGGCGGCACCTACGCGCCTAGCATCGCCGCGGTCGCCGGCGACGTCACGAACGACGCCGACGTGCGGCGGATGGTCGCGACCGCTGGCGAGCGCTTCGGCGGGTTGAACGTCCTCTACAACAACGCCGGCATCATGCCGGATGAAGACACCTCCGTCGAGGCGACCACCGAGGCAACCTGGGAGCGCGTGCTTGACGTCAACCTCAAGAGCATCTACCTCTGCTGCAAGCACGGCGTCCCCGCTCTCCGCGCGGCCGGCGGCGGTTCGATCGTCAACATGGCTTCGTTCGTTGCCCTGCTTGGTTGCTCGGTGCCCCAAGACGCCTACACCGCCAGCAAGGGTGGCGTGCTCTCGCTGACGCGCTCGCTCGCGGTCCAGTATGGCCGCGACGGCATTCGAGCCAACGCGATCTGTCCCGGTCCCGTCCTGACACCGCTGCTCGAATTGCTCTTTCCGAACGAGGCGGAGAAGAATAAGCGACTTAATCGCATCCCCCTCGCCCGGTTTGGTCGTGCCGAAGACATCGTCTGGGCCGGTATTTTCCTCGCCTCCGACGAGTCGAGTTGGATGACCGGCACCAATTTCGTCGTCGACGGTGGAATCACGGTCAACTATTTCTGAGCGCCGCCCGCTCGTCCTCCCAGATCCGCCAGGATCGGCCAGGCGGCTTGGCGCTAAGTCCGGTTCGCACCTGACTCCGGCTATCCCGCCGCTGCCAAATAGTCCGCGTCGACGTAGCCTGGCCGTCCCGTCGCGGGATCGCGGACCGGCACCCAGCCGTTGACCGCCTTCGCCGTCACCGTCAGTTGCTGCCCCTTCGGCAGCAGCGTGACGACGCTCGCGTCCGCCGAGGGGGCCGCCCGCAGATTGACGTCGTCGGTCACGACCACCGCGTCGCCCGCGGCGAATGTCGGGGCGGGTTGCTCCGTCGGTTGGACTGCCGCCGCGGCATCGACCGCAAAGGCGCTTCCCGTGGCTCCAGACAGATTCGGTGCCACGAAGGTGGTTACGACCACGCGATCCCCCTGCTCCCGCAGCCAGGCGATTCCGTCGTAGCCGGACTCGCCACGCGTGCCTAACCCGATCGCCAGTTCACCAGCCGGGCGCTGCCCTTCGCCCAACCCGCCGATATCGCCGCAGGCGACCGACGTCGCCGGATCATCCCCCGTCAGCCGCACGTCGATCGCGAACGGCGACGAAAGAAGATCGGCCAGCTTGGTATCCACGACTGTCGTGCTATACCGGGCCGGAATCGCACTCGCCGCGCCCACCGCTTGACCGCTGGCGACCGGCGTCGCTCCCGCACCGCCACCGATATCGACCAGCGGGAACGCGGCCGACGCCTCCAACGAGCCACAGACCCCGGTGTGAATTTGGGCCACGAGCGGAATGGTCGGCGACACCTCGGCCGCCACCGCGGTCCGGGCTTGGGCCGCCTCCGGCGTCGTGATCGCCCGCGCCGTCGGCTCAGCTCCTGTCTGCCCACCCGTGCCGGCCGCCGCCTGCGTCGGCGCGGCCGTGGCGCCCGCTCCCGTGTTCTGACCGCCGACGGTGCCCACCGTCGAGCGACAGAAACCATCGACGCAGACATCGCCCGTCGCGCAGTCAGCCGCACCGTTGCATGGCTGCCCGGCCGGACACGCGCCCCCCTGCGCGACCGGCTCGTTCCCAGCATCCAGCGCCTTCGGCAAGGTCGACCACGGGAGCACGCTGCCCATCGCCAATCCCGGTAATGTCTTCAAGAGGCGACGACGGGAAGCCCCCGCCGTCAAAACGCGGGCGAACGCATCGAACCGATCGCCATGCATAGGTCAGTTGCTCCCTCTTCCCGTTCCGCGGGCGTGGTCCGAGTGAAGCCCGACCCATCTCGGGCGTTGCGGTCGGCGCGACACGCGCAGCCGACCAGGGCCATACCGCGACGGGAATCACGGTACTCCTGTGACTAATGTACACGGAATTCGTCAAGATGCAATATTTGCCAACGTGTCAACGGTCATCAGCGTACGGACCATTAGGTACGTCGGTTACTCGCACTCGTTCTCACATGGTTCCAGCACTCACGGCAAAGTATCTCCCGCCGCCTCAGCCATGACCCGCTCCGCGATCGGACATTCAAAGCAGCGGCGCGGCGCGCACAGTGTCGCGTCGAGATGGAGCAGACCTTGTTGACCGCGGCTCCCGAGCGGACCGAGAGGACGATCGCCCGCGATCTGACGCTCGGCGCGCCGCGTTGCCTCATTTGATTCGGCGGCGGGAAGACGCTCCCACGCCGCGGCGGCGCCGTTCGAGAGGCTCACGTCGCCCGTCTGCTCGGCGAGGGCCAGGGCGAACGGTAGCAGGGCGTTGGCGATAAGAGCCCTTGCCCGATCGAGGCCGATCGCCGGTGCCTCAGTGGTGGCCGTCAACGCGCGCAGCACCGCGACCGGATCAGCCCCATTCCGTAGCGGCGCCAGCAACTCGGTCACGAGTCCATCGAGCGCCGCAGCCGCGCCCAGCCGCGCGACCGGATGGTTGGCGGGACGGACGCGCGCCCGGGTCCACGCCGTCGGCGACAAACTGGTCTCCCACCAGGCGGCGCCATGACTCGTCCAGAGCTCCTCTGCCTCCCGCACCTGATCCGGAGCCATGCAGGCGATCGCCGCGTCGGCCGGCGAGAGCGGCAGAAATCCCGCCGCTCCGAACAGCAGACCACGAGCCAACGACAATCGCCGCCCATTAACGGTCGCCAGCGCGCTCTCGATCGCCGCTAACGGCACATGACCTGCCAGCGTCCGCATCGGTTCGCGATTCGCGTGAAACCCGAAGCCGTCCCACAGTTCCTGATAGAGCACCTCGGCCGGTGGCTCCGCGGTCAATCGCGCCTCCAACCGGGCCGACTTCGCCGCGAGACGGCTATCACCTAAACGCCAGAGAATGGCGCGTATTTCCGTCGGATCGGATCGCGCGAGGTCAGGTGCACAAACCTCTTCCCCAAACCGACTCCAGTCAGCAATGGGGGTGTTCACCATCGGCCGACCAGTCAAGAATGGTTCCAGCGCGACAATCGGCACCACAGCGCCGTCGCAGCGGCGTGTCTCGCTCCCATCGTGCTGGAGCACGACATGGAGAATGACATCCCCATACCGGGGATCGAGGTGGTGACCGTGCTGCGTCCATGCCGCCGAGTGCACGTGAACCTCGACGCTACCGGATCGCAAGTCGTGGCCGTCGAAAAGGATCAGCGCGTCGCGGAAATCTGGCCCGAAGCCGTTCGACCACGTCCCGCGATGGACTACCTCGACTGCCCGGTCATCCACCGTCCGCAGCGATCCCCGAAAGCGTTGTCCATGCCAGGCGGCGCTGACGGCGAGCTCGGGCACCCCGCGGAAATCAGCCATTGACGTTCCTCGGCAACGCAGGCAGATCTCCCGCCCCGGAATCAGGAGGGCGTCACGATACTGGTTCCGAGGCTTTGAGGAAAGAGGGAGTCGCGCGACCGAAACGCGCCGGTCGGCGCCAACGGGGCAGCTAGTTCTCGAAATGGTCCAAAGACGGAGCGGCGCCTACCCCGAGCGCTTCGCGCTGCTGGTCGCGCCGGTACTGATCGACCGCCGCTTGCAACGTCCCCAGGGCGAGCGTCGCGCAGCGGACGCGGCTCTTGACGACGTCGTCACCCATCTCGTCGACCATGGTCGAGAGGCCGAGGTCCTTAACCTCGTCGAGGGTCATCCCCTGCGCCAGCTCGGCCACAATCGACCCGCCAGCCTGGCTGATCGTGCAGCCCTCGCCCTCGAAGCTGAGATCCTCGATGCGCTCGTCATCACCGATCTTCAGATAGACGGTAATGAGATCGCCGCAACCGGGGTTCCCCCCACCGAGCTGGACATCGGCGTTGTCCATCCGGTGCTTGTGCCGCGGGTTCTGAAAATGATCCAACAAATGTTCGACATACGCCTGACGGTCCAACCCTGGAGTCCTTTCGCATCGCCGGGAACCGATCCGCGGCCGAACACCGGCGGTCCCAGCTCCGGACCGCTCCAATGCTTCCCGAAGTATACCGGCCCGCGTCGGGGAAACGCCCGCCTCCTCGCCGCCCCTCTCTGACACGTCACCGCGACGACGACGAGGCGTGGCACGGCTGCGTCAAGTTGCCAGGGTTCGCATGTCCCCGGCCGGAATCGCCATTGGAGTGTCACTGACAGCGTTCCGTTGGGTATCCTTGCCGACATGGTGCAATCTCCGTCCGCAGCGGCGACGGGGATCGGCAGGAAAATGGGAAGGCAATCGCGTGAGCTCCGTCGATCACCGGCGCGCGCCCCTCGTCGAGGGACTTCGCCGCTACCACGACCAGGGTATCGTCTCCTTCGCGACGCCGGGTCACAAAAGCGGCGTCGGGATGGACCCCGAGCTCCGTGAGCTCCTCGGCGCCGCCGCCTTCGCCAGCGACATCGCGCTCGCCGGCGGCATCGACGACAGTCATGCCGGCGGCGGCATCCTCCGCGCGGCCGAAGATCTGGCGGCCGCCGCCTGGGGTGCCGACCGTACGTTCTTTCTCGTCAATGGTTCCTCCGCCGGTAACCACGCCTTCCTGCTCGGCACCCTACGGCCGGGTGACGAGGTTGTTGTCGCGCGCGACATTCACAAATCGCTCCTCGTTGCCCTGATCTTGACCGGCGCCAAACCGATCTACGTCGCTCCCCCGCTCCATCCCGAGCTCAATGTCGGGCTGGGCGTCGCTCCGAGCGACATCGCCGCCGCCCTCGATGCCCACCCCGCCGCCCGTCTCGTCGTGCTCGTCAGCCCCTCCTACTGTGGCGTCCCGTCCGACCTCTCGGCCATCGCCGCCGTCGCCCATGCCCGGGGCGTGCCCGTCTTTGTCGACGAGGCGTGGGGCCCCCATTTTCACTTTCATCCCGCCCTCCCACCCTCCGCGATGGCCAGCGGCATCGACGGCGCCGTCGCCAGTACCCATAAGGTTCTCGGTAGCCTGACCCAGGCCTCGGTGCTCCATGTCCAGGGAACGCTGGTTGACCAGGGACGCCTGGCGACCTCCGTCGGCATGCTCCAAACGACCAGTCCCGCGGCGACGATCCTGACCTCGATCGACGCCTGCCGCCGCCAGCTCGCCCTCGACGGCGAGACGTTGCTGGGCCGCGCCATCGCCCTGGCGACGGATGCCCGGCGCCGTCTCCAAGCCTTGACAGGCATCTCGGTCCTCGATCGCGAGAGCCTCGGCCTCGCCTCGTTCGATACCACGAAACTGGTCATCGACGTCCATGGTCTCGGCATCACCGGCATCGGGGCCGAGCATCTCCTGCGAGAACGACTTGGCCTCCAAACCGAAATGAGCGATCTGATCAGTGTCGTCTGCCTCGTCACCATCGGCGACACCGCCGCCAGCATCGAGCGGTTGGTCGCCGCCTTCACAACCCTCTCCGCCGAACGCGGCCTGGCCCCGACCGCGGGATTGAGCGCGGCGCTCCGCTCTTCGGGCGCCGTGATCGCTCCTGGGCGCCAAGCCCTCTCTCCCCGCGACGCCTTCTTCGCTCCCACCCGCGCGGTCCCGCTCGCCGCCGCCGTCGGCGAAATCTCGTCCGAGCTCGTCATTCCCTATCCTCCCGGTATTCCGGTGCTGGCTCCCGGCGATGTCATCTCGCCGGACAAGATCGCGTACCTGATCGAAGGCGCGCGGCAGGGCATGTACCTCTCGGGTCCGCAGGATCCCACGCTCCAGACGATCCGAATCGTCGCGGCCAATCCCCCCGGTGCCTGACATCGACGTGCGCACGTTCCTCCGCGCGGACGCCAGCGCCCTGCGCGAGATCGCCCTCACCGCCCTCGCCGACGGCGATCTCGCTGGTCTGACGGTCCAGGACATCGAGGATTGGCACGATCGGCTGCCGGCCGATCCCGAGCGCACGCTGGTCGCCGTCGAAAACGATCGCGTTGCGGGGTTCTTCAACCCCGACTACCCCTTACTTATCGTCGCCCGCGACCGCCGGCGCCAGCGTCACGGCACGCGATTAGTCGAGCGTGCCCTCGCCCGTGCCGAGACCGCCGGAGAGCCACGGCTCTACCTCGCTCCACCGGTGGGCAATGCAGCCTCCGCCGCCTTCGCGACCAGCCTTGGCTTCGCCTACCGCTCCAGCCTGTGGCAGCTTCGTCTGCCGATCACCGTGCCGACACCGCCGATCGAGTTTCCGGCGACGGTGACCACCCGAACGTTTCACGCCAGCGATCTTGCCGCCTATGTCAGGCTGATCAACGCCGCGTTCGCCGACCACCCCTCGCCGATCCGCGTCACGGAGCAAAGCGTCCGGCACGTCCATGGCCTGGCCGGCTTCGACCCATCCCACATCCTGCTCGTCGCGCCGTTCGAGCGACCAGACGCTCCGATCGCGTTCTGCCGCACGGTCGCGACGTTCGCCGCGGGGATCACCGCCGGCGACGTCGCTCTAATCGGCGTGCTGCCCGAGTGGCAAGGCCGAGGCATCGGGCGCGCCCTCTTAATCTGGGGAATCGACCACCTCCGCGCACTCGCCGCCGCGGACATCACGCTCACGGTGGAAGCACGCAATCAGCCGGCGCTCCGGCTCTACGAGCGAACCGGCTTTGTTCCGGTCCAAGAATGGCCACGTTGGGCAAAGGAGCTTCCCGCCGAACCACCTTTGCCCCCGCTCTAGTGCTCCGTGCAAGGTCGTTAGACGGATTCGAGGACAGGGTAGAGGTGCTTGAGTTTGGCGCGGGCGGCGGCGGTGGTGAATTGCCAGTCGAC
>JAABUS010003426.1_pt1 | contig 25814 bp, 25 predicted proteins | sample 5560161 | NCBI WGS metagenome assembly JAABUS01 (sample SAMN10711885, study PRJNA513376) | rock metagenome | isolation source: Antarctica rocks | place: Antarctica: Victoria Land, Trio Nunatak nord | collected 2016-01-04
GGGAGAAGGAGCGGAGCGATGGACACCCTGACCCTTCTGATCATTATCATCGTCGTGGTGCTGCTGCTCGGCGGGGGCGGCTTCTGGTATCGCGGGCGCCGCTAGCGGCACGCCTTGGGGATCGTGGGCGGTATCACCCCGCCGTCCGGCGGAAGATGACTGACCCTTCCCGCAGGTCCACCCGCGCGACGCGGTAGACTGCGGCGAGCCAGGCGCACATGGCTCGTACATGCCGCGCCGCTCGGCGCGTTCTCTCACCACGAGGAGCGGTGCCGCGCGGTTCGCGGCGGCCCGGCGACCAGGTCGTCGAGCGCAGCGAATGAGAGCGCGATTGATGACGCCCCCGACTGTCCAAGGAATGCCCGCAGGCGATTGTACTTGTTCGGTCGAGGTGGTGCTTTCCACGCTGGTCGCGTCGTCATATCGCATAGTTGAACGCGCGATGCGCGCGGATGTGACGCCGCATCCACCGCCCCCGCGACGGTGACACCACGGGGAGGAGAGAGCCGCCATGCAGCGCCCATCGATGACCGCCGCCAAGCACGCCGCCGATAACGCCGGGGCAACCGCTCGTGACGCGGCGACTAACCCGTGGACGGTCCGCCTGGCCCGCTGCGGCTATGTCACCAAGGGCGTCGTCTACCTGCTCGTCGGCACCCTCGCCGCCCGCGCCGCCGTCGGTCGCGGGGGCGGGACGACCGACAATCGGGGCGCCATCGCCGCGCTCTCCCAGCAGCCCTTCGGCCGCTTCCTGGTCACCCTGATCGCCCTCGGCCTATTCGCCTACGCCCTCTGGCTTTTCGTCGCGGCCGCCCTGGACCCGGGGCGCAAGGGCACCGATGCCAAGGGGGCGGCGACCCGCGTCGGCTCCGCCGCCCTGGGCTGCTCCTACGCCGCCCTCGGCGTCGTGGCGGCCAAGCTCGCCCTCCAGCGCGGCGGCGGCAAGAGCTCGGACCAGGCGACCCGCGACTGGACCGCCCGCCTGCTCGCCCACCCCTTCGGCGCGGCGCTCGTCGTGCTGATCGGGCTGGCGGTACTGGGCGCGGCGGGCTTCTTCTTCTGGCAGGCGGCGAGCGCCCGCTTCCGCGACGATCTGGACCTCACGGATGCGAACACGGCGGAGCGGGGGTGGGTGGTGCCGTTGGGGCGGGCGGGCCAAGCGGCGCTGGGCGCGGTAGACGTGACGGTCGGCATCTTCCTGATCATCGCGGCGGCGCGGCGCAACGCGGGGGAGGCGAAGGGGGTGGGGGACGCGCTGGCGGTGCTGGCGCAGCGGCCGTACGGGGGGGTGCTGCTCGGGGCGGTGGCGCTGGGGCTGGTGGCGTATGCGGCGTACACCTTCGCCGAGGCGCGCTATCGCCGGTTGGTGCGCTAGCGGCCAGTCGGGGGATGGCTGATGAGGAGCGGACTCCCCGCCGACTGTCCGTCTGGGGCTAACCCTAACCGGACAGATTCCTGCACGCTGCTCGTCGCCCCGCTCGGCGTCACGACCGAAACGTACGACTTTGTCCCTTTCGCGAGGGGACCCCAAATCGTGACTCGATCCCGCAAGAGAGATTCATAACCGCTGCTGTCAGTGCCGACTGTCACCCGACGAGCGCCTGCGCGTGCTCCTGCCAATAGTGATTCGTCTTCGCGACCACGGTGATGACATTCTTGATCTCCCGTTCCAATCGGAAATCGGGGCCAGCGGGGAACCAGAGCACCTTCTCCTCGCGGCGCACCATGACGTTCTCCACGATGATGGCGCGCAGCAACCACAGCGCCATCGCCTCGTTCTCGCATTCCAAACCAATCCAGCCGGGCGCGTCGCTCTGGCGAACCGGCAAGCCCGTGACCATCGTCAGGCCACGCACCAACTCGCGCAGCACCGCCTCGTACCGCTCTGGTTTGGCGACGATGTCGTCCGGGCTGACTGGTTCAAGGAGTGTCCCGCGATGCGGGGCGCCACCGGCAAGCGCGAGGTCGCAGTAGCCCGTCCACATCTCATCCCACGCCACGTTGCCTTCTGTGTCATATGCCAATGCCGCCGCGCCCATTGGCGCCGCGCTCACCTTGACATCGGGATCCTGGTAGCGTGCCGGCAGGAAACTCAGCGCGGCATCCGCCGATGCCGGCCGGTACACGCCGCTGCTCGTATCGACCGTGCCCTCCGGCTCGATCGCCACGGCCACCGAAGATAGGTGCCGCACGTTTGTCAGGAGTGCCCGCCGCACCGCGTCGGTGACGCCGACTCCTTCCCACACGGAGAGGTCGCCGGAGAGGGCCACATCAACCTCGGCATGGAGGCGATGACCGAGCCAGCGGACATGGATGCTTTCGACGTGATCTACTCCGCGGACATCGCCGGCATACTGCTCGATGCGATCGACGATCAGCGGATCGACGCCATCCATCAGCCGCTGCCAGATGCGCACCGCCGCGTCCTTCGTGATGAAGACGATGGAGACGCCGATCAGGAGGCCGATGATCGGATCGACAATCGGGTAGCCGAGCGCCGTCACGCCCGCCGCGATGAGCACCGCGAGCGAGGTGATGCCATCGATGCGCGCGTGCAGGCCGTCCGCGACCATCGCCTCAGACCCCATCTGCCGCCCCTTGCGGATTTGCAGGAGCGCCACCGCCTCGTTGCCGAGGAAACCCACCACCGCTGCGGCGGCGACCCAGGGGATATGCGTCATCGGCTGCGGGTGAATGAGCTTGTCAAATGAAGCCCAGAGGGCATACCCCGCGCTGACGGCAATCGAGAGGACGATGCCCACGCCCGCGATGTCCTCCGCCCGGCCATACCCGTAGGTGTACCGGCGCGTGGCGGCACGGCGCGCGAGGGAGAAGGCGATCAGCAGCGGGATGGAGTTGAGCGTGTCGCCGATGTTATGGACCGTATCGGCCAGGAGCGCGACACTGCCGCTGAACGAGACGATGACGATCTGGATGATGGTGGTAAAGCCGAGTGCGGCGAGCGCGAGCCAAACCGTGCGGATGCCCTCGTCGGTGGCGAGCGCGGGATCGCTGCCGCGATTGTCCTGCTCCTCGCCGTGTCCATGGAAATGGAAGATGGCGCTGAGCCAGCCGTGCGAGTGGCCATGTGGTGTGCGCACTGCCCGTTGCTTCATCGTCGGTGCCCTCCGTGACCCAAGCCTCGCTCGCTAGCGGATAAAGCTGTCGAGCGCCTTCTTCAGCTGCGCCCATTCCTCAGCCGCCATCCCTGCCACCGCGCCGTGCAGACACGATTCGAGGTGGTCTGCCAAGACAAGCTTGGAGACCCGGTCGATCGCAGCCCGCACGGCGGCGAGCTGGATGAGCACCTCCGAGCAATCTCGACCCTCCTCGACCATCCGTTTGATCGAGGTGACGTGCCCGGCAGTCCGTGCGAGTTGATCCGAAACCTTCTTCGTCTGCTTGTGCGGATTGTGTGCGATTGCCTCCGTGTGCGTCGTTGCATCCTCCGCCCTGTGGCCGGTGACGACTGTGTTAGTGGGCATGGCTGTGCCCCTCCATTGGCGCATCACCGCTCGGCACGGCGACCACGACGATATCCCGCACGCGCGGCACCGCGTGACCGATCTGATGCTCGACCTCGCGGCCAATCGCGTGCGCTTGTGCGACCGACGTGTCCGATGCGACAGCGATCTGCACTTCGCTCGCGATCTTGTGGCCGATCCAGCGCGCCCGCACGCGGGACACACCCTCGACGCCCTGAACGTGGCTGGCGGTGTCGGCGATCGCGTCCACCGTCTCCGGCTCGATCCCGTCGATCATGCGCCGCAGCACCGCGAGGGAGGCGTCCTTGACGATGAAGAGGATGGCGATCGTGATGGCGATGCCGATCAGCGGGTCGAGGATCGGCACACCCACCCAGACACCAACCCACGCCGATGAGCACCGCGAGGCTCGTGAAGCCGTCCACCCGCGAGTGGTAGCCGTCCGCGACCAGCGCCGCCGAGCCGATCTCCTTGCCGACGCGGATGCGGAAGACGCCGACAAGCTCGTTGCCGAGGAAGCCGATCACGGCCGCGACCGCGACCCAGCCAATATGTGTGATCGTGTTGGGGTGGATGAGCTTCTGGACCGACTCGTACGCGGCGACACAGGCGGAGATGAAGATGATCAGGACGATCACGCCGCCGGCGACGTCCTCGGTCTTGCCGTAGCCGTACGTCAAGCGCTTGCTCGCCCCGTGCCGCGCGAGCGCAAAGGCGATCCAGAGGGGGATGCTCGTCGCCGCGTCCCCGAAGTTGTGGATCGTGTCGGCCAGGAGCGCCACCGACCCGGAGATGAGGACGACGCTCAGTTGCAGGATGGCGGTGATCCCGAGGCCGATGAGCGAGAGCTTGAGCGCCCAGACGCCCCGTTCACTGCCCTCCAACTCGTCGTCGGTCTTGTCCTCGATGCGGTGGGAATGGGGGAGCGCGCCGCGAAACCACCCGACAAGCCCGCCACCGTGGTCGTGGTCGTGCCCGTCACCGCCGTGGCTGTGGCCGTGGCCCGTCGCCTCGTGCGCGTGCTCCTCGGTGTGTGCGTGCTGCTCCATGCGTTGCCTCTCTTGTCTTGCGGGGGCGCCCATGCCATGATAGGAATATCCCCCCGAGGGGGATAGGGTAACAGGTGGCGCGCCCCTTCGCAAGTGGCGTCTTCGATAAAGGAAACGCAATGCCTCGCCGCGCGTGGCGTCTCATCGCTTCCAGCTGGCTCGTGATCATGCTGACGGCGTGCGGCGCGGGCACCCATACGAGCACGCCCGCGACGGCACCCGCCATATCGACCATTCCGCGACCAACGCCGACACATCCCCCATCGCCACCGATACCGCGCCCAACGGCAACGAATGCCCCGCTCCCGCGCGTTGGCGAACAGGGCAATACACAGACACTCATTGTTACGCTCAACGCGGAGCGCGACCCCGTGGCGACGGCCGCAACGGCGACACCCAAGCCGGGAGATCGTTTCGTCGCCTTCGACCTGACCCTTGCGAGCACCGACTATCAGGCGATGATTTACAGCGCGACGTATGTGACCCTTCGCGACACGGAGGCGCACGCGTATGCGCCCATGTTCACGAGTGTTGTGTCGCCGCCGCTCTTCTCCGGCAGCCTTGAGCCGAAACAATCGGTGCGAGGGTGGCTATCGTTCGCAGTGCCGATGGACGCGAAACTCGCCACCTTGATCTATGATCCGCCGATCGGGAGGACACGGATCACGTTCGATGTGAGCGAGAGAAGAGCGTCTCCGACGGCAGCACCAGCAGCGCCATAATCCTTCACGCGGCGCGGCAACGACGCTGCTATCATGGATGAATATGCGAAACATTCCCGCCACCAAGCGCAGACCGGTACGGAACCTAAAGGTGATCGAGCCGCCCGGGGCGGTGTCGGTCATGGCCATCGCCGCGCACCCCGACGATATCGAGAGTTGGTGCGGCGGCACACTGGCACAGGCAATCGACCAGGGCGCCACTGTCCGACTCCTCCTCGTCACCTCGGGAGACAAGGGTTCGTCCGACCCGACGGCGACGAGCGAGCGCGTCGTGGCAGTCCGCGAGGCGGAGGCACAAGAGGCGGCAATCCGACTCGGCATCGCGGCGGTCGCGTTTCTGCGCTACCCAGATGGCGACGTGGAAGATACGAGAGAACTGCGTGCCGATCTCGTGGCGTGGATTCGCCGCTGGCGACCGGAGGTGCTCTTCACCCACGACCCCGAGCATCCCCATCCGCCGTACCTAACCCATCGGGACCATCGGATCGTGGGAAGGGTTGCCCTCGATGCCGTCTACCCATTGGCGCGCGATCGGTTGGTCTTCCCCGAGCAGCGGGAAGAAGGGCTCGCACCGCACGCCGTTCGTTCGGTCTGGCTGTTTTCAAGCGAATATCCGACCGCCTACGTAGATATCACAGCCACCCTTGATCGCAAGATCGCCGCGCGGCTCGCCCATGTGAGCCAGACGAAAGACCCGGATGGGCTGCGGGATGATTGGTATGCCCGGGCTGCCGCGATCGGGAAGCCGGTTGGTCTCGCGCTCGCGGAGGCGTTTGTGATCCTTGAGCTCGACTGATAGGGGAGATGAGAGGAGCGATATGGTTTCAGGGCGGAGACGGATCACCTCGTCCTGCACGGCAGCTGCGCCGCATGTCGGGCGACGAGGGGTGGCGAGGAGATGGCTATTCCTCGCGTCTCAGGTGCGCCTCCACACGCCGGCGATAACTGAGTTGCGGTCGTGGCGTGCCGCGGCTCGCCGGGCGGGTGGCAATCTTGGTCTCGCAGTACGCATAGAGCGCATCGTAGAACGAGGTGGTGACCCGCATCTTCTCCTCGTCGTCGGGCGTCGTGACCTGATACCCGGTGATCACCGCGGCGACACCCGCCGCTTCCGGTCGGCGCGTCCGGCTGGGTGGCACATCCGCGTCCAGGATGATCCGCCCCATCTCGACCACTGCGGGATCGCGGTCCAGGCCATGGCGGGCAACCATCACCTGAAAGGTGCACTGCCCGTCCTCATGACTGTACTCGGCACCGCGCATGTCGAAGGTATGCCCGTCCAATAACGCGGGATCGGTGTCCGCGGGCACGAACACGAACACCGCGTCGGGGTCGATAGAGCGGCGGATCAGCCACGCGCAGGCGGTTCGGTCGATGTGCAGGTTCTGGCGGGTGATCCATTTCATCGCTTCGCTTCATCCTCGCGTGCGGCGGTTTCAAGAAAGGCTGCCAGTTCTTCCTCGCATCGGGCGAGGAGCGCGGTCACCTCCTCGGCATCGGCGCCGCCGAAATAGTCGCGCGCCCGCACCTGATCCGTCCAGCGCGTCAGCTTGCCGAGATCTTCCTCCAACTCCTCAAGCTCCGCGAACGTGAACTCGCGGTGTTCCGTCTCCCGACGCACATGGGCGAGGAATCCCTCGGCCTCGCGGGCAAGCTCGCGATATTCGCTCGTGCGGGCGGTCCGGGATGCCTCCGTGAGCGCCTCGGCACGTTTCGGATCGAGGTGCGCCGCTTCCACCAGCGTCGCCTCGCCACCGAACTCCTCGACCTTTGCCGCGATCCGCCGCAACGCATCGGCCGTTTCGGCCCGCTCGGGCAGGGCACAGACGCCATCGCGCAGGTAGACGGCACCGACCTTCTTGATCTCGCGCCAGATGTACGCCCGCTTGCGCGAGGGCTCCGAGGGCACCGTATAAATGAGGAGCGCCCAGCTCATGTCGGCATCCTTCTTCATGATCCGATCCTTGCGCGGTCAATCTAACGTATGTTACATGCATATGGGCGCGAGTGGACCGCTTCGATGCGCGTGTCCCGCACTATTGTACCGTCGGACGGCCTAGCCGTTCGCGGCTGCAGTCCATCGGGCAGGAGCACCGGACGATCGCTGGCGCACGAGGGACCTTTTCAACTTCCGGAATGGAGGATAGTCGATGAAGATGAAACGATCCCGCGTCGTCGTGATGGCCGTGATTCCCCTCCTCATCGTCGCGCTGGCCATCATGTACCCGGCCGGTGCGACCACGATCAACGGGGCTGCGGCCGGTCAGGGCGGCACGACAACCCTCCGGGAACTGGCAGCCCCGATCGATTGGACACCGGTCGATCAGGCGATGGGCAGGGCGGGCGCGATGCAGCCCGGCAACGTGCAGCGCTACACGTTCCTGCGCAGCGATCTGCAGGTCATGGTGCGCGGCACGGTCGTGAAAGCGCCCTTTGCCCTCGGCACACACATCGAGATGCTGCCCGTGGACGACGGCAGCGTGATGTTCATGGGCGATCTCGTGCTGACGGAGGACGAGGTGAGCCCCGTACTCTCCGCCTTACAGCAAGGCGGCGTGGACCTCGCGGCGCTCCACAACCATCTGCTCGGCGAGTCGCCGCGCGTCATGTACCTGCACATCGGCGGGCACGGCGATCCCGTCCAGATCGCAACGACGATCCACACCGCCCTCGGCCAGAGCAAGACGCCGATGACGGCGGCACCGAGCACCGCGCCGGCGCCGGACACCGGGCTCGACACGAAGCAGCTCGACCAGCTGCTCGGGTACGCGGGCAAGGCCAACGGCGGCGTCTACCAATTCAGTGTCCCGCGCGCCGAGAAAGTCATGGATAGCGGGATGGCGGGCGCGAACATGCCAGGCATGGACCCGATGGGTATCGAACTACCGCCCGCGATTGGTGTCGCGACCGCGATCAACTTCCAGGCGACGGGCGACGGGAAGGCGCTGATCACCGGCGACTTCGTCCTCCTCGGCAATGAGATCGCCTCCGTCAGCCGCATCCTCCAGGGGAGCGGCATCGACGTCACCGCCGTGCACAGTCACAGCTTCACGGAGTCACCGCGCCTCTTCTACCTGCACTTCTTCGCGAACGATGACCCGGCCAAGCTCGCGGCCAGCCTGCGGGCGGCGCTGAATCAGACGAATAGCGCACCGGCGGTGCAATAGCCGCCCCGTCGGATATTCGAGAGGAATCAGCGCGCGATGCCACATGATGTCTTCCCGCTCTCACGCATCCTGATCACCGCAGTGGTTTGTGGGCTCGTCGCATTCCTCCTCCTCGCGTGGCGCGGACGCGGCAATCATGAATCGCTGCGCACGGGGCTGATACTGGCGCTGCTCATCGGCGTACTGGTCGTTATCTGGCGACTCTTGAGCAATCGCTGGTATCTCAACGACGATTTCTTCCCCGGTGTCAGCCCCTCCGATGTCGGCAGCGGTGTGCTGGTCCTCCTCGGCCTGCTCGCGCTGACACCCTTGCGACCATCGCGGCGCGCCTGGGCGGTGACGAGCCTCCTGATTGCCCTCGCCACGTTCGTGTGTAACGTCGTGCTCATCTAGCCACCCCGCCCGGGTGATACCGTCCTTCTGCTATGATCGAGGAGAGGGCTTCTCTCATGAAACGTTGCACATTCCTGATGATCGCCGCGATTACCGCACTCGTCCTCGCGGGGTGTTCTCGCGGGCAACAGACAGCCCCGCCCGACGCCCTCGGGCTGCGGCAGATCGCCGAGGCTCCGCTACCGGGGAGTGCGACGCGGTGGGATTATGCGAGCCTCGACCCATCCACGGGCCGGCTGTATCTCGCTCATCTGGGCGGCAGTAGCGTGACGGTCTTCGATACGAAGAGCCAGCAGGTCGTGACGGATATCACGGGGATCGCGAGCGCGCACGGTGTCATCGCCGTCCCCCAACTGAAACGCGTGTACGCCACTGCGACCGGAGATAACCAGGTCGTGACGATCGACACACAGACGCTGCAGATCCTTGCCCGGACCGAGGGCGGGAACTACCCCGACGGCCTGGCGTATGATCCCGACGACGGCAAGGTCTTCGTCTCGGATGAATCGGGCGGTACGGTAACGGTGATCAGTACCGAGACGAACCAGCGCACTGCCACGATCGATCTGGGCGGCGAGGTCGGCAATACGCAGTACGACACCGTGGGGAAGCGCGTCTTCTCCGCCGTGCAGACGCGCAACCAACTCGTCGCGATCGATCCGGTGACCAATCAGGTAGCGAGCCGTTATGACCTTCCCGGCTGCAAGCACGCGCATGGCCTCGCCATCGATGACGCAAACCGCCTCGCCTTCATCGCGTGCGACGAGAACGCGACCCTTATTATCTTCGACCTGCGCACGATGCAGATCACCGGGACGCAGACGGTCGGCGACACGCCGGATGTTCTCGCCTTCGACGACGGGCTGCATCGGCTCTACGTCGCCGCCGAGAGCGGGGTGCTCGCGATCTTCGACGAGCACGGCACCGCGCTGACGAAGGTCGGGCAGGGGATGATTGCACCGCGTGCGCATGTCATCGCGGTGGACGCCACGACGCACCGCATCTACCTCCCGCTCGAAGACAGCGCCGGCCATCCCGCCCTGCGGATCTTCGAGCCTGCGACTGATACGCGCAGCCCTTGACGGTACGATATCGCTCTGATAGCGTGCGCATGTAACAGTCGTTATATGAGTCAAGCGGTTAGGGGGTGGGTCGTGAGTGATAAGCGGACGGTGCTCTTTGTCTGCCCGCATGGCGCGGCGAAGAGCCGGATAGCCGCGGCCTTCTTCAATCGCGCCGCACCTGAGGGGTGGATGGCCCTATCGGCTGGTGTCGAGCCCCAAGAGACGGTAGGACTCAATGCGATCCGGCTCCTCAAGGGCACGGATGCCGAAGCACTCCTCGATCTTGAATCGCCGCGACCCGTCGCTGCGGTGCCGTTGCCCGACCGGATCGTCGCGATTGACTGCGATGTCCCGAACGGTGAGCGCTGGGATTTGCGGCATCAGGACTTCGAAGCGCCGATGCGCGACGAGTTGCGGGGCCGGGCCGAAGCGCTGGCGCGGGAGGTGGGCGGTGGCTGAGGTCATTGGAGCCGGCGCCATCGCACAACCGCCGCAACGGGTCGGGCTGTTGCCGCTGATCGGCTATTTCCTCAAGCTCGGCACCATCGGCTTCGGCGGTCCGGTCGCGCTCGTCGGCTACATGCACCGCGACCTCGTGGAAGGGCGACGGTGGGTACAGGAAGACGAGTACAAGCTCGCCCTCGCGCTCGCCCAGATCATGCCGGGTCCACTTGCGGCGCAGTTCGCCATCGGCCTTGGGTATCTCCTGCGTGGTGTCCTCGGGGCAACGGTCGTCGGCCTCGCCTTCGTCCTGCCCTCGTTTCTCATGGTGGTGGGGCTCTCCATCATCTACGTCGCCTACGGCGGTCTGTGGTGGATGCAGGCGCTCTTCTACGGGATCGGCGCGGCGGTCATCGCGATCATCACGATCGCGGCGTACAAACTGGCACGCAGCACGATCAAACGTGATCCGCTCCTCTGGGGGATCTTCGCAGTCCTTCTGGTCGTCACCGTGGTCACGCAAGCCGAACTCGCGGTGATCTTCATCGCCGCCGGTCTCCTCGTCGTCCTGATCCGCGCCTTTCCAGAACGCCTCAAGGCACGCATCCCCTTTCTCAGTGTCGTGGCATGGCCGGTGGTCGTCGCCGGTGCGTTATCGAGTAGCCGGGATAGCGGCAAGCTGACGCAGATCTTCCTCTTCTTCATCAAGGCGGGTGCGTTTGTCTTCGGGAGCGGTCTTGCGGTCGTGCCCTTCCTCTATGAGGGCGTCGTGCAGCAGCACCACTGGCTCACCGAGCGGCAGTTCGGTGACGCGGTCGCCGTCGCGATGATTACCCCCGGACCGGTCGTCATCACCGTCGCCTTCATCGGCTATCTCGTCGCGGGCCTCACCGGTGCGACGGTTGCCGCGGCGGGCATCTTCCTCCCGGTCTATTTCCTGACGGTCATCCCGATGCCCTGGTTCAAGCGACACCGCGACAATGCCCAACTTAAGGCATTCGTGGCGGGCGCGACGGCCGCCGCGGTCGGGGCGATCGCGGGCGCGGTAATCATCCTCGGCAGGCGCTCGATTATCGACGTGCCGACGGGATTGATCGCGCTGGTCAGTTTCGGGCTGCTCTGGCGCTTCAAGGTGCCGGAGCCGCTGATCGTGCTGGGTGCGGGCATCGTCCGGTTGGTTGTCTGGGTCGTGGTCTAGGGGGAAGCGATGTTCGCCGTCCGCGATATTGTGTTCTCTTCCATCGTGGCGGGCGCCCTCGCGGCTGCGGTGCTCGCGGCGTGGCCATGGGCGCGGGAGAAGATCACCTTCGTCGTCGCCGGCGTCGCGGCGATGGCGGGGATGCTGGCGTGGAACTTCGTGCTCCACGGGTCGAATACCGCGAGCCTGAATGTGGATGCTCCGGTGATCGGCCTGAGTTGGCAGGACGTGGGCAGCGGTGTCTGGGCCTTCTTCGTCACGGCGCTTGTCCTGGGGTTGATGTACCGGCGCGATGCGCAGGCGCAGCGGGTCGTTGCCGCCGCCGCGATCGCCGGATTGGTGGCGATGGTGTTCGATATCTTCGTGCTCTAGGAACGTGATACGGTGAGTGGGCGAGTGGGGTAGGCCGTCCACCGGGAGGGATGATGACAAAGGAGGATCGTACCGAGACGCACCATTACTTGTGGGCACTGCGGCCATATTTCCGGCAGGTCGCCGGCGAGCTCGTGCTCGGCTCGCTCGCCGGCATCGTGATGAATACGACGGTCGTCCTCCCGGCCCTCCTGCTCGGGCACGCCATCGACACCGCCCTCGCCCTGCAGCGGGGCGGGGCCACCTCGTGGGGCGTCGGCCGGGCCGCGCTCCTCTTGCTCGGCGGCACGATGCTCAGCGAGGGGCCGCGCGTCCTGAAACGCTGGTGGCTCGGCACCGCGAACGCGCGCATCCGCTCCAACCTGCGCGCCGACGCCGTGCGCGGCATCCTCGCCCACCCGCTCGCGGAGCTGCACGGCATCCCGATCGGCGACCTGATGGCCCGCGTCATCGGCGATGTCGAGGTCCTCGGCGTCGGCGTGCGCGAGTTTGTGATCGAGACGTGGGACACGGTCCTCTTCTCCCTCTCCTTCGTCGTCGCCATGCTCTTCCTCGATGCCCCGCTGACGCTCCTCGCGCTCGCACCGGCCCCCCTGGCACTCCTCCTCAGCTACGCCACCGGGCGCGGTGTCACGCGTCGCACGACCGCGGCACGCCAAGCCAACGCCGCGCTCACGGGGCTGATCCAGGAGCAGCTCGCCGCGATCCGGCTGCTGCGCCTCTTCGGGCGCGCCGACGCCTCGGTGGCGCAGGTGGCCGCCCTCTCCCGCGACCAGGCGGACGCGACCCTGCGCGTCGTGCGGCTGCGCACCGGACTCCAGCCGCTCTATCAGCTCCTGGTCACCGGGGGCGTCGTCTTCCTGATCTGGCAGGGGGGGAGCCGGGTCATCGCCGGAGGGCTGACCGTCGGCGCGTTCGTCGCCTTCCTCCAGCTCTACGGCCGCTTCATCGGCCGCGGCTTCCGGATCCCGCAACTCGTGAACTCGGTGCAGAGCGGCGGTGCCGCGTATGTGCGCCTGAAGCCATGGCTCGCGCCGCCACTCCCGCTCGACGGGGAGCCGCGCCACGCCTCCTTCCGCGCCGCTCACATCGTCGGACTCGGCCGCCCCATCCCGCCGCCCCCGCCGGTCCCGCCCGGCCCGATCGCGGTGACGCTGCGGGACGTGACGTTCCACTATCCGGGCACCGATACGCCCGCGCTGCGCGATATTTGCTTGGACATCCCGGCCGGGGCACTCGTGGCGGTCACCGGCCCGGTGGGGTCGGGCAAGAGCGCGCTCACCCAGGTGCTGGCCGGTCTGCTGCCGCGCTCAAATGGCGACGTGCGCCTGAATGGCGAGTTGCTGGAAACGATCCCGCCCGCCGAACGGGCGGCGCGCATCGGCCTCTTGCCCCAGGAGCCCTTCCTCTTCTCCGGGACGGTCCGGGAGAATGTCCTGCTCTCGCCGCCCGATACCGCGCCGAATGCGGACGAAATAGCGGCGGTGGATGCGGCGGTCACGCTGGCGGCGCTGACCGAGGACCTGCGGACCTTCCCCGATGGTCTGGACCAGCCGGTCGGCGAGCTCGGCATCCGCGTGTCGGGCGGGCAGCGGCAGCGGATCGCCCTGGCCCGCGCCCTCGCGGCGGCGGCACCGGCCCGCCCCGGACTCCTGGTGCTCGACGACCCCTTCTCGGCGGTCGATGTGGACACGGAGGCCCGCCTGCTCGCCGGGCTGCGGGAGGCGTTCGGCCCGGCGGCATCGCCAGAGCACCGGGCGACGATCGTCCTGAGCTCGCACCGCCTGACCGCCTTCCCGCAGGCGGATCACGTCGTCGTCCTCGACCAAGGGCGGATCGTCGAGGCGGGGACCCATGCGGCGCTCACCGCAACGGGCGGCCTCTACGCGCGGATCTTCTCGGCGCAGCAGCGCGCCGCCGGCAGGAGCGAGATCGGGGTGGCCCGATGACCGCAACGACGGCTATTGCTCCTCCGCTCGCACCATCGGGGGGGGCGACCCGCGCCGCCCTCGGGCCGGTCTTGCACCCCTGGCGCTGGGCGCTCGCCACGGTCGCCCTGTGCATGTTCGTCGCGCGGGCACTGGACCTGGCACCGGCGCTGATCGTGCAGCAGGTCGTGGACCGGCATCTCACGCCGGGGCGCGCCGACGGCCTGCTGACCCTCGGCCTGCTCTACCTAGGCTCCGTGGTCGCGGCGCAGGCGGTGAACTTCGCCGCCATCTACCTGACGGCGATCGTCGCCCAGGACGCGCTCCGCGCGCTCCGGGTCCGGCTCGCCGATCACCTCCAGCGGCTGCCGCTCGGCTACTACGATCGGACACCTGTCGGCGACATCATCAGCCGCTGCACCGCGGATGTCGAGACGGTGGACACGCTCTTCTCTACCGGCGCGATCAACCTCGTCGGCAACCTCGTCCGCCTGCTCACCGCGTTCGGCGCGATGCTCCTCCTGAGCGTGCCGCTCACCCTCGTGGCGCTCGTCACCGTGCCGCCGCTCGTCGCGATCACCCGCTTCTTCCAACTGCGGGTGCGCGCCGCCGAGCGGGACACGCGCCGCGCGGTGGGGCTCCTCAACACCCACCTGCAGGAGACGATCGGCGGGGTGGACGTCATCCGGGCCTTCGGGCGCGAGGAGACCTTCACGGCGCGTTTCCGCCTGGCGCTGCGCACCACGCTGCTCGCCACCAACCGCTCCACCCTCTACAGCTCCCTCTACACGCCGATCATGGCGTTCCTCGCGGCGGCGGCCACCGCGCTCCTGCTGTGGTCCGGGACGGCGGGATTCACCGCGTCGTGGGGCGTCTCGATCGGGACGCTCACCGCCTTCGTGCTCGTCTTCGGCCGGTTCTTCGAGCCGATCACGTCGATCGGCGACGACTGGCAAACCGTGCAGAGCGCGCTCTCCGGGATCGAGCGGATCGTCCAGGTGCTCGCCGTCCCGGCGGAGGATCGCACGCCCGCCACGCTCGCAGGCATTGGCGATTCGGAGGGCCTCGTCGTCCGCGACGTCATCTTCGGCTACGCGCCGGGGCAGCCGGTGGTGCGCGGGATCACCTTCGAGGTCCGGCCCGGCGAGCAGGTGGCGCTGGTGGGGCGCACCGGGGCGGGCAAGACGAGCATCGTCCAGCTCATCGCCGGCCTCTATCCCGCATGGAACGGGCGGGTGTCGGTGGACGGTCGCGACCCGCGCAGCCTGGGCGACGCGGAGCGGCGGGGGATGATCGCGGTGGTGCCGCAGCAGGTGCAACTCTTCAGCGCCACGGTCCGGGAGAACCTGACCCTGGGGGACCCGACCGTCACGCAGTCGGCGATGGAGCGCGCCGTGGCATTGGCCGGCGCATCGGCGCTGGTGGAATCGCTCCCGCAGGGATACGACACCCCCCTGCGCGGTGCGGGACGCGGCGCGGGGGTGCAGCTGTCGACGGGGCAGCGACAACTGCTGGCGCTGGCGCGGGCGCTCGTCTGGGACCCGGCGGTGCTGCTCCTGGATGAGGCGACGGTGGCGATCGACAGCGCGAGCGACGCGGCCCTCTGGGCGGCCCTGCGCGCCGACGTGCGGGGGCAGCGGCGCGCGGTCCTGACGGTGGCGCACCGGCTCGCGACGGCGCGGGCGGCGGACCGGGTGATCGTCCTGGACGCCGGCGAGGTGATCGAGGAGGGGGCGCCGGACGATCTGATCCGGCGGGGCGGGCGCTTCGCCGCGCTCGTCGAACTGGAGGCTGCAGGCTGGGACTGGCGGGAGGCGTGAACCGGTAGGATGGCCGCCGCACGATTGCGGCGACGACTGATTACCAGCAGGGAAGGGGAGTGTCATGCCGAAGGATACGTATCTGCAACCCGACAAACCGGACCCCGTCCTCGACGCGGAGATCGTCCTCGCACTGGCGCGGCGGCACGTCCCCGGCGCGCGGGCGGTCAAGGCGGTGGACGAGACGGGCGGCGAAGCGCGCACCTACGCCATCGACGACGACGTGATCTTCAAGACGCAGCGGCCCCATCGGCTGCGCCCGCGCACGAGCCAGGCCAAGGAGGTCTTCTTCCTGGAGCAACTCGCGCGCTTCCCCGACATCCCGGTGCCGCGCGTCCTCGGCTACGGGAAAGAGGGGGATATCGAGTACACCTGCCTGACGCGGATGCCCGGCATCGCCGTGCGCCGCGCCACGCTGAGCGGGGAGGCGCGCCGGGCGATGCTGCACGATCTCGGGCGCGTCCTGCGTCGCATCCACGCGATTCCGCAGCGGGAGATGGCCGCCAGCGGCCCCTTCCCGGGCGATACATCGGCGACCGACTTCCACGCCCGCCTCGCGGAGGCGTTCGACGATGCCATCATCGCCGTACGCGCGACGGAGGGCGGCTGGGTGCTGGAACAGTCGCCGGAAGACGTGGCACAACGGGCGCTCGCGGCGCTGCCCCGGAGCGAGCTGCGCGTCGCCCTGCACTCCAATCCCGCCCCCGAGCACACCTTCGTGGACGAGGCGACGGGCGCATACACGGGCACGATCGACTTCGGCGACGCATTCATCAGCCACCCGACACTCGATCTGCGCCGCTGGCGCGACCCCCGCGACCGGGAAGCGGTATTCGCGGGCTATATCGCCGACGCGCCCGTGGACGACGAGTTCGTCATGGTCTGGCAGGTCGTGCAGGTGCTCACCGACCTGACCGTCATCGCGGTTGATCCGGGAAATCGGGCCGCCGCGGGAGCACATCTTGAGACACTTATCGGATCGTGATACTGCTGGCGAAATCACCGGATCAAGGTACGAACGAGGCAGAACAGAGGAAGCGTCGCCGCATTGCCAGCCAGATTCGCGGTATCTCGGACTTCGCCAGCAGTATCGTTGAGGGAAACTACCCGCTAATATCCTGTGATAACGATCCAGTGTGTTGAAGAACGTGCGACGGAAGGCGGTTGGGGAGATGGGATTCAGGAATGTGTGGGGGTAAAACCGACCACAATATCCGCCGCACAGCCCGGCCAGGGGCGGCGTCCCCGCCATCTCGTTGCAGCAGCCGCTTGAGATTCTGTCCGCTCGCAATCAGTAACGCCTCCCCGTTCACCTTCGTCAGCCCGCGCAACCGGAACCTCCGTAACCGGTGCCACTGTTTGCCTTCCGCGAATAACGGTTCCACCCAGACCTGCCGTTTCCGATACGCTTTCTGGTAGGCCTCGGTCGTGTGATACCCCCGCACGCCCTCGAGGTATTCCTCGTCGAAACTGCGGATTACCTCCCGCCCCCGCTTGCCCGTCGTGCAACGCGCCTTGATCGGACAGGCGTTGCATATCGCGGGCTTCGCCCGGTAGCACGTCTGCCGCAGGGCGTAGGCGTGGTGGTTGAAGGTCAACCACTCGCCTTGCGGGCAGCGATAGGCGTCGCGCTCCCGATCATAGCGGAAGTCCTTGTCGCTGAAGCGCGCGGTGCGGGTGTCGAAGTCGCGCAGCGGGACGTAGGCATGGATGCCCTGATCCTCGAGGGCGACAACGTTGTCAGCGGTCCCGTAGGTGGTGTCGCCCGTGACCTGATGGGGATGCAGCTTCCACCGAAAGCGCGCCCGCCACACGACGTCGCGCATCGGCAGGTTCTCGGTGACGTCGGCGGGCGTGACGAGTGCCTGGAGAATGACGCGGGCCTTGCCACCGTCCACCACGTAGTGCGTGTGATAGCCGAAGTGCGCACCTCCTCCTCCGCGGCGAGTCATCAGGGTCGCGTCGGGGTCGGTGCGACTGGCGCGGTAGTTGCTGAGCCGCTCGTAGTGGGCGCGGGTCACCGTGCGGTCGGGCCGTCCCTCGCGCGCCAGCCAGTCATGTCGCGTCGCGTTCGCTTCCGCTACGACCGTATCCGCCGGGGCCGGGAAGGAAACGGGTGCCGACTGCGCCGATGGTGCATCCACATCGGTGCTTGCGGTTTCACTCGCGAAGAGTTGCTCAAGGTGGGCATCCACCGCGAAACGCGGCGCCACCGAGTCGAGTGAGGCGTTCGCCTCGACTTTGGTGGCATCGAGGTAGAGTTCGCGTCCCCACACGAGGCCCGCTTGCTGGCACTGCACCACAACGGCATCGAAGAAGCGACGGAAGATTTCCAAGCCGTAGCGGTCGCGCATGCGGGTGAGGCTCGAATGGTCGGGCAGCGGTTCGCAGAGATTATAGCCGAGGTACCAGCGCACGCTCAGTCGGTCAGCAGCAACGGCGAGCAGGCGTCGCTCGGAGCGGATATCCTCGAAAAACATCACGAGTTGCAGCTTGAAGAAGACCACGGGATCGACGGAGGGGCGCCCACCGGCGGCGTAACAATCGACGACGAGGTCGCGCACGAAGGCGAGATCGAGGGCGCGGTCGAGGCGACGATAGAAATGGTCGCGGGGCACCAGACGGTCAAGGGAGAGGTCGGTGAGCGGGGCGAAGATCCGCAGCTTCGTGCCCATCATGGCGATGCTCCTTCGCGACAGACGAGAAGGAGCCGATGCTACTGTTGCAGCCACCGTATTTCAACACACTGGATCATTATCGCAGGATTTTCCCTGGTGGCGGGATGGACGTGCGCGGAGAAAGGTTCCGTGAATATGACCGGGCCCGCCGCAGGCAAGCATAGGCAACGTTCGACGATGGTTTCGCCGATCATCTGATCGTCGCGTGGATACCTGGTTCGTCAGGAGGAACGGGGGACACAATCTTGCGGATCCGCCGTTTGCTCGAACCATCATAGCGACGAGAATGGATATTCCTGCGGGTTCAGGACTCTCACGCGAAGTGCGGCAGCACCTCTTCCATCACGCGCTTCAGTTGCGCCTGCTGATTCCAGCTCGTGATCCGCACCGTCACCTCATCGAAGCCGAGCCGCTCGAAGGCGCGCAGATGCTCGACGCACTCCTTCGGCGATCCGGCGGCGACCCATTGCTCGACGAAGGGCATCGGGTAGTCGGTAGTGTAATAGATGTCGAGGAACTTCTTCGACTCCTCGAGCGCCGCCTGCTTGTCCTCATTGATGTTGATGTTGTGATACAGATGGGTCTCCAGCGAGGCGGGATCGCGCCCCAGTTCCCGCGCCTTCTGGCGCACGTCGTTGATCCGCCATGCGAGGTCCGCCGGATCCGCGATCGAGGTCTGCCAGCCGTCCGCGTGCCGCGCGACACGCAGGTGTGTGCGTTCGATCGTCGCACGGTCGCCACGGGCGTTGTTGGCGATCCAGATCGGCGGTCGCGGCGAAGCGACCGGTTTCGGCTCGACGGTGAGATTCTCGAACTGGTAGTGTTTGCCCTGGTGCGTGACGTTCTCCTCGGTCCAGAGCCGCTTGAGGATCGTGATCCACTCGGTCAGGCGCTCGACGCGTGCCTTATTGTCCACATGGTAGGTCTCATCTTCGAGCCTCCCACCCGCCTGCGGCACGATGCCCGTGCAGCCGACCATTACCGTCCTTCCCTCGGAGAGTAAATCGAGGCTCGCCCACTGGTAAGCAAGCTGGACGGGATCCCGCAAGGTGAAGCTCGCCATGCAGGCGGGGCCGAGGCGCACCGTCTTCGTGCGTGCCGCGACGCCGGAGAGGAGCGTCACCGACTCCATGCGCGGCTTACCGAAGAGGCTATCGCCGACCCAGACGGAGCGGAACTGCCCCGACCGGTCCGCGATCTCCGCCGTCTGTAACATCTCCTCGGCGGTCGTCGCCCCGAACATCACGCCGCGATTTGGCAAGGTAAAACCGAAATCCATGGTGTTTCCTCCGTTTCATGCCGAACCCCACCCTCCTTCGGGAAAGGGAGCCGCTTATTGCGCGATCCGAATGCGCGCCCCGTGCGTGCCGGTGAGGGAGAGGAGCTCGCCACTGCCGGGAGGCACGGCGTCGCTCCCGCCCAACGCGACCTCGTACGGCCCTTCGCCGCGCTTTGCCAGGTATTGCCCAAGCGTGCCCGCCTCATCCGCAGGCTCAACGAGCGCGACCCATTGCTCCCCGACGCGGAAGCGGTGCCCCGCGCCCGCACCGTCGATCTCCGCGCGCGTCGCCTCGCCCTGCTGGCCGAGCAGGGCGAGATAGGCGGTCGTCGCCGCGGCGAGGTCCTTCACCACGACGATCAAGCCCGCCACGCGCGTCACGGGCAGGCGGTGATGCATCGCCGCGCCATCCGGCACGCGCAGGGGGCGCGGCGTCACGTCCTCGATGATGAAGGGCAAGGCGGTTTGCGTGGTGCCAAGCGAGACGATCCGCCAATCGATCCGCTGACCGTCGGGACGGAGACGGCCCATCTCGATCGGCCCGTGCGTCGGCAGGACGCCCGGTTGTGTCACGACGGGCTCGGCGGCGAGGTTCTCCGAGAGCAGGGCGAAGTCAATCAACCCTTCCCCCTGCGCCAGCCGTGCTCCCCAGCGATGGCCGGGCGCTTTCGCGCGGTCCTTGAAGGCGATCAACTCGAAGTACGTACCGTCGGCGAAGGAAACCAGGGCGTTGTGTGTCGCGCCGCTCGTGTGCTCACCCCCCGGCGTGACGGTGAACCCGAGCGCCGTGTAGTCGGCGGACGCGCGCGCGAGGTCCGCGACGAGGATGACGATGTGGTCCAAATGCTTCGGCATTGCTCCCTCCCTTTGTACTACTGAGAACACGTCGTAACGAAGGATGCCCTACTGCGCCTGCTGCAACCGAATGCGCGGATCGAGCACGCCATAGACCAGATCGACGATCAGATTGACGGCGAGCGTCACCACGGCAACGAAGAAGACATTGGTCAGGACGACGGGGTAATCGCGCCCGAGGGCGGCGGTCGTCGTCACCTTGCCGAGCCCCGGGAGGCCGAAGACCGTCTCGACAATTGCGGAGCCACCGAGCGTAACGGGGATGATCGTATTGAGCAGGCTCACCACGACGAGCAAGGAGTTGCGCAAGGCGTGGCGCGTCACGACGTACGTCTCCCCGAAGCCTTTGGCGCGCGCCGTGCGGATGTAATCCTCCGCGAGCGTCGTCGTCAGGCCATCGCGCAGGTAGCGCGCGAGGATCGTCGCCGGGCCGAGCGCGACGACGAGCGTCGGCATGACGAGGTAGGAGAGCGAGGCGACGCCCTGGAAGCCGACCGTCCCCGGCGGGCCGAGGCCGGAGCCGGGCAGCACATGCCATGCTTCCGTGAAGAGGCGCAGGAGGAGCACACCGAGCAGGAAGGGCGGGAAAGCGAGCGTCGTCGCCATCGAGGCGGACAAGACGCGATCGACCCAACCATCGGGGCGCCGTGCCGCGAACGCCCCGAAGGGGATGGCGATCAGCGTCGCCAGCCCCAGCCCCGTCGTCGTCACCAAGAGCGTCGTCGGGAAGGCGTCGCGCACAATTTGATAGGTCGGCTGCTTCGATTTGAACGACCGCAGATCGCCACGCGCGAGGCCGCGCATCATCTTCACGTACTGCACCGGCAAGGAGTCGTCCAGGCCGAGTTCGTGGCGCACCGCCGCACGGTCCTCCGCCGAGAGGAGCGAGGGGTCAACGACGAGCGTCACGGGATCGCCCGGCGTCAGGCGGAAGATCAGGAAGCAGAGGATCGAGACGCCGATCAGCAGCGGCACCGTCTCTCCGAAGCGACCGATCCAGTAGCGCGACATCAGCGCCGCCTCCGCGTTGGGTCGAGCGCGTCCCGCACGCCCTCACCGAAGAGGTTGAAGGCAAGCACGACGAGGAAGATCGCCGCACCGGGGAAGACAACGAGCCACCACGCCTGCCGGGCGAAACGCGCCCCATCCGCGACCATGTTGCCCCAGCTCGGCGTCGGCTCGGCGACACCGAGACCGAGATAACTGAGGCCCGATTCGATGAGGATATTGCTCGCCACGCGGATCGTCGCGCTCGCGATAATCACCGGGGTCAGTTGCGGGATCAGATGTCGCACAACAATGCGCAGGTCGTCCGCACCGATCACGCGAGCCGCCGCGACGAAATCTTGCCGCCGCAGCTTGAGCATCAACGCACGGACGACGCGCGCGTTCGCCGGCCAGGACGTGAAGCCGATCATCAGGATCAGGAGCGTCAGGCTGCGGCCAAACGTGGCGACCGCGAGGATCAGGAGAAAGAAGGTCGGGAAGACGAGCACGAGATCGGTGGCGCGCATCAGCAGTCGGTCCGCCCAGCCGCCGAAGTAGCCCGCGATTGCTCCGACCGCGACGCCAACGGCGAGCGTGATCAGCATCGAGAAAAGCCCGATTGAGAGCGAGACCCGCCCCGCATAGATGAGGCGGCTGAACACATCGCGCCCGAGCCCGTCGCCGCCGAGGATGAAGGCGGAACCGGGTGCGGCGAGGCGCATCTGCACGTACTGCGCCTCCGGCCGTTGCGGTGCCAGTACGGGCGCGCACACCGACACCAGCACCGCGATCCCGATGATCGCCCCACCAAAGGCGATCCGCCCGTTCGCCCCGATCCACCGCGCCAGCGCGAACCCTCGCCGCACTGCGGGGCGCGCCGGCACCACGGTCTCCCGTGGGCGCACGTCCGCTTCCAGCACCGGGGCGGGCGCGCGTGATAGTCCGCTCATTGCAAGAAACCGATCCGCATATCCTGTCCTGCTGCTCCTGCCGTGGGAGAAGAGGCTGAGACCTCCCCCTGCACGATCTACTTCTTGTAGTACCACGAGGCGGCGTCCCGCCAGTTGAAGTACGAGCTGGGGTAATCGGGCGTGACGAGATCGGCGCTGTAGGCATAGGCGTTGGGCGGATTGCCGAGCCAGAGATGTGGCACGTCCTGCGCGATCACTTCCTGCCACTCGTAGTAGAACTTCCGGCGCTCCTCCTGATCGTTCGTGGCCGCCGCGCGGTTGATTAGCTCGTCCGACTTCGGGTTATTGTAGTTGTTGCGGTTGTTCGCGCTCAGGAAGTAGCCCGGCAGCGCGTAGTGCGGGTCCGTGTAGAGCGTGTAGACGACCTGCAATCCCGCCGCCTCGAAGGTGCGCGTGCTGTAGTACTGCGTGTTCAGGGTGTTGAAGTCCACGAACTGGTGCTTCATCTCCACGCCGACGGCCTTCCACTGCTGCTGCACGACGAGCGGCCAGTCGTTGTAGATCGAGTACATCGTGAAGGAGAACCTCTGGCCGTCCTTCTCGCGGACGCCGCTCTGCCCCACCTTCCAGCCCGCCTCATCGAGGAGCCGCTTCGCCTGCTCGGGATCGTTGTCGAAGAGTGTCGTGTCCTTCTTCGTCGGCCACCAATCGTAGGGGAAGACGGAGTTGTAGATCTGCGCGCGCCCCTTCCAGATCGCGTCATTGATCGCCTGGCGGTTGAGCGCGAACGAGAGCGCCTTCCGCACGCGCACATCCTGGAAGAGCGGCTTAGCGAGGTTGAATTCGATGTATTGGTTCGCGCGGCCCGCTTTCAGCACACGACGCAGTGACGGGTCCCCCTGGAGCTGATCGTAGGCGTCGAGCGACAACTCGACCGCGTTCATCTCCTTCGACTTCAGCCCCGTGATGAGCGTGTTCGCGTCCGCGTTCGGGATCATCCGATAGACGACACGATCGAGGTGCGGGCGGCCGCCGAAGTAGTCATCGAATGCCTTGCCGACGATGCTGTCTCCTGTCTTCCAGGCCTCGAAGACGAAGGGGCCGGTGCCGATTGGGGCGCGGGCGTATGGATGCTTGAGCATCTCCGCGACGGGGACACCGCCGAGGATGTGCTTCGGGATGATGTACTGGCCCGCGCCGATCGTGAAGAAGGGCGCGGAGGGCGCGCTCAGATTCGCCTGGAGCGTAAAGTCATCGAGCACCTTGATGCCCGTGATCTCCCGCGCCTTGCCGGTGTGGAACTCCGGCGCGCCCGCGACGAAAGCGAAGAAGCTGTAGAGTTGCGCCCCCGTCTTGTTGTCCGGGTGAGCGATCGTCTCCCATGTGAACTTGACATCGGCGGCGGTGAAAGGCTGCCCGTCGTGCCATTTAACACCCTTGCGGAGTTTGAAGGTCCACTGCGTGCCATCAGGCGTGCTCGTCCACGACTCGGCGAGATCGGGGAGCGGTTCGAGATTCAGCCCCGGCTTCGTCAGGCCATTGAAGAAGGGCGCCGTCGGGGCAATCACGGTGGAGAAGCTGCTGAAGGAGGGGATGAGGTGCGAGCCCTCCTGCGAGGCATAGTAGACCGCCGTGCCACCCTTCCGGGCGATGCTCGCGGCTCCGACGGGAGAAGATTGCCCCGGCGAAGCGGCCGATCCCGGTGCGGCGGTTGCGCCGATGGTCGCTGGTGCGGCGGGTGAGGGCGCGGCGGTCGGGATGGCGCCCCCACAGGCTGCGAGGATGCTGCCGGCGGCGATCCCGGAGACGAGCGCCACACCGCGCCGCATGACCCGGCGGCGGCAGATGCGGGAAGCGACCATTGCTGAATCTGCCATGACCCAGTCTCCTTTGCCAATCAAACAGTGCGCGGTAGCACCGACGCAGTGGCCAAGAATGCCCATGCTCCCTGTGCACCTTCAGCAACAACGAGCGCGTGGGTTATATTCCTAATGTTTCCAGGTTAATAAGTCAAGTATGCGCTGACGACATTCGAGCGTGATCCGGCGTTACGGAAGATACGGTACCGCTTCCGTACCGCTACCCCGGACGGGCACAGTGACTCCAAGGGAACTGCGCATGTTCGCAAATACGGCGCCCTATTCCTCTCCCGTCTCGCACATCCACTATCGTGCTCGGAATTTCTGGATGTGCCCTCCGATCACGTCCACCACGTATATCTCTCCGTTGCGATCCACCGCTACGCCCGTGGGGTAAATAAACTGGCCGTCACCGGTCCCCGTGCTTCCCCACGCTGCCAGCAACTGCCCGTTCGGATCGAATTTCTCAATCCGGTCGCCGTTGTTGCGCGCGACGTACACATTACCGCTCGCGTCCACCGCGAGGCCTGGGGGACCTTCGGGCTGTATGGCGGTTGTACCCGGACTTCCCCACGATCGAAGCAAGCACCCCGACCGATCGAATACCTGGATGCGGCCATTGTCCGCGTCGCCAGCGATGATTTCATCGTGCCCGTTTATCGCGATGCCGCTCGGAGAGAGGAATTCGCCACCGCCGCTCCCCTGGTAGCCCCACTTCATCAGGAAGGAGCCGGAACGGGTAAATGCCTGGATGCGGTGATTCTCCGCATCACCAACGTAAATTGTTCCCTGCTTGTCAACCGCCATACCGGTCGGGAAGTTGAACTGCCCGTCCCCCGACCCGTGATCGCCCCATTGAAACAGGAATTGTCCGTTGCTATCGAATGCCTGGATGCGGTCGTAGTAATCGGAGACGAATACCGTGCCGCGGGTATCGACCGCAATTCCACCGGGGATCGGTCCGCTGATCCGGAAAACGAACTGCCCTTCTCCGTCGCCGATGCTCCCCCAGGACATGAGGAACTGCCCGCAGCCGTCGAACTTCTGGATGCGATGATGGTCGGCATCAATCACATACACGTTGCCAGACGGATCTGTCGCGAGCGCGGTAGGGTAGCGCAATCCATGGTCGATCTTTAAGAGGAATTCGACCCGATTTCGCGACGTGATCACCGTCGGTGGCGGAGTCGACACAGGAACGACGCGCGTGGCGGCGGCCGTCGGCGTCGTGACATGGGTATACGCCGGATCGCCACCTTCACGGCCGCAGGCCGCGAGAAGCGTACCGGCGCCAAGCGCACTGAATTGGGCGAGCAGATGTCTGCGCGTCAGGTGCGAAACCGATCTGCGGTCCGGCATACCCTCATCCCAGCGCGACGTTACCCAGAGCCAACCGAATCGATCACCACAAGCCACACGAGGCGGCAGAGAGAGTGCAACATTTATCCACCGCGGATAGCGACGATATCCGCAGCGCGCGGTGCGCTACCCGACTGCCGCTGTGAATGCACGAGGCGCCCGTTGAGGGAGAGCGAGAAGTCGTCCTCGGCTACCGGCATCAGCACAAGGGAGTCAATCGCCTCGTCGAACCGGGCGAACAGGCGCC
>JAABUS010003427.1_pt1 | contig 25814 bp, 35 predicted proteins | sample 5560161 | NCBI WGS metagenome assembly JAABUS01 (sample SAMN10711885, study PRJNA513376) | rock metagenome | isolation source: Antarctica rocks | place: Antarctica: Victoria Land, Trio Nunatak nord | collected 2016-01-04
CCCCACCCTGCTGACAGGCCTGGATGTCATGAGCACTCTGGTAGATCTCCAGCCACAGAAGATGGTTCAGGTCAGATCCACTTCAGTGAACCAGCCTGGCACTGAACTGCACAACAAGTTTGACAGCTGTGCATCCTGCTTTTCGTATTTGTCACAGTTGTGCCTGTCATTGGGCAGTTGTGTGCAACCCACATGATTCCTGATTGCCGTGTCAGCTCATTCATGCAACAAAACATGTGCTGTGCCCACTCCATCTGGCAGTTGCCAACATGAACAGCAATCTGCTGGAGTGAAGCTACCCTGCTTTGGGTGATGTAGGAGTGTGGGCAGGAGCTGGTGTTGATGCTGGAACCCTGCTTTGCCAGCAAACACCACCAGATTTCTCAGAGGCTAAGCAAGGTGCTTTTAAAGCTGTACCAAGCCATGGGAGAGCCTAAACAGGAGCAGCCTAATCAGCAGCTCATGGTGAGCAAGCTGAACAAGCTGTATGTACATTGTTTGTATCATGATCACTTTGGCACCATGGCAAGGAAGAGCAAATGATACGTGATGTCACTCCCAGTGATGCCGCAGTAGACAGTTGATTCTTTTCGTTCCTTTCTTTTTTTCTTGGGGTTGGTGGACGCATACACCTTTTCCTTCTGTCTCATTCAGCCATGAACATTGCCGTACTGTCTGCTGCCAAGATGACATGCCTGGCATGGCTCTCGTTGTGGTTGCACTCATTGCAACGGCTGCATCTGTACATGACACTGCCTGCTGTTGAGGTCAGCAGTGACAACAGTTGTGCAAGCAATGCTGCTGTGCAGGCTACTCAAAAGCAGGAGCTGTTTCCTGTCAACAATTCAATGCAAGCGCTGCTATTGTGCAGGCTATCCACCACAAGGTGCACTTCCTCGTCAACTCAAGCTTACAGGCCTGCCAGGACAGCAGCAAAGGTCCCATTCAGCCAACAGCCCTTCTTGCGCTCTGCTGCTCGCTTCAGATCTTGGAGGTATGCACGACTTGTCTTCCCAAACAGTCATGCCTTGGAGCATTGCAGCCACATCTTGATCTTGCTTCCCTGATTGATGCCTCAGCCCCGGTTTTGACTGTTGGGTTTTTTTGGGTACCCTTGGTCAATGCAGCATTCCCTCAACCCATTACCCTTCATCATCTCCTGAAGGTTGCCTTCTGCCTTAGTGAAAGCACTAACAAAGCAGCCTGAGGTTGGACACATCTGGTATCAGAGTTGATGTGGTACTGGTTGCTGCCTTGTAGGAACTAGCGACGGCAGTACCAGCGTATGCACACAGGTTCACCACAGAGCTGGTGAAGGTGATGAGACGCATCTCAGAGGATCACAGCACTCAGAAGGGCTTGTTGTTGGCGCCTATACGCCCTGTGGGGCGCAACCCCAAGTGAGCCCTCATGCAAATGACACGCTACCCATGTACAAGCCAGGCATCATCCTCTGTTGTGTTACAAACCTGCCACCCATTAGATTGCTCTGCAGAGATGAAGGCTCTGATTTACTGCAACGGTGAAATCTTACTGGTTCATTCAACATAAGCAACTCTGTGGTGGCATATATACTCAAGCAGGCCAGCATCTGGGCAGATGCAGAAAACCGCTGTGCAGTGGGGAACACTTGCCTCTGACCCTCTGGTGGGAAAGCTGCTTGTTTGCCTGAAAGCAACATCCCTGGGATGCAGGGCTGAGCCTGTTGAGCCTCTCTTGGGCACCCTGGTCTGGGCCATGTGGCGCTCTCTGAGGCTCACCTTCCGGAAGGTTCTCACCAGCGCAGAGAACAAGAAGCTGTTCCTGCAGACCATGGTGCAGCTGATCACCACTGCCACAGCCAGGCAGACTGACCCAGCACTGCTGCGAGAGTGCCTCAGCATTGTGCGCTTGTGGCTGTTGGAACCGGAAAACGGAGGTGGGTCATGCTGCTGGCTCATGGTTGGTGCACACTGCTGGTGTCATGCTAACCAGATCACATCAGCCATGCTCATCCAGTCGTTTTGAGCCAAAACCTGCATGCCATTTGGGACTACATGTGACTCAAGCATATAATCTCAGCATGTGGTTTTGGTTCATATCATGTCAGCCCATGGTTGTCCATTGCCAAGACAGGGAATGCCTGTGTCATTTTGAGCCAAAAAACGGAACACCAGCTGGAAATACACGCGACTCCTAGCATGGTGGTGTTGAGTGTTGTGTGCTATGTGCAGTGGCACTGACAGACAAGGAGGCAGTGCTCTTCTTGACTAGGCTAGCAGCCTTGGACAATGCCATGGCAGCTGTGGGATCTGCCCGGGAGCAGTGGCAGACCACATTCCTGGACCTGCTGTACACCATGTGCACCAGAGTCGTCCCCCCACACGTATGTTCTGCTCTGTGGGGACACGTCTCAGATCTGTATCTTTCACCAGTTTGATTTGTTCAGCATCCTGTTTGCGCATTATAATTACTAAAATGCCCCATCAGTTAGCGGTCTGTTTGACAGTAGACCATGCCAGGCCATCAGGATGCATATTGTTGATCACAATCATTACACCTCTGCTGTGGCTGAACTGCATGGGCTGCTGTGCATGCTATGACTATCTGTCAAGTCATCAGCTTTTCCTTGTCAGTGGACCAATGGTGGTTGACACATGTACTTGAGGGCTGCATCTTTGAACCAGTCCCAAGGTAATCGAGACAAAGCTCCTGCATGAGCAGCTTGCATGTCCAGTTCCTTGTGTCTTGCAACCAGACAGCCGGTATTCCTGCCATCAGTCAATGTTTCTGCACCAAACAAGAACAGCTGCAGACAGACTAGGTGGAGCTGACCTATGGACTCAGCCTTTGGGCATCAAATTGCATCAGTAAACACCCTAATCAAGCGTTACGTTCTGGCTGCCATCTTATTCAGTTCGACTAACCTTGGCCCATGGGTGTCAGACCTTGTCAGAGAGCCAACTTCAACAAGCTTCACATTTTTGCTGCCATGTCTTTGCTTTGACTGAACTCGGCCGGTGCATTTCATGCAGGGTGAACAGCTTCAGACAGACGCGTTCGACAAGGTAGAGATGACCTACGGCTTGGGCCTGAGGGCGTCAGACCCGGTCACCAGGGACAAGTTCTACAAGCTGTGGAACAAGGCCATTCCGCCGTCCCTGTTTGAGCGCTTGAAGCACGTCATTCTGGTCCAAAACTGGGAGGAGATGGGGAACAACTTCTGGCTGAAGCAGGCAGTGGTGAGTGCTGTTGCTGCCTTTTCCAACTGCAGTTTTTGCCTGCATGTATAAAGCAAGCATTGGCAAGTGCCGTTGTTGCCTTTCCCAACAGCTGTTTTTGCTGTCATGTCCTTTCGCAGTGTCTGGCAAGCCGTACTTAACATTCTCATCTACTGCTATTAGGACTTGATCATGCTCATGACAGTCCTAGCAGTCCTGCCCCCGGTCTGCCTCACTGCTCTTCTGTCTGTGGCTGACCTTCAGCAGTCAAGTTTTGTCACCTCCTGAAGAAGCAACTCTGAGCTGAGACGCGATGCATACTTGTCTTTTACTCATTTTACATACTTCAAGCAGGGTGTACTCGATGGTATTGGTGGTGCTCTGCAAACAATGCCATGCGCAATAATTGGGAGAGGCCCATGGTGAATGTGCGCTTGCTTGACAAGCTTGGTTCAACTTCTTTCTGGTCGAGTCAGTAATATTGCAGCGATGCATACTTCTGCCACTGTTGCTTTTGTATTCACAATCCCTGCTACTGCAAGCATTCGTACCTGCATCCTTTCCTTGAAATTATGATTAGCAGCACATTATAAGCTGCAACAACAGCCAATGACCTAAAAATCACTAGTTGAATTGAGGACATAATAAATTGGCATACAAAGTACGTATCGCACATTGAAATTCCTCTTCTGCAGGATCTTCTGTTGGCCATCCTGGTTGACAAGGAGCCCATCAAGCTGGCCCCCAGCTCCTCACAGATCCCTGCCCTGCTCGCCAAAACCAAGCAGAACATCTTCGACGTGCGTGCACAGCAGCAGGCGGCCCAGCGCTACCAGCAGCGATTCCAGCCTCGCCCCAGCTCGGCAGGGAACACACCCCGAGATGTAGTGATGGGGGAGGCATCACGGCGTGACAGTCAGGTGTCTGTGCCCGGACCGCCAGCACTGCTGCCCACTGCTAGTGGGATCAACCTTGCAGCTGAAGTGGATCAAGTCAACGGTGATACTGCTCCAGGTAATGTTTGCTCTATTGCGCATACACACTCTAGGTCTGTCTGAGAACCTGCCTTTGGGATGTGCGCACTGTTGTTCTCTGCTGTTGCTCAGCGCGTGTCAACATGACCAAGGTGGTGCTCATATACCACGGGCTGATGATGCATTCAGTGTGACTGTTGTGAAATGCCTGAAGAAAGGGCATGGATGTACATGCGCACTCTGCGACTGACTGCATTTATGGTTGGACGCCAAGAGGCCTCCACACCTGCAATAATCTTCGTCTTCATTTAATATGTCAGTGTGTAATGCAAGAAGTGATTCCTGTGCAGCTCTGCCACAAAACTGCTGCGCCAGATTGACAATGCAGGCCCCCTAAACCCTAATTTTCTCCAATCCTGAGCCCTTTGGGCAGCCCTGACACGGCCATGTCAATGTGTACACAAGCTTCTGACATCAGCCTGTTTCCCTTTGCAGGTGGTGCTGAAGGGCAGACAGTAGGCTCCCAGTTCCCCAGAGACCCATCCAGCTCCCTTCAGGGAGGCCAGCTGGGGGAGCCAGCAGAGTCAGCTGCCTTTCAAGGGGAGGGTCTGACAGAGCCCCAAAACTCAGTTGGGGCAGGAGCTCTGATCAATCAGTTGCCAGCAGCAGCCCCCACTGCTGGTTCTCCTGCTGTGTTGCCGGCTCCCAGTCAGGAGGACATCAAGGCAAGTCTTGCAGTTTCATGTTACGCGCTGTGCTTGCTTGTCATCATACCAAAAGGCATGTGCACGCCGAAAGACTGAGCGCATAGCTACCACACGAACCAATTGACTCCATCTGCAAAGTGCAGATATAAAGGTGTAGGTTGTCCAAAATCAGGTAGGTCATGAATTTGGTAAATCTGCTGCAAATAAAAAGAAACCACTCCATAAAAGCAGCAGAAGATTACGCAAAGCTTGCCAGGGCGCCTTGGCATCTCACCTGTGAGTCACTGTCAGACTGTATCCATCTTGTTTGCCAGCTTCTATCTGCATCAGCAAGAACACAATGTTTTTCCTCAGGCTTTCAATCAGCATGCTGTGTCACAATTCCAACTTTCTGTGTGTGTGCCTCCCCTGTTGAGTCAGCCCGTCTTCTGATGAACACAAAACACCAATATCTCATACAATCACTTTGCAGAATGCAGTACCTGCAATCTACAATCATATAGTGCAGCACAGACAACAATACATTGCTGCACAGGTCAAGCCTGAACCCCAGAACCCAACTGCACCCATGGACACTGCCCCCTACCCCCCAAGCCCCCAGGAAGCTTCTGGGGTCAAAGCAGAGCCTCCAATCATTGCTAGTGGGGACCCATCTACAGACCCAGCTAATCTGACCCCACCACCAGGGGCTCAGCAGATGGAGGTTGCTGGGAGGGAGGGGGGTGCTGAGGGCGCGGGGGCTGCAGTTGTGGGGGTGAAAGCAGAGCCTAGTCAGGATAGCCTTATGCAGGAGGCGTCTCTTCAGGTTCGTCACTGCACAACATGCTCTGCACATGCATTTTGCTGTTCTAACAACCGGTTGTGACGTGTTGAGCCAGAATGTATCATACCACAAACATGAACAAGGCATTTGATGAACGCCATCGATGACGATTTTCCATGTGAGCACTTGGCATCTGACCCTGCATTTCCCAAAAGGCAAGACTAGTAAACAGAATCTATACCCTCTTTTGCCCATTTTGCAGTTGCTCCAGATGTGTCTGCATGAAAGATTTGCCTGCACACCACAGCCACCCCTGACATTCAACAGTGCTGAACAGCGCATGTTGCCTGTTCAGGACATGGACACGGGGCCAGGTGACGCAGGGCCGGTACAACTGCCCCCAGGGGAGCAAGTGATGACGCAGCATGTGGTTCTGCCCCCAAATGTGCTGCAGATGCTGCAGGAGCACACTGCTTTCCTCCATCAGCAAGGTAAGCCTCCCTGCCACAGACCCAGTCTGATAATTATGCTGGCACAACAAAGGTACTGCTGCAGCTGCAAGTGCACTCGTCCTGAATGTAGTCTATCTCACATTTGTCTGTCACAGCGTCAGTCAACGTCCGGCTGTGAGGGTCATGCGTCGCCCACTTGCTGTGAGTGCCTCTAAGTGCTCAGTCATTGACTTCAATGGCTAGGTGCCTATCCTGAGGTCAATGGGCCATGCTGATTCCAGAAGATTTGTTGCCTGTGGGCGATATTTTTGTCCACTGCTTGGCATGTGAAACATCTGCCTCGCCAACGATTGCTCTACTCTGTAAAAGGCAGTTAGGGCGGTCAGGTGAGATGCCCCGTGCAGGTTACACACGGCCTGTCACCTTTGATTGCTAAAACATGCCAAACTCCAATGTAGGAACGCATTTCACTGTCCCCAGGCGTTTTTGAGTTCAAATTTCAATGCAGGATGGACGTTTCTGTAAAGATATAGACGTTTCGGGGTTGAGTAGAGCTACTGAACCCTTGCAAATTGTCTTCTGACCTGTTTGCTGCCTGCTGCACAGGGCAATTGAAGGTCAGCAATCTGGTGACTTCCCTAAGGGAGATTGCCCATGCGGATTCCCAGATGGCCTATCACCTATGGGTGCTGGTCTTCCCCATTGTATGGGCAACTCTGGCTGAGAAGAAGGACCAGCAAGTGCAGCTGGCCAAGCCCATCATTCAGCTGCTGTCCAAGGAGCATCATGGCAAGCAGACGCACCACAGACCCAACGTTGTACAGGTTGTTGCTCTTGCCTTTGCCGTATATCTTGCAGAAAGTGAGGATTGTGACCATAAAACTCGCCAAATCTGTTGCCTGGCTGTTGTATAGTTGCTGCTCTCGGTTCCTGCTCTGCCTCAATACATTTGCTGTCAGACTGATGTATCTTTCCTTTTTTCGCTCCCTGTGCCGCATTCTCATGAACATGAGTGCCATGATAGTGTAGTCAAAGTCACTACAGAAAGATCGGACACTAGAAGCAAAAGCCTGAGGGCCCACAGGTTTCACAGTTACATAGGTGTGAATGGGGTCTGGCCCCACGCCCTTGATGTGAACCCCTTTGTGCTGACAGCACTGACCAAACTTGGTTTCTACCCCTACCCAAACTTTGTCAATTGCTGTGCATCACCGTGTTGGTTTTTCCTTACCCTGCTATGGGCGCAGCAATGCGACATTTGTGCGTATGCATCAGTCTTTGCTGGTTCTGTGTGATTGAGCATGCGTATGTCTGTAGGCTTTGCTGGAGGGCATCAGTTTGAGCCAGCCGCAGCCCAAGTTGCCGTCAGAGCTCATCAAGTTCCTGGGCAAGACGTACAATGCTTGGCACATTGCCATTCCTCTGTTGGAATCCCATGTCGTGCTGTTCCCACACGTGAGCTGCCACCTCAGCATTGCAATCAGAGTGCCATGTCTGACGCTATGACATAAGCTCTGCATGGTATCCTGCCAGAATGTCCTCTGTCTGCAGCAGCTTTGACCTTTTCCTCCTGGTCAATTGTGCTCACTAACCTGCCCTGCCTTCTCAGCTCAGGCAAGGCAAATGTACCTGATGCAGGGCAACTTCACGGCTTTTGCCAAGTGCCCTGGGGCTGTGCCAATGCGCAATTACCCTCTTTCAAGACTGGTTCGCTGAGGCTGCAAGCAAAACATGCATGCTGCTCTCTGCAGGAGACACGCTGCTTTGACGCACTGGCAGAGCTGTACAGCGACTTGTCAGAGGATGACATTCTGTACGGCCTGTGGAAGAGGCGGTGTATACATGAGGCCACCCGGGCTGGCCTGTCCCTGGTCCAGCATGGCTATCTGGAGCAGGCTCAAGATGTCTTCCTGGATAGCATGAAGATTGACACTAAGGCCCCTGCACCCAACGGTACGGACAGACCCAGTGGGTACCTTTGGGCTTTTGTCCTTTGGGCCTTTGTCCTTTGGACGTTTGTCCCTTTGTCCCTTTGTCCCTTGGGTTTTTGTCCTTTGCTTGTCTGTGGGTTCTTGCTGTGAGCAGATGCTTCAAAGAAGGGCTTCTCAAACAGTATAGCAGATGAAATTGGCTCTGCATACATTTGTGCACAAATGCTGTACTGGCTGTGCATCATGTTTTGGCAGTTGAGCATGCGTCTCATAGCGCCTCACTCGTATGGCTTTGAAGCTATCCCCTTAGAGCATGGCATGAGGGCAGCAGGGACTCTGGTAGCAGCAATACCACTGTCAACTGCTGAGTGAACAGGATCAACACAGCAATGACATAGTCTATGTTTTCATGTGTTCAGTGTGTACACCCCAGCAGACATGTGAAGTTGTGTGTGGTGTGATATGCAGGCAAGATGACTACTCGAGGGGAGCAGGTGCTGTGGCAGCAGCAATACCTCAACTGCTGCAGTGAGCTAGGCCAATGGGATGTTGTCCATGAGTACGCGCGAGGCACAGAGAACTACGCTGCCTTCATGGACGTGGCCTGGAAGTGCAGTGACTGGCAGGGCCTCAAGGAGTGGGTTCTGCCAAAGGGCGCTGTTGAGGACACCCCTAGGGTTTCCATGGTCAAGGCCTTTGTGCTGCTGCAAGATGGAGATGTGACTTCAGCCAATCTGCACACTGAGAATGCAATCACACAGACGCTGCATAGGTAGGCATGCTGCACTTTGGCCTTGTCAGCACTGACATTGATACATTGCAATGCAACAGCATACAACACCAGCGTATAAAGCGTATGCATGTCTGTGCAGATTTGAACCAGGTTTTGTTGTTTATGCATTCGACGCTTAGGTCAGCTAGCAGTATGCACAGCCAAATGCGACAAAGCACTGCAAAGCTGCTAGCAACACGTGAGATAATACCTGACAGCGTTTTCTTCATCTTCTTCTTCGTCTTCTCCTACAGGTGGTGGCAGATGCCAGAGATCTGCATAATGCCCTCCATTCCTCTTCTTGCCAGCTTCCAGCAGCTGACAGAGCTCAGCGAGAGCTCCCACATCCTCCAAGACCTCTCCAGGCAGCAGAACAGGGGACCCATTGAGAACCAGTACAGCCACCTGAAGGACATTCTGGAGACCTGGAGGCTTCGCACACCCAACGAGTGGGAGAGGGTCTCCACCTGGAGCGACATCATGCTGTGGCGCAACGTGATCTACAACATTGTGATCAATGCTTTCCAGAGTGTGAAGGATGTGGCGCCGCATCTGCATCAGCTGGGCTACAGGGACAGGGCTTGGAGTGTGAACAGGCAAGCCACCAACGTTTGCACATACGGACAGCCCTGATTTGCATTGAGGCAAGCTGCTCCATGCACAGTGTTGAAGCAGCATGACAAGGCAGCCTGCTCTGGCTTTTGACCCATGAGGCACAAGCCAAGTGGATTAGTAAGGCCTAGCCCTTATGGCTGCAGTCATTCTGTGTTACACTCTTTTGCAGGCTGGGAGCAATTGCTAGGAAGCATGGCAGTTACGCCAGCTGTGTGAGGATGACCAACACCTTGTATGGCTTCAATGCCATGGAGGTGCAGGAAGCCTTTGTCAAAATCAGGGAGCAGGTGAGTCGCTCATCCCAGTGGGCTGTCATGAGTTTTTGAGCCTTTCTGGGGGTGCCTGGCAGGAAGCAACACCTGACAGCTGCGCTCATCATATCCCTACTGCATTGCTTAGCATGCGGTGTTCATTACCCATGCTCGTGCACCATCACATTTAGGGCTATAGCCTACAACTCTTGATAGACAACATAAGCCAAACCCTGCAACTGTGTGAGGCGCGCTGTGCTTAGTCTTATCGTGTATTGCATTGTAGGCACGAGCACACTTGCACGCTCCTGGAGAGCTGACCCTAGGGCTGCATTTGGTCAACTCGACAAACCTAGACTACTTCCAGCCTCAGCACCAGGCAGAGCTCTTCCGCCTGAAGGGCCAGTTCATGCAAGCCCTAGGGGAGCGGGACCAGGCCAACAGCAACTACAGCACGGCCCTCACAATCTGGGACCAGCTGCCTGATGGATGGCTGTCCTGGGGATCCCATTGTGATGAGATGTACGAGAGCAGTGGCAACCATGCCTGGCTGGAGTATGCTGTGTCATGCTACCTGCAAGCTGTGAAGCATGGCAGCTGTGCTGGGCGCACAATGCTGCCTAGGGTGCTGCACTTGCTGAGCTTTGAGAACGACACCGGCGCTGTTGGCAGGGCATTGGACCGCAAGCTGAACGAGGTATGGGTTAGGGTCAGGGCTTTGGGGTTGACTTTGCAACATGGTGGAGAGATGCACTGCAGTCGCTGCTGTTTTCTGTGCAGCTGTGTTGTGTTGCCTAGCCCCACTTCAAGTCCCTGCCTGATAGAGCAAAGTTGACTTTGTATTGACATGATGTTGGCTGAGTTGCATCGATGCAAAGCTGAGGTTCAAACACCTCATAGGTGTCTCAAGGGGCCATCCACTCAGTCAACTCCACTCAATAGTTACTAAGCACTCGTAATCAATAACCTCATGCATGCTGCCCTGGTAAGATGCGTTCCAACTGTATGGATGATCATGCACATTGCAGGTGCCCCTGTGGGTTTGGTTGGTCTGGAGCCCACAGCTGCTGATGAGCCTTCAGAGGGGCGAGGGCCCACACGCACGGGCCCTGCTGACCCAGATAGCCCAAGCCTTCCCCCAGGCCATCTACTACTCCTTACGCACCATGGTGCTGTGCCTTAGAGAGTTCGCCTTCAAAGTGGTTCAGGTATTAGCACCACTCAATACCCCTCTCTGATGCCTTCATCAAAACTGACTTGAGATGCTGCATCATGATGAGCTAGACTGGTTTGCGCATGTTCTGCCTGCTGGTTCCTGTGCAGCTTGTATGCGGCAAGTTGTGTGGTAGAGCATCATGCTTTGCGTGCTGCATGTAGCAGTCTGTGTCGCTGCTCATGTACTGCTCCTCTGTCTGTTTCCTATCTGAATGAATGTGGACCTTAGGCAGGACACAAATAGCAAAGCACCTGCTGATACAATGCAAGCTGAGCCTCTGCTGACAGGGTCTGTTGAACACTCTGTTGTGCTTTCCCACAGGGTCAAATGCTCACAATACAATGCCATTCTGTGTGTGCAGGAGAAGAGGGCAGCTGCTTCGAAAGCTCAGCAGCTGCAACAGCCCCAGGGTGGGTCAGGGTCTACCCCTGCCTCAGGAGCCGCTTCCCCTAGCCCCATGGAGACCACCCCCTCTGGAGGGGTGGACAGAGCCAGCAGTGATGCTGTTGCAGTGGCAGCAGCTGCTATGGCACGCACCAAGTCACAAGGTAAGGCAGATGCAATCATCATTGCTGTTGCAGCTGATGTAGCCTGCAACTCTTCATCAGGCAAGGCAGCTTCCTCAGCATCATGAATGATGAGCTGATCAGCAACTGTGTGCAGCAGCCCGAGTATCTGTTCTATAGACATTTACTGCCAAACCAAGTCTGGTATTGCCGATGTAACAGTATGCGAGTAGTGCTTGCATGGCGTCTGGCGCTCACACTGCCATTCGCTCCTGTGTCCACGTCTGATCAAATGGAGTTGTCATTTGTGCTGTATGTTACACTGAAGCAGGTACAGAAAACATCCTGGGTCCAAGCACCAGCAAGGGAGCCGAGCCTGCTGCAAACAAAGCAGAGACTGTGACCGGCAGCAGTGCCACACAGCAGCGCATTGAGAAGCCCCAGGAGGTCATCTCCTTTGAGGCTGCAAAAGAGGTAGGCACACTCTGCCTTTTGGTCCTGTCCTTCTGCCTTTTGGTCCTGTTCTTTTGCTTTGTGCTTGCCTGATGGGATGGCAACTGCATGGCACGAAAAATTGTGCAATGCCATTGCATATGGCGGTAGACCAACCTTGTCTCCTGCTGGTGCAGTTGATGGAGTTCCTGAGGAGCAAACACCCGACCATGGCCCAAGTGCTGGAAGTGGTCTTGGGGGACATAGGTACCACAGCACACACGTGCTTGTTGAGTAATAGGCTGTGTGGGTGTGTGTGTGTGTGTGTGTGTGTGTGTGTGTGTGTGTGCTGTGCAGTATTGCATAGGCTGCAGGTACTTTCAGAATGCTTTCCCTGTGCCTGGCTCTTGGATACTGCAGAACACAGTGATCTTACAGTGTTGTCAGCATGTGGAGACCGGTCTGTTGATGTGCAGCCATTTGCATCAAACGCCAGTGCGCCACATCCACTTGGGCTTGCTTGAGATCAAGATGAAAAGTTATGTTGCTGCATGCCTACTGACGATCCTTGCTGTCCTGACGTTGCAGGGTCCAGGTTTGTGCCGAAGCCTGAGGAACGACTGCTAGCCGTGGTGCATGCCCTGCTGCTCAGGTGCTACAAGCTGCCATTCAGCAATGCAGCAGACGTGCCCACATCACTCAAGCGTGAGCTGCACGGCGTGTGCAAGGCGTGCTTCTCCAGCGACACTGTCAACCGCCACACCCGCAGCAGCAAAGCAGCGGTGGCCACCATTGCAGACTACAAGGACCGGTTCATTCATGATCTGAACCCTGAGGCCCCAGGCTTCCCCTCAACCCTAGGGGACCTTGCTACCAAATTGAAGGTGAGCTTGGCCCATTTGTTGCCAGGTTCTTGTGCCTATCCTGCTCAGCAGCTGAGTGTTATTTGCTGCATACCACTGCTGTGTTGCTGACTGAACACAGCATCTTCACTTGACATGTGCAAGGCCTGGGCATTTGCCAACCACCTGCAGCGAGGTTTTGCTGTCTTCCTGCAATTATTGGTCCCTCCCAAAGCAAAAAGACCAAACAAATCACTGAAACAAGGCTTTTCGAGATGAACTACTCTTTGTGAAGGACACCCATTGAGATTCTTGCTGTTTTAGTAGCCATGAAGACCGCTTACCAGTAGGCGTAGCTTGTGACCGCAACCAGCTTCATTCCTTGCAGCCGTGAGTCTTGACTGGTGCTGCAGGCTTGGAAGGATTTGCTTCAGAACACAGTGGAGGACAGCATGCCTGCAGCCCTCTCACTGGAGCAGGAATCCCCTGTGCTGCATGTAAGCAGCTGCTCATTCCACTGCCAGTCACTTCACCGCTTCTCTGCCAGCATCCGCCAGTCCGTTCACTGCTTCTCTGCTGACATGCAGCAGACACTGCTGGTCCTGCCATTGAAGTCTTGCCTATATGCAGCAGACAGTGTCAACCCTGTGAACAGAAAGCTTTACAGCCCTTATTACTGCATAAGCAGTCTGCTGCTGTTACTGCTGTCTATGTGATTGGCAAAGGGTCAGGTCTCCTGCGTATGCAGCCCTTCTAGCTGGATCAGTTGCCCAATGCACAGCATGTGTGTGCCAGCAATACTATCTGCAGTGGAAGAAGTTGGTATACAAGCTGGCTTTGAGATACTGGCTGTGGTGTCACAGGAGCAGAGTCTAGTTGACATCGAGATGCCGGGACAGTACATGAATGGGGATGAGCCATCACCAGACGGCATTGTGTTCCTTGAAGGCATCAGCTCCAATGTGCACGTAAGCTCTTTTGCAGAGCCTCTAAAATTGACATCCCGCTGACCAGAGTCTTCTTGCAACTGGTGACAAAGACCACATTGGCATATCAGCTGTATTGGGGGCAGTCCTTGCATTGCAAGCTGCTGTTCCTCTTATGCTGTAGAGTATGGTCAATGCTAAACCCTAAGTGTCAGCGTTCAGCTTGCATGATGCACAAGCTTTCTGCGTATTGACTGACATGTGTAGCATAGCTGCCTCTCACATCAGCTGGTGTCACAGGTTGTACGGCGGCATTGCAGTAGCTATCGGCGGCTGGGCTTCATAGGCACAGATGGACAGACGCGCCACTTCATTGTGCAGACCGGCCAACATTGGCATGGCTCCACAGGTAACCCCTTCGTTACTTGGCACACATCTGTATGCTGCACAGCATACATTGCACAGCATACGTTGCATAGCGTATCTGCTTGGGGACAGCTGCCTGGACATGCCTGGTCAGATGCAGACTGCGCAGCAGGGTGAATTCACTTCCATGTCGACTCATGCCTACAACAGCCAGAAGATCTGAACATTTAACACACTTGGCTGTGCGTGAGTGGCTTTGCTCACCCACAGGGCCACTTACAGCTGTATGTGCTGCCAAGTCTTGGGACAGACACCTGTTGAGCAACAAGGCAAACTCTGCTGTCGCCATACACTGATGGTGAGGTTCTGGTATGCAGGCAGTGCAGAGGAACGCATGATGCAGTTGCTGCGCCTCATCAATGGGCTGCTGGAGAAGCATCCAGAGTCACGCAGCCGCAAGCTTGCAGCCCATGCCCCCATCATTGTCCCCGTCTACTCCCAGGTACCATCTGCTGTCTACCTGTACTGGTGGCAGGCTGTAATAATCAATCAGAATTAAATGCTTTCCAGCTCATGATGAGCTAGGTACGTGCAGGACAAGTCTTGTCTCTCAGGTGGCAGGCTTTTCCTGAAAGCATTTGCGGGTTCAGTCTCAGACTTGCAGGACCCAAATGAATAGTTCTTGCTGTGATGGCCTTGCGACCTTGAACATCTGGGATGCTGCAGTCACTGCTGCTGCAAGCACTCCACAAAAGTCAGACTCGATCTTTTCCACCTGCTGTTATCTCAGCTTTTGCGTCAGACAGTTGCCTGTTGCTTGACTTTCCTTGCGTAAACTATTGCAGGCGGTCGAGAACTTGCCCTGTTCTGTGTTAGACATCATCATTATTTGTGACTACAGATACGTCTGGTGGAGGAAGACACCAGCTACTGCACATATGGGGAGGCCTATGAGGTGAATTGTGCCAGGTATGGGCGACAGCCAGACCAACCCATAGTGCAGTTCAAGAAGCGCATCTGTGATGAGCGAGGCCAGCTGATCATAGATCCCAAGGGCGAGCTCAGGCAGCAGGTGAGCTTGTCCCTGCTTTTGTGCTGGGTGAATGCACCATGTACTGTCTAGGACTCTGCCTGGAGTTGTTTGGAACAGCATGTTGACTAGCAAGAATGCATGTCTGCCGACGATGAGCTTCAGGTGCAACTTGCATATCTTTGAGGATGTACAAGCATGTGTGTCCTGTGCAAGTGGTCACTGTACCATCAACAGGCTATTTGAGGCATGTACTAAAGACACTGTACAGTGCATTGCCCGGCAAGCTGAACCTTGAGGATGTACAAGCATGTGTGTCCTGTGCAAGTGGTCACTGTACCATCAACAGGCTATTTGAGGCATGTACTAAAGACACTGTACAGTGCATTGCCCGGCAAGCTGAACCTTTGGCAACATACACAGCACACAGTCAAATTCCTGACAGGGCGGCCTTCTCTTTTGCAGGCTTACCGCGACATTGAGACCAGCATAGTGACAGAGAATGTCTTTAGCCAGTACATGTACAAGACGCTGCCCACCTGCAGCCACCTCTGGAACTTCAAGAAGCAGTTCTGCTCTCAGTTGGCGCTCAGCGGCCTTCTGTCCCATGTCATGCTGATCGGCGGCAGGATTCCCGCCAAGATCTGCTTTGCACGCAACAGCGGCAAGACCTTCCAGATCGATTTCTACCCATCCTATGAGCAAGCGTGAGCCACCGCCTGCTTGATGCATCACTGTCACCACACCATGTGCCGGCAGCAGTGTTGGGCCCTTGACCCCGCCTTTGACCAACAAGTTGAGCCTGCATGCAACTTTGAGCAACTCACTCTTTAACCTACAGTCCTGAACGCTCCATGAACAAGCACCTTGCAAGCATGATGGTTACCTTGTCTGTATCAGTCTTGCTGCGTCACAGACATGCGCACAAGGTCTGGGCCACTTAGCACGTGCTCTGCTGCATTGCATCACTTCTGGTACGAGCTGGTGAGAATCAGAATTTTATGTTGGTGCAGGGGAGTGTTGGAGCGCAGTGAGCCAGTCCCTTTCAGGCTGACTCGCAACCTGCAAACCTTCTTCACGCCCTTTGGTGTGGAGGGAGTGTTCATCACAGCCATGGCTGTTGCTGCACAGGTCAGCTTTTCTCTGATACACAACAACTGCTTGTACCATGTTGGAAATGAAACACAGTAGTACTACTGATATCGTAACCTCTCTTTTTGGCTGTCAGCAAGCAAGCACACGACATCAGAGCAAACATCTGAAGCGTGTCCTTTTAGTGTGGCTTGCTTGCTTGCTTGCTTGCTGGCAGGAGGAGATCACTGCCCTAGTGCCATACCAGAAACAGCCATGATCAGATCATGGTGCATTGAAGCAGCTCTGACCCACTATGCCTGGTGCATGCGCTGACTCTATAAGTTTCTCCTACAGGCAAGCATAGCGCACCACAGCGGCATTGCTCACATACTGAGCATGTTCTTCCGGGACGATGTGATAGCCTGGAACAAGAGGGTGCAGGGCAAGGCCCCCAACACCCACCCCCTCAAGCCCGCCCAGCTTAAGCCCCTGGTCCAGAGGAATGTCAAGGACTGTGTAGAGCGCCTCCAGCTGGTGAGTAGCTCACACTCTGTGACGCTTCTTCCACATGAGCAGTTTACTTGCGCTTTGTAGTTGCAGTGGGTAGCATTTGAAACCAGGTATGCAGTCACCTTCAAGCCCGGACACACAGTGCTTCAAGGTGGGCAGGCAGGACCTGGTTCATAGTGCTGAGCAATACATCATGTAACTTGCTGCTCTGCACTGCATTGTTCAAGGCAAACATAGGCTTGATATGAGGCATAGTCCAGGCAGCCTTTTCACTGCACTGAGAGACAGACAGGAAAAGCTGATGCTTGAGTTGCTCATGTAGTAATGGTCTAATGCATTGACATAACAGAACGCAACATGACAAATTACCGGCTCTGACTGCAGGTAGCTCCCAGTTTGGCAGGCGATGGGGTTCAGAAAGGCGCTGTCAGCCTTGTAGAAGCAGCCTTGAACCCTAGAAACCTGTGCAGAATGGATCCTACTTGGCACCCTTGGTTCTGACCCTACTTGGCACCCTTGGTTCTGACCCAGCTTCAGGCTGTTTCTGACATGTTTAGGAGATTGTGTATTGTGTTGTGTTGTGTTGTGTTGTGTTGTGTTGTGTTGTGTTGTGTTGTTTATGCACTGCTTGCTTTATGCGGGCATGGTGGTGAGCCAGCAATGCCTTTTTGCTGGCATGCAGATGTTTGATAGTATGATTTGATGTTGTTTTGAGTGTACATCAGTTGGCATACATGTTGAGAACACCACAGCTCAATGTTGGTTGAGCGTGGCAGCAGATGCTGCAAGGAGTTCCAAAACAAACTCAATTCGTGCTACCTCATGACCAAATGAATTAGCTTTTGATCTGAACTGATCCTACTGACCCTTTTTCCAGTGCTTGTAATAGAGCCTCCTCCTGTCATGTGGTTAGAAAGCCTATTGATTTATTTGAGCATTTGCAACTGGTGATCTTCAACACTCTTGCCCCAAGTGAGCCTTCAAGAGCATGGATTTTTTTGCGCATGCTGCATCAGGCTTGAATTCTGTTATCCTGAGCTCAGCACTTGTCGTGCTGACTCCTCTCATGCACATTGCCAGCAGGCGTCATAAACTCATAGACCGTCCTGTTCAATGGCCATACCATTCAGCTAGTCGCTCCTGCTGTATGCTTATGCGTCTGTGTGTATGTTAACGTCAAGTGTATTACACCGTTGACCGCAAGGACTGGCATTCATGACAAAGGCCAAGCACATGCAGTGCCTGTAATCGAGCTGCACCGGCATGCATCAGGAAGCAATCAACGTCCAGCAATACAATATTCACAAGGTGCTCATGACCTGATTGCAGAGTTGTTGTCAGCAGTGCGCCACGAGCACTGAGCGGGAAAGCTAGCTGATTCAGAGCAGGCGTATGCCTCAAATTCGTCAGCACGTGGCTTATTTGTGAGGCTCTGCTTTCGCAGCAACACGAACAAAAGTTCGCACACATGAGGCCGTGAGGCTGGACATGTCGAAAGGCTTCGATCTATCCATCGCGACAGCATTGATCGATTCATTTGCAAGTCAGAAGTAGCTGCTCCTTTTTGTTGACGGTTACTAGTCTTTCAGATCCAATAAGCTGCTGAGGCGAGTGACGATCACAATCAGATTCACAAGCATGAATGCTCAAGGTACCGCCAAACAGTACGCGCGAGCGCTGTACATGGTCCCACGAGCATCTGCAACAACCAGTGATTGCCTCTGTTTAGCTGTATTTCGCAAATGTTGGCCTTGCCATGACGTATATGTAGCAGGCCTGCAAAACGCATGTCATGCAACCATACAGTTGCAGCAATGACAGCAGATAGCAGCGCAGTTTGGTGGAACGCCGACGCTCCACAAACATTATGATGAACTCCACCCTTGCAGGGTTGAGATGTACCGGCGCAACAGCATTTGTCAACAGACCTTCTCCTGTGGTGTCGCGGCTGCCTGCTGGGCACTCCCACGCTCTGTCTAGCGGCAATGCCAAGTCTCAATCGCGTAGGGTAAGTTCTTGTTCACACCCAGCCCTGTCAGCTCCGGAAAGCACATGTACGCCCGAGCATTTGTTAGGCGGTACGCGCAAGTATGGGATGCAAGCGCTTTTGTCGACTTCACGCCCGGGCCCGTCTACACCCCACGTATGCTGCATCTGCTGCTTTTTCGCAAGAATTTCACTCTTGCCCTACTTGCAGGACGCCAGGCTTGTCGTGACAAATGCACGGAATGTTAACCAGGAGAGAGGCACCAAACAATCACTGAAGTCAGAGAAGCAGTCAAGTAAGGCTTTCGAATTTAAGCAGCATACATGGCATTATGGCCCTGAAATTTCAACAGCATGCATGGTATGTTGCAGCTGCAGACTTTGCACCCTAAAGTCCGCACAGTTCATCAATGGTGCAATGCGCGGCAGCTGTCAGGCACATGATTGCCTCTGTTGCCTGTCACACAAAGCCCTTTGTCAGCTAGCTGCTGATAACTATCCCTTGCTATACTTACAACCTGATCCATGCAGTGCAATCACATACCTGGCATCTCTGTGGCCATGCTAACCCTTTTTTGTTTTGTTAGCAACACATCATTGTCCTCCAAGGGTTGTATTGCTCTGCAGAAAACCCTAAGAATGACAGGAACGGACCTATTGACGAGGCAGCAGGCAGCGCCAACAGCTACCTGGCCCTGGCTGCCCTGAACGCAGCTGCTGCCCTGCCCCTTGCAGTTGCCCCCCACACAGTCGCAGATTTCTTGTTTGGGGCTGCAGCTCTGCCTCATGACTTTTTGCATGAGCCTCTATTGCGTATCTTAGCCACAGGCTTTGCTGGGGCCAGCACAGCAGCTGCTAGTTTGAATGTAAGCACTGGGGATCTTGATGGGTGCTGTAGTGTTAGCTTGTTTGTCAGGAGTCTCTAGGCATGACATGAATACAATTTGTGCTATTGTTGTTGTCTGACCTGTTCTGTGGACTTACTCTCTGGCTTGATGTTTAATGTTTGGGTTTGTCAGTACAGAGGTTGTGCTTTCAAGCCATGCCACTTCTGAAGCCTGAACGTCTCTTGTTGTGACTTGAGTTTGCTGCAATTGGCTCATGGCTCAAAGGCGATCTCCCAGGCTTTGCTGAATTGCAGCTGGCAGCCAAGAAGGGACTGCTTGGAGAGAGCTCCTTTCAGAGGTTGAACCTGGCCATCCTGGCTGCTGCAGCACTCAACACAGTCCTCTTTGTATCCAACTCTGCCACTGCAGGTGATTACTTTGCTTAAGTCACAACAAGTTTATCGTACTACTTTATTGTAAACAGGCATTTATCCATGTCTACAGCTTAAGCACGTGTGCCTTTTCACATCTGTTCCTGCTTTGCCTGGTGACCTATCGTTTTGAGACCGTTTGTGTCAGGCGCCCAAGGTGATCTTTTGTGTGGTTTGTTCAGTACTGTGCCATTACTGTATCTTGCCTGATGTTCTCACCACTGGCTTGATGTTGCCGTGTTGGGCACTGTTCAAAACATTGCACAGACATGTCTGTTTTGTGATGTTGTATGCCCAGAGTGCTTTTCTTACCTGCCTTCTAGGCCACAAAAAATTTGTATGCATCTGCCCCATCAGGGTTTGTTGTGTGTACACAGGAAATCAGCAACCTTATTTTTTAATGCTATCATAAGATGTGGTCAACTTTGCCCTTCCACATACTAGGAGAGAGGTCTGTGGTGTTGTGCTCTGCTGTTGCCCCATCAATGTTACCATCTTTGCCAATGAATGATATATTGCCTTTCAATGGTGTAGGAGAAAGCTCTGTGGTGTCCTTCTCTGCCTTCTGGGTGACAGCGGCAGCCCTGGGGGCAACAGTGCTGGCAGCCTGGGGTGGCTACGGCAAGAACTCAGACACTGGTCTCTCCCTCAAGAGGGTTGGACCTCTGCCTGCTGTCAAGGTAGCATACCTCTTCTGCTATGAATCTGATTAGGCTATAGAGTTGTCATAGAGTGCACAGATGAGCTTGCTCATTACCGTGACCTGTGATTCAGCGGAAGGCCTGCATCAGCATGTGCTTCTTGGGACGCTTTGTTTGCTGGCTATTTGGAAGGGCTTCTCCTGGTCTGCAAGCCTGTGATCACATCTGTAGGCCACTCGCTGCAGGAAAGCAAACTCAACTGAATCTACACTTAGATATAGACTGAGTGTATAACTTTACTTTCTCAATGGTGAGTCACTTGCAAGTTAACATTGAAACTCGGGGCGTGAACAGGCAACCAGCACTTGTAGCTTCCAGGATTTAGCCAGAAAGCATTGTTTGTCTACATCAGTCGCCGTGACTAACCCCAGGATTGTGTCCAGGTGTGCATGTGTACATCTGATCCAGGTTTGGCTGTAAACACACTGACTGCGTTTTGGCTGTATACTCATTGATCCCAGTTTGCCTTCATACAAACTGATTCTGCTTCGTGTGTGGCATTCTTGCAGAAGTATCAGGACGACCTGGCTGACTTGCCAGACAACAAGGGAGGCTTGCAAAGCACGCTGTACAGCCTCTTGACCATTTCCTTGGTCGCGTCAGGAGCAGCATACCTGCTGCAGCCTCAGGTACACTGCCTTCACTCAATGCTTTGTGCTGAGTGTACACAGTCTCATGCTGTCTTGGCCAGTCATTCCGTGTTGGCCGTACAGTATGTTACATCTCTGCTGCTCAAGTCTGGCAGCTGTTGCTTCCTGAAGGTGCGGTGGAGCGCAGGTGTTGCAGACACCTCTTCCAGCCTGTTTGTGCTGTTCAGCCACTTTTTGAACCAACCAACAGCCTGACTCGTCAGCATTCTTGTTTGAGCATCACATACCTGCTGTCTTTTGTCACGTTTGAATCATCGAGGCACAGTGCGGAAGCAGAGTATCTGAAGATGGGCTATATGTTCAAGCAATGCTTGTCACAGAATGACTGTATGCACCTGACCATAGTGGAAAATGCCTAGTTCATATGTGACATGTTCATGGAATGCATGAAATTGTCACAGCTGCCTGTCTGCAATCATGTACTTGACTTGTGATCAATGTTGGCTGGTTGGCTGGGTTTTGCAGGAGACCCTGGAGCTCTTCTTCAACAACTCTAAGGGCCAGGAGTGCATCTTCACATGGCGTGCAATTGGTGCTGGCCTTGTCACTCTTCTTCCTGCCATGACCTACACCCTCAGGGTAAGCATCAAGCTATGACATCTTAGCAAGCGTGTCATGCTCTCTGCTGTTGTACTTCCTGGCATTGTGAGCACCCTCAGGCCTCTTTGCAGGCTATCCAGCAACTTTTGTATGTAGCCCCATTTTACTATTGCAGTGTCGTAGAATTCATTACGTGTGTGAATCAGCGTCAGGCCAGGGCGTGCATTACTCCACAGATCACAGTGGCTCCTGCCCATGACACATATTGCAGTGCTGTGATACCACCCTGGGTCAAGTCATTTTGAATACCACTCGGTTACAACCAGGTGGCAGGGTTTACTTTGTATATATGTTTGATTCAAATTTGATTGTTTTCTTAGCAGTGCATGAGCTGCATCTGATATGTGGCAGGAAGGAGCTCAGCTAGGCAAGCTTGGCGAGGCCCCCTACAAGGCGCTCAACATTGGAATCCTGGGTGCTGGGGCAGGGCACTTGGCAGTTTTGACCCCAATCCTGCTGTCTGGGGGTGGAGGGCCGTTCCTACCAGCCCTGCTGGGGCTGTGGGGTGCAGGTTCAGCTGTGTCCGGTGTCAATTTGCTGAAGAATGGAGATGCATAACTGCGTCACTGACTGGCAAAGACACCCAGTTTTTACAGCAGACACATACAGCTGAGTTGAGTGATGTCGGGAGGTCGCCTGGTTTCCACAAGATGCAGAAGTGCTGCACCAGCGCTGTATTGTGGATACTGTTAGTATGCTCAAGCAGCAAGGGTAAAGATGTTGATGGGAGCAGTATAGTAGTGTGGCAGAAAGCACTGCAGATGGTTTGAGAAGATTTGACAATGTCAGAAATAGTGGCAGTGTCGTACTTGTGCACAATGCAACCATGATCACTGTTTGGAGATAAAGCTGTTGTGTTCAACATAGTGCCTTTAGTTTGAAGCGAGCAAGTCGCAATTGCCCAACTGAGATGCTTTTCTTTTATGTCTATTTGCAGTCCAGTTTAAACTCTGGCCACAGCATGTGTCTGTGAATCAGTCCTTTTTGGGCTATGGTGTCCCAGTACAAAGTACAGACAATGTAATGCAACAGTAGGAGATATGCCTGGATTGGGTATGCCCTTCTGCTGCTGTGCAGCAAAAAGATTGCGTGGCTGCGCACATCATGCAACTGTACTGTTATACTGTTCCAGGCAGAACAACAGTGCTGAATCTTTACAGCTCAGCGCAGCTTGTGTGGCCAGTCTGCTGGTTACATTGCAGCATTAGGCTTACAACGCATGTGCCATTTGTCACAGTGGGCTGAGGCTGCCATATATAGTACTGCAAGTTCTGCACCAAGGATATACTCAGAATAGCCTGTCGCTGCAGCAGGTGAAAATGCCAAAACTGCAAGTTTACAGCTGTGTCGTCTGCAGTGGCGTGGTCTATCTTTAAGGGAGGTAGAGCACTTGAGTAAGCAGCAGTGTGCCATATGTAGCGTCTACAATCTGCCAGTCACCTGCTGATCTTTGGTGGCAAGCATTGTTGCATACAGGACTACTTACTGCAGCAACAACCATCTCAACACAGGCAATTGCAGTGGATTTATTCAATCACTGCGCGCAGTTGGCACAACTCTCTAGAGCAGTACTGCTGAGTCAGGACTTGTCAAGCACCTGCCTCCATGTGCTGGGGGTCCTTGTTGTGGTACAGCAGCAAGACAGGACTCTTACATATGGCAGACAGACGGCTTGAAGTCAAAAGCAACAGACATGGTGCATTTGATCTATTAACAACTACCGCCAAACTAGGTGTACATCTGTGCGTTGAAGGTGCGAAGCCACCTGGAGTGCTTCTGGATTACCTCCTGCAAGGATCAGGTGCCAATCAGCATGCTTCGACATGGTTGGTGCATTGTACTACAACATGTGCTGTGTCCAAACATGTCACATCACACATCAAAATCAATATGCTCTGTGCTCAGAGGGCTTGTTCCAAATGGTATATCCATCAAATCATCAAGTTTTTTGCCCAAATGGTACATCTAATAAACACTCATGGGTGTTGCAAGTAAGTGTTGAACGTTTGTGTTTGAATGTTGATGACGATCACTTGTCAGTAACAAGACGCACAGAAGCAGGCAACAAGGCAACACAGGCTGCTTGAACAAGCTAGAAGCAGACATCAATACAGTTGCCAGGCAGCAGCGCGGCACATGTTAGCTTACCTGAGCGCTATCAGGTCTTGTTGGTGGGCTTGCATGAAAATGCTTAGGGCTGGTCGTCACGTGAGCAGGAGTGTGCGTTGCCCTGGGCGTGCTGTGGTAGCTGGGGATGGCCCATGCAGGGGCTACTGGCTGCAACCCTGTCCCATATCTCCTATTCTCACAGGCCTGGATTGCAGGAGAAGATGAGCTGTCAGCAGCTGACAGGTTACACGTGGCAGCAGGAACTATACTGTTTTGTAAGGGTGACTTTATCCTGTGGCTTGTTACATTCATGTCACTCTCTCCCATGTGATGCTTGACTGTCAAGGCCCAAAGGGGTCAATACAAGTGGTAACAGGTTAACCTGTAGGGCAGCAGAGAGGGCTTGACCAACACCATCTAACCCGCTGTAACCCCTCGGTGAGTAAGCCTTTGCTGCATCCAACCCACCATAGCCACCCCAAGCCATCCCTGGGGCTCCAGCTTGCATCCCCATGGCCAGATTTTGCATCCCAGGCATGCCAGATTGCATCATGGGATACACTTGCTGGGATGCGGATGGGGGTTGGAAGGTAGGCCCAGGTGTGTAGGGTGAGCTGGGGCTGTTCCACGCAGCCTTTGAGGCTGCTACGGGATGCCCCTTCTCCATGGCTTTGACATGCACCTGTAGACAGGCAGGCTTATCACAACCCATGCTGCTGTTCACATTGCCAGCGTTGTACTCATTGCTAATGCCTGGTAGATGAGTGCACAACCCTAAACTGAAACAAAATTCTTGGACTGAAAACCAAAGCAGTGCTGCATGTGGGAGCTGAGGCAAGATGTAGCAAAGGGCAGATGGCCTCACAGTTACACACCAACTAACTTACAGAGTTGAAGCACATGATCTCAGCACAAAGCACGTCAACCAGCACTCTGCCTTCACCCAAAGCACAGTTTTTTGTTGTAACTGCAGCAGGTCCACTTCAAGCCCACACAACACACAGTCTTGGCATGCACAGAGACATGGCATAATGCTCATGATCAAGACATTTGAGACTAGTGGTGACAAACAGCAGTCAAGATAAATCGAGAGTTCAATGCTGCTGCTGCTGCAAGTGCCAATCACACCTTGAGATCGTGCAGAGCTTTGGTTTCTGAATTCAGCTGCAGGGCTTCCGCTTCCATGACACCTCTCAGACCCCCCAAAACCTCCCCCAGGCCCTCACTCGGCCGTTCATTCAAGCACGCCTGCACCAGGTTGTATGGACACCATGTACAAACAGACAAACAGTTGCGCAGACACGCCTGCGAGCCCTTGAAAAGTAGCATATGGTGTTGACCAGGCCCCATGTAGTCAGCCAATCAGCAGGCAATGGCATTGTGACAAGTTTTTATTTTATTTTATTTTTTTGGGTTACAGGGGAATTGTCCACCCTCCGTCAGCTGATGAAGGTACCAAACGAACCTGGTTTGAGCCCGAACAACGGCCTAGAAAACGTGTCCCTAAGCGATTAGTCCATGGCAAGCAATCCCCGCAAGGGGCAAGCAAAATGTCCTGGCGCCAAGACGATTCAGGTTGTGATGTGAGCTTGAACCTTTTGGTTTACGGTGAACATCATATGCTCTTGAGGTTGCTGTCGTTACAATTGTGTAATGAATATCTTTTCCGCCTCAAAAAAAAAGAAAAGAAAAGCATGCCACCTTGCACAAGGCACATCCTAGCCAAATGCCATATGAACGAGCTGTTCAAACATGTCATTGCTACGATCAAAGAAACGATTGGCGAAGCTTAGCAACCAAGAAAGTCACACAAGGCATGCCACACTGCCTCTCAAAATGAGCAACGTTCAAGCCCAGCATGCCAATCAGTAAAAGAAGCATAAGTGCAAAAAAACTGGCATGCCAAAAAGTCAAGTGAAGCATCACTACAAAGCCAAGTAACA
>JAABUS010003428.1_pt1 | contig 25811 bp, 21 predicted proteins | sample 5560161 | NCBI WGS metagenome assembly JAABUS01 (sample SAMN10711885, study PRJNA513376) | rock metagenome | isolation source: Antarctica rocks | place: Antarctica: Victoria Land, Trio Nunatak nord | collected 2016-01-04
GTAACTTTGATCAAGATACATGTAATTTAACATATACATAACGTCTAGACAATATCATAATCATAGACTGCATGCACTTAATGAAGAAATAAAAAAAAATGTAAAGATATTTCTCATGCAAATCAATCATGTTTTGCAAAAATGTTCATATGTTACACTTTTAATCAGACAGCGTAGTTTGATCATTCTTTATTAATTTGTTTATGTTTCTCTTCTTTTAACGAAGTTTTCTCATCAGCATATTACTCATGTATAAAATGTCTGTGTTTGAACGTCTGTTAAATGATATTAATAAGATTCTCAAGTTTATTCATATTAAACTTAACAAGTCTTGTAAGTTGCTTATGTTGTAGTAACAGACATGCAGTCTTAATAAGATTTATACATAGTTAACATGTAGATTTAAAAAATGTTCATGATTTGAGTTCTTTTTGCTAATCACTCTCAACAAATCAATCAAACAAGAGAATGTTCTGTCTCAGTTCTTGTCATCACGATGACAAGATACTGAATTGAATGATTTTCATAAGTGATTTCTCTTGTAGTTTTGCATTTTATTTGATTTTCTCATTTGCATGCAGATTACTTATAACATGCACATTGAGATTATCAAAGTCTGCACGATCGCGAAAACTCTGCATGCAATCAATGCATAGTGCTTCATCATCATGCAGCATCTTGATGTCATTCAAACTTTTAATAATCTTTAAACTTTACTGTAGCTAAACAGTAAATTTGTAATCAGCATCATGTACAGATGAGTTTTATTGCTGATTGATCAGACATAGTCAATAGCGAAGATATGCAAGCGATATCAATAATGAACAATAAAATTCAGAGAAAAATTTTATTGTTCAATATTTACAACGAAAAGTCACAAAACGCAGATGATGAGCAATTATATACAATTGAGCGAGAATTAGCAAAAGTTATGCTAAATTCTGAGCAAAAAGTTATTATCGTTGAAGATTTTAATGCACATCACAGCTGATGAAACGCAAAAATTTCAAACTTTATTAAAACGAAAGCATTAATAAAGTGAGTAAATTTACATAAGTGCAATCTGATTAACACTTCTGATATAAACACATATCACAGCTATTCAGATCAGTCAAGCTCAATACTTGATTTAGCATTTGCATCAAAGAATATGCGTAATCACATCAAGAATTGACATATAGATGAGAACATAAACACAGAATTTGATCATGAAGTAATTCTATTTACAATAGTTATGAAAAAAGTGAAGTTGATCAAAAATTCATTGAACGCATCATACAATCTGCAAAAAGTTGACTGAAAAGACTTTGATGAACATTTACAAAAGACAAAAGACAAAATGATGACTAAGATGCAAAAAATCACAAGTTTAAAAGCAAAAGTCATTTATTTGACTAAATGCATTAAGAATACAGTGAAATTATTCGTATTTAAACAGCGAATATGCGCAAAATCAAAACTCTGATAAAATAATGAGCTCATTGAAATGCAAAAGACGCTGTTGTCAAAAAAGCGAATCTGAAAAAGATGCAGAAATGATGATGCATAAGCAAAGATAGTGCAAATGTGAAATTTGTATCATGATGCAATAAAGCTGATTAAAAATCAATTCTGAATCAATTTTTTGAACAACGTCAAAGAAAAAGAAGTGTTTCAGACATACAAGTTCACTAAATCACGTCTAATTAAAAAGCTATCTTCAATAAAAAACTTGCAAAAAGAATTGAAAATTAAATTCAATGAAAAGCGCGAGGCATTTCTGAAAGCAATGTACTCATTATCTTTAAAAATTCAAATCAATCAAGAATTACTATTAAACGAAAGTATACAGTGATCAAGAGTTATCAAAGAGAAAATTAAGCACGCTATTAACTTTTCAGCACTCAGAAAAGCACTTGAATCAGATGATATGTCATTTGCAATCATACAGTGAGCGTACAAAACTATATTGAAAATCTTCAATTTAGTGTATTTAGATTTGATTGAAAACGACTATCATTTGAAGATATGATATGAAGACACGAGAATTATTCTGAAAAAATCAAACAAGTTAAATTATTCAATTTTGAAGATATACAGAATTATCACACTGCTAAACTGTTTAAACAAAGTAGCAGAAAAAATAATAGCAGTGCAACTGTCTTACATAGCTGAAATTAACGATAAGCTGCTGAATTTTGATCAAATAAAAGGCAGAAAACAAAGATCAGTTATAGACGCAGTACTAAATTTAGTACATGATGCGCAAATGACAAAAAGTCGAGAAAACACGTTTATCTATTTACTTCTAGATGTTAAAGAAGTCTTTGATTGTGTTGCGTTGAAACAGCTGATCAAAATATTGATTAAATTGAAAACATTGATCAATTTAATTAATTGAATAAAATGTTTCTTACAAAATCGAGTTATTGACTTAGCATTTAATGATGAACGTCAAAAATCAAAGAAAATAAGCATAGAAATATCACAAGACTTATTTATCTCGCTCATTTTATTTCTAATTTATATTCAATACTTGTTTTCAAAGATTCGCGCAAAGTTCGAAAATTTACAGTCACTCAGCTATATTCATGATGTGATACTATACATTGAGGAAAGAAATATTAACAAGAATGTGAAAATGCTGAAAAACGCAGCAAAAATCGCTTTCATATGAGCTGAGAACAATGCAGTGCAATTCAATGATTCAAAATCTGAATTGATACACTTTGAAAGTTTCAAAATGACATTCAATCAAATGATTATTCTACTCAATAACATGATCATAAAATCAAAAACATATGTATGATGATTAGAAGTCTGACTGAATTGAAAGCTTAACTTCAAAGTTCATGTGCAAACGAAAATCATGACAGTCACAAGAATGTTACTATGAGACAATGAGATTTTTTTACATGAAACTGCGTAGTAAAAGATAATAAGATAGCATTTCATTAATGATAGAACTAATTGCTAAGAAATGAAAGTGAAAGCTTGCAGAGTTTTCATCTTTTATCAAGTCGTTATTTCTATTCACTTGTTAGCTTCTTTAATCTAATCTCGCAAGCTAGTCTTGCAGACATGCATCATTCATAGTCGATGAAATGCATTCTCACAACTGCATTCTCTTTTAAAGACTCGATCTTTGAGTCTTCATAGCATCGTATTGTCTTTTTGCAGCTGACAGCGTAACAATGACTTTTTCAGCATTCTAGCATCTGTATAGAAGTGTCGTGAGTTGATCATGCTAATGAGCATAAATAAAGTCAATGCAAGATTGTTGATGTCAATCATTCTTAAGTCTTTGTAACATCATTATATTTTTCAATAACTGATAGTATAACAACAACATTTTCAACATTCTAACATTTGTGTAGAAGTTTTGTGAATCAATCATGTTAACAAATGCAAACAAAGTTAATGCAAGATTGTTGATATCAATTCTTCAACTTTGCTTTCTTTCTTTCTTTCTTTCTTTCTTTTCTTCTTGTCTCGTCTCAGCATACTCTTTCATGAATACTGTTTTTTTGAACTAATGAAGCATGAAATCTGCTATGCATTTCTTGCATAACTTGCAGCTCATGATATGAGCTTCTTTCGTTGCAACGTTGTGATGATGCAAGTCAGCTCATGAGTTAACATGAATGACATAGCAGTATCAACATCATTCTCATCATCATCATGATAAATAGCAGCATTTGCGCTCATTGAGATCATGCTAACATGCTCGCGAAGTCTGCTCATTTTCTTAAAATGTGCATTTTTCTTCGTGTCGTTGTTGCTATCACGTCTGCTTTTTTTGTTTTTCTTGCATTTTCTGCATTAAAGACTGAACTCATGATTCTTAATATGCATATTTATCTCTGCATGTTTTGATAATTGCTGATATATGATAAATCATAATAATCAGATGATTTACTGCTGTCGCTGTGTTCATCATCTGAGCGCAGCGATGACTTACATATGTCGTGCTCTCATTGAGTGTGCTCGCAAATGCAAATACTGCTTCGTAAGAAAGCATGATTGCATGATGAACTCAGTCTTGCGTCATCTTCAGCTGTTGATGCATCATGCTACATGAATGATAACTTCTCGTCTTAACACTTGCATCAAGACTCGTCTCACTCTTCATCTTTGACAATGAAAGAATGAGTAACTTCTCTCTTAATCATGTGAGATTATATCTAACAGTTGAATAAAGATTCTCATCTTTCTCATTTTTGTCACTTCTTGTTGTCATCACATCGCTTCATCTTCATCTTGTAAATATCAATTGAAGCAAGTAATGCGTGATGAGATTTGCTGATGAATAAATAGCTTTCTTCTTCACTTCAATATTCTTGCTTGCAATCATTAATCACTTCTTTTCTTCGTTCTTTTGCAAGATTCATCATCTTTTTTTTAGAAAACATATGTTGCATAAGATTTTATAATTGTAATTTAATATCAACTTCTTAAACTTGCATCTTTGCACTTTTGATATTCTCTCAATCATGATTCTTACATGATTTATCTCTCTTTTTCTTCTTTGACTTCTTTGCAGTTGACTGATGTACTTGTCTTTCTGTCTTGTAATTCTCAATGATCTTCTTTGCATTGCTAAGATTTTTCATTGATTTTCAGAAGTTTTTGTAAAGAGATGAATCAGCTCATTGAACTAAATACTCAATCTTTTCTTTCTTGATTCACTGATTAAGTATTTTCTTTATCTTTCATTTCTCTTCTTTTTCTATGAGAATGATCTGCAACTTCAAATTCTCATCACACAAGTATCAGAATTTCAATAAAGAAATATGAAAGATTGAGTGAATTGCATTATATTTCTCAAATAGTTCAAGCTTATATGCTTGCATGTTAATCTTCTTTAATATTCTGAATGATTTCAGTTGTTTGTGATCAATCTTCTTCTTTGAACGAAGTGTATGAATGTTTATACTTTGCAGAAGCACTTTGTCTTTCATTTGAAAGTTTGCAGCTTTATGATGAGCATTATAATACTTTGCTTGCTGCTCTGCTACTCACTTTCATAGTCTCATTAAATATTCTCTAATACTTTGTAGTCATTCTGCTCATTTCATAGTCAAGAATGTCTTTCTTTTTAAAGCTTTGTTCTCAAATGTCTTTGCAAAGCTCGCAATGTATCTTTTTAAAAGCTCATGTGAAGTTTTTTTGATACTAGCGTGTATGCTGTTGTTATATGCAAACGTCATCATTGATAAAAGCTTTGATCAGTTATTCATCTTATAATTGAAATACACTCGCAGATAGTGTTCAAGCATCTGATTCTGTCTTTCTGTTTGATCATTGATTTGCGAATGAAACGCAATGCTTAGCTTTCGCTTTGCTTCAAAATGTCAACATAAAGTGATTCAGAAATGATTGATAAACAGTGAGTCTCGATTCAATATAATGCTTCGCATCATTTCATGCTGAGATACGAATTCTCGTCATAGCAGATTTGCAAGCTTCTCAACGTTCAGATCTTTGATCATCGAAATATAAATTGCATGCTTGATTAACTTATTTATCATTATCAATATAACATCGCTTGTTTTTTTGATGTACAAATTCTTCGCAAAAAACATGTCTATTATGAAATTCATAATCATCATGTGAAATGAATTCACATTTTCTGAAGATATAGACATCAGCTTCTCATAAAGCTTATGATGATGCATTCGCGCTCGCTGACAGTCTGAACAAGTGCAAACATATTTCGTTATCTCTTTGAGCATTTTCAATCAGTAATATTTTCTTCTTATTGCAGTCTTGATACGAGTGTATGCAAAATAATTTGCTTCAAGATTGTCATGATTCATATGCAGAATCTCATTTCTTGTAGCAGAGTCATTGAGTACATAAACTGCAAGATCACGACATAGCAGTTCATCATTTTTCATGCTTCATTTTGAAAGCTTATTCTTTCTAGATGCAAATCGTTGATGTCACTTCTCATTTGCAACAAAGACATTTCTTTGTTGTAACTTCAGCAGTTACACAGTCATTGATTCACTCATCTTCAAATAGAATCTCTTCGACTTCATAATCTGATGAATCAGAAGTTGAAACAACGCAGTGTCTAAAATTTTGCAAGATTTAGCGAGTACTTTCTCATTTGAACACATGACTTGAGTATCTGCAATGACTATGTCATTCAGTTTCATCATCAATGCTGCAAGTTTAATTGCTGTTGAAACTTTTTCATTCTTTAGCAGCTCAGATTAATATTTCTGATTGCAAAGTTTGTTTCACAAAGTAGATAGAAAATAATCATTATTCTTCTTGCTATCATTTAATTTCATGATGTTGAGTCTTCTTGATGATGCATTTGCAAAATTTAATTTGTCTCTGCAATATTCTATATGAAAGTCAAATGCAGCTAGTTTCTCAACTCAGCGCATCTGTCGTGCGTTGAGCTTCTTTATCATCATAAAGTAACGAAGATTATTGTGATCTGTTATCACACATATGAGTCGCTTGCTATTCTGAAGATAGTGTCATCAATTCTTATAATCAAGAACTATAGCATACAGCTTTTTGTCATGCATGTTTCATTGTACTTCAACTTCTTTGAACTTATAACTATAATATGCAATGAAATGTTATTGATCAATCTTACTTTTCTAATTAAGCACATCTTCAACTTCGTGATTTAATGCATTGATTTTCATGTGAAGATTTGCATTTCAATCATAGTGTTTCAAAATGAAAGCATTGATAAAGACTGCTTTCAATCTTTTAAAAGCTTCTCTTGCTTTTAATGTCATTGCAAAGAGTGAATGCATCATTTTCTTCTTTGCATTCTTGATTAAATCTGTTAAGAGCGTGATGATTTGAAAGAACTTTTTTATAAATTGTCAATAAAATTTTGCAAATCTTAAGAATATGAGAATGTTCTTTGCAGACTTGAGTTTAGATCAGCTAGTGATTGCATTGATACAAGACTGTTTCATCTAAATATTTCTTCACTTTATCACAAATTTCAGAAAGATAACTTTGCTACAATTGAAAGTGCATTTCAACAGCTTAATATACAGTTAATATTTCAGTAACACATAAAGAATCTTGCACACATGCTCTCAATGTTGCTCTTTCATCTTAAAGTATACATACTAAGATATTATTCAAATATATCATGCAGCAAATATTCATGAATGACTTAAGTGCGTGATTTACATAGAACTAAAAGATTGCAGAAGCATTTATCAGTTTGAAGAACATCATCTGATATTCAAACTGATCATAGTGTGTATGAAAAGTCGTTTTTCATTCATCGTTCTTGCAAATTTGAATGCAATGATAAATGTTGCAAATATCAATTTTGATAAAATGTCTTGTATGAGTAAAGTGATTCAGCATCTCAGACAATAAAGACAATGAATAATTGTTCTTTACTGTTATTTCATTAAGATTATGATAGTTCATGCATAAACAAAGACTTTCATTCAACTTCTTTACAAACAACACAGATGCTTCTGCAGAATTACTTGATGAATGAATTCATTTCTTCTCTAGCGTGCTGTCTAGATAGTTTCATATCACAGCAAGCTCATCTTGTGTCATCTTATAAATAAACTTGATGCAAGACATTTTGCTCTTCATCAGATCAATGAAATGTTTCATCTGATTATGCATGTTCAAACTATTAGAAAGAATCTCAGAAAACACTTTCTTGAGATCTTGAATAGCAGAGAGTATCTCTGATTCTTTCACTTGAAGTGCATTGCATCTTGCAGTCTGATGATCTGCATTCTGCAATAAGTCATCTGTAGATAGCAGCTGATAAAGCAAAGCTACATAAGTTTCTTTTCTTCTTTTAGCTGCAAGCATTATCAGCTTGACAAATTTCAATGTTTTTTACAGATTAACTTATATTTGCTTTGCACGCTGAATGCTGTTTTCTCAATATGATCAACGATGTTTGCATCAATGAATATTCAAGTTGATTTCATTTAATCATGAATAGTCAAGAATCATATTATATTCTTGCATGTTCACAGCATGAAACTCAATGTTTCAGCTTTTGCAAACTTTCTTGTGATCAATCAACTCAATATTGATCTGATGTGTATCATAGCAGAAAATTCAATAATCGTTGATCATCTGAATCTGTTTTAAAGTTGCATAATTCTTCAATAACTTATGCTCTTTTACTCATGATTGCAATATAAAGTTTCACTCAATCTCAAAGTCAATAAAACAGTGAGCTTTGCGCACTTTCTCAAAGACATTTGTCAATACTGATATCATCAATGCACATGATAATCATCTTTTCATAATTATATTTAATGATTTGATGATGAATATCAAACTTTCTCTTTTCTCATCTCTTCATCATGATTGCAAGTCTCTTGTCTGAATGCATAGTTGAAATACATCAAATTATCAATCTTATGTCTCAGCTTTTTGCATGATCAGCATGTAAGATTGAATGAAGCAGCATTTTGCTTAAACTCATTGAACTTAAGTGTTGCATCATCTTTAAACTGCATGCTTAAAGCAAAGAACTTTGAATTCTCTGTTGCAACAATAAACTTCATCTTTTCATGCAAGAATTGAAAATTCTTCTGAGATGTTGCACTCTCACTTTGCTGCAAATGTAACTTCGACAATGCATCAGTGTTTTGCAAATGCAAGTCAATGTTTATAAAATGCTTTAGCAGATTGACATAATTGATAAAGATGTATGAGATGCAAAGAGATTCATTTATGATGATTTCGTTAATCTTCATTCACAAGTACATCATGCAAGTTTCATTGAATATATAATAATTCAAATCTGCATACAGTCTGATAAAATATTGCTTAAAATTCACGATGCTTTGATTAACTTGCTGCTTTGCAATCTTGAATCAACATTTTGTTTGAAAGTTGCAAATTTCAGAATTGTTAAGTTTAGCACGCAAGTATTTAATGTAATACTTTCAGTTGAATATCTCATCATGATTATGCATGCTCATCACATAATTTTATCATTGATTGCAAAACTTCTCTGACAAGTATGATGTAAATCATTGCAACTTCTCTTCTTTTGTGATAAAATCAGATGATGTCACGACTATGAAGTCTTTGCAGTCTTGCAGTCAGAACATCAAGAAGTCATAGTTTGTGATGCTTTGCTTTTTAAACTTGCAAGATTGATTAGCATGCTTGCATGCATCACTTTGATAATAATCATCACTATGTTGACATCAATGATCAGAAATTGATTAAATCTCTCGCTTAAGTTTTGATATGTAAAGTTGCAAGATAAGCAGTATGTTCTGCATCTTCAGATTCTTTAACTGCTTGCATACTTCGCTTGTTGATCATCAAGAAATATGATTTATCTGTTCATTAAATTCTTGCAATTTGAACTTCTCATTTGCATGTTTAAATGCGTGATTCTCAAATCTGTTTTGATGAGATGATGAATTCTCAGTGTGAGAAAAGTTATTGCTTCTTTTGATCATGCAACTTCTGATGAATCGCTGCGTGTTTGACATTTCTTACTGAGCAGCTTCATGCAAATGAAGCAATTAAAACTGTGAAATAATGAGATTTTTTTACGTGAAACTGTGTAGTAGAAGATAATAAGATAGCATTTTATTGATGATAAAACTAATTGCTAAGAAACAAAAGTGAAAACTTGCAAAGTTTTTATCTTCTGTTAAGTCATTATCTTTATTCACTCGTTAGTTTCTTTAATCTAATCTTACGAGCTAGTCTTGCAAACATGCATCATTCATAGTCAATGAGATGCATTCTTACACTCAGTGAGAATGATGTAAATTAAAATGTTCTACAATCAGTTGTTTGCAGTCATTCTTGAGTAGTTTGTTCAAATAAGAAATGATTAAAAATCTTTTTATGAATGTAGTAAATAATGAACATAAATTGTAAATGTTTAAAGGTTTTAGCGTTTGCGTTTCATCATCTGCATTGTGAGTTAATATTTTGATTAAGCAAATGTCTGACTCAACTGTTTCTACTATTCATTGATTGAGTCTTAAATGTTTATTAATGTATATGCATGTTCTTGATTGAAATAATGAGTTTTTCACTAGATGAAAGAAGTTATGTGCTGAGCTAAATGATTGTGAATCATTGTTGTTGTGATTTTACTTCTGTATAGCTATTATGTTGAATTCGCAAACTTCTTTGTTAATTAGAAATGATTCTTGAATTCTTAATGACTTTCTGATGTTGTACTGTAGAATTTGTAGAAAAGATTGTTTTATCATAAAGTTATTTGTAACTGTTGTTGACTTTGCAATGAGAAGACTTTTTGTATGCTTTTAATCATTGAGAATCTTTCTTGCTTTCTGATTAAACGTTTCTGAATCTGCTCAGATATTGTCTCATCTGAGTCACTACTTACATAAGAGAAAAGATTGACTCATCTCTTCTTGATTTCTACTATCTGTCAAGCTGATTCATTAACGATTCAACTGTATGTTTTCAACATGACTGTAACTAAGCTTGAGAAATTCGTTGAATTGAAAGAGTTCGTTGAATCTAAAGAGTTCATTGAATCTAAAGAGTTCATTGAATCTAAAAAGTTCGTTGAATCTAAAGAGTTCAGAAATAGTGAGAAGAATGTGCAATTGTATTTAAACGTTTCAGAATATTTGAACGATCTGTTTTTATAGATTTTGAACGTTTGTTTCATCTGCTGTCATCACTTGAAACAGATGCATCTTCAAAGTTCGTGATTTTCGTTGCAGTTGATGCAACGTCTTCTGTTCAAAGACATCATGTACTTCTTGATGTGATGCTTGTCTGCACACTTTTCGCAGCACTGATTCTTTCTGCAGAACTTAGTCATGTAATCAAATTCATGATATCTGAAGCACTGTGTGATGTGACAGTTCTTTTCAAATAGTTTGCATGCACATTCTTGATACAAGTTCAGCATGCTCATGTTCATTAGTTGATTCATCATTGCTTCGATCGCGATCTTTACAATGAGTAATGAATGAGTCTTTTCGCTCTTTGCTATCTTCTTGAGTCAGACTATTCTTAAAACTTTCAGATCTTCATGAAGTCTTGTGTTATCTTTTATCAGTCTTTCAATGATTCTTTTCTGATTGTTTATGTCTATTATAGTGCATACTTTATATGTCAGCATTGCAAAGATTCAACGTGCTATGCATGTTGAATTCGTGATTTCTTTTGCTCATGTTTGAGTCTTTTTCAGATTTGCTTGAGCATCTGAGCTGATTGCATGAAGAAAAATATCATCACTATTCAGCTTGCGAAGTGACATGATTAGATCTTTTTGACCTGTTGACACGTCTGCGATTCTTTATAGAATCTGTTCAATCAACTTTTTCTGTATCTCTTTTATTTCTCTTCTGTTTATTATCTTAATCATGACTTCTCATTTCTTGCGAAGCGATGATGAGTTGTCTCTGAGACGTTGCTTTCTCATCGCTATTTCTTCTCTTGTCACGTTCGCTCATGACATGATTTTCGTTGAAAGACGCATGCTTTTCTGTGTATGCAACTGCTTGTTAAGCAGTTGAACTGATGTCTTCAATTTCTGTACATTCTTCGTGATGAATGTATTCTGATTCACATGATGTTTTTCTTCTGAATCGAGTTGAAGACATTGAATCAGCTTCAATGCTATCTCTTTTCATGAATGATCTTTGCTTTTCTCTTTCTCTAACGTTGATATCTTTATTAGTAAATCAATAATGTTAGTAATGTTTTTTTCATTGTTGCATGAGCATTTTAATCTTGCATCTCTGTTTTCTTATAACAAATCAACTTTGCTTGCAATCATCTTTAAATCAGCATTGCTGCAGTTCATGTGATTCATTGTTGTTTCATCATCTTTTAGATTCACTCTGTTTTGTTTATAATGCTCTTTTTCAAAATTTGTGATGCGTGCGTTGTGATTGTTTTCTCAAGATAGCAGAAGTTGAAACAGAAACTGAAACAGCAGTAATATTCATGCATAAACTCATTAGATTCAGCAAAGTAACAAGTGTTTCTGACAAAATAATCACAACGAAAGCGAAACTGCAAGCTATTAGCGATGCAATTGCAATATGCAGCGAAAAAGCACTCAAAAACAGCGAAATTTGAATGTACATGAACAGTCAAATGACTTTGCAAAGACTAAACACAAAGAGCAACATTAATGTAAAGTTATTCAATGACATACAACAAAACTTGATCAATTTACGTCAGAATCAGTGTCAAATTCATATACAGTAAATATTGAGTTGCAAAAGCATTATTGAGAACGAAAAAGCAGATCAACTGATTAAAAGTATTGCTCAAGAATTATTAGTTATTGACAACATGAAAGCAATCATCATAAGCTTTGTCAAAAAGCAAATTTGCAAAGAGACGAAATTACAATGATTAAATGTCTGAAAAAGCAGCATCAAGAAGAAAAATCAGTATCAAAAGCACATATTGAATGTGAATTTAAGTCATAAATTACTAAAAGAGTTGAGAAAAATCAATAGACTAACGTTTTCAATCTTTATTCAGCTGAAAATGAGACATAACTATTTCAAGAGCTATTTGTATTAATTATCAGAGAATAATTTGAACAAATGCTATGAAATATATAATGCAAGATAAATGTCAAAGCATTTACTGCTGAACTGCAAGCATTATAGAGCAGAGTAGATAAAGCTTAAGAAAAAAGCTCAGCTCAAAAACACAAACACTATATTGACATTGTTCATCACTAAGATTGAAAGAATTGCAACATTAAAGTATTTGAAAAATACTTGAATTATGACGAGAAAATGACTATTAGAAACGAAAGAATAGAACGCGAAGAATGCAAAGAAACAAAGAAAAATGAGAGTATAATGATGAGAATTTGAGCAAGAGCGCTTGTATACACAAACTATCGATGTAATTGATCAATGAGAAGATATAAAGCAGCGACTTTAATCAGATTATATGTAACTTAGCATATATACAGTATTTAAACAGTGTCATAATCATGCACTTAATGAAGAAATAAATAATAAAAAAGCATGTGAATTTAGCATCAATGCATCAAGTGAACTAAACATGTATTGCGTTTTTCTATTTGCTGATGTGAACGATTTTTGTTGACTGCAAAATAAATCAACAATGTTGTTTTGCAGTTGTTTGCTTGTTGATGAATTCATGCTAAGTTTGTTTCATAAATTTATTTCAATCTCTAACATTGACTTTTTAATTTCTATCGTTGACGTTTTGAGTTTTGACGCTGAGCTATTGCTTCTGCTGAGTTTCACGTTACTATTCGTGAAACTTTTAAACATTCATAAAAGTCTTCAGATTATTATGATTGATCAAAACTTTAACAGTATGATAATTATTTTCTACATAGTGTTGTCAGTGTTTAAACATCATTACTATGACTAGAAACTTCTGATCATGCATTTTATAATTTTGTTCAACATTTATCATTATTTTAAATCAGAATGCAATTAAGTATCATTGATCTTCATTATTTAACTGAGATAAAATACTTGTGACTGCATAATTGAATGCATTGATCTCAATGCATATATGTTGCTTTGAATCAAAGTGTCTCAATATAATTATCTTTATAAAAATGTCATAAAGCTGATTAAATGCTTGTTTTGCTTCATTTGATTATATAAATGAGTTTATTTTTACATTTTTTATACTATCTCTCAGCAATTTTGTTAAAGACTCTGCTATCTGAAAGTAATAATGTATAAAACGTTAATAGAAATTAACAAATCTCAGAAAAACTTGTATTTCTTAATACATCTTTAATTTGAATCATGTTTTAATGATGTTTACTCTGCTTGAGTTCATCAAAACATTCTTTGTGAATATGATAAGTTTTAGAAAATTTATTTTGATGATAAAGAATGCACACTTTTTCAAGTTAGTATATAGCTTAAACTTTCTTAATTGCTTCAGAATCTGTTTCACATGATTTATGTAATCAATTTCTGACTTGAAGAAGATTAAAATATTATTCAAAAAATGATGTAATAATTATTTAAAAGCTTTGTTAAAATCTTATTAATATAAGTTTGAAAAGTGATAAACATGTTGATTAAATCAAATGACATGATCATATACTTAAAGTGTTCATAATGAGTATAAAACGTCATTTTTCACTTGTCTTTATGTTACAATCTGAAATGATGATAAACATTTTTCAAATTCAACTTAGTAAATCTCTTGATTTTACTGAATCTGTCTAGAATTTCATTAATTAAAGATAGTGAATGATGATTCTTTATAGTAATTTTGTTCAGATCTTGATAGTTCATGCATAAATAAAAACTATTGTTCTTTTTGAAAATAAATAGAATAAATGCATCAGTTGAGTTAATGAAGTGTTTAATTCATTCTTTCACTAAAACATTATTTAAATACTATCTTAAAGTCATTAACTTTGTATTTAACAAATTATACAGCAAATCATATGATGATTCTGCAGTGATTTCAATTGTATGATCATGATCTTTATGCAAAGACAATTTGTTGATACTTTCTGTTGAAAATACATCTTCATATTCTTTCAATTCTGAATTCAATGAATATGATTTACGTTTCAAATGCATTTATGATACAATTTATTGAGTTATTCATGACTTTCATTTGATGTTCAACAGTCAATTCTTTGATAATGTTGCATATGATAAGAGCATACATAGTAAACTCATCTTGTAGAGCTTTTACAAAACTCTTTGTGATAAACAACTTGAATACATGTTTATTCACGTTGAAACATCATGTTCATGCAATCATGTTTATTCAAATACGCTTGAATTGCATATTCAACATACTTAATAGTTCAGATTATCATAACACAACAGAGATTATATTCAATTATTTACAAAACAGATATTTAAAATTCATGTTGATAAATAGAATAAATATATTAGTATTGATTGCAGTTATTGCTATCAAAAATATATATGTGTTGCGTTAATGATTGCATCTGAAAGATAAATGTTGATGATTTTTAATGAAATTACAAAGATTTGTATGAGTGCGCATCAAAATAATTGACAATCTAGCAAAAATACTACGACGCGATGATCTCAAACGTGATCGTAGGCTGAGTAGTCATTTAGAGAGTCTCTAATTCAAAGAGGCTTAGGGGAAGTTGTTAACTCGAAGGGGCTTAGTCACGGAAACACGTCTGAGGTTCTGAGGCAAGATGAGTCTGATAATAGCGAAAGATGACAGATGGAAACAGAAAGATAGAAATGCAGATAAACGAACTTCAAGACAGTCGTTGCCACTAGACAGGAAATACAACATTCTGTAGCTGCTTCCCGTGTAGACAAATTACATGAGTGAGCATTCGAAATGGTATCAAATTTATCAGCAGGCTTTAGTCAGCCTTAGCTTGTATTGTACATCCCTTAGCACCCACCTCGATCGACCCTTTACTAGTGATTGAGCTTTTGGCTCGCGTATGTTAGAATACTCGCAATCTTTACCACCTGCTCCTGGGCCAAGGTCCAATTACCATCATCAATAGCGTCACGTATACCGGGGAATCTAGCTTCTTCGTAGCCAGACCATGCTTGAGGCGCGAAAATAACATGTTTGTACTGTTCTCGGCCCGGAAGCTAAGCCAACATGTCAGTTATATAGTGGGCCGAAGCAAGAACGGTTATGAAGTCTCTGCTTACACCACCGTCAACATCAAGCAGATTGGTCTCGAAGTTCGCCATTCGGGTATTGTGGCTCATCCGTTTGATAGCCATAACATTTGTCTCGAGACCGCCACGCTCAAAGACTTCGTCAGCCCAGGCCTGATCAAAGTCATGGAAATCATGTGCATTCTGAACAAGTTCTTCAACTGCGCCATGTAAGGGCTCCAAATCAATGTAGTCGTGCGGTGAATCCTTTGTGCTAGCCAACCTCTCGAGATCTTCGATAAACCCTTTAACCGCGCGTGCATAGTCGTTGAAATCAAAGGGCAAGACTGGAGAGTCGGCCATTTCAAGTATCAACAGGGCCCAGATTTGGGCAAGGGCTTTATGATATCTGAAACCCGGGTCACCGAAAAGACGCATCCAATCGTAGTTATCGTAGACGCTATGATATGGATAAGGTGGCCCGCTGAAGCTGAGGTCGAGAGAAGATGTTCCAGCCAGGTGTTGAAACGCGACATAGTCACTTCCAGCACCGAGGCCTCGAATAGTGCTGTTCTTCTCATCCCAAGTAGATCGAAGCGTGCTGTTGGTATCAGGATCGTAGATACGATCAAGAACCCGTAGTAGAGCTTTCTCAAAGACCGGGCAACCAGCCGGCTCAAAGTCATGACCTACAACGGCGACATTGACATTCAGATAGGCGAAGCCATTGCGTCGCATATCATCCATCCTTGATTCAACGTGCTCGGTAGACCCAATTAAATTGTACTCTTCGGCATCCCAGGATGCAAACTCGATAGTTCGCAGAGGAGCCCAACCAAGCTTTCTAAGCTCACCAAAGATCCTGACAACTTCGAGGAACACAGCTGTTCCACTCCCAGGGTCTGCAGCCCCGAAAGCCCAGGCGTCACGATGATTACCAACGATAATGGACTTCTCTGGCTGCTCAAGGCCCGTAAATCTCCCCAAGACGTTGTAGATGGGCTGCCTCTCTACCTCGTCTTGTTCATTCATCAGATGAACAATGGGGGAGCCTTGGTCGCCGGTCCACCATGTGACATCTGGGACGCCGCCTATCCAGTTTTTGCCCATTTGATCCTTTGCTGACTTAGTGAGCTCCTTGCCGTGTCCTTCAAGCGCCTGAAGGAGCTTCTGCGCATCTCTCCAAGCCAATGGAATGGAGGGAATGTCGTTGAGTCCGGGGTTATCATCCTTGCGGTCCCTTTTGCTCTTTCCAGGGAGTGACGGGAACCCTTTGGACAACACGTCGCCTACGACCCAAGTTGTCAGAGCAACGCTGCCTCGTTGTACACCATCACTAGGCATGTACCGCCCGTCTGGGAACACTTCTCCGTTGCGGAAGCCATCCTCGGCCGGGTCACTGTAGATGATACAACCAACGGCCCCCGCCATTTGGGCGGCTTTAACTTTTAATGCTCTATCACCTTGATTACCATAATACCTGACAAGTGCAATCGATCCTTTCATATCAACGCCTACCTCTTTCAGCTTTTGGAAATCCTCCCTTGAGCCGTAATTGGCGTAGATCAGGGGACCCGTGATATTTCCTGATTTCGAATGGCCGTGGAATACAAGGGTTTGCTCTCGAGGTGGATCTGTATACAAAGGTTCTTCCTCGATCAACGCCTCCCACGCCATGTTAAAAGGCTCAATAATGGCAACCCGTCGACCGCCCTTCTTCGGATAATTCAAGTAAACGTCAAATCTCTCTAAGCCTACCCGTTCCAGCAAAGCATCTTGGAACAAATCCTCAACCCACTGTGCAAGCAAGAAATTACCCTTAGTCCCTGCCATATGGTCGAATCTTGAAGCGTGTTCAGAATATTTACTTATTTGCGTCTCGTTAACATGCTCTTGAAGAAATACTCTGACAGACTCCGGATCATACATTTGCATCCCACGCCTTCGACCAACAGAAAACAGATCCGACATGAACAATAGGTAAGCTAAGGACAACGTAAGGAACAGAGCGAAGAACCGGCCAACAAGGATCCAATTCATTTGATAATTCTCTGGCCATGAAGGTAACCATGCACGGATATATTCCGGAGAGGGTAAGTATTGACGAAAGGGAAGATTGATGGACGAAAGGCTATGCGTCAGGCTATAAATACGCTTCGATAGAAGGTTGGCTCGCAGCGAGCGGCTGGTGCTCGGTTCCCTCTCCCCTGGCTCAAGCATATCCATCTGCTCCATTTCCCGTCGCAGGCCTTGCAAAGAAATCCGCGGAGAACCTGCATGAGATGAAGGCAGGAGATCAAGACTGGGTCTAGCCGATCCCACGGTAGGTGCTTCGTAGCCAGTATGCTGGTATTCCCTCCGGTCAAGAAGACCTTGCCTTTCAGCATCATGGCTAATCTCTGAGGGTCCGAGGAAAGATTGCGAAGAGGACGGTCGAGATGTGATGGCCTCCTCATATGTCGGTATAGGGAGAGACTGCTGTTCTTCATATTTATTGGGCTTCTCGTCCGCCATAGGGACCAGCATGGGGTTCAATTCCAGCCTCTCAGTGGGCGAATGCTACCTCTGGCCTGGATCCGCTCCCGACACTCTCAATAGACGCATGGTATCGAGCACATACCAATGTCGCTTCGATGTTCCGGATTAAAAACGCCTTGACTATGAATAGTTGCTTCGTTAAAGTAATTCCGGTAGGGCTGAAACTCTACTGCTACTGTAGGTACGTGATTAGGTACGAAAGTACTTCGTACTCGTATAAACGAGGTTTCCGCGCACGCTAAATTAGTGCCCTCACGAGAATATTAGAAGAATTCATCTATATCTACCTTCATCATCTACAAATTAATTGACAATTGCTTGTATCTCTCTCAAGCATCTCGATGAAGAATTAATTTGAAAATATAAACTATATCATTGAAAATGACGATGCAATTGCGATTTATATGCATGAATCTTCTCTCACTCTCTCATTCTCTCTTTCTTTACTTCTCTCGTTTTCACTAATTTGTATAATAAACTGTTCAAACAACTTTTCATTGACTCAAAGCTCTTCTCAGATCGATGAAATTTTCACTTTTGAGCTTTGACAAAGCGATTTCATATCTCATATGAATGTAACATATGTGAAGGTTAATGAAATCTTTTTGAAGTGAATTTTGAAGGCTGATCAGCATCATTTGACTGATCAACTTGCTCAGAGTGAGCACATTAAGAGCAAATTCGAACAGGTAGAATCATTCTACTGAGTGCATGATAATGACGTATGTTTCAGAGAGACTGTAGAGCTTTAGATAAAGCTTTTGATGAAGCTTTCAATGAAGCTTTTAATGAAGCTTTTGATGACGAAGCTTTTGAAGAAGCTTTTGAAGAAGTTTTTAATGATGAAGCTTGTGAAGAAACTTTTGATGAAGAAGCTTTTGAAGAAGCTTTTAAAGAAGCTTTTGATGACGAAGCTTTTGAAAAAGCTTTTGAAGAAGCTTTCAGTAATATTCTCAAAAATACAATTTCAAGAAGATTTAATTATTCTTTCACTGTAAGTGATTTGAATGAGTAAATTCAACATCGTCACTTAATTTATGATGCTATCATTTTAATTCAACTTTTGAATTTGCTTTTGCTGTTTCTTTACTGACTGAACTAGCTTTGTTTATGCTGAGCTTGTAAATGAAGAAGATAATGAGAGAGTGAATGCAGATGAAGCTTTTTTCATAGAACTTTGCTGTTTGAAAATGTTACAAGCGTATCAAGACTGAACAAGACTGAAGCTTTAATCAATTTGCAGTGAACGCTAGCGAGTTTTCTGCGTAATGATTAGAACTAATCAAGAACTAGTTGAGATCTGACTCAGATTTGACTTAAATATGATTCAGCATCTTTTTTCTTTTCTAGCATCTTTTAATCAGCTTCTATTATTTTCTAAACAAACATACTTCTTTATGTTACGAGTGATCAACAGATTTCTATGATAAACACATTTCTTTATGTTACAAACATCTTTTAAATCAACATCTTTCTTGTGTTTCAACACGTCTTCTTTGAGACTAGCGTTGATCTGAGTAACTACTATATAAAGCGTGTTTCTTTTGTCTTTTGTATCTTCTTTCTTCTGTATTCTTAAAGTCTTAGTTATAACTATATTAATCACATGATACTGATTTCTATACTCACTCAAATTCACTCAACTGACAACGAAATAAGTATAAAGAAATTTGTGTATCTGATGATCAATGACATCAAAAGACAGAACAACATTAAGAAATTAATAGAATCAATGAGAATATATGATCATGTAATTGCTAGAGAATTTATCGCTCAGTCAGTAGCATCAGTTCAAATCGATTAATAGAATCAATGATAAAGAATCTTCATTGATTGCTTAAGAATTACACAAAAAAAATCTTTTAAATCAGCAACACTCTTCTTTGAAGACTAAACACTTTAACAAATAATCTCACTACATACTATTAAGCATCATTCTTTACTTGATCATCAATTCTTTGCTATGATTCAATTATTTGTGAACAATCTCTTCAAGAATAATCAAAGTTCTTATTCTTTTGACATTACAGATTCAGTTATTTATTCTGAGCTATCATCTTGCATATTAAAATATCTTAGAATTGATGTCGTACAAAAACATTAATACTTTTTGTCTTATTCTCAGACTCTTGATGAATCTCATAAAACTTCTACTTCATGAGATATAAAAAATGTAAAGCAGCTACAACACTGAGTCAAACAAGACTTAAAAGTTTTTCTAAAAGATTTGAACAATCTTCAAACTCAACGAGATTTAAGTGTGAAAGCTTGTGAGTTATTTAACAAGATATCAAGTGAATAAATATGAAAAACTCTTTTTGAGAAAATGAATAAAGTCAAAGAATGCTTGAATCAATTAAATCAGACATTTTGAAATCAAGTGACTGAATTGCAACATTAACTGTGATCTTTTAAAGAGATCACTTTTTCTTCTTTTACTTTGTTTAATTCTTTCAAGCGATTTCAAAAGCTTTCAAATTCATCTTTGTTTACTGATGAAAAAGAATTTATTTGAGATGATTGACAAGAAAAGATTCATGACAAGCTAAAAATCAACGTTGATTATTTCAATATCAATAGAATTATTCTGATCTACGTTCACTTCAGAATCAAAAAAGACGCAGTCAAAGCTACTTTAGCTTGACATCAACTGTGAGAATGCATCTCATCAACTATGAATGATGCATGTTTGCAAGACTAGCTTGCAAGATTAGATTAAAGAAACTAACAAGTGAATAAAGATAACAACTTGACAGAAGATAAAAACTCTGCAAGTTCTTGTTTTCATTTCTTAGTAATTAGTTCTATCATCAATAGAATGCTATCTTATTATCTTCTACTACACAGTTTCATGTAATTGTAATTGTAATTCATACATTCTTGTGACATCGATTTAGACTTGACTCATGAGAGACTTTATGCTACTTATATCGAGTAAACAAAACTCTCTGAGAAAGAAAACCACTCGTCGTCTATACGACTGCTTCGCGCAGCCGAAACAATGAGATTGACACTGTGTTATCAAGTAATGAATCTATAGCTTCTATTCAGCGCATGACGCTTGAGTAAACTCTTGATGAGAGTGTCTGTGCTGTTTGATTATGACGCATCGTCTTTGCTCTGCTCTTCATTGATGATATTCTGTACAACGATGTTTTGATTTGATTCTTGATTCGAAGATGAAAGACGTTTTCTTTGCACTCGTGATGTTCATGATTGTAACGTACGTAGAGCTGTGTTCTCTTACTCAATGATTGTCATTCATTGAGCAGAGAAATATGTGATGAAAGAGAGATGCACACGATGAGAAGGTAGAGTGTGATTGTACTGAGTAATTCTTTTCTTCTCTTGATTTGACTTGTGTCACGTAGACGTTGAATGAATTGTTAGTATAGACGTGCGATCGCAATCGTTTGATGTTTGACTTTGATTGATTGTGACTGTTAGGGGAAATGTTGTCGCATGAGTGAAAACTCTGCACGACGACTTTCCTGATCACGCAACGTTCTAACATCATTCGAACTGCGTCAAATTGAGATCTCTTGACTCTTTTGACTTCTATTCGAACACAGAATAGAATCAAAAGATTCGTAGTCGACATCACGTACAGATGAATCTCGTTGTCAGTCATACAGTTTCATGTAAAGAAATCTTGTCATCTCACAGTTTTAATTGCTTCATTTGCATGAAACTGCTCAATAAAAGATGTTAAACGTGCAGCGACTCACTAAAAGTTGCATGATCAAAAGAAGCAATAACTTTTCTCACACTGAGAATTCATCGTTTCATCAAAACAGATCTGAGAATTACACATTCAAACATGCAGATGAGAAGTTCAAGTTGCAAGAATTTAATGAACAGACAGATCATATTTCTTGATGATTGACAAGCGAAGTACGCAAGCAGTTAAAGAATCTGAAGATGCAGAATGTACTGCTTATCTTGCAACTTTGCATATCAAAACTTAAGCGAGAGACTTAATCAATCTTTGATTATTGACATCAACATAGTGATGATCACTATTGAAGTGATGCACGCAAGCGTGCTAATCAATCTCATGAGTATAAAGAGCAAAGCATCACGAACTATGACTTCTTGATGTTCTGACTGCAAGACTGCAAAGACTTCATAGTCGTGATATCATTTGATTTTATCACGAAAGAAGAGAAGCTGCAATGATCTGCATCATACTTGTCAGAGAAGTCTTGCAATCAATAACGAGATCAGATGATGAGCATGTACAATCATGATGAGATACTCGACTGAAAGTACTACATTAAATACTTGCATGCTAAACTTAACAATTCTGAAATTTGCAACTTTCAAACAAAATATTGACTTGAAACTGCAAAGCAGCGAGTTAATTAAAGCATCGCAAATTTCAAGCAATATCTTATCAGACTATACACAGATCTGAACTATCATATATTTAATAAGACTTGCATAATGTACTTGTGAATGAAGATTAAGAAAATCATCATGAATGAGTTTCTTTGCATCTTATACATTTTTATCAATTATGTCAATCTGCTAAAGCATCTTATAAACATTAACTTGCATTTGCAAGACATTGATGCATTGTCGAAGTTACATTTGCAACAAAGTGAGAGTGCAACATCTCAGAAGAGTTTTCAATTCTTGCATGAAAAGACGAAGTTTATTGTTGCAACGAAGAATTTGAAGTTCTTTGCTTCAAGCACGCAGTCTAAAGATGATGCAACACTCAAGCTCAGTGAGTTTAAACAAGATGCTGCTTCATTCAATCTTATGTGCTGATCATGCAAGAAGATGAGACATAAGATTGATAATTCAATGTGTTTCAACTACGCATTCAGACAAAAGACTTGTAATCATGATGAAGAGATGAAAAAAGAGAAAGTTTGATGTTCATTATTGAATCATTAAATATAACTACGAAAAGATGATTGTCACATGCATTGATGATATCAATATTGACAAATGTCTCTGAAAGAGTATGTGAAGCTTACTGTCTTATTGACTCTGAGATTGAGCGAAATTTTATATTGCAATCATGAGTAAAAAAGCATGAGTTATTGAAGAATCATGCAACTCTGAAACAGATTCAGATGATTGATGATCGTTGAATTTTCTGCTATGATATGCATCAAATTGATATCAAGTTGATTAATCATGAGAAAGTTTACAAAAGCTGAAACATTGAGTTTCATGCTGTGAACATGCAAGAATATGATATGATTCTTAACTACTCATGATTAGATAAGATTAACTTGAATATTCGTTGATGCAAGCATCATTGATCATATTGAAAAAACAGTACTCAGCGTGCAAAGCAAATATGAGTTAATCTGTGCAAGACATTGAAATTTGTCAAGCTGATAATGCTTGCAGCTAAAAGAAGAAAAGAAACTTATGTAGCTTTGCTTTATCAGCTGCTATCTACAGATGACTTATTGCAGAATGCAGATCATCAGACTGCAAGATGCAATGCACTTCAAGTGAAAGAATCAGAGATACTCTCTGCTATTCAAGATCTCAAGAAAGTGTTTTCTGAGATTCTTTCTAATAGTTTGAACATGCATAATCAGATGAAACATTTCATTGATCTGATGAAGAGCAAAATGTCTTGCATCAAGTTTATTTATAAGATGACACAAGATGAGCTTGCTGTGATATGAAACTATCTAGACAGCACGCTAGAGAAGAAATGAATTCATTCATCAAGTAATTCTGCAGAAGCATCTGTGTTGTTTGTAAAAAAGTTGAATGAAAGTCTTCATTTATGTGTGAACTATCATGATCTCAATAAAATAACAGTAAAGAACAATTACTTATTATCTTTACTGTTTGAGACGCTGAATCACTTTGCTCATGCAAGACACTTTATCAAAATTGATATTTGCAACATTTATCATTGCATTTGAATTTGCAAGAACAATAAATGAAAAACGACTTTTCATACATGTTATGATCAGTTTGAGTATCAGATGATGCTCTTTGAACTGACAAATGCTTCTGCAATCTTTCAGTTTTATATAAATCACACGCTTAAGTCATTCATGAATATTTGCTGCATGATATATCTGAATGATGTCTTAATATACTTTGAGACGAAAGAGCAGCATTGAGAGTATGTGTGCAAGATTCTTCGCATGCTACTGAAATATTAACTGTATATCAAGCTGTTGAAATATACTTTCAATCGTAGTGAAGTTATCTTTCTGAGATTCGTGATAAAATGAAGAAATATTCAGATGAAACAGTCTTGTATCGACGCAATTACTAGCTGATCTGAACTCAAGTTTGTAAAAAACATTCTCATATTCTTGAAATTTGCGAAATTTTATCAACAATTTATAAAAGAATTCTCTTAAATCATCACGCTCTTAACAGATTTAATCAAGAGTGCAAAGAAGAGAATGATGCATTCATTCTTTGCAATGACATCAAAAGTAAGAAATGCTTTTGAAAGATTGAAAGCAGTCTTTGTCAATGCTTTCATTTTGAAACACTATGATTGAGATGCAAATCTTTGCATGAAGATTAATGCATTAAAACGCAAAGTTGAAGACGTGCTTAGTCAGAAAAGCAAGACTGATCAATGACATTTCATTGTGTACTATAGTTATAAGTTCAAAGAAGCTGAAGTATGATGAGACATGCATGATAAAAAGCTGTATGCTATAGTTCTCAATTTTAAGAACTGACGACATTATCTTCAAAGTAGCAAGCAACTCATATATGTGATAACAGATCACAATAATCTTCGTTACTTTATGATGATGAAGAAGCTCAACGTACAACAGATGTGTTGAGCTGAGAAATTAGCTGCGTTTGACTTTCATATAGAATATCACAAAGACAAATTAAACTCTGCAAATGTATCATCAAGAAGATTCAACATCATGAAATCAAATGATAGTGAGAAGAATAATGATTATTTTCTATCTACTCTGCAAAACAAACTTCGCAATCAGAAATGTCAATCTGAGCTGCTAAAGAATAAAGAAATTTTGACAGTGATTAAACTTGCAGTATTGACGATGCAACTGAATGACATAGTCATTGCAGATACTTAAGTCATGTGTTTAAATGAGAAAGTACTTGTTAGATTTTGCAGAATTCTAGATACTGCATCATCTTGACTTCTGATTCATCAGATTATGAAGTTGAAGAGATTCTATTTGAAGATGAGTGAATCAATGACTGCGTGACTGCTGAAGTTACAACAAAGAGACGTCTTTGTTGCAAATGAGAAGTGATGTCAATGATTTGCATCTAAAAAGAATGAACTTTCAAGATGATGTATGAAAGATAATGAACTGCTACATCATGATCTTGCAGTTTATGTACTTAATGACTTTGCTACAAGAAATGAGATTCTGCATATGAATCATGATGATTTTGAAGCAGATCATTTTGCATATGCTCATATCAAGACTGTAATAAGAAGAAAATATTACTGATTGAAAATGCTCAAAGAGATGACGAAATATGTTTGCACTTGTTCAAACTGTTAGCGAGTGCGAATGCATCATCATAAGCTTTATGAGAAGCTGATGTCTATATCTTCAGAAAATGTGAATTCATTTCACATGATGATTATAAATTTCATAATAGACATGTTTTTTGCGAAGAATTTGTACATCAAAAAAACAAGCGATGTTATATTGATAATGATAAATAAGTTAATCAAGCATGCAATTTATATTTCGATGATCAAAGATCTGAACG
>JAABUS010003429.1_pt1 | contig 25809 bp, 29 predicted proteins | sample 5560161 | NCBI WGS metagenome assembly JAABUS01 (sample SAMN10711885, study PRJNA513376) | rock metagenome | isolation source: Antarctica rocks | place: Antarctica: Victoria Land, Trio Nunatak nord | collected 2016-01-04
CATGCACAATTACATGCGCATGTACTGGGGCAAGAAGATACTTGAGTGGTCGAATACTCCAGAGTACGCCTACCGCACCACGCTCTACCTCAACAACAAATATTTCCTTGATGGCCGCGATCCCAACTCCTTCGCAAACGTAGCCTGGGTCTTCGGGCAGCACGATCGCGGCTGGACCGAGCGTCCCGTCTTCGGCAAGGTCCGTTACATGGCCGCCAGCGGCCTTGAGCGCAAGTCGAAGCCGGATCAGTACGTCGAGAAAGTGGAGAAGAGGATCAGGAATTCCGGATAGCCCGCCGCCACTTCTCTCGCCCTTCTTTATACAGGTCTCCGCCGTACAGATCGTTGACGACGACCACCGGGAAATCTTCAACGACGAGGCGCCGGATCGCCTCCGCCCCCAGGTCCTCGTAGGCGACGACTTCGGCCTCCTTCACCCGGTCGGCCAGGAGCGCCGCCGTGCCTTCGATGGCCCCGAAGTACACGCAGCCGTGCTCGCGCATCGCCGCCTGTACCTTCTCCGAACGCAAGCCCTTGCCTACCATGCCGCGCAGTCCGCGTTCGATCAGGAGCGGAGAGTACGAATCCATGCGCGATGCCGTCGTCGGTCCCGCAGGGCCGAGGGCGTGTCCGGGACGCGCCGGCGCCGGTCCTGTGAAGTAGATAATTTGACCTTCAGGGTCGAAAGGCAGCGGCTCCCCAGCCTCGATAGCCGTCTTCATCCTGGCATGCGCCGCGTCACGGGCCGTGTACAGAACTCCTGAGAGGAGCGCCACGTCCCCTGTCCTCAGCGGCTCGATGTCCTGGTACGAGAGGGGTGATTCGAGGCGGATGGGCTCTTTGCTCATAGTTCGGCTGAGGCTGTGCGGTGGGAGTGGCAGTCCAGGTTCACGGCGACGGGGAAGGCGGCGATGTGGGTCGGGAAGCTCTCGACGTGGACCGCGAGCGCAGTCTGCGTTCCACCGTAGCCTGCCGGCCCGATGCCGGTCGCGTTGATGGAGTCCAGCAACTCCCGTTCCAGTTCTGCCAGTTCGGGATCCGGGTTCGGACGGCCCGATGGGCGGGTGAGCGCCTTCTTGGCAAGCATCGCGGCTTTCTCGAATGGACCGCCGATGCCAACCCCGACGGTGAGCGGCGGGCTCGCGTTCGGGCCTGCCTTCTCTATGGTCTCGACCACGAAGCGTTTCATCGCATCCACACCCTCGGCTGAGGTGAGCATCTTGAGGGCGCTCATGTTGTCGCAGCCAGCGCCCTTGACGAGCATCGTAAGTTGCAAATTGTCGCCCGAGACTGGTTCGTAGTACACGACCGCCGGGGTATTGTCGCCCGTGTTGGTTCGATCCACCGGGCTCCGCACTATGGACTTTCGCAGATAACCCTCCTCGTAGCCGCGCCGCACGCCCTCGTCCATGGCTTCCCCTATTTCGCCGCCGACGACCCTGACCCCGCTCCCCAGTTCGACGAAGAATACGGCGTATCCCGTATCCTGGCAGAAGGCGACGCACCGCTCGCGGGCGACCTCTGCGTTCTCAAGCAGACGCTCGATCACCTCGCGTCCGAGCGGGGACTCCTCATCCCCGAGTGCCCGCCGCAGGGCAGAGAGGTGATCTTCGGGCAGGCGGGTGTTCGCCTCGATGCATAGATCACGCACCACCCGTACTATCTCTTCGGCCTGTATCTCCCGCAACGCTTTCTCCTTCCTACGTCACAGAATAGCATCCTCTTCTGGCACATCCGAGCCAGACATCCATGTCAAAACCAACGGACCTGAAAGATATCGTCAACCGAAGTTGATAAAGCTAGTATCGTCAACTATAGTTGACGCATGGATGAGAAGACGAGAACACGAGTTGGTGGGCAGGATGATCCCAGGAAGGGGCTGGAGGCGGTGGTCGCTTTGCGGCGGACGCTTGAGGCGCTGGAGGCGGCGCAGGTGGAGAATGCCTTCATCGCGGGATGGTCGTGGGCGAGGATCGCGGAGGTGCTTGGGGTAAGCAAGCAGGCCGTACACAAGAAGCACGCGAAGAGGATCAGGGCGAGGTATCCCGGCGAGCCTCCGGCTAGGAAAGGTGGGGACGGGTGATGTTCGCGCGGTTTACAGACAGGTCCCGCGGATGTTTGGACGCCGCTTTCGAAGTAGCCAGGGAGTTGGGGCACGACTCTTTGGGCGACGACGACTTGCTGCTCGGGATTCTGCGCGTGAACGGTGGGATTGCGGGCGATGCGCTCTCCTCCATGGGCGTGACTTTCGAGGCCGCGTGTGGGGAGTCAGAGGCTATGCTTTCCGAGGCGCTCGCTTCGATTGGCATCTCCTTCGAGGAGGTTCGCAGGGAGGCCGGGGAGGTCTTCGACATGAGCCTCCCGGAAGGACGTAAGATCCCGTACTCTCCCCTGGCGAAGAACGCGCTGGTCGGCGCACGCAAAGAGATGCGGAGGCTGGGAGATCACCATCTCGGGTCCGAGCACGTCCTGATCGGCATCCTGCATGAAGACGGGACTGCCGTGAGAATTCTGGCCCGTCTGGGCGTCTCACCCGGGGCGCTGAGGGACCGGATTTTCGAGTTTCGCGCGCTGGAGATGGGCTAAAACACCCTAGCCATCCTCGTTTCCCTCGAACGCCTCGACATCCGGCTCGATGCCCTCCGCGCCGACCACCGATTTCCAGGCATCGAAGCCGTGCTGGAAGGCGACGATGCCAGCTTCCGGGATCGCCAGCTCCATAGCTTCGAGCACTTCGCCCGGTGTGGCACCGGCCTCCAACGCGGCGTTGACGTGGCTGGCGATGTGGCTTTTCTCTGAGCGCATCACGGTCAGGCTCAGGACGAAGAGGAGTTCCTTGGTTTTGCGATCCAGGCGACGTTCCTTGAGGTAGACGGCTTCGATCAGGCCGTTCAAAGCCCGCAGTGCGTCGAAGTCCTGTTCAGCCAGAACCTTGTGATAATCGAGTACGTATCCCCGCTTCTCCACTAACTCGTTCAGATACTCCCGCCGCTCATCCATGCTCGTCACGATGTCCTCCTTCTCCGCCCGTTTCCGACCTGAACGCCGTTCATTCGCGCATATCTTGCCTGATCCATCCGCGTCACGGTAGCATCACTGGCATGGTCGCGACCGCGTTCACAAGCGCATCAGAATCTGGCGTTTGGTAAGATTTGGGGCGCGAGCGGCGCTGGCGCGTCGGCATGAACCGTCGTGCGCCCGGCGGCCTGGTTATGGGCCGAACACATGGGTGAAAGGGACGATACATGGACGTAGCGGCACGCAAAGAAGCGCTGGAGCATTTTGGGCTGGATCAGCTCGGTGCTGTACACGAAAACCTGCCTCCGGCCCGTCTCGTGGAGGCGGCGGTGAGGCGGCGAGAAGGTATGATCTCAGCCTCCGGGGCGCTCGCCGCAAGAACGGGTAAGCGCACGGGACGCTCCCCCAAAGATCGCTTCATAGTCGAAGACGACATCACCCGCGACAAGATAGCCTGGGGCACTGTTAACAAGCCGGTATCGCCCGAGAAATTCGGCCGCATACTCGAACGGGCGATGTCCTACCTGGAGAACCTGGACGAGGTCTACGTGGTTGACGCCTACGCTGGGGCCGACCAGCGATACCGGCTCAACGTGCAGGTGATGACCGAGCTTGCGTGGCACGCACTCTTCGCCCGCCAGCTCTTCCGCCGTCCGCCGCGCGAAGACCTCGGCGACTTCGAGCCGGAATGGACGGTCATCAGCGTGCCAGGCTACCTGACCGACCCCGAGATGGACGGCACGGAATCCGAGACCTTCGTCGCCCTGGATTTCGGGCGTAAGCTCGTCCTCGCTTGCGGATCCGGCTACGCCGGGGAGATGAAAAAGGGCATCTTCACCGTGATGAACTTCGTTCTGCCCACAGAGTACGGCGTACTCCCGATGCACTGCTCAGCCAACGCCACAGCCGATGACGATGGCGAAGTAGGAAGCAACGTCGCACTGTACTTCGGGCTGTCTGGGACTGGGAAGACCACGCTCTCCACAGACGACACGCGGCGCATCATAGGCGACGACGAGCACGGCTGGACGGACAGGGGCGTCTTCAACTTCGAAGGCGGTTCGTACGCCAAGACCATAGACCTCAGCCGCAAGAACGAGCCCCAGATCTGGGACGCCATCCGCTTCGGGGCAGTCCTCGAAAACGTGATAGTGAACCGCAAGACCCGCACCATAGACTACACGGACGCCTCGCTCACGGAGAATACCCGTGTTGCCTATCCGCTGGAACACGTCGAAGACTTCGTACCCTCCAGCCGTGGCACGCATCCAGAGGCGATCTTCTTCCTCTCCGCCGACGCTTTCGGCGTGTTGCCCCCCATAAGCGCCCTCACCCCGGAGCAAGCAGCCTACTATTTCCTCTCCGGCTACACAGCCAAACTGGCTGGCACCGAAGCCGAGATGGAGTCAGAGGTCGAGGCCACCTTCTCCACGTGCTTCGGTGCGCCCTTCCTGCCCTTGCCAGCGACCACCTACGCGACCATGCTCTCGGACAAGTTGCGCGAGCACGGGACCCGCGCCTACCTCATAAACACAGGCTGGTCCGGCGGCCCCTTCGGCACGGGCGAGCGCATAGAACTCGCCCACACCCGCGCTATGGTCCGCGCCGCCATCGCGGGTGAGCTCGACGGCGTCGAGACGAACCCCGACCCCATCTTCGGCCTGAACGTCCCCGCCGAGGTTCCGGGTGTCCCATCGGAGATGCTCGACCCCCGCAACACCTGGCAGGACGGTGAAGCCTACGACGAGCAGGCGAAGAAGCTCGCAGATCTCTTCAGGGAGAACTTCGGGGAGTTCGAGGCTGAAGTCTCCGAAGAAGTGAGGAACGCTGGACCTCGTTCCTAGAGGATACCGGGAAGTTACCTCGCACGAAGTAACTTCCCGGCAATCGCCATAACCTGTCAGGCTGCCACTATTCTTGGTGTGAGTCCGAAGTGCAATCTAGCTGCCCCGATTCTGAAGGTCCACGACTTCTGCTACTTTTCGCTGGCTGTGGAACTCTGGTCAAGCTGGTTGCCCGCAAGATCCCTGGCCCCGGTGGTCACAACCGCCCTGTACCTGGTGTTCGCCGCAAGCAGCGTGGAGGATGTACCGAACGGGTTTAGCATCGCCTTCGTTACTGATCTCTGCGTAAAGGTGTAAAGATAGGGGAATACTATACTCCACTATGGAGAAGACGTTATCGAGCCAGGCCAACGACTGGCGTGAGGGTAGGCGCTTACGCGCCTTCGAGCTAAAGGAGCGGGGCTGGAAACAGACGCAGATAGCCGACGCTCTGGGGGTCACGGAAGGAGCCATAAGCCAGTGGATGAAGCGTGCCAGGGAAAAGGGCGTGGAAAGCTTGAGACACAAGCCTCCTCCTGGCGCACCGCCACGTCTGAGTGAAGATGAGCGAGCGAGGAGGTTGCCTGACCTTCTGGCTCAGGGAGCTGAGGCGCACGGATTTCGAGGAGATGTATGGACGTGTGAGAGAGTGGCTGAGGTGATCAGAAAGGAGTTTGGGGTCAGCTATCATCCGGCTCACGTTAGCCGCTTGTTGGGCAAGTTGAGGTTGAGTTTGCAAAAGCCCAAACGTAGAGCCGACCAGAGAGACGAGGAGGCTATCAAACACTGGAAAAACCAGAAATGGCCTTCCCTGAAAAAGGGGCACTGAAGGAGGGGAGAACCATCGTATTCTGCGATCAGTCGGGCTTCTATCTTCTGCCCATGGTGGTTCGCACCTACGCTCCGGTGGGAGAGACACCCATCCTCCATGAGAATTTCACTCGCGATCATCTCTCGGCGATGAGCGGCATCACTCTCGAAGGCAAGCTCTACATGATCGAGCAGGATAGAGCTTTCAAAGGGGAGGACGTGGTGCGTTTTCTCAAGCACCTCATGCACCAAATCCCCGGCAAGCTGTTGGTAATATGGGACGGCTCTCCGATCCATCGCTCTCGGGCAGTGAAGGACTTTCTGGTAAGCGGAGCGTCCTTACGGCTGCAACTCGAACAACTGCCTGGCTACGCTCCGGATCTCACAACCCCGATGAGGGGATCTGGAAGCACCTCAAATGCGTGGAGTTGAAGAACCTGTGCTGCCAGAACCTCGCGCAGTTGAGGGTTGAGTTACGTAAGGCGAAGGAGCGGTTGAGACACAAAAGAGATGTCATCCTCGGTTGCATCAGGCAGCCGGGATTCGAGGTTTAGATGTTTGGGCTGAGATCAGTAAGTTGGGCTTCGTGATGTATATAACTGATATTTAAGGTATCAATCTACTCGGAAAGGACGGAGTTAGATCAACCACGTGTTGGTCGTTGGGAGAATCTCTATAATGAAACGTTCAACGCCTGGTTGTAAGGAAAGTCCACGAGGAAATAGGAGGACAGCGTGAACGAACATGAGCAGCGTCCGGTCACTACGACCGATTCGGGCATCTCCGCGCCGAGTGACGAGCATTCGCTTACTACGGGGCCGGCGGGCCCGATCGCGCTCCATGACCACTACCTGATCCAGAAGATGGCCCAGTTCAACCGCGAGCGCGTACCGGAGCGCGTCGTCCACGCGAAGGGCAGCGGGGCGTTCGGCTACTTCGAGGCCAACGGCGAGGCGGAGAAATATTGCCGGGCGGACTTCTTGAAGAAGGGCAACAAATCCGAGATGCTGGCCCGCTTCTCAACGGTGGCCGGTGAGCAGGGCTTCCCGGATACCGTGCGCGACCCGCGCGGGTTCTCGCTCAAATTCTACACGGACGAGGGGAACTACGATCTCGTCGGTAACAACACCCCGATCTTCTTCGTCCGCGACCCGAGCAAGTTTCAGGATTTCATCCACTCCCAGAAGCGCCAGCCGAACACCGGACGCCACTCGCACAACATGCAGTGGGATTTCTGGACGCTCTCACCGGAGACGACGCACCAGGTAATGTGGCTGATGGGCGACCGGGGTATCCCAAAGTCCTACCGGAACATGAATGGCTACGGTAGCCACACGTTCCTGTGGGAGAACGAGGGCGGCGAGAAGTTCTGGGTCAAGTACCACTTCAAGACCGACCAGGGCATCGAGTTCTTCACCGAGGAAGAAGCCGGCGCGATGGCCGCCGAGAACCCGGACTTCCACCGCTTCGACCTCTGGAACGCCATCGAGTCCGGTGACCATCCCTCCTGGACGCTGAAGGTTCAGATCATGCCGTTCGAGGACGCCGTGGATTATCACTACAACCCGTTCGACCTCACGAAGGTCTGGCCGCAAGGGGAATATCCGCTCATCGAGATCGGGCGCATGGTCCTCGACCGCAACCCGGAGAACTTCTTCGCCCAGATAGAGCAGGCCGCGTTCGAGCCGTCGAACATGGTCCCCGGCATCGGCCCGAGCCCGGACAAGATGCTACTCGGACGGATGTTCAGCTACCCGGACACGCACCGGTACCGGATCGGCCCGAACTATCTCCAACTTCCCGTCAACCAGCCGAAGGCCAGCGTAAACAGCTACAACTTCGACGGCCCGATGCGCTACCAGCACTCCGGCGATCAGCCGACCTACGCGCCTAACAGCTACGGCGGCCCGAAGGCGGACCCCGAACATGCTCGCGACACCACCTGGGAGACTGAGGGGGGAGAGATCGGACGCTACGCATACGTCAAGCGCACAGACGATGACGACTTCGGACAGGCCACCAACATGTGGAACAATGTCCTCGACGACGATGCGAAGTCCCGCCTGGTCTCGAACATAGTCGGACATGCCAGTTGGGAAGATGTTCAGCCGGACATGAAAACCCGCGTGGCCGAATACTGGAGCAAGGTAGCCCCCGAACTGGGAGAGCGCGTCGCCGAAGGACTCGGCGTGGGCGCTGCCGTCGGCAGGTAGAGCTACCATTTTCCTGGCGCGGTCTCTCCCATGGGGCCGCGCCATCTCTAATTGAAAAGCATCCGAAATCATACCAGGGCAAGGGCCATTGAAAGGCTTGAAACCATGATCCTGAATCCCGATGACCTGGACCCGCGCGACGCATACAAACTCCTGATCGGCTCCGTAGTCCCGCGTCCCATCGCGTGGGTCTCGACAGTGAGCCGCGAGGGACGGCGCAACCTCGCGCCCTTCAGCTTCTTCACCGTGGCCTCCCGTAATCCGCCGACGCTGTGCATCTCCATCGGGCCGCGCTCCGACGATGAGCAGCCGACCAAAGACACCCTCGATAACATCCGCGAGACCGAGGAACTGGTCATAAACGCTGTCTCGCTCCCGCTCGCCAACGCCATGCACGAGTCATCCCGCACCCACCCGCCCGAGGTGGACGAATTCAAGGCTGCGGGCCTCACGCCAGCCCCATGCGAGGCAGTTTCCGCCCCGCGAATCGAGGAAGCATTCGTCAGCATGGAATGTCGCCTCGACAGGGTGTTGCCGATAGGTGGGGATCATCTAGTGCTCGGGCGCATGGTACGCTTCCATGTCCGCGACGATCTCTACAAGGATGGCCGCATAGACGTGGCAGCCCTCCAGCCGCTCGGTCGTCTGGCAGGTGACTACACGAAGGTCGAGGATATCTTCGACCTTCCAATGTAGCTGAGTAACTCGGCTTCCGTTTCTGGTTCTGATGAGAGATAATGCTTCTCGTGGAGAAGAAGCGTAGCAAGGCGGGCGGGTATGCGTGGGGGAGATACCGGAAAGAAGTGTTTCCGTGGTTGTATCTCGCGCTCTTTTTCTGCTTCCTGTGGCCCGTGCTGGCGTTTGCGTTCTTATTGGGTGAGAACGTCAGCATCACGACCAGCCTGTTGGTTTTCCTGCTGTTTCTGGCGCCGGTGTATTTGATCTATCGCAGGATGAGTGCGAGTGATCGCCTGGGGGATGGGGCACGCGGGGAGATCCTGGTTGGCGAAGAGCTTGAGAAGCTTCATAAGGAAGGCTTTCACATTTTCCACGACTACTTTTCCGAAGGCCGGGGAAACGTGGATCACTTCGTAATTGGCTTGCCAGGCATCTTTGTTATAGAGACCAAAGCCTGGAAAGGTGAGATTACTTTCAGGGACGACCGTTTCCTAGTGAATGGCAGGCCAACGACTATGAAAGATCCGATCAAACAGGTCAAAGGCGAAGCCAAAGACATTCACGAGTTGATACGAACATCCTGTGGCATCTGGACTTTTGTATATCCCGTACTCTGCTTCAGCAAATGTGAGTTGCGCCAATACGAATCCGTACGTGAGGTCGAGATCACGAACGTAGGTTCTCTCAACCGCACCATCATGCAACTAGCACAGCACGTTCCCGACGACGACAGACTCTCTCCATCACAAGTCCGTGTCATCTCTCAGCGTCTCCAGAAACGCCTGGGAGAGGCACCTGCTGCAGCCCCAGACTCCCCGCCAGAAAGAACCCGGAAGAGTGCGGAAAATTCTAACCTCGGTCAACTTCTTCGTTGCGTGCTACTTGTCCTTCACATTCGTTGTTTCGCTGATCTTTGCAAACGCTATAGCACAGACTCTCGAAGGCTTGGCTGAGATGTATAGTCTCATAGGGTTGGTTTGGGAATACCATCTTTGATTCTCCCAACGAATAATATGTGAGGTCACCGGGTATCCTGTCTTCGACCGAGAGCGACTTAGATTCGGAGAATACGATGACCGAAGACAAGACCATCAAGAAGGTGAGTTCCGCTACTTCGCCGAAGGGCGAGATGGGCCAGAAATATCTGGCTGATGGGAAGTCTGTCTCGATGCGGCTTTGGGACGGGGAGGAACCGGGCGAGCCCAAGCCGGAGGAGCGGCGCGAGTACGAAACCGTAGGGTACGTGGTTTCGGGCCGGGCGGAGCTTCACCTGGAAGGACAGATGGTGCTGCTGGAACCCGGAGACTCCTGGCTAGTTCCGAAGGGAGCTTCGCACACGTACAAGATCCTTGACCCCTTCACCGCCGTCGAGGCGACGAGCCCACCGGCCGAGGTCCACGGCCGCGACGGATCATAGCCCCCACCGCCACAACCGAAAATGTTGGGGTTCCGAACGGCGCTCCCAAGGATTTCGTACCGCACACATACAGCAAGGCTTTCCTGACGGCCCATCGCATCGGGCACGTCTGGGCGTGGCTTAACGACCCGGCGACGTTCGTTGACGGACAGGTGTGGCCGTACCGGGTCGAGTTCGTGGACGGTGGCTTCGAGCCAGGCGTCCTCAACGTACACCACGGCCCGTTTCTGAACGTTGCCGGGGTTATCGGGGAGGTGCGGGGACCGGAGGCGGGGGATACTGCATATCGGGATCTTCCTTACTTCTACGGGAGCTATGCGATCAGCCCCCGGCTCTTCCGCCCGACGCGTCTCCAGTTCTGGGTCGAGGAGTCGGCGGGTGGGACGGCCGTCACGCTGCAACTAGATTCCCTGGTGCGCCGCCCGTTCGCGCGTCCTTGGGGCGTGGCGCAGGGGATATTCTGGTCCCGATTTCCGCGCTGGATGGACTCTGCCCTGAGAAACTCTGGCGTGCCTTCAGCGTAGTCATGTACGGCAGAAAATCTACAGATAGAGGTTCATGATGGACATACTCAAGATCGTCGCGGCGATAATCCTTCCGCCGCTCGGCGTGTTCCTGGAAGTGGGAATCGGGAAGCACTTCTGGATCAATATTTTGCTAACCATCCTCGGCTACATCCCTGGCATCGTTCACGCTATCTGGGTGATCGCCAGAAAGTAGCCGGGTTCTGGTCCCGCCACCAGGGCTAAACGAGTGGACTGAACGCTGGGAGTTCGGCTGGTACAACAGTGTGGCGTCGTGGGGATCAGACTTCCTGTAAAGTCGTTGGGGACCACGCCCGTGGTCCCCGATCGCAACCGGTCCTTCTGATACATCGGAGTGGGATTCTCCCGCGCCTGTGGATGGCGGCTAGCCTGTTGCAATGCTTCCTGTCGCGAAATAGAAGGGCGGAGCATGCGTACGCGGTCGATGCGGATGCTGTTCGTGGCGTCCGTTTCTTGACTTTGGTGTAGACGCGGGTCAAAAGACCCTGCATACTGAAAAATACGTAGAGTTCCTGGAAATTCGGAGGCGAATAATGAAGGTATACGTTCCCGGGAGGCGTGTGCGCTTGTTTTCCATGTTGGCGGCAGGACTTCTCGCTGTCGCTTTGGTGGTCGTGTTGCAACCCGAGCAGGCCAGGGCGTCATTCCCAGGTAAGAACGGTAAGATCCTGTTCGCTAGCACCCAGATTACGGACGAAAACCCCGAGGGTGACTGGGAGATTTTCTCGATGAAGCCTGACGGTTCGGGGCTGACGCAACTTACCAGCAACGCTGTGCAGGATCGCGGTCCCACCGGCTCCCCAGACGGAGAGAAGATAGCGTTCTTCAGCAACCGGGACCCTGCGGCCGAAGGAAACTACGACATCTACGTGATGGATGCAGACGGCTCGGATCAGACCAGCGTGACAGAAGGTTCTGCGAGGGATCTCTTCCCGGCCTGGTCCCCCGACGGCCGCAGGATAGCGTTCGAGACCCAGCGCGACAAAGGCACTTTTACCGACGCCAACAGTGAAATCTATGCGATGGACGCCAACGGAAGAAACCCCATCAACCTCACGCACGACCCCATCGCGCTGGATAGCACGCCGGCCTGGTCGCCGAACGGGCGCAAGATCGCCTTCAGGAGCTTCCTCCGGGACTCCGCCGAGGAGACGGTCCTGGACGACGTGATCTATACGATGAACGCAGATGGTTCGCAGCAGACGGCCCGCACAAGTGGGTTCTCCATCGACACGTTCCCCCTGGACTGGGCGCCGCTCTAAGGCGCTGCAAGGCAGGATCACGGGCGGGGTGCCCGACGCGATGGGCAATGTGTACTCCTTACTTCAACCTCAGCCCTCCGCCACTCGCAGCACGATCTTGCCCCGCCCGTGCCCTGAGTCGAGCTGCTCGTGGGCCTTGCCGACTTCGTTCAGGGGTAAGACTTCGTCCACCAGTGGCCTGATCTGACCGCGTTCGATCAGGACCGTCAGCGCGTCGAGCCGCGCCCGTTCCCGGTGCAGCAGCACACCGTGCAGGGTCTGATTCTTCTGATACATCGGTGTGAGATCCCCCTGCGCTCCCAAGATGGTGGCCAGCCTTCCGAATGGTCTGGTGGCCGCGATGCTGTTCATCACGGTGTCGCCGCCCACGGCGTCGAGGACGGCGTCTACGCCCGCCCCTGCGGTGTCTTCCAGCGCGACATCCACGAAGTCCTGGCTACTGTAGTCGATGGCCACATCGGCGCCGAGGCTCGTCAGCGTCTCCTGATTGTCCGGGCCGGCGGTGGCCAGGACACGGGCTCCGGCAGCCTTGGCGATCTGGATCGCGAACGAACCCACGCCCCCGGCTCCAGCGTGGATCAGGACGGTCTCCCCGACCTTCACGTCGAGGCTTCCGACGAGCGCCTCGTGCGCCGTGCCCCCGGCGAGCGGAACTGCCGCTGCCTCCTCGTGTGAGACCGAGGCTGGTTTCTTCGCCACCAGGTATGCTGGGGCCAGGTGGTACTCGGCATAGCCGCCGTTGGAGCCAGCCCCGAACACTTCCGGTGTGTAATAGACCTCGTCGCCGGAAGCTAACGCATCGACCCCACGTCCCACTTCTTCAACGACGCCGGAAACGTCCGCGCCCAGGATCATCGGGGCCTCCAGACCCATCGAGTCACCGGCGGCCCGGAACTGGGCGTCTATGGGGTTGGTTCCCGAGGCGGCGACCCGCACCAGGATCTCCCCTGGCCCGGGACTCGGGCGCTCTATGTCCTGCTCCTCGACGCTCTATGTCCTGCTCCTCGAAGAGGGTTGGATCCCCGAACCTGGGCAACACCATCGCGCGCATGTAAAGTTCCTTTCGCTCGCTCGACATCAGACTTTAGCGTGCCCGGTCCGTCATCCTGGCAAACGGGCTCTAGGTAAACCCGAACCCCCCCATACGGTTAGAATGGGAGGCGCAGTCCAGCGTCGCGGGGAGGAACGTTGACCGAGAAGTAACAGCAGGGGGCGGAGAAACTGACTCAGGCTTTCGAGGAATCCTACCGGACGGTCATGGGCAACGCCGTGGACGCCCAGACGCGGAACTTCGAGCTGGCGCAGGGCTGGGTAGATGGCCTGACCGCGCTGCTGGAGAGCCAGGCTGAGGCCAACAAGGCACTCACGAAGGCCATGGAATCCTACGTGACGGTGGTTGACGAGGCGCTGAAGAGCCAGGAGCGCACCAACCGCGCCCTGGCCGAGAGCATGGACTCGTACAGGGAGATTGTGGAGAAGGTCTCCGAAGTACAGGAGAAGAACGCGGACCTTACCAGGAGTTTCTTCGAGGGCGTGACCGGGGAGTTGAGGCAGGGCGCGGAGGGCAACGAGGCGATGGCCCGGGATCTCACGGAGGGTTCGCGCAAGCAGATGGAGGCGTTCCGGCAGATGCTCGACGAGGCTATGTCATCCTATACGAAGCTGATGAGCGCCCCGTTCGACATGTATCGTGAGAACCTCGAAGCCATGAAGCGAATGGGACAGTGACAAAATCCAGGAGGTAGCGATGGGCGCACAGAACGTGAAGGAGAAATCCCACGAGGTCAGGAACCTCGTCGGGGGAGTATGGGAGGACAGGAACGGGCAGGATACGGAGCCGGTCTACGATCCCGCGACGGGCGAGATCATAGCCGAGACCCCGCTCTCGACCACGGAAGACGTGGACCGCGCCGTGCAGAAGGCGAAGGAGGCTTTTCCCGGCTGGGCCGCGACCCCTGTGACGGAGCGGGCGCGGATCTTGTTTCGTTTCAAGATGCTCCTGGAAGAGAACTTCGAGGAGCTTCGGGACCTCGTCACGCTGGAGAACGGCAAGGACAAGAAGGACGCAGGCGGCGAGGTCAGGCGCGGCATCGAGGTCGTCGAGTTCGCCTGTGGGATGCCAACGCTCCTTATGGGCGAGTCGGCACGGGACGTGGCGCGCGGGGTGGACAATACCTCGTACCGCTATCCGCTAGGGGTGGTCGCGGCGATCACACCTTTCAACTTCCCCTGCATGGTGCCGCTGTGGACTCTCCCCGTCGCCATCGCGGCTGGCAACTCATACATCCTGAAACCATCCGAAAGAACGCCGCTCTCGGCGCAGAAGATCGGGGAGTTGCTCACCGAGGCCGGGCTCCCGGACGGCGTGTTCAGCATCGTGAACGGTGCGCGCGAAGCTGTGGATGCCATCCTCGAACACCCAGATATCGAGGCCGTCTCCTTCGTCGGCTCGCAGCCGGTGGCCGAGCACGTCTACACCCACGGCGCGGCGCACGGCAAGCGGGTACAGGCGCTCGCCGGGGCGAAGAACTCCATGATCGTGATGCCAGACGCCGTACTGGACAGGGCCGTTCCGAACATCGTCTCCTCCGCATACGGAAACGCCGGGGAGCGTTGCCTGGCTGGCAGCGTCCTCGTCGCCGTCGGGGACATCGGAGACGAGCTGGTGGAGCGGCTGAAGAAGGCTGCCTTGGCGATGAAGGTCGGACCAGGGAGCGAGGATGGTTCGGAGTTGACGCCCGTGATCCGCGATTCCCACCGCGACAAGGTCCGCTCCTACGTTGACCTCGGAGAAGAGGAGGGCGCTTCTGTCGTGCTCGACGGGAGGACGCCGCCGAGGGAAGAGGGCTTCTTCATGGGGCCGACCATCCTCGACGGGGTGACGGATGCGATGCGCGTGGGGCGGGAGGAGATCTTCGGCCCCGTACTCTCCGTTGTGCGTGTGAAGGATCTCGAAGAGGCTGTGGAGTTCACCAACGGCTCGGCCTTCGGAAACGCCTGCTCCATCTTTACCGAGAACGGCGCGGCCGTGAGGCGCTGGCGCGAGACCGTCGAAGCCGGGATGCTCGGCGTAAATATCGGGGTTGCGGCCCCGATGGCGTTCTTCCCGTTCAACGGGATCAAGAACTCCTTCTACGGCGACCTGCACGCAACAGGCAAGGATGGAGTGCGGTTCTTCACAGAGAACAAGGTAGAGATCACACGCTGGTTCTCGGACCCGTCCAACCCATAGAACCTCACACATAGACCATTCTGACCGGGGAATTCCTGCAATTCCCCGGTTTTTCTTTAGCCAGGATTACGAAATCGCAACCCTGTCATAAAAAAAGTTAAAAATTCCCTTCCTTTTGTTCTCGCAACTGGGTACAATGCCGCCGGACGCTACCGAGTTTTCATGGAGGGGGACTTCTAGATGCGTCGATCCAAGGTGGTTGCACCGTGCGTGGTTCTGGTCACGATGTGCGTTTCGATGGCCGCGCTGCTAGTATTGCCGGGGGTTTCGGGGGCTGAGTCGCCATCCCAGGGTTCCATAGTCGAGGGACCGGGGTTACCGGAAGAGAATTTTCCTGAGTATTCGCAGATCGTGGACAATTCATCGAAAAACTTCGATGCGCCTGGATGGGCGACGGGATCTTCCGGCCTCGACCTCTATGGCGACGATTACGTCTTCGCTGGCGCGAACCAGCATGCAAAGCCCGCACGTTACAAGGTGAGTATTCCAGCCACTGATGTCTATTCTATCTATGCCTGGTGGCACGCTGAGGGGAGCAACGATGCTTCTACCAGCTTCGGCGTCAGCACCACCACCGGCGTCCAGTGGACCCGGGTGAACCAGCGCAAGGACGGCGGTCTGTGGGTGAAGCTGGGCCAGTACAGGATGGAGAAGGGCAATCGTTTTGCCATACAGGTGGCCCCGGGCTCCGAGGGAGAGGGATTCGCCGCCGCCGACGCCGTGGCGATTGTCCGGGGCATCACTTCGGGGCCGCCCCCTGACAGCTATGGTGGGGGAACCGGGGGAAGCTCCTCGATGTTGCAAGTCAGTTCCGTCTCCGATCCCACGGGGCGGGACGTGGTTCGCAGGTCCAGGTCGTTCTTCGGAGTCCCATACAGGTACGCTACCTGCACCACCTATCGTATGAGCTGCACCTGCCTTACCAAGAAGTCCTTCAGGGGATTCGGCATAGACATGTCCTTGAGCGAGTCCAGGCAGTGGACATCCAACCGCGGCCGCAAGGTCGCCAGGTCGGATCTCAAGCCCGGAGATCACGTCTTCTTCAAAGAGTCCGGCCTGGCCTATCCAATTACCCACGTTGGGGTTTACGCGGGCAACGGATACATCGTCCATGCCTCAAGCTACTGGGGCGAAGTGGTAGAGGGCAAGATGCAATACGTCAACGGTTACTACGGGGCGAAGCGGTACCGGTTGCAGTAAAGAAGCCACAAAACCCCATTTAGCGGGAACAATGAATGACCGGGGGGGTGCCGCCGCCGGTCATTCTTTCGTGGCACGAGGGACGAGGCGCCAACCGCGAACGGCGGCCCGGCATCGAGCTTCTTTCCAGCACCGGGACTTTCAGGGCTATTCGAGGGAGGTACTGCACCCTTCCTCGTGTTCGCCCCGAAAGGTTGCTTCGGTTAGCGTGACCCGGCGCTAGAGACCTGGACGGTAGAGGTACTGGAGCTGGGGCGTGGGATAAAGGCCGGTGGCCTTCATGATCTGCACGGCCTCGGGCTCCTGCGGCTCCAAACGGGCGAGTAGCACGTCGCTGAAGCTCTCGGGCAGCACGTAGCGCACGACGGTTGCGTCACCTATCCCGGCTTGTTGGCGGGCGTCACTGGCGGCGGTTTCGAGATCCCCGAACTTGTCAACCAGGCCCAGCGCCTTCGCCTGTTCGCCTGAGTAGATGCGGCCGTCGGCGATCTCGCGCACCCGGTCCTCCGGCAGATGGCGGCCCTCCACGATCACGTCGACGAACTCGTCGTAGGACTCGTCCACGATGGACTGGAAGATCTCGCGCTCCTCTGGTGTCAGTTCCTTGAACTGGGAGCCCATGTTCTTGAACTCACCGCTTTTGATTACCTCCTCCTTTACGCCGTACTTGTCGGCGAGCCCGGAGAAGTTCGTCAGGTGGACGATGACGCCCAGAGAGCCCGTGAACGTGGTTTCGTTGGCGACGATCTCGTCGGCGGCGGTGGAGATGTAGTAACCGCCGGAGGCTGCCGTATCGCCCATGGAGACGATGACCGGTTTGCCAGTGGCGTTCTTGAAATCCATGATTGACTGGTGCATCTGGTCGCTCGCTGTGACGCCGCCGCCCGGGGAGTTGACTTCAAGCACGACGCCCTTGACCGCGTCGTCGCCGGCGGCCTGATCCAGGGCCGCCTCCAGCCCCTCCGGCGTGACCGTGGACTGTACCCCGCCCACCGTGCTGTCCGCTGAGGCGATTGTGCCCTCGACCGGAACCACGGCTATCTTGTTCGTGCCTTCGCCCGAGACGTATTCCTCCTCGTAGGTTACCGGGGCCGCGTCCGCCGTACCGCTGTTCGCGGTGAGCGCCACGATGGCGGCTAAAGCTCCCGCGCCAAGGATCAGCACGAGCAGAACGGCGATTCCCCCAACCACCCAGGGCCACCGGCTACGACGCCTCGGCCGTTCTTGTTCGTAACCTGCGTTAGCCTGAGGATCGTTACCAGAATCCATTACGGTATCCTTTCTTCTACTGTGCCCCGCTGCCAGCCGCGCTGAGGATGACGGGGATTACGATGGCAAGAGCGATGCCGATCACAATTATAGAACCGAAGCAACCCGCGCACGAAATGGCGCAAGACCCAGCAGATTCACCGTAGCCGATCCGGCGCGCAAAAGAGGCCCCGATCACCACAAGCGCCACCTGCCAGAAGAAGAAGGCGTATCCAATTAGAGTGCCCAGATATCCGACGGCGACAGACGTTGTGCTCCCTGGATCCAGCGCGACCTGGCCCGCAGCGATGAATAAGGCCAAAACACCATTCAGCACGAGCGGCATGAAGGAGTATCCCACTACCGCGAGCATCGCGGAGAAGGAGCCGCTGCCGCCGAAAAAGCGCGTCGTGAGTTGCATGAGAAGTGAGATCGCTATCCACGACGCGAAGAACCAAGTTGCGGATAGAACGATCGTGCCGATCTCGGCAGCGGAGATAAGGTTACCTATGACATCCTGCGGAAGGTCCAGTTGCGACTGGTTCAACTGTGCTCGCGTCACGCCACCCAATACGAGGATGATCGATCCCAAGAGGCCAAGGGCTGAACACAAACCGACCACGCCGAAGCCAAGCAGTACCCGCCGTTCTTCCGCGGCGCGCTCCAGAGTCTGAATTGGCGCCCAGATTATTGCCAGGGCCTGCAAAGCTACGAGCCCTGTGCGTCGTTCCTACAGCGGGTGTGGCGAGGGGTGAGACGAAGGAGCGTCATACGCTTGGCAGGCGGTGGGATCTTCCTGGACGGTTTCTTTGCAGGATGTCGTCTTTGGCGGTTTCGGGGGAGATGCGCTCGTCGCGGGTTTCGAGGGCAAGTTGCTCGCGGTGGAAGAGGATCCAGAGATAAAGGTCCATCTCCGTGCGGTCGGGGAAAGTGTCGAGGATGCGTTCTTCCCGGATCATCTCGGAGATCGGACGGTACGAGTATTCGTACCAGTCTCTCAACACCTCCTCCTGGGTGACGTACCGCCGCCAGAGCTGGCTGAGGCGGAAGCCGTGAGCCTCCACGTAGGTGGCCAGGCGCCGGTAATCTGCCACGTCCGAGAGTTCCACTTTTATCTCGGGGAGGACGCGATCCACTGGTAGACGCTCGAGGAGGTGACGGTACTCCAGCTTGTGCAGCAGGTCGCGGGCTGTGAGGGCCGAGTCTATTGGGACGCGGGTGCGGATCTCCGTGACCTCCGCGTCTATCATCTCGATGCCCTGCTGGTGGGCTACGGAGACGCGGTGGTTGCCGTCGTTTACGAAGTAGGCGTCCCCGATCTTGAACAGGCTGATGGGTGGTATCTCACCCCGACGCATCATCTGGTCTATGCGCTTCCAGCGTTCCCCGAGTCCCGGCTTGGAAGGCAGGAATGCACGGTCGAAGTCCCTGTGACGGCCCACGCTGCCGACGATCTTGTCCACCTCCACCGTGCGCATCCCCAGGTATGACTGGGACACGAGGCCGAGGGTCTTTTTGACCTCTTCGAAGGAGAGCAGGCGATTCGATGCCGGGTCGCGGCGAAGGTAGGATCCAACCCTGCGCAGGAAAGCCCTGCGGCGCGCCCGTGAGAAATCTATGTCTGCCTGGTCGTTTGGCTGCATGTATCCGGCTCCGCCTGACTTCGCCCATCCGGTGACCACTGCAACATGAAGAATCTATCCTTGATCCACCCTGGCAACAAGGCCACCGGCTGACGGTTACTTAAATTTCGAGAAACTTGTGCCCATATACGTTGAGTATCTTGGTGTCGTCCTTCGTAACCACCCGCTGCTGGTCAGCGCCGTAGAGGTGGATGTGCCCGTGCAGCCAGAGTTTGGGGCTGTGGCGATCTATCACCCCTACGAAGGATTCGAAGCCGATGTGCGCGTGGTCCTTGGCGTCACCGAGTTTGAACGGTGGGGAGTGGGTGACGAAGATGCGGGGATTCTCTCGCCCGACAAGCCTGCGGCACCGGATGCGGGTGGAGAGGGCGCGAGTGTGGCGGCGCATCTGTCGCTCCGTGTACTGGTTGGGGCCGCCGGAGTACAGGCGCGACCCCGAGAGCCCAGCGAGCAGGACGCCGTTTCCTTCGCCCTTCGGCCCTTCCATTTCCACGATGCGCCCGTCGAGCGGCGTGCATCCTCCTGGGAACTGCCCGCTCTCCGGGCCGGGGTCGTGGTTGCCGAGGACGTAGTAGACGGGGACGCCGAGGAAGGTTACGAGGTACTCAAGGTAGGAGAAGGGGAGGTCGCCGCAGGAGATCACAGCCTCCACCTCCCCCGCGTAGGAGTTGAGGGCCGGACCCTGGAGCATGGACTCCACCCGGTCGCTGACGCACAGTATCTTCACGAATTCCCCACGCCAGCCGTTTTACCATGCCATTATCCCCAGATGCGACGCAACCCGGCGATTAGCGGTACTGCGGCGCGGGAATTACGCAGGCACCCGAAACTGGAGGCTAGATTGGCTGGACCGGAGACCCCGAAGCTAATGGTGGACGTGATCATACCCTCCGAAGAGGGCGTGGTCCTGATCCAGCGCGGAAGCGATCCGTTTGAAGGACAATGGGCGCTGCCTGGCGGCTTCGTGGAGGTGGGGGAGACTGTGAAGCAGGCGGCGGTGCGCGAGGCCGTCGAGGAGACGGGTCTCAACGTGGAACTGGCGCGCCTCGTCGGCGTGTACTCTGAGCCTGACCGCGACCCGCGCGGGCACAACGTGAGCGTTGCCTTCCTGGCCCGCGTGTTGGGCGGCGAGCCCTCGGCCGCCACCGACGCCGCCGAGGTTGTGGTACTGGACCCGTGCTCGGTAGAACTCGCCTTCGACCACCGCAAGATAGTGGACGACGCCCTGAGCCTGGAAGGCTCGTAGCGCCATCATCAGCTCCCCGAGGCGGGGAGAATCGAGGCTCATCAGCGGCCGGACTCCAGCCTGCGGCGCCGTCTCAGGGCGTAGACCACGATGATGGCGTGCCCGATCACGGCGGTCAGGAGCCCGACCGCGTTGAACAGGATGACCGATTCGGCGATCGAGTTGAAATAGACCAGCAGAAACAAACCCCAGGGGAAGAACAATACGAGAGATGTATAGAGTCCGGGGTTGTACCTCCTGAGCGCGAGGCTGGCGGCTGCGTGGGTGATCCCATTGAAGATGGTCAGATACACGGGCACGAGGGCGAAGCCGGACGCAGCATACTTCGCCAGGTAGAACGACACCAGAAACAGCAGCCACACCTCCAGGATGTTGATCCAGAATGCCGAGACCTTCGTCAGAACCTCGTATCCCCTGACTACGGTCGAGTTGAAGAACTCCACGAACCCGCCGTGCGCGTGCTCCTCGTACTGGTGGATCATGTACACCGGCAGTAGCGTGTACAGCAGGATTAGCGGCAGGTTATCGTCGGTCAGGAAGATTGGTAAAGTGAACAACATCAGCACTGCGAACGGCAACGCCATCCGTGACCAGTTGTCTACTATCCAGGGTGCCAATCTGTAGTCGTCATTCACTGGATGCCACGCCTCCAGGAATCCCACCGACACCTACGCTCACCTGGATGGCACTCCTGCGGGTTCTCCTCATCTTTTTCCGGATTATAGCTTGAGAGTTACTCCCGCTGCGGTATGGGCGTACCACCCGACCTCAAGAGCACCAGCGCGGCGAGCGGGAACAGGAGCACCGAAAGCAGTCCAGCCAGCACCAGGGCGGCGCCGGACGCGGGGCTCAGTTCGCCCAGCTCCACGCCGATATCCGCGGCGGCGACGAGGAACGGCAGCGAGGTCGCCTGCAGCAGCCCTGCCGCCACCGTGCCCCGCGCGCCGGCGGAGGAAAAATACAGAACGGCGGTCAGCCCGCGGACGAGCAGCAGCGCCAGCAGGAACACGGGCACCGGCGCCAGCGAGGCGAGCCCCCCGCCGAACAACGCGCCGAGGTCCAGCTCCATCCCGCTGGTCACGAAGAAGAACGGGATGAAGACGCCGAAGCCTACGGCCTCCAGCTTCGCCCGGAACAAGGGATGGGTCATCGCCCCTTCGCGGTCGATCAGGCGCAGAACGGCGCCCGCGATGAACGCGCCGAGGATGACCTCCAGCCCCAGAACCTGCGCCAGCACGGCGAAGCCGACGAGCAGGAGGAAGGCTCCCCTGACCCGGATCTGGGCGCTTGTGTCCTGGAGCCTCTGGAGGGCGGATCTCAGCCGGATCGAGTGCCCGGCCCCGGCCAGCGCCACGACGATGGCGACCACCAGCAGCACGAAGCCGCCGAGCAGGAGCAGCGTAGCTCCCACGCTCCCTGCCTCCCCGGAGAAGAACAGCGAGAGCAGGATGACCGCGGCAAAATCCGCGACCGAGGCGGCGGCTATCACCTGCTGCCCGAGCGTGGAACCCAACTCTCCAGCGTCGGCGAGCACGGGAACCACGATGCCGAGCGCCGTGGCCGAAAGCATGATCGCCACGAACAGCGGCGCTTCTATGAGGCCACCGGCCCGGAGCGCGAACGCCACGCCCAGGGCCAGCACGGCCGACAGTGCGAACCCGACCGCCGCGCCTCGGAGCCTCCCGCCCCGCAGCCGTTCCAGGTCGATCTCGGACCCGGCCAGGAAGAGCAGGAAAGCCAGCCCGATCAGGGCCAGAACCCGCAGCGGAAGGTCCACATCCACGAGCCCGAGGACCGCCGGGCCGAGCACCACACCAGCCACTATCTCCACCACGACGGAAGGGAGCCGCACCGAGGGCAGCAGGCCGAGCACCAGCGGCACCGCGAAAGCCACCGCCGCCACGACGAGCACCCCGGTGAGCGAGATCTCCGGCATCAAGAGTCCTTCGGGATCACTTCACCTCTACGAACACCTTGATCGCATCCCTCTCCCCGGTCAACAGCCGGATCATCTCCGCGTAGTTCTCCAGGCCCTGCACGGGATGCGTCAGCAGGCGGCCCAGCCAGCCAGGATATCGCGCCTCCGCCAGCGCCATGTCCCGCACGCCGGTCTCGAAGTAGGAGCGGTTGGCGTTCACCGAGCCCACCGCCACCTTGTTGCCCAGCACGAAGCCAAGCATGATCCGGTCCCCCGGGACCTTGATCTCGCGGTTCCCTCCGCTAATGCCCGTGAGCACCAGCACCCCGTTCCTGCCCAAAGCCTCCATCGCCTCGAAGGCCACGACGCTCGCCCCCGTCGCCTCGAAGATGATGTCGAACGGCCCGTACTCCTCCGCCGCTTCCGACAGCGGAACCTCGCGCGTGCTCAGGTAACGCACCCCCAGCGCCTCCACCAGCTCGCTGTTGATGGTCGGCGGCGCGGTGCGCGCCAGCGTCGTGACCTCGACGAGCCCCCGTAGCCGCAAGGCAAGCGTCGCCAGGAGCCCCAGGGTTCCGGCGCCAACGACGGCGGCACGCAGGGGACGCCAGACCTTGAGGCGGCGTTGGATCTCGTACGCCTGCTCGATCCCTTTCTCCACGATGCTCGTCGGCTCAAGGAGCACGCCGACCTCGTTCAAAGCGTCAGGCACCCTGACGATGAACTCCGCGTCGTCCACGTATCGTTCGGTCAGGTAGCCGTGCAGTAGGTTGATGCCGCGCTCGCGGTACGTCTCGTCCGTGGTCACGTCGGAGAGGCCGATCCGGTCGTAGATGCTACTTCCGGGCCTGCGAACCGTCGCCACCACGTAGTCTCCGGGCGCGATGTCCCGTACGTTCGGCCCGACCTCCAGCACGCGCCCGAACGACTCGTGGCCCATCACCAGGAAGTCGTAGCCTTCAGGGGCGGCGCCGTATTCGGCGTCGGCTATCTCCTTGTCCGTCCCATCCACCCCGACCCTCAATACCTCTACGAGGACCCCGCGCCCATCGGGCACGTCCTCGACTTTCGGCTCCGGCAGATCCACCAGATGGATGCTGCCCTTCTTCCCCGGCAGGACGGCGACGGCTTTCAAATCTAGGAGCTCCTCTCTTGATGGGGCCTCTCCCGGCGGACGTTGCGGGCTGTTGGCCCCAATTCGTGCTCCACCAGCTCGAAGCTCACCGGCGTGCCCGGTCTCAGGGTACGGTAGCCTTCGCCGGGGATGGCGGTGAAGCTGAAGAATACGTCCCCGTCCGGGGCGCCGGTGGAGATCGTGCCGACGCCAGCGGCCACGTCGAAGGAGCGTACCTCGCCCCGCGCCATCGGGAGGCCGTTCGCGCCAAGCGGTGGCGCTCCGCCGGCCCACTCCTGCTGCGGGATGCGGATGCTTTTCACCTCAGGCGTGTCGTAGGCTTCGTAGCGGTAATCTTTGCGGGACTGCATGATTTCGCGCAGGTCCCGCCGCAACTCTTCGAGCGTCGGCCGGCCGACGAAGAACCAGCCGTCGTAGACCCTGTGGACCGTGAGATCCGGCCCCAGCACGAACGTGAAGGGCCGGGAGACCCCCGCGTACTCGCCCTCCGTCTCGTCCAGGATGCCCAGGGCATTGATCGCTTCGCGTTTCTCGTCGGAGAGGAAGGGCCACTCCGCCCCCAGGCCGGCGCGGAAGGCCGCCTGCACCATCGGGGGGTCGGCGCTGACCGTAACGAGCTTACAGTAGTTGACCGCGAGCTCGGACTGGAACCGGACGAGCCCCCGCATCTGCTGCTGGTCCCGCGGGCAGAAAAATCCACGGCCGAAGACCAGGATGAGCGGGTAGCCGTCGTCGAAACCGAGCCTCTCGTCCAGGGGACTGGGTCTGGTGTAGCCGGAGAGCCGGCGGGGCTGCTTCCGGTGGTCCGGCAACTCGAAGTCGGGGAACGTGTCGCCGGCGCGCGGGTTCGTCGTCATGCGCGTCTCATCCTCAACCGTCTACCATCGCGAACAGGCTGTTCAGCGACTCGGCGAGGGTTGGGTGGGCGAAGACGCCGTCTCGGAGGGCGGTGTAGGGGAGACCTCCCATCATGGCTATCTGGATCATGGCCATAATCTCGCCACCCTCCATGCCGAGCACCGCGCAACCCAGGATCTCCCCGGTCCCGCCGTCCACGATGGCCTTCATCATGCCCCGGGACTCGTCAACCTCCAGCGCCCGCGCCACGTACTCCATGGGCATCTTTGCCACCCGCACGTCGCGCCCCTGCTCGCTGGCCTCAGACTCGCTCAACCCTACGCGCCCGAGCTGCGGGTCCGTGAACACCGTGTACGGGACCAGGCGGTCCTCGATGCTGGCGTCGCCGCCGTTCAACAGGTTGGCTTCGATCACCCGGTAGTCATCGTAGGAGATGTGGGTGAAGGCCGGGCCGCCTTTCGCGTCGCCAAGCGCCCAGACGCCTGGCACGTTGGTCTCCAGCCTCCCGTTCACGTTCACGAAGCCGCGCCTGTCGGCCCCGATGCCAGCGGCCTCCAGGTCAAGCAGGTCGGTATTGGGGGGCCTTCCCGCAGCCACGAGAAGGTGAGATCCCGAAAAGACTTGTTCCCCATCCTGTGTGTCGATGGTTAGCCTGATGGCGTCCCCTTCGTTCCGGCGCACGCTGCGGGCTTCGGCTTGCAGGAGCACCTCGATGCCGTCCTGGCGCAGGATCTCCGCCATAGCCTCGGCCACGTCTGGGTCCTCGCGTGTGAGGAGTTGTGGGCCGCGCTGCACTATGGTGACTTCGCTGCCGAAGCGCCGGAACATCTGGGCGAACTCCAGGCCGACGTAGCCACCACCCAGAACCAGGAGATGTTCTGGGACTTCGTCCAGCTCCATGATCGTGGTTGAGTTCAGGTAGGGAATGTCTTCCAGGCCATCTACCGGCACCCCGCCGGGGCGGGCGCCGACGTTGATGAACACGTTGTCCGCGGTCAGTTGCAGCGTATCTCCGTTGTCCAGGCTCACTTCCAGTTGCTTCGGGCCTGTGAAGCGGGCTTCGCCCCGGATCAGGTCCAGGTTCTCTGTATCTTCCAGACGCTGCTCGTTGCCGCCACGGAAGCTCTCAACTATGTCGCGCTTGCGCTGGCGGACCCTGGACATATCCACTGTGACCCGGCCATCAGCCACGCCGTAGTCCTCCGAGCGGCGGTCCATGTAGGCCACCCTGGCGCTGGCGACCATGGTTTTGGTGGGGGTGCAGCCTTCGTTTATGCAGGTGCCGCCGACGTGCTCGCGCTCTATGACCGCCGTCTTGCGGCCGGCCCCGGCGAGGGCTCCGGCGAGCGGGTTGCCGCCCTGGCCCGAGCCGATCACGACCGCTTCGTAGTGTTGAGCCATCAGGAAGATTCCTTTCCGCTGTTGGGTGAACCACCTTGTTCTCGCTGGAGGCGCGACCGGCCTGTCGAGCCGCCCGGCTCAAGGAGGGCGGCGTGCACGCCGCCGATGATCCCGTAGTGCTGTATCGGCTGGCAGGTCATTGCTCTTCGGGCGCCCCATCGC
>JAABUS010003430.1_pt1 | contig 25790 bp, 21 predicted proteins | sample 5560161 | NCBI WGS metagenome assembly JAABUS01 (sample SAMN10711885, study PRJNA513376) | rock metagenome | isolation source: Antarctica rocks | place: Antarctica: Victoria Land, Trio Nunatak nord | collected 2016-01-04
GGTCGCCTCCATACAGCCGCTACGTTACCCCGCCGCCGCTCACGTCCAGCCCGCTACGGCAGAACTGAATGGCCCTGTGTCGTGATGAAGAGCCGTTAAATGTCCTGCATAGCCCTATAATGTAAGTCGTTCGATTTGGTTATTAGATTAAATTGAACCTCGCTGTGGCCCGTTGCGGTTGCAATAAGCCGAGACTACAGCGTTCGCCATAGTTTCACCTTCATATGCGCAGGACGTGCACAATGCCATGCGCATAACGCAGGGTTTGCCTGCCTACGCCGCCGCCGCCCGGGCGCGCGCCTCGGCTCGCGCCTTCCGTTCCTCTTTCTTGCTGCCGCCCTTGGCGGCGCCGGCCAGCTTGGGCGCGCGGCCCTTCTTCGCCAGCAGCACGCGGTATTCGTCCATGTCGCCCTCGTATGGGCGCACGGTGCCGTCGTCCACCAGCCAGAGTTGGTCCGCCACCAGCTCGACCAGATGCGGGTCGTGGGTGATCAGCAGCACGGCGCCAGGGAATTCGCCTAATGCGCGGACCAGGGCGTCGCAGGCGTCGATGTCCAGGTGGTTGGTCGGCTCGTCCAGGATCAACAGTTGCGGCGCGTCGCGGGTGGCGAGCGCCAGCAACAGGCGCGCCTTCTCGCCGCCCGACAGGCTGGCGGCTTTGGTGTTGGCGCGGTCGGCATCCAGGCCGAAGCGGGCGAGCTGCGCCCGCACCTGGGTGGGCGCCGCGAGCGGCAAGGCGCGTGCCATGTGGTCGATCGGGCTGTCGCCCGGCACTAGCTCGGCCTCCTGATGCTGCGCGAAATAGCCGACGCGCAGCTTGCCGGGCCGGCGCAGCCTGCCGGACATGGGTTCCAGCCGGCCGGCCAGCAGCTTGGCAAACGTGCTCTTGCCGTTGCCGTTGGCGCCCAGCAGGGCGATGCGGTCCTCCATGCCGAAGCTCATCGACAGGCCACCCAGCACTACGGCGTTGCCGTAGCCGACGCTCACGTCGTCGAGCGCTAGGATCGGGGGCGCGAGCTTCGGCGGTTCGGGGAAGTTGAACTTCGTGGGCGAGGCCTCGATGACGGCGTCCATCATCGGCATGCGCTCCAGCGCGCGCAGGCGGGACTGCGCCTGCCGGGCCTTGCTGGCCTGGGCACGGAAGCGGTCAACGAAGGCCTGCATGTGGGCGCGCTGCGCAGTGATGCGCTCGGCGGCCCGGGCCTGCTGCATGGCGTGCTCGGTGCGGATGCGGACGAACTCGTTGTAGCCGCCGGGGGTGAGGCTGAGCTTGCGCTGGTCGAGGTGGGCGATGGCCTGCACCGAGCGGTCCAGCAGGCCCTGGTCGTGCGAGACCACGAGGGCGGCGCCGGGAAAGCGGGCAAGCCAGCCTTCCAGCCACAGCGTTGCTTCAAGGTCGAGGTGGTTGGTCGGCTCGTCCAGCAGCAATAGGTCGGGGGCGGAGAACAGTACGGTGGCGAGCGCCACCCGCATGCGCCAGCCGCCGGAGAACGACGACAGCGGGCGGAGCTGCGCCTCCGCGTCGAAGCCCAGCCCGGCCAGGATGATCGCGGCGCGGGCGGGGGCGGCGTCGGCGCCGATGGTGTGCAGGCGTTCAAACACCGCGGCGACGCGGTCTGGCGACAGCTCGCCGCGTTCGGCACGGGCGGCCTCGGCCAGCAGGGCCAGGCGCTCGGGATCGCCCTCCAGCACGGTGTCGAGCAGGGTGGCCTCGCCGGACGGCGCCTCCTGTTTCACCTGGGCCATGCGGGCGCGGGAGGACAGGCGGATGTCGCCGCCATCGAGGGCGATGTCGCCGGCGATGGCTTTCAGCAGCGTGGATTTGCCGGCGCCGTTGCGGCCGACTAGGCCGATGCGGCGACCGGGGTCCACGGTGAGGTCAGCGCCGTCCAACAGGGTGCGGCCACCCATGCGCAGCGTCACGCCAGTGCAGGTCAAAAGGCTCATGCGGAGGGTTTTGCCGCAATGCAGCAAAACAGTCCAGGGTTGGATAGTGTTTCAGTCTTGCTCAGGCGCCAGACCGCATCGGGTGCTCGCCTCTTCGCGCGCAACATATTAAACGAAGCGGCCTGGTCGCCAACGCGCTGCTGCTTCCAGCACGCATCTCCAGCGACGTGGCGGAGCAGTGGAAGCTGTATGCCAAGTTGTGGAGCATGGAGCGGGCGGACCTGCTGCCGGTTATCCATGGAGACGACAAAACGGGCTGATCCGGCTGCGCGGGATGGTGCTCAAGCCTTAGCGCGACAGGCCGGCCTACCACGGCCTACGCCGAGGGCCGCCAGGGCGAACGCCAGCAAAACCAGGGACGCCGGTTCGGGCACGGGCACATTGGTGCCGCTTACCGTCGTGGCGAACCCGACGGTGTGGTTGTCCGACTCGTAGCTGCCTCGCGCCGGGTTCTCCTGGAAACGAACGCTGTCGAAGGTGCCGTTCGTGTCGAGGAAATTCACGAAGGCATAAAGCTGGGTGTTGTTGCTTTTGGGAAACTGGGCATTCGGATTGCCGCAGTATGCGTTTGCGGCGCTGCACGCGCCCAGCGCGGCAATGAGGTTGTTCGGCGTGAAGTTGTAAAGCAGCACATTGTTTTGTAGAACGCCACCTGGTTGCCCGAGTCCAGCGCCGACAGCCAGAAGCCGAAGTAGTTGATGCCCGTGGTGAGCGTCGTGGTCAGCGCGACGCTGTAGGGCGCGGTGGAGATTGCGGCCGGGTATTTGCCAGTGCCGCCCGCCCCGCCGTACTGATCCGCCGCGCTGATCGGGACGCCGGAGTAGGTGCCAGTGATCGCGCTGCCGGTTCCGAAGTTTGTTGTGAAGCTGGCGTTCGAGGCGCGCGTATCGAAGCTCTCGACCCCGATCGTGCAAGGTCCTGCGCCGGTATTCGCGCACAGGGCGGTAGTACTCGCATTCTGGACGCCGGCGGCCTCGAAGCTGACTTTGAACGCATCGGCTCTCGCCGGGCTGATCCCGATTGCGAGCGATGCCACGCATCCTGCAATGGCTGGCAAGGCGAACCAGGCAATCCGGTCTGAGAGCAATTGTGCCATCGCGTCGAATCCAGTCTTATTACGGATTTACACTGACGCTGCCCAAATTGTTAGTCTAGCCTTTTCTAACCCGCCGACGGATTTATCTCCCGGCGACGACCGAGCTCGACCGGGCGCTGCCAGCCTCCCCGCTCCGCATCGTGGTCACCCGTCGCACGAACCGGGCGATGTCGGGCACGCAGCGATCGACGGCCAGCTCGACAACCCGCTCGCCCCGGGAGCGCTTCGACCGCCAGTGGGCGTAGGGATACGCGGCGATGGGCAGGAACGTCGCCAGGCCTCTTGGGACCGGAAACGGCCGGGTTGCGCCGCTGTTGATGGGTGAAAAGGTGACGGCCTGACGGCATGCCGTCAGCAGTGCCGCCGTGTCGAGTTCGAGGACATCATGCTCGATGTTGCGGTAGGGTTTGGCGTCCAACAGGCGGTCCAGCCTCGCGCGCGTCAGCCAGAAGAACACCTTGCGGTTCAGCAGCCGATACCAGTCCCCTGCTGACAGACCATCCTGCAGACACCGGCGCAGCCCAGCGTCGTCCATCGGCTTTTGATCGCGGATGACGGCCCTGCCCAGCGCCGGGTGATCGAGCCGCACGCCCTCGGGCCGGCGCTGGCCTTCGATCGCGTCGCGCTCGGGACCGTGCACGCCATAAAGGTCCAGCAGCGCCGAGGTGCTCAGCAAGCCGTGCTGGCGGATCGACGGCCAGCTTCCGCGCTCGGCCATGTGGTACAGCGTAGGGCAGTCCCGGATCAGCTCGGCCAGCTCGCCTTCGGTCAACTGGCGCCGACCAGGCCGCGGGCGAAGTCCATCGCCTCGAACGGACGCAGGTCGCCGGCCTGCTCGCCCACGCCGACCGCGTGCACCGGAAGCCCGAACGCCTGGGCCAGCGCGACCACAATGCCGCCGCGGGCACTGCCGTCGAGCTTGGTCACCACGAGGCCCGTCACCGCCACTAGGTCGCTGAACACCCGCACCTGCTCGATGGCGTTCTGCCCGGTGGTGGCGTCCAGCACCAGCAGCACCGAGTGCGGCGCGGTCGGGTCCTGTTTTTGCAGCACGCGGATGATCTTCGCCAATTCCTCCATCAGCGCGGCCTTGTTGTGCAGGCGGCCGGCGGTGTCGATCAGAAGCACGTCGGCGCCCTCGCTTCGGGCACGGGTCAGCGCATCGAAGGCGAGGCCGGCCGCATCCGCATTGGGCGGGCCGCTGACCACCACGGCGCCGGTGCGGCTGCCCCAGACCTGAAGCTGCTCGACGGCGGCGGCGCGGAAAGTGTCGCCAGCGACCAGGATGGGGCGGAGACCCTGCTGCTGGTACTGCAATGCGAGCTTGCCGATCGTGGTGGTCTTGCCCGTGCCGTTCACGCCGACGACCAGCACCACATGCGGGCGCAACGCGCGGTCGATCACCAGCGGCTGCGCCACGGGCGCCAGGATGGCGGCGATCTCCTCGGCGAGCGACTGCTTGACCTCCTCGTCCGTCACGTCCTTGCCGAACTTGCTGCGGCGGAACTCTTCGATGATGTGCCCTGCCGCTGCGGGGCCGAGGTCGGCGGCAATCAGCAGCTCCTCCAGTTCCTCAAGTGCTGCGTCGTCGAGCTTGCGCCGGGTGAACACGGTGGTGATGCCGGTGGTCAGCTTCTGCGTACTGCGGGTCAGGCCTTCCTTGAGGCGGGAGAAGAAGCCGAGCGCCATGCGGGTGTTCCTAAAGTGGTGCGGCTACAAGCCGGCGGCGTGCAGCCCGGCAGCGTCGGCGGCGGTGACGCGGACCTCCAGCAAAGTACCGGGCGGGTGGGCCTGCGCGAGCCGGATGGGCGCAAAGTGTTCGGTATGGCCGCCGCCGCCGCGTTCGGCGACGACCTGCACCATGCGGCCCAGCAGCGCCGTGTAGAAAGCATGCGCATGCGGGAGCGCTGCAGCGCGGAGCCGGGCGGCTCGGTCGCGGCGAAGGGCTTCGGGGACGGCGGGCATGCGGGCGGCGGGGGTGCCGGGCCGCTCGCTGTAGGCAAAGACGTGCAGATAGGGGAGTGCTGCCTCGTCCACGAAGGCGAGGGTTTCCTGGAACAGCGCTTCGGTCTCGGTGGGGAAGCCGGCGATCAGATCGGCGCCGATGGCGATGCCGGGGCGGAGCATGCGGGCGCGGTCGATCGCCGCCAGCGCCCCTGCCCGCCCGTGCCGCCGGCGCATGCGCTTGAGAATGAGGTCGGCACCGGCCTGGATGGACAAGTGGAGGTGCGGCATCAGCCGAGGTTCGTTGGCGATGAGGTCCCACAGGTCGGGGTCGATGGCGGCCGGGTCGAGCGAGGACAGGCGCAGGCGCGGCAGTTCGGGCACCAGCGCCAGCAGCCGGCGCACCGTGGCGCCGAGGGACGGTACGCCGGGCAGGTCCGCGCCATAGGAAGAGATATCGACGCCGGTCAGGACGGCCTCATTGTAGCCGGCGGCGGCGAGGGTGCGGACCTGCTGGACGATGCCGCCCAGGGGCACGCTGCGGGCGGGGCCGCGGGCGTTCCAGATGATGCAGAAAGTGCAGCGGTGGTCGCAGCCCTGCTGGATCTCGACGAACGCCCGGGCGCGGCCGTCGAAGCCGGTGACGAAATGCGGCGCGTCCCGGCGGACCGCCATGATGTCGGAGACGCGGGCCGTGGCGCCGGGCTGCCAGCTTTCGGGCAGCAGCTTTTCGGCGTTGCCCAGCACGCGGTCCACGCCGGGGAGTGCGGCCCAGGCAGCGGGGTCGAGCTGCACGGCGCAGCCGGTGACGACGATGCGAGCCTCAGGGCGGTCGCGATGGGCGCGGCGAATGGCCTTGCGGCACTGGCGCTCGGCCTCGGCGGTGACGGCGCAGGTGTTGACGACGATTGTTTCGGACTGCCCGGCGGCGAGGTCCTGGATGACGGCACTCTCGTAGGTATTGAGGCGGCAGCCGAAAGTGAGAGTCTCGACGGTCATAGGTTTATAGTGCCGCGAAAGCTGGTGACGGCGGGGCCGGCCATCAGCACGCGGCCGGCGTGGGTCCACTCGATCTCCAGCGCGCCGCCATCCGCCAGCACCGTGGCCCGGCGCTCCGCGAGGCCGCGGCGATGCGCATTGACCAGCGCCGCGCAGGCGCCCGACCCGCAGGCACGGGTGAGCCCGGCGCCCCGCTCCCATACGCGCATGCGGAGGCGGTCGGGCGCCAGAACCTGGACGAAACCGATGTTGGCGCGATCGGGGAACAGCTCGTCGTGCTCCAGCGCCGGGCCGAGGGTTGCGATGGCGACGGCGGCGAGGTCCGCGACGAACAGCGTGGCATGCGGGTTGCCCATGCTGCATGCGGCCGGGTCGCCGGGGAGCGGCAGATGCAGGGTGTCCATGACGCGGGCCAGCGGCACGTCGGCCCAGCCGAGGCGGGCGGGTCCCATGTCCACGCGCTGGCGGCCGTCGGCCAGGCGCTCGGCCGGCAGGTCGCCGGCGGCGGTGCGGATCACCTGGTAGGGCCGGCCATTCTCCTCGAACAGCAGTTCGGCGACGCAGCGGGTGGCGTTGCCGCAGGCCCCAGCCTCGGAGCCGTCGGGGTTGCGGATGCGCATCATCAGGTCGGCGTCGGTGCTGGGCGGCGGCGGGTGCAAGGTGATGAATTGGTCGCAGCCGATGCCGGTGCGGCGGTCGGACAGGGCGCGGACGGTAGCCTCGGAGAGGTAAAGCGGGCGGAAGCGCTCGTCGATGATGACGAAGTCGTTGCCGGCGCCGTGGGCTTTGATGAAGCGGGTCATGCTGGGGTGGGATATAGCGCGGGCGCGGCCCGGCGTCATAGCGGGGCGGGTGTTCAAGCCGCTTGGCCTCATTTCCACTTCGCTGTCCGCCCGCCCGCCCGCGCGTGCGGCGCGTCGGCGCATGGAAGTCGTCGGGCTTGGTCTGCACCCAGGCGACGAAACGCGCGAGTTCCGGGTCGTCGCGCAGGGCGGCTGGAGCGGCGAGATGCCGGGCGATCTCCGCCTCGGTGTAGCGGGCGTGGATCGCCGAGTGGCAGATCTGGTGCAGCCGGACGGTGCCGAGCTGCGCGCCACCCTTTAGCTTTGGGGTTAGGTGATGGAGCGAGGAGCGGGCCTGCGGCGGGATGGGCCGGCCGCATAGGGCGCAAGCGAGCGGGTCTTGGGATTCGGTGTAGTGTGTTGCGGTCTGATGGCTGACGTGGTGCTGCCGTCCCATACGGTGGAAATGGGGCCGATGCGGCGGGCTTGAAGCGGCTGTTTGGATGGTTTTTTAGGGTGACAGGAGCGCGTCCACCAGGGCTTCCATCTCCGCCGCCACGCCGTCGGCGACCAGGGCGGCGCGGATGGCGCGGCGCTTGGCGGTGAAGTGCTGCGTGTCGGTCAGCGGGACCGCCGCGGCGATGGTTTCGGCGTGGGTTGCCGCGGCTGCAAGGTCGCGATGGAGCAGGTCGGTGTCGTCGTACTCGGGGATCGGCAGGGTCCAGACGAGGTTGTCGAAGTCGCGCTTGTCGCGTTGGCCGTGCGATTGAAGGTCGGCAATCTTCGACAGAGCAGCGGTGCTGTTGATTAAGGCGACTAAGTATCCGGCCTCGCCTTCGGTTCGAGCTGTCGCCCAGTAAGCCTTATGTTCTACAATAGTGTCGTCGGCGCTGACTCGAACTGCACTCACGCGAGTTCCAGAAGCTGTGTAGAAAACGCGCAACGCCGCTTTTCCTACTTGACTGGATAAATTGCGCATGTGGTCGATTCGCTCAAGCAGGGTCATACGTGACTGCCCATTTGTGTCTCTGTTGCTATGTTCTGCCCATTTTATCTCAGCATCACGCATCCACGCGGCCAAGTAGTGATAGCCGGCCTCGCTTGCAGCAGCCGAATTTAGCAATCTCGGACCGGCTAGCGGAATCACGGCCGTTACCGTGTTCAACAGCCGGAACGGTGCGATCGTCTCTCCAAGCACGACCTGTCGGAGGAACTGGATCTCCACCGGTCCGCATGGCGGCTCCACCGTCTTCCACGGCGGTTTGTCCAATGCTCCGTCCCGGCCGCGCATTCGCGGCGCATCACGTCGGCCGCCCAACCGCCCCACCGGCTCCGGATATACAATGAAAAACCGCCGCGGCACGATGGTAGCCCCTTGCCGGAACCGCGCGCGATATGGCGACATTCCGACCAGCGTTCGCGCCCGCGGCCAAGGCACGCGGCTATAGGTCAGCGCCCGCGTCGCCTCCGCATCATCGGCGTCCCGCCGCGTCAGGCGCCCCACCCAACGGTCCAACTCCACCGGATGCGCGCCCGCCATCTCCCGCCGGCCGAACAGCACGCAGGTGCTGGTTGTGCTGCTGCCGGACTGCGCGCCGAAGATCGGCCACACCCGCTCCAGCGCCCAGCCGCCGGTCAGCCGCACCCGCGCCTCGCCCATCCGCCCGGCCCGCAGCGCCGCGAACACCGGGGCGTTCAGCACCGCTACGGCAGCACGAACGCGAGCTTCCCGCCCGGCGCCAGATAGCGTTCCGCCCCGCGCGCCCAGAACAGCGCGCACATGTCCTGCTGCGTCGCCAGGTTGCCGCCGACCCAGAGATCGTAGCTCCGCAGCGCCTCCCGCATCCGGTCCTTCATGCCGGGGCTGAGATGGCGGTAGACGATCCAGGGCGGGTTGCCGACCAGCACGTCCGCCCGCTGCTCCGGCCGCGACAGCCAGACCGGGCGCACCAGGTTGCGAAACACGAAGGTCCAGATGCCGTTGCGTCCGGCCTTGTAAAGCGTCTGCAACCGCCCAAAGGTCAGCGCCAAGGCGTCTGCGTCGGCCGGCTCCGCGCCCTGGATGCGCCGCAACGCACGACCCACCGCCGCCGGCGTCGCCTTGTCTGCCAGGCCCTGGCTCAGCGCATCCAGAGCTTGCTCGAACATCGCCTGGTCCTCCGCGAACCCGGCGGGGATCTGCAGCGGCGGCTCATTCGGCACCTCCACCAGCACGTCCGCCCCGCCCACGTAGCGGCGCAGGTTCCACTGCATGGCGTCGCCGAGGAACACCGGCACCCGCAGCGCCGCCGGGCGGTCCGTCAGCAGGTCGCCGAGCGCCAGCAGCCAGGTGACGCGCGCCAGGGTGACCGCCACCGGATGCACGTCCAGCCCACGCACCTGCTCGGCGCAGGCCGTCAAGATGCGCGGCCCGGCCCAGCCTGCCGCGCGCCCGGCCGCGACCAGCCGGCGCACCGCATGGAACAGGAAGGTGCCGGAGCCGCATGCCGGGTCCAGCACCCGCTGCTCCAAGGGCGCCTCCACCGCCGCCGCGACCACCCGCGCCGCCAGCCAGTCCGGGGTGTAGTACTCGCCCAGGTCGTGCCGCTGGTCCGGATCGACGAGGCTTTCATAGAGGATTTTCAGCACGTCGGTCTCGACGTCGCGCAGGCGGAACCGGGCGGCCTGCTGCGCCACCTGGCGCAGCAGGTCCGCGCCGGCCGGCAGGCGCAGCGGCCAGTCGAAGAAATCCGCCTCGACCGCGCCCAGGATGCCCTCGTCCGCCAGGGCGCGGCCGGACAGCAGGGCGGCCGGGTCGTCCACCGACAGGTCCAGCACCCGCGCCGCGATCGCCTTCACCACGATGGTGAGATAGGTGTGCTGCAGGAACAGCGCGTCCTCGCCGACCTCCTCGCCGTAAGCTTCGCGCAGCAGCCCGTCCCACAAATCGCGTTTCAGTTGCACCTCCGGGTCATGCCGCAGCGTCGCCCAAAGGGCATCGAGGGCCATCTTGGCGCGGCCGAAGGTCACGCTGGCGCGGCCGAACGCCTGGACGACTGCTTGCGGCTCCGGCAGCAGGTCCGGCCGGTCGGACAGCATCAGCTCAAGCCAGGCTATCAGCTCGTGCGGCCGTTCCGCGTCGGTCGCGTAGCGGGCCAGCTCCTGCAGCGCGCCTTCGCGCAGCGCGTAGGCGATGAAGGTGGCGCCATCCGTCGCGAGGCCCGTTACCGGGCGCGGGCTGCGCGACCTCGCGGCGGCGTCGGCAAGGTAGGCCGGCATGCGCGCGAGCACGTCGTTCAACTCTTTCCGTAGATCGCTTTTCAGCTCGATGACCGTGGCGCCCCACATCGTGTCGATGCGGCCGCTGCCGTCCAGCAAATACACCTCGTGGGCGATCTCTTCATACGGCGCGTTGAAGCCCGCATGCAGCAGTTCGGTAACGTGGCCGCGCAGCGCCTCATGGCGAGGCCGGGCGGCAATGGCACGCACCAATTTTGGAAGTTTCTCAGTGCGCCAGTTTGCTGTCATGCCGCCACGATGCGCGGACGGATCGGATTCGCCAAGGCTGGCCCGACTCCAGTGCGGCTGCTAGGAACACAGCATGTCAGCAGCGCAAGCCGACCTGTTCGAGACTTCGTCGCGCACCGGCGAGCCGATGAGCGACGAGATCATCACCCTGATCCGCACTCGGCTGCACGCTACCCTGGCGCTGGTCAAGGCAGCCAAGGCGATGCCCTGGACCGACCCGCTCGCCATCATCCGCGAGGACAACGCCTTCCGCTTCGGCAAGGACGTGCTGCCGCCGGCTGAAGGCGCGGCGCTGTGGGCCGAGTTCGATGCGGAGATGGACCGGCTGTATGCCGTGATGAACGAGGGCAAGGAGCCCGACCTCGGCGACTGACTGGGGCGGACCGGCCGCCGCCTCCTGCGCCGCCGCTGTTGCATCGCCTTCCCCGGCCCGCTACACCCCGCGCTTCGTTTGCGCGCCGGGCCTGGAATGGGCATGCCCGGCCGCGACGCCTGTTCGGAGGCCATCGGGTTGCCGCAGGTCCAGCCAAGGAGACCCAAATGCCCAAGCTGAAGACGAAGAGCTCCGTAAAGAAGCGCTTCAAGATCACCGCCACCGGCAAGGTGCTCGCCGGCCCCGGCAAGAAGCGGCACAACCTGATGGCGCGCAGCCAGAAGGCCAAGCGCGCGAACCGCGGCAGCCAGACGCTCACCCACGCGGACGGGATCACCGTCAAGCAGTGGGCCCCCTACGGCCTCGCATAGGGGAGCGCACAGATGGCACGCGTCAAACGGGGCGTCACCACCCACGCCCGGCACAAGAAGGTCCTCAAGGCCAGCAAGGGTTTCGTCGGCCGGAGTTCAACAAACTACCGCATCGCGCTGCAGCGGCTCGAGAAGTCGCTGCAATACGCCTATCGCGACCGCCGGCAGAAGAAGCGGGATTTCCGTGGCCTGTGGATTCAGCGGATCAACGCGGCGGTGCGCGAGCACGGCATCACCTATAGCCGGTTCATCGCCGGGCTGAAGGCGTCGGGGATCGAGATGGACCGCAAGGTGCTGGCCGCCATCGCCTATGACGACCCGGCTGCGTTCTCCGAGGTGGTGAAGCAGGTGCAGGCCGTCATCGCCGAGGCCGCGAACGCCAACGCTGAGGCGGCCCCCGCCGCGGCGGAGTAACGCCGGGCGACAGGACACGCTGGAAAGGGCTGCCCCCAACCGGGCGGCCCTTTTTTCTGGCGCAAATTTCTGGGACAACCCGCCCTTCTTTCTGGAACAGCCATGACCGACGACCTCCACGCTTTGCGCATCGAGACTGAGGCCGCTCTGGCCGCCGCCCAGGACCTGCGGGCGTGGGACGCCGTGCGGGTCGGCGTGCTGGGCAAGCAGGGGCGGCTCACCGGGCTGCTGAAGGAGCTGGGCAAAGTCGCGCCAGAGCAGCGGCGGGAGCGTGGGGCGCAGCTCAACGTATTGAAGGACCAGTTGGCTACGCTGATCGAGGCGCGGCGCGGGACGCTGGATGCGGCGGCGCTGGACGCGCGGCTGGCACAGGAGCGGATGGACGTGTCGCTGGCCCCGCCGCCGCGGCCGCACGGCCTGATCCACCCGATCAGCCGCACGATGGAGGAGATGGCGGCGATCTTCGGCGCCATGGGCTTCACCGTCGGCGAGGGGCTGGACGTGCAAACGGACTGGTTCAACTTCAGCGCGCTGAACATCCCGGCGCACCACCCGGCGCGCGCCGACCACGACACGTTCTACCTGCCGGGCAGCCGCGACGGCCGGCCGCTGCTGCTGCGGACGCAGACCAGCGACGTGCAGATCATCTCGATGCTGCAAACGCCCCCGCCGCTGCGGGTGATCGCGCCCGGCCGCACCTACCGCGCGGACCACGACGCGACGCACAGCCCGATGTTCCACCAATGCGAGGGGCTGGTGATCGACCGCGACATCACGCTCGGCCATTTGAAGGGCTCCCTGATCGACTTCCTGCGCGCGTTCTTTGGCCTGGCGAACCTGCCGGTGCGGTTCCGCAGCAGCTACTTCCCGTTCACCGAGCCGAGCATGGAGGTCGATATCGGCTGGAACCGGCGCACCGGGGAGCTGGGCGGGGGCGGCGATTGGCTGGAGATCCTCGGCAGCGGCATGGTGCAGCCGCGGGTGCTGGCGAATTGCGGGCTGGACCCGCGGGAGTGGCAGGGCTTCGCCTTCGGCATGGGGGTCGAGCGCGTGACGATGCTGAAGCACGGCATCCCCGACCTGCGGCCGTTCTTCGAGAGCGACCTGCGCTGGCTCACGCATTATGGATCGAGCCCGCTGGCGCCCGTGGCGCTGCACGAGGGCGTCGCACCATGAGGTTCTCGCTGGGCTGGCTGCGCACGCATCTGGACACCGAGGCCGGGCTGGACGCCATCACCGACCGGCTGACGGCGATCGGCTTGGAGCTGGAGAGGGTGGAGGACCCCGGCGCGGCGCTGGCGGCGTTCCGCATCGCGCACGTGGTTGAAGCGTTGCCCCACCCGAATGCCGACCGGCTGCGGGCTTGCCGGGTGGATACCGGCACTGAAGTCGTGTCCGTCGTCTGCGGGGCGCCGAATGCGCGGACGGGCATGCGCGCGGTGTTCGCCCCGCCCGGCAGCGTCATCCCGGCGACGGGCGCTACGCTGAAAGTGGGAGAAATCCGCGGCGTCGAGAGCGCGGGCATGCTGCTGAGCCTGCGCGAGATGAGGCTGGGCGAAGACCACGCGGGCATCGTCGAGCTGCCGGACGACGCGCCGGTCGGCATGGCCTACGCTGCCTGGGCCGGGCTGGACGATCCCATCATCGAGATCGGCGTGACCCCCAACCGCGGCGACGCGCTGTCGGTGCGGGGCGTGGCGCGCGACCTGGCGGCGGCGGGACTCGGCACGCTGCGGCCTTGGGCGCCGGAGGCGGTGCCGGGGATCAGCGATAGCATGGTGTCCTGGGCGATCGACATGCCGGAGGCGTGTCCCTGGGTGCTGGGCCGTACCGTGCGCGGGGTGCGCAACGGATCGAGCCCTGAATGGCTGCAACGTCGGTTGTTGAGCATCGGCTTGCGGCCGATCAGCGCACTCGTGGATATCACGAACTTCTTCACAACAGATTTAGGCCGGCCGCTGCACGTGTTCGACGCGGACCGGGTGCAGGGCGGCGTGCTGCGCTTCCGCCCCGGCGCCAGCGAGACCTTCCGGGCGCTGAATGGCCGCGACTACGTGGCGGACCCGGCGGATTGCGTGATCGCCGACAGCGCGGGCGTACAGTCGCTGGCCGGCGTGATCGGCGGCGAGGCGACGGGCTGCACCGAGGCGACGACCAACGTATTCATAGAGTGCGCCCTGTTCGACCCAGTGCACGTGGCGCTCACCGGTCGCCGCCACGCCATCGTGTCCGACGCGCGCCAGCGTTTCGAGCGCGGCATCGACCCGGCGCTGCTGCCCCAGGCGATCGAGGCGGCGACGCAGATGGTGCTGGACCTATGCGGCGGCGAGGCCAGCCTTGTCACGCAGGCCGGGGCCGAGCCCGCCTGGCAGCGCAGCGTCAACATGCGGTTCGCACGGCTCGGCAGCCTGGGCGGCATGGACGTGCCGGCGATCGAGGCCGTGGCGGCGCTGACCGGCCTGGGGTTCACCGTCGAGGTGCGGACGGCCGAGGCGGTCCGGGTGGCCGTGCCGTCCTGGCGCAACGACATCGCGGCGCCGATCGTGTTGGACCAGGTGCCGGGCCTCGGCGCGGACCGCGCCCGGACCGCAGCCGAGGGCTGCGCGCTCACGGAGCCGGAGGCGGACCTGATCGAGGAGGTGCTGCGGCTGCGCGGCCTTGACAACGTGCCCCCGGTGTCGCTGCCCCGCGCAGCACCTGTGCCGCCCGCGGTGCTGACGCCGCGCCAGGTGCGGAGCGCGCTGGCCCGGCGCACGCTGGCGGCGGCGGGCCTGGTGGAGTGCGTGACCTTCAGCTTCATGGACCACGCGCAGGCGGCGCTGTTCGGCAATGCGCCGGAGGCATTGCGGCTGCTGAACCCGATCGCCTCCGACCTCGACCAGATGCGCGAGACCCCGGTCGCGACCCTGGCACTGGCGGCGCAGCGCAACGCCGCGCGGGGCCAGACGGAGGCGCGATTGTTTGAGATCGGGCCGGCGTTCCATGCAGAGGGTCAGCAGGTGGTCGCGGCCGGCGTGCTGGCGGGCATGACCCCGCGGCATCCGCTGGCATCGTCGCGCGGGCTGGGTGCGATGGACGCGAAGGCGGCGGTACTGGAGGTGCTGCAGGCGCTCGGGCTGCCGATGGAGAGCCTGAGCGTCACGGCCGACGCGCCCGGCTTCTACCATCCCGGCCGGTCCGGGGTGGTGCGGCAGGGGCCGAAACTGACGCTGGCGACGTTCGGAGAACTGCACCCGCGCGTGCTGCAGGCGCTCGATCTCACAGGGCCGGCGGCAGCGTTCGAGGTCTATCTCGACCGCGTGCCAGAGCCGAAACGCCGGCGCAAGGCCCCCCCGGACCTGCCGGCGTTTCAGGCGGTACGGCGCGACTTCGCGTTCGTCGTGGGCGCGGACGTTGCCGCCGACGCGGTGCTGCGCGCGGCACGAGGGGCGGAGCGCGCGTTGATCGCCGGCGTTAACGTATTCGACATCTATTCGGGCGATAAGGTGCCGCCAGGGCAGAAATCGGTGGGCATCGAGGTGGTGTTCCAGCCGCGGGAGGGCACGCTCACGGATGCGGAGATCGAGGCGGCGGGCGCCAAGGTGGTGGCCGCGGTGTCAAAGGCGACAGGTGCCGTGCTGCGGTGAGATGCCGACGTGAGGCGCTGACTTTTCAGGGAGAACCCACTACATCAGAGGAATGACCGACACTCCGCTCCACCTCATCCGCAACTTCGCCATCATCGCCCACATCGACCATGGCAAATCGACGCTGGCGGACCGCTTGATCCAGGTGTGCGGCGGGCTGACGGAACGCGAGATGTCGGCGCAGGTGCTCGACAGCATGGAGCTGGAGAAGGAGCGCGGCATCACCATCAAGGCGCAGACCGTGCGGCTGGCCTACAAGGCGAAGGACGGGCTGACGTATGAGCTGAACCTGATGGACACGCCGGGCCACGTGGACTTCGCCTATGAGGTCAGCCGGAGCCTGGCGGCGTGCGAGGGTTCTTTGCTCGTGGTGGATGCGAGCCAGGGGGTCGAGGCGCAGACGCTGGCCAACGTGTATCAGGCGATCGACGCGGGCCACGAGATCGTGCCGGTGCTAAACAAGATCGACCTGCCGGCGGCCGAGTGCGATCGGGTGAAGCAGCAGATCGAGGACGTGATCGGCCTGCACGCCGACGACGCGGTGATGATCAGCGCCAAGACTGGCCTCAACATCGAGGGCGTGCTGGAGGCGCTAGTGACCCGGTTGCCGCCGCCGCAGGGCAACGCCGACGCGCCGCTGAAGGCGTTGCTGGTCGATAGCTGGTACGACCAGTACTTGGGTGTGGTGATCCTGGTGCGGATCAAGGACGGGCGGCTGAAACGCGGGCAGAAGATCCGCATGATGTCGAACGGCGCCGTGCACAACGTGGAGCAGGTCGGCGTGTTCACGCCCAAGATGATCCCGACGGGCGACCTCGGCCCCGGCGAGATGGGGTTCATCACCGCGTCCATTAAAACCGTGGCCGACTGCAACGTGGGCGATACGATCACCGATGATCGGGTGCCGGCGACGGTGGCGCTGGCCGGGTTCAAGGCCAGCATTCCCGTGGTGTGGTGCGGATTGTTCCCGGTCGATGCCGACGATTTCGAGCACCTGCGCGACAGCTTGGGCAAGCTGCGGCTGAACGACTCAAGTTTTCACTATGAGGCGGAGACGTCGGCGGCGCTCGGCTTCGGCTACCGCTGCGGGTTTTTAGGGTTGTTGCATTTGGAGATCATCCAGGAGCGGCTGACCCGCGAGTTCAACCTGGACCTGATCGCGACGGCGCCGAGCGTCGTGTATCGCATCCACACCACCAAGGGTACCATCGAGGAGCTGCACAACCCGGCCGATATGCCGGATGTGATGAAGATCGACCACATCGACGAGCCCTGGATACGCGCAACCATCATGGTGCCGGACGACTATCTCGGCAGCGTGCTGACGCTGTGCAACGACCGGCGCGGGCAGCAGGCGGACCTGACCTATGTCGGCAACCGCGCCATGGCGGTGTATCGCCTGCCGTTGAACGAGGTGGTGTTCGACTTCTACGACCGGCTGAAGTCGGTGAGCCGCGGCTATGCGAGCTTCGACTATGCAATGGACGGTTATGAGGAGAGCGACCTGGTGCGGATCAGCATTCTGGTCAATCAGGACCCGGTCGATGCGCTGTCGTTCATCGCGCACCGCAGTGCAGCGGAGAACCGCGGGCGCAGCATCTGTGCCAAGCTGAAAGATCTAATCCCGAAGCAGCTCTTCAAGATCGCGATCCAGGCGGCGATCGGCGGCAAGGTGATTGCGCGGGAGACGATCGGCGCGTTGAGCAAGGACGTGACAGCGAAGTGCTACGGCGGCGATATCAGCCGCAAGCGCAAGCTGCTGGACAAGCAGAAAGAGGGCAAGAAGCGCATGCGGCAATTCGGTAAGGTGGAGATTCCGCAGTCGGCCTTCCTGGCTGCGCTGAAGATGGATGCCTGAGTGGTTCCAGACCGGGTTGCATGATCCTCCGCCGCTGCTATTGATGCCCGCACGCTGGAGAGATGGCCGAGCGGTTTAAGGCGCACGCTTGGAAAGCGTGTGTGCGTGCAAGCGTACCGTGGGTTCGAATCCCACTCTCTCCGCCAAAGTATTAGCTTAAGCTTCTGATTAAAATGCGGTTTTTTTAACTAAGTTTTTCGGGGTCCACGTTGTGGTCCACATTCTAGGTAGAGTAACATTCTCTGCGCTCGGTCCTTCAGCTGCATCGATTTGGAATCGGGCCGGCACTAGTCACCTCGGCAGGAAATATATACTCGCCTACGCCGCAGAGATGGCAGAAAGCTGCCGTTTCCCGACTGAGGCGTTGCGCTAAGCCTCGATCGGTACTGCCCTGGCGTCCTTTCCAGCCCCGTTCCGAGATGGACTGCTCCCGGAAATTGCAAACTCCATTCCTCTTTTGAGCAGCCGTTAAACGCGTGTGCCTGCTTTCCGAACCGACGTTTGACCCCTAAGCTTTGTCATACGTAGAGCCTAGGACATCCGATTGATGAAGCAGTTGGCAGTCGTCTTCTTTGTGTCAGTGCTGATGGGTTCATACCCTATCATGGCTGCTGATCAATCGGGAGCAATGGACTTTAAGTTCGAGGAAGACGACTATAGATGGATGGATATGGGGCTTCGCCAGACGATTTATGCAGACGGAGTAATAACCTCAGGCACGGCAGCGCGTCTAAACGACTTTCTTAATATGCATCACGCAATTCCCGGCGCAATGATTGACTTCAATTCTCCGGGTGGCAACTTGCAGGAGGGGCTTCAAATTGGGAGACTTATTCGGCAGAGGAACTTGCAGACAAACATTTCACAGCAAGGAGCTGAATACAAACCTGACCAACTTAATGGCTTCTGTTACAGCGCGTGTAGCATTGCCTTCCTAGGTGGGATCGTAAGGTACGCACCGGCCAATACGGCTTTTGGTGTTCATCGCTTTGCGATTCCTCAAAATACTCTTACCGGCGACCAAGCGTTAGATGCTTCGCAAATCCAGAGTTCGCAGATTGCAGAGTATCTAAACTTTATGGGAATCCAGCCCGGCTTTATCAGTGAAATAAATTTAGCGTCTCCAAACGAGATAAATATACTCTCACAACAAAAACTTACCGCTCTTCGTGTTATCACGCCACAACGTGAGACAGCATGGGAGCTTCGGACTACCCCAACCGGGGAAGTTTACGTCGCTGGGGAAACTAGGGATATACGCGGAACTCACAAAATTCTGTTCGGTTGCTTTCCGAGAAGTCAGACCGTCCCATTTATGGAAATCATGTTTAATGCAAACGATGGACAGAAAATCGTAGATACCACCGCAGTGATGAAATTACGGGTAAATGAAAGTGATGTTCCTATCCTTAAAAGCGAAATTATTAAAGGACCACATGTTGAAAATTCCTATGTGTCCACACATATTTTATTAACATCCAGGATTTTTGGTCTCATACAAAAAACGGTAACACTTGGAATTTCAATGTATCACCTCTCAGGCTTCACGTATGCTGGTTTCGACGCTGATTTTACTGAGGGTAAGCCCAAGGTCATGGCTTATCTCAGACCATGCATAGCGGCTAAGCGATAGTATAACTGGTAAAAAATAACGGTATTCTTGCGTTATGCTGACATCAGACATCGACTGACAGCTATTCGCTCGTATGCGTTGTCACCCGTCCCAATTTTAGCAACCGAGTTGCACCAACCACGAAAAACGTGTCGAGCCGGTCCTCTGTCTCAAACCATTCCTCTAGGAGCCGGTCATACGTCCTCCGTCGCATTCGGCTTGGCCGCGGCGGCAGAGCGGCACCTGCACTGCTGTAACTGGCGCCAACCTTTCGGCAGAGGCGCGCCAGCTTGGCATGACACCGGTCCATCTCGCTGACGCGCTGCGATTGGTAGACCAGCCTGTAAGCGGCTCGGGATGCAAACCGGTAGGCTCCATTCGGGAGGTACAAGGTTCGGCACCGCCGCCATGTCCGCGGGCACCTGAAGGACCACCGCCGACCTCCCAACGTGCAAGGCTCGGCGCGCATCTCCACGGTGTAGTCCTGCGGCCCAGTCTCGCTGCCAGTCGGATGGTGGATGCTGGCGTGCCACATTCGCATGGTCCCGATCCCCACCTCGGGGCTGTCCAGCGTCACCATGACGATGATGCTGTATGGCTCGCTGCCGCGGGTGCCCCAAAACTTGACGCCCGCTGGCAACTTCCGTCCGCGCGTTGGCACCACGTCGGACACGTCGATTTTGATGCTGTCCGTTGCCTCGATGGTGGGTCGCCCACCTCGACGGCCTGAGAAGTAGCCGCCCATCAGGCGAGCAATCCGCACAACTCTCGCACCGGATTTTCCGAAATCAATTGTCGATCTCCCGTTTTCAGGGTTTTCATCGTGGCTGGTGTGCGACTTCGATAGGCTGTCGCATGTGAGTTTCGCACGCTGTACGCGCGCCCGCGCGCGCGAGGCAAAAACAAGGTCCGATCTCCTGGATCAGCCAAACGCCCAAGCCAGCGTGGCTTCACATCGCGCTTGCGGGGTCATGTGGCTGAACCGGAGCGTATGTCCACCGGCCGTCACGATCTCCACCCGCTCTTGGGTGATAGTGCCCACGCGCCGACCATCCAGCAGCATCGCCAGCCCCATGCAGTCCGGCCGAGTGCCAGGCACGAACCGACGTAGGCCGAACAGGTCAAGCGCGTCCCATCCAGCGACTTGCAATGCAGTGCCGTAGTTCTCAACAAGCCTCGCTGCATCCAACCCCGCGCGGTGGAGAAGCCAGCCGGTGGGCAAGTCGCTAGCAGACGTATCGCTCCGTCATGCCAGGGCATTAGCGCCGCCGGGATTGGGGCAATGATGTGGGTCGGCAGCGACGGTGCGGTTCGCGATCCGCCACTCTGCAAATTCAACGCAGGCGGAGGCACCTCAGCTAATCCGGCTAATCCACCTAGTCCCGTGCCGTCCTGCAGAATGAGATTAGTTGGATTAGGTGCTTTAGCCGGTGACTGCCCACGTCGGCGCGCTTCAAGGGCGGCCCACGGGTCGAAGGAAAACGCGCTCAAGATATCAGCTTCCATGCTTCTTGCCGGGCGGCACCGTCCAGCTTGGTTCCGACTGGCAGGCGTACAACCCACCCGTGATCCTCAAGGATGCCGATCAGCCGGCGGGCGGTTTTGGCGTCTCGGATCGCATTCAGCCCGCGTTGATACGTCGACGCCAAATGAAGCTGACGATCCGGCCGAGCCTGCCACCACGCCAGCAAGCGTGCTGCGAGGTCGAGGTCCGGAGCGACAGCCGTGGCACCTTGTAGCCGCAGCAACTCGGCCGCGTAGTGCTTTGCAAGATTGATCCCGCCGGCCATTGCGTCCGCCGTAATCTCGATTGCATCCGGTTTTCCGTAGAGGGTCAGCACGGCTGCCACCCGGCCGGCGTGTTCCGCCATCTTGGATGCGAAGGCCCGGATGGGATGCAACGGACCTTCGGCCTGTTGTGCCCCTTCGACGGCATCATGGAAGGCGATCCACATCGCCCGCGCGTCCGGGTGAAGGTGCATGGGCAACGGGTCAAGCACCGTGGGGTCATCGCCGGCGAACCGCGGCGACCTCTGCATCATCTCAGATAACCGCGCGTCGTAGTCGGTCAACGTCACAGCCGCATCAGGCGACGGCTCGCGAAAGAACCGAGTGCCAGCCGTGCCCGCGGGTGCGACCAGCAGCGTCCGCGCCAGGGTGCCGATACCGGCCAAAGTGGGGTCTGCGAAGAAGCGCGACGCGATGGCTGGTTGCACCATGATATGCGTGCTGCACCGCCGGCCGGGCAGGAATGCCGCGCCGGTTGTGACGCGCAAGCGGCGGATCGCATCGCCGTCCCATAGAGTGTTCAACAAGGCGCCGGTTCGCATCCGGGTCTCATCGTTCATGGCGCTGCCACCGACAAACAAGCCGCCCTCCGCCGTGAACAGCCCGCCCCACGGCCGCGCGGTCAGGTGCAACACCAGCGCCTCCGGCGTCGGGTCCGCGACCAGCAACATCGGATGGGCGGGCGGTTTTGGCTCGGGACCGATCGTGCGGAACGCTTCGGCCAGCGCCGCCCGGTCTTTCTTGTTGGCGTGCTTCGCTTGCGTCCGGGCATGTTCCCATATCTCCCGGGCATCGGCATAGCCGGCCGCGTTCGCCCGTTCGGCATCCCTGAACCCGGCTTCCACGCCATGCGCCGCTCGCACCGCCAGCCGATCGACGGCGCTCTTGCGCTCTCCCGATTCGAGAACTGAGACAAACAGGGCGGTTAGCGGTCGCCGCCCGGCGCCGGGCAACTCCACGTCGCGATGGGCCTGGACGGCAAGCGTGGCGGCCGCAAGAACCGACTGGGCGCATACCGCGATGGGTGCCCGCGTCGTCTCCTGGATCGCTTCGGCCGCGGACCGCAGCGCACCCAATGCCTCGATCGGGAAATCCAGGGCGGGCGGCAGCGGGCGGAACAAGGGCTGCTTGAGGTCGCGCTCTTTTGCAAACGCTTGGCTCACCAGTGCCTCGGCCTTGGCGCGATCGGCGGGCGTCATCCTATCACCGTCCATGACGCGCCTCCGGCACCGGGCCTTGAGTCCATGGGCTCGCCAGGCCCCATGCGATTGCGGCGGAAACTTCCCGGTCGTCGTCCTTGCCGGCCAGGCGCGCGGCCTCGCGAACAACGTCCGCGATGACGCGGGTCGTCAGCAGTCCCGGCCCGACGAATCGGGCCAGGCGCGCGGTCTCGCCAACAATGACCCGATGCCGCCCGGGGGGCTGTGCCGTGCTGACCCGGTGCGCGGCCCGAACCAGCGCGCCCTGCACATAGGCACCCGCCTGCATCGGCGTGACTGGTGCGGTTCTGTCCGGTTGTCTCTCTATTCGGGGCGGCGGCGCCAGCAGTTCGGGCGCTGGCACGTTCACCAAAGGATGGCCTGGCAAAGCCAGCAATCGGCTCGGCAGTGGGTCGACCATCCCCGAAACCAGCACGGGGGCGGCTGTATATATGGGCTGCACAGCGCCGAACACGCTGGCGTCGGCCGGAGTGCCGCACAGCCACCGTTTCAGTTCGTGCCCCCAAGTCGGCCGGTCCAGCCATGCCCATACCCGCAAGCGGAGGTCTGGCTTTATTCCGTGGCTGGAACTCGCTTGGACGAGGCAGGCAGCGCCGTGGAAGGTTGGCGGGAAGGCATTGAGGGCAACTGCGGCACAGCCGGACAGATCGGACGGCTGCACGCCGGGCGGCAACAGCACGCCTTCGATGTCCAACGCCAGCCAACGGCGCGGCACGTCGCGCAAGGTAGGCTGGTCGCCGGTTTTCCGGTCGACATGCAGCAATCGCCGGATGCCTTCGGCGCGCTCACCGGCCAGCAGCTCGCCACGGACCACACAGCAATCGGGGCGCGGCAGCAGCCGTTGCAGCAGCTTCAACAGCGCCGCCAGGTCCGGGACGGCCACGGTAAAGCCGTCAAGGTGCTTTGCGTTGTCATATCCGTCCGCGTGCCCGTTCGGATGCAGCCGCTTTGCCAAGCGACGGCTACGGGCGCGCAGCACGGTCAGGGTTTCAGGGGCAGCCGCGCTCATGCCCGCACCTCGGACGCCCGGGTGCGAGCTTCAAAAGCAAGATGTGCCGCCGCTTCGGCCTGAGCGGCACGGCCTTGGGACAGCAGCAGATCGGCTCGCCGGTCGTGATAGATTGCGAAGGCCAGCGCCGCGCCCGCGTCGGTTGGGATCGCTAGCCGCGGTAGATGTGTCGTCAGGCGTGAACCCGCGATCATTGAAGGATCGGAGTTTTTGCAAACAGTATTCGTCATGGTGCCCCTGATTGATGAGGGCACAGGTCCGGTGGATATGCCGTGGGCAAACGTGCTAAGAAAGGAGTGCAACCAGCCTTTCTCCACCAGCAACCTGGCCCGGTGACCCGTGCTAGGTTGTTGCGCTTTAGGCGGTTGCGTTTGAGCGTTTCGCGCCGTGCGGGCGGATGGTGGCTTGGGGTAGGCTGTCCATCCAGTGCAGCCCGGGTGCCACGTCGATCAGCGTCCGGTTGCCGATCTTGATGGCGCGGAGATCGCCCCTGCCTAGAGCCTCATAGGTTTTGCTCCGGCCCATGCCGGAAATCGCGCACCAGTCCGGTATGGTGGCGTAGGCTGGAAAGGCCCGTTCTGGTGCTGCGGCAGCATAAGCCAGGAGGCTACCTTCAGTGTATTTGTGCATGGATGTCCGTTGCCGTTGTTGAAAACGGCGTCACCATGCGACAGGAGCGGAGGGCTATCGTCCAATCGAATTCGCGACGAAGTACAATTGCGTTCCGATTGTTTTTATCGCGATTTCGGACGGCGCCCCGCCACTTTCCAATCAGGAGGCGTGTTCGGATCGCTGCGAAGTTCTCTCATCTGCTCAACAGTTGGCCCCCTTCGCCCCAATTCAGCAAAATGTGCATTGGCATCAGCTTGTTGCTGCCTCGCCGTCGGCCGCTTATCGACATCGGAATACTGACTTAAATAGAAGCGCCACCATTTTCGCTGGTCAGATAGCGAGGCGCGCGGCAATGCTTTGGTTAAGGAGGACCGCGCCGGCCATTGCTTTTTCACCTCCGCAATTCGGAAGCGGAGGTCGTAGAAGAAGGGTCCGCGGTCATGTAGCCAGTGCCAATGCTTCCCGCCTGCCACGATGGCACAACAGCCTGTTAGATCAATTCGGCGCAGTTCATCGATAACGTTGGGGGGATTTGCTCACGCGGGCGATGCGAGTCCGGTTGTCGGTAAGTGTCTGACGGTCGCCCCCAAGCTGCGATCTTGCCAAGCGCAACCGCATTGTTCAGCTCGGCTAGAGCTTCGGCGTACTGGTCTGCCTCAGTGTCACCTATCGCCGTGACGCCCCGGTGGACAATCCAGATCAGGGTTTCCGGCACTGTCCAGTCAAGCGGGACTGGCTCAATCAAGAAGCTCGGCAAGAACGTCTCCGTAGTACGCGCGTCTGCAAATCGGCAGGCTCAATGATTGTGAGACCGTGTTCAGCGGCTATGTCACGCCAATGCAACCGGCATTAGGTAGGCGCAGCCGCCCCTAACCCGCTGCCCGGCGTCGACCACGAATGGACACTACGGTGCCCGCGCCCGCTGGCCGGGTCAGGAACACGGCCCACTCCGCCATCATCTTTGCCCGCCGGTCCAGCATGTCGCCGCGCCGGTATGCCGCCTCGACCTTATCGCGCAGCGTGTGCGCGAGCGCCGCTTCCGCCACGTCGCGCGGGTGCGGGGGCGCCTCAGCGCACCAGTCCCGGAAGCTGGACCGGAAGCCATGCACGGTCAGCCCCGCCCGCTTCATGCGGCGCAGAACCGCCGTCATCGCCATGTTGGACAAGCCAGCACCCGGCTTGCCGCCGGGGAACACCGGATCAGTGGGCTTTGCGTCCTTCGTATGCACCTCGCGCAACACGGCCAGCGCCGCCGGAGACAAGGGCACGCGATGCTCACGCCCGGCCTTCATCCGCTCGCCTGGTACGGTCCACACCTTCGCGGCCAGGTCCACCTCTCCCCAGGTCGCGCCGGTCACTTCGGATGTGCGGGCGGCGGTCAGGATCGTGAACCGCAACGCCAGCGCCGCCGTCCCTTTCTGAGCGATCAGGGCGCGCATGAACGCCGGGCACTCTTCCCAGGCCAGCGCCGCATGGTGCTGGACGGCCGCGATCTTGCTCCGGTTGGGCAGCAGGTTGGCAAGGTGCCCCTTCCACCGGGCCGGGTTCTCCCCCTTGCGCCAGCCTCGCGCCATGGCGTAGTCCCGCACAGCCTCGATGCGCCCCCGCACCCGGGAGGCTGTTTCCGGCTTCACCTTCCACACGGGTTGCAGCACGCCTAAGACTGCGGACACAGCGATCTTGCCCACTGGAAGGTCGCCCAGCGTCGGATGGGCGTAGGTCTCCAGGGTCGAGGTCCACTGCGCCCGATGCTTCGCGTTGCGCCAGGCGTCCTGATGCGACACGATGTAGAGGGTCGTTACCTCCCGGAAGGTCATGCCTCGGCTTGCCGCCTCAAGCCGGGCCTGTTCCCGCGCCTCGATAGGGTCGCGCCCCGCGTTCAGCAGCTTCCGCGCGTTCTGCGCCAGGTCCCGCGCGTCCGATAGGGGCACGTCCGCCTCGTTGCCCAAGCTCATCTCCCGCGGCTTTTGGCCTGGCAGGGTGAACCGGAACGTCCAGACCCGAGCGCCGGTGGGCTTGACGAACAGATAGAGGTTGCCGCCGTCGCTGTAGCGTCCAGGTGCGGTCATCCTTCGCATCGTCACTGTCGTGAGCTTGTTCGTTGGCACCGCCGCAGCCCTCCATCCGCAAAACCGAGTCCACATCTCGGTCCACATTTGCACTGTGGACTATAGCGGACAGGCATGAACGGGTATAGAGGGTTTTCCGACCTACCGCGTTGTTAACAGGCAGATTATGGCTATTGGTGGACGGCTGCGGACGCTAGTTTAGCGGACACTCTCTCCGCCACTTGTAATACATTGTAACACTTACAAGTTGTCGAGAAGGATGCAGCGAGACTTCAGATACAAATCCCGCATCTCAACGAGATTACTGTTTTCAATTTTTCGTCAACTGTATAACTTGATGCTCTAGCTTAGTCACAACTGCTGAAATTTGTTGAAAATTTTTTGGACTTCTTTCGCCTGACCTGCTCATGCTCTGCGAGCACTCTGCATCAAAGGTTTTGGTTAGTGCCTCACCGACTTCCTCTTCAATTAAATCCGTCCTCAAGCTGACTGCAGACGGTAAGTGTCCATCTCTACTCTCGATAGAGCTTACCCTATGCACGGCAAACATTCTTCCGAGTCGC
>JAABUS010003431.1_pt1 | contig 25781 bp, 18 predicted proteins | sample 5560161 | NCBI WGS metagenome assembly JAABUS01 (sample SAMN10711885, study PRJNA513376) | rock metagenome | isolation source: Antarctica rocks | place: Antarctica: Victoria Land, Trio Nunatak nord | collected 2016-01-04
CCGTGATGAAGCCCGTGTACCAGACCCAGCGCATGGAACGCCGCTACACGGTCATGAAGCCCGTCTACCAGACGGTCAACCACCAGCGCCGCTACACCGTGATGAAGCCCGTGTACCAGACGACGATGGTCGAGCGGCCTTACACGGTCTGCCGCCCGGAGACGACCGTCCGCCAGGTGGTGGAGGAGTGCGGATACTACGAGCGGCAGATGGTGACCGTGCCCGGCCCGGTGGTCGAGCGGCAGGTCCGCATCCCGGTCGATCCTTGCGACAGTTGCGAGCGTCCCAGGAGGAAGCTGTTCGGTTGCCTGCACAAGAAGAAGGCCTTCGCGACGGTCGCCATCCAGTGCCCGCCGCGAGACGTCTGCCAGACCTCCTTCGTCTCTCGCCCCGTCGTCCGGAACATCTCCGAAACGCGCTACGTAACCGAGACGATGACGCGTCAGGTCCCGGTCCAGACCTGCACCATGGTCGCCGAGGAGCGGGTGGAGAATTGCCCCGTGACGACCTGCTCGATGGTCGCCGAGGAACGCGTCCAGCCCTACGAGGTCCGGACCTGCTCGATGGTCGCCGAGGAGCGGGTGGAGAATTGCCCCGTGACGACCTGCTCGATGGTCGCCGAGCAGAGGACCGAGAACATCCCCGTGAGGACGTGCCGGATGGTGGCCGAGACCGCCACCCGCCAGGTGCCGGTGTGCGTCCCGGAACAGGTCCCCGTGACCGTCAATCGCTGCGTGGCGAGGGTCGTCGCCCGTCAGGTCCCGATCCAGACCTGCACCATGGTTCCCGTGGCGGTCCCCGACTGCCTGGCCTGCCCCTGAGCGAGCGGTCACCCCCGACGCAAGAGGCCTCCGCCACCCCGCATCTTGGGTTGGCGGAGGCCTCGTCGTTCCCGGAAATCGTGGCCTCAAAGGGTGTACGGGAAGGAGAAGCCGATGCGAAAACGGGGACTGGCTCGAAGCGAAGCGTAGTGCCTGTCCCTCTTTTCGCCGGGAAAGGGGACAGGCACCTGCGCCGTCCCGGGTCCGGAGCCAGTCCCCTTTCCCTCGGCTTGACCTTTCTCGTACACGCTTTCAGCCGACGTCGACGATCCGGTGATCTATGGACTGCCTCCGGCCCCTGGGCGACTTGAAGTCGAAGAGGCCCAGGCCGAGGTTGCCCGCCAATGCGATGTGCTGCGGCTGGCGGATGTCGAATCCTTCCGTCCCCAGCGGGTCGAGGCCCATCTTACCCGTGGCGGCGACCGGAGGGAGGTTCTTCTCCTTGCGCTTGGCGTCGATGATCCGCCACTCGACGTGGTCCATCGCCACCGGATCGGTGGCGAAGAACAGGGCGTTGTACTCCCAGATGAACTCCGGCTTGGCGCCGAAGGGGCCCTTCTGGAAGACCCCCTTGATCCCGTCGAGGATCTGCAACACGCACTTCTTGCGGAGGATCGGGTGGCTGACCACCTCGGGGATGAACTGGTTGCAGACGTTGGTGGCGGCGTTGCCGTGCGACCGCGCCACGTTGTTGACCGAGCCGTGGCTCATGTTCTTCAGGGCGCCCGTGACGCCCCCCGAGCCGTGGTCCTTCAGGACGGGGAGCATGACGAGTTTGTTGACCCGCTTGGTGATCAGCAACCCGAGGTGCGAGCGTCGGGCGCGGTCGTCCTTGGGGTCGTTCGTGTGGTGGACGAGGTTCATCTCGACGAACTCGTCGCGGTCGTACCCCGCCACCGGATCGTTGCGTGATGAGGCCCAGTCGATGACGAGCTGCGAGGGGTCGGCCTCGGGGGTCAGGCCGCCCCACCGGACGCCGTCGGGGACGTCCTTGTGCATCCCGGCGTCCATGAACATGTCCCGATAGCGCTCGTAGACGAACATGTCCTTCGTCTTGACGCCGGCCGCCTTCAGCCCCTCGATCACCTCGAGCATCAGTTCGCTGTTGGTGTTCGCCCCCGGGTTTCCCACGGGGTTCATCTTGATCCCTACCACGTCCCCCGGCTCGAAGAAGGATCGCCAGGCCTCGACGGCGTCGTCGGCCCCCGTCAGTTCCTTCATGCCGCGATCGACGGTGGCCTTGATCGCCTCGCGGTTCTTCTCACCCTCGCGGATCATCGCCTTGTTGCGTGCCTCGATCACCCGGCCGGGAAACGGGCCGGGGATGCCGAGCGTCCCCCCCAGGAGCCGGGGATCGCGAGCCGCCTTCGGCTCGGCGGCCGAGGCGTGCAGGGCCGACAGGACGGGCAAGGCCGCCGCGGCCCCGGAGAGGAACTGGCGGCGGCCCATGCCGCCGCAGTGATAGCGCGTCTGCATGGCAAAACGTCTCCTCATCAGGGGGCGGAAAGGGTCGTGGACCCATTCCGGGGATCGTCGAGCCGAAGACGAGCCCGGCTCGATCCGCTCACTCGTCGGTCGGGGTCGCCAAGGAGTCGTCGCCACGCCCGATCCTGCCGGAGGTGGCGAGGCCACCAGCCGGGCCCGGGCCGTCGCCTCAATCCTTGAGGTCGAAGTCGTAAGTGCCCCCGGGAACCTCGACGGTCAAACCCGATTGACTCGCATCGTTATACTTCGCGGGGATGAGGCTCTTGGCCTTTTGATAGGCCTTGGCGACGACCGCCTGATCCACCATCCCGCCGCCCGCCGGCTCTTGACCCAGGTCGAGCTTGTCTGTGGCACCGATGGTCACCCGGTATTTCCCGGGGATCACGCCGTCATCCGGGCTCATCGTCGTCATCCGATACGAGCCCCCCTCGATCGCCCCGGAAGCGGGTCGTCCGATAGTCGGGTCTTCCGGTATGAAAGAGACACTCCCGCTCGCGAGCGGTTGGCCCTTGTAGGTCACATTTCCGGAGACCGGGTGGCGCTTGCCGAGCCCGTCATCGTCGCCGCATCCGGGCAGGGCGGAGAGGGCGACGGGGACCGAGCACCATAGCAGGCAGACGGCCACCTGGATTCGAATGCCCATCGTCGAAGTGAGACCTCCCTGATTGGGAAAGACTGCGCCGGGTCCAACGGGGCCCGCGCAGCCTGTCGAGGCGGAGAATGGACGCAACCGGCCGGGCGCAATGGAGGGGGAGGACGACCCGGACCTCCCGGGTCGTCCTCGATCCCGGTCGCGCGGGGATTAGTAGGAGTCGGCGCTGAGGACTTCGCCGCCGTTCTTGCTACCCAGGGCGCAGTAGGTCGCCAGGCTGATGGTGGACTTCAGAAACTTGACGGAGCCGTCGCAGAACGCCATGTTCGCCCCCCCGGGGTGCTTGCTCTTGAACCCCTTGCTGGCGTAGCTGTACCGGCACCCCCAGTCGGAACTGCCGAAAGGTCTCGGCTGAGGACCGGCGAGGCAAGGATATCTCCCCGTCTTCAAATTGATCGGGACGGTGGTTCCTGCCGTCCCGCCATTCAGCATCCAGAAATTATTGTCGGCCGCCTCTTCGGGGAGGACCTCGCCGACCAGGATCGTGTTGCTGGTGCCGTCGGTGATGTGGTTGATCCCCGTGATCTGGCCGGTCCGGTAGTCGAAGATGCCGCGGAGCGTCCCCCCGCCGGCGGCGCGGCCTCCGTTTGCACAATTGTTCACAGTCCCCCAATATCCGGGATGACCGATTTGGGGTTGGCCCGGTAATACAGGCTGACCGCAGGGAGTTTCCCATGGATTCGCGGGGGTGGGTGTCAGCCGGCCGATGCAATGATTGTCGCCGAAACTGCCGGCGTAATTCGCGATGGGGACGACGGTCGCGGACTGTCCGGTCGCCGGGTTGATCGGCGGGGTGCCGACACCTCCATTCCCCCTGGCCGAATCCAGATTGAGGAAGGGCCGGAACCCGCCCGCACTGCCGGGGTCCGAAGGGCAGAGGAACGAATTGATCGCGGTCGTCCAGATGGTGTACCCCGCCCCCTTGTCGCCCGTGGTGTTCTGCCCGTTGGCGGTGGTACTGAAGTTGATCGCGTTGAAGAGAGGACTTTGCTCCAACTGCGGGAGGATCAGGGCTCGCCAGCTCAAGGAGTTGGAGAGGCCGGTCCATCCGACGTCGTCGCGATTATTTCCGGCGATGAAGAGCTGCACGCCCCCGAGCGGGAACGTGTTGCTCTGGTCGTGATACGTGTGCAAGGCGAGGCCGATCTGCTTCAGATTGTTGACACATTGGGCGCGGCGGGCGGCCTCGCGAGCGGCCTGGACGGCCGGCAGCAGTAACCCGATCAAGACGGCGATGATGGCGATGACAACCAGGAGCTCGATCAGCGTGAAGCCGCGACGGCGCGGACGACCTGACGAGGTGTGCATTGGGGGCCTCCAATTCGAATTGCAACGACTCAATGACTATGCGATGAGGAGATTCAAGGATCGTCGATGCCGCCGCGTCAGATGGTCTTCGGCGCGGGATCCTGCGAGGGGGGAGGGCAAGCGGATTGGGGTGTCGGCGGACGGCGACTTTGAACTGTTATGTCAAGCTATCGGTGAGGCCCGGACCGGTCAAGAGACCTCCGGGGGGATCCTGCCATTTTATCGTGGAAGCCTAGGATATTTTTTGAGCTAGCAGATTCAAGACACGGCCGCCGGCCTTCGATTGCTCCGCTGCTCGTCATCATCCTCGAGGATGAGCGATCGCGGCGATCGACGCGGAATCGGAGGGCGGCCCCCCCCCGGGGCCGACCGCCGGATGTCACCGACGTCGCGCACACGGCTCTGACCGACCATACCATCCTCCGTCGTGCCGACGCGGCGGAATGAGGGGAATCGGGTTGGCGGCGACGTGGGGCGGCGTCACAAATTACGGCGCATCGTCGGACCGGTCGAGCCCATCCGACGAGGTCCAACTCCATCAAAAATCAAAATCATCTCGAATTTGCTTACAATCACACGTGATTATCAAATTTGAAAATAAGGAGTGGGGTTGGGCGGACCTCGGAGACGCTCATGCGCGGTCGGCGGCGAATCGACGTCGCAGCGCGAGCAGGGGCCCGAAATCGAGCAGCTCGTCCCCCGCGCCGGCGATGCATCGGACCGACTCGGGGTGCAACTCGGCGGGGAGCGTCCCGACCGCGACATTCCAGCCGGCCGCGTCGGGGGAGAAGGCGGGCAGGACGATCCGTGACGGGCCGACGAGGAAACAGGGGGCGGTCCGCCCGTCGGCGCGGAGGACGGGGTGGAGATGCCCCGAGATGAGGCGAGGCACGTCGAGCGTGCGGTGGCCGTGACCGACCGTCCAGCCGGCGACCTCGCACGTCTCCGGGAGTGCCGGGAGCCGTCGTGGGTCGTGGTTGCCCGCCAGGCCAATGAGACGCACGCCGCGATCGGCGAGCCAGCGCGCCAGGAGGTCCACATCCACGGCCGTCCGGCGGCACGGCCGCGACGATTCGACCATGTCGCCGGCGACCACCAGCCGGTCGATCGGAGCGCGATCGAGCAATCGTGCCAGCTTCGCCCGCGTCTCGACCAGGGAATGCGCGGGGAGGTGGTCGCCCCCCGCACTCCGGGCCCACTCATAGCCCAGGTGGACGTCGGCGATCACCGCTGTCCGCTCACCGGGGTGGACGGCCCCCCCTTCCGGGGCCAACCGCCAGCCATCGGGGCCTTCGAAGAGGTTCTGAGGGGTGTCGAGTGCGGAGGGCGGGGTCATGGACGAACTTGCCGCGGGTGCCTCCCCCTCCGGGGGGATGATCGCCCCATGCAGCCTCGGAGGACTCGCTGCGGGAGGCACATCTTACCAGGCCGGACGCAAGGCGTGGGAGTCCCGCACCCTCGGGGGCTCGGGGAAGGCTCCGCCTCACAATGCTGGTCTCGCCCGCCCGCATGGATCGGCATGGACCCGGCGTGGGACCGCCCGCCCGGCGGCGGGCAGAGCAGCGGGAAGACGTCGGACGCCCCGTCGCGGGTTGCCTCGCGCTCCCCCTTCGCCGTGCCCCCCGGCCGGCCGTCGGATGGGAAGCGATCAGGGAGTATCGGGGAACCCGGGTCCGTTCGACGGGGTCGGTAAAGGTGGCACGTTCTCGCCCTCGATCGGGGGAGGCTCGAGTGGAGGCGGGGGGGGCGATGCCGGGACCGGAGAGGGAGACTCCTCGAAAGGCTCGGCCTGCGCCGCGGGAGGCTCGCCCTGTTCATCGAGCGGCTCGAGCTGCATCGCGGGAGGGAAACCTCCAGACCCGGACGGCACGGCCTGTTCCAGAGGCCCGTCCTGGACGACCTCGCCCGACGCTTGCAGCTGGCCGTATGCCACGGTCGCGGCCTCCCGGACGTCGCGCTTCTTGTCGTAGGTCGAGGCGAGTTGCAGCGCGCCCGAGGCACGCGGGTCGCCGATCTGGCCGAGAGCCCTGGCGGCGGCGACGCGAGCCTCTTTGTCATCGTCCAGTTTCAACTGCTGGACCAGCGCCGGGACCGCGCGCGGGTCGCCCAGCCGTCCGAGGGTGTAGGCACCGTCGCGGCGGCTGTTATCGTGGTCACTCTGCAGCCTCGTCATCGCGTCGGCAAAGGCGTCGATCACGACGCGTCGCGGGGGCGAGATGATGACCGGCGGAATGGGCTCCAGAGGCTCCACATAAACGGGTGGGGGCGGGTAGTACATGACGGGCGGGGGGGGCGGAGCCGGCGTGCCGAAGGCGAAGTTGAAGAAGGGGGCCGCGATGAATCCCCCCGCGAGGCCGGGCCGGCGGTCGATGATGACCTCGCGCTGGCGGATCACCCCCGGCCTCCCGGCATAGACGGGAGGGCCCGGACTGTAGCCCGGCCGGCGCCCGACATGGACCTCGCGCTGATAGGTCCCCCCCGGCCGAACGACCTCGACCTGGCGATTGATCGTCCCGGGGCCCCTCTCGCTGCGGACCCGCCTCTCGATAGACCGCCCCCTCGGCCCGGTCACCTTGACGTCTCGTTCTCGCTCGTATGCTTGCCCCCAGGCGGGGAGACTTCCCGCGCCGAGGCTGAGCCCCATTCCGAGGGCCAGAATCACCACCACCATCCCGCGTCTCGACCGCTTCATGGAGTCTCCTCCCAAAGGCCTCGCGCCGAAGTCGGCCTTAATGTCTCCGCACCCCTGTCGTGGCGTCTCCGGACGAGCGGGGCGCGATTCTCCCCGGCCTCCCGGATTTTGTGAAGCCCAAGCTGGGACGAGGGGACGAGGCCTGATGCCGACCCGCCCATGGACATTCTACCTGGCAATCCTCGAGTCTGCGGGACGTGTCGGCGTCGAAGCGGAGGCGAGAGGAGCTGAGTACGCGCTCAGGGGGGCGGGGGCCCGTCCGGCCGTTCGACTTCCGTCGGATCGCCCTCGACGAGGTCGAGCTCGCGGCGGTCGACGTCGACGCGCACGACCTGGACGACGAGCGAGTCGCCCAGGCGATAGCGGCGACCGGAGCGGCGGCCGATCAGGGTGTGCGTCCCCTCTTCCAGGTAGTAATAATCGTCGGTGAGGCTGCTGACGCGGAGCAGGCCCTCGACCGGGAGCTCGACGAGCCGGCAGAAGAGGCCGAAGTCCTCGACGCCGATGATCACCGAGTGGTACGTCTGGCCGACGCGGCTTTCCAGGAAGGTCAGCAGCTTGATCTTGACCAGCTCGCGCTCGGCCGCCTCGGCCCGGCGCTCGGTCCGCGAGCAGTTCTCGGCCAGGACGGTCAGCTCTTCGTGGTCGCTGGAGGGCTTCTTGCCTTCGAGGAGCGTCACGAGCTGGCGGTGGACCTGGAGGTCGGGGTAGCGACGGATCGGCGAGGTGAAGTGGCAGTAGTCGTCGCTGGCCAGGGCATAATGCCCCACGCGCTCGGGGGTGTAGACGGCCTGCTTGAAGCTGCGGAGCAGCCCGTAATGGACGGCGTACGCCTCGGGGGTCTCGGCCGCCTCGGCAAGGATGCGCTGGAGCTCGAACCGGCTCTGCGGCTTGTCGATCTTCAGCCCGAGCTCGCGGACGAACTCGGCGAACTCGCGGAGCCGAGACGGGTCGGGGTCGGCGTGCCCGCGTCGCAAGAAGCCGACGTGCGCCTCGGTCAGGTGCGAGGCGGTCGCCTCGTTGGCCGCGAGCATGAACTCCTCGATGACCTGGTGGCTCTCGTCGTGCGAGGCCAGGTGGGCGCCGACGACTTCCCCCTGCTCACCCAGGTCGATCTCGACCTCGGGCATGTTCAGCTCGAGCGCCCCGCGCTCGAACCGGCGCCTCCGCAGGATCATGGCCAGTCCGAGCATCTGGCCGAGCATCTCGACCAGCTCGCGCGCGACCCCCGGGTGCTCGGCGTCCGGGTTCTTCATCACCTCGAAGGCCTGCTCATACGAGAATCTGTGGTCGGCTCGGATGGCCGAGCGGGCGAAGGACCGGTCGGTCCGGATGCCTTCGGCGTTGAACTGGAGCAGGGCGCTGACGGTATAGCGGACCTTCCCGGCCTGGAGGCTCGCCAGGCTGTTGGAGAGGACTTCCGGGAGCATCGGGATGACGAGATCGGGGAGGTAGACGCTCGTCCCTCGCTTCCTCGCGGTCTGGTCGATCGCCGAGCCGGGGCGGACGAAATGCGAGACGTCTGCGATGTGGACGCCGAGATTCCAGTAGCCCCGCTCGTCGCGAGACAGGGTGATCGCGTCGTCGAAGTCGCGCGCGTTGCCCGGGTCGATGGTGACCGTCATGACCTCGCGCAGGTCGAGCCGGGTGCCGATGTCGTCCTCGGAGAAGAGCTTGGCCAGTCGCCTCGCCTCGTCGAGCGTCTCGTCGTCGAAGGTGTCGGGGATGTTGAACGCGCGGATGACGGTCAGGGTGTCGACCCCCGGCTGTCCCCTCGGGCCGAGGACTTCGGTGATCACCCCCTCGCCGTCGAGGGCCGGGGTCGGGTAGCGGACCATCTCCAGCGCGACCTTGTCGCCGGGCCTGGCCCCCTTGGCGCCCGGGTCGCCGACGGCGACCGGGGCGTGGATGACTGAGCCGTCGACCTGGACGTACCCCTCGCCCGCACGCTCGTAGTACGTCCCGACGAACTGCCCCGTGGCGCGGGCGACCACCCGGACGACGCGCCCCTCGGCGTTGCGGCCGGGCCCCTTGGGCCGCTTGACGACCTTGACCAGCACCTCGTCGCCGCTGGATGCGTCGCGACCGGCGTCGACCGGGATGTAGATCTGGTCGGTCCACGAGGAGTTCGGGAGTGGCCGGACGAAGCCGAAGCCCTTCGAAGTCCGCCGGAAGACGCCGAGCAGCGCCCCCTTCTCGTGCGGCTTGCTCAGGCTCTTATCCTTGCCCAGGTCGAGCCTTCCCTGCTTGACCAGCCCCTTGACCGACGCGCGGAAGGCGGCGTAGTCCTCGACGCCGACCTTGAACCGGCGCGACATCGCCTTGAGGGTGATCGGCTTGTAGTCGGGCCCCGATACCAGGCCCAGCACTTCGGTCTCGTAATCGCGCATGTCGAAACGGCCCGCCCCCGATCATCCGCCGTTCGCGATAGGGTCGGCCGTCGCGGCGGACCCGTCGTCGGGCGTCACCCCTTTGAACAAGCGCCGGCCCAGGTTCTGCTGGAAGGGCGTCCAGCTCGAGTCGCGGCAAGGGTCGTCGCGGATTTCTCGGCTGTAGGCGTGGAGCTTCGCGTCGAGGTTGTCGAGGTAGTGCAACGCGACCGCCTCGAGCGTCATGGGCAGCTTCGGGCTGCCGAACTCGTACGCGCCGTGATGGCTGACGATCATGTGCTTGAGCCGCAGCAGCAGCTCGCCCGGGAACGGCTCGCCCGTCAGGTCGGCCGTCCGCTCGACCTTGTCGCGGAGCATCTCGACGCCCATGACGAGGTGCCCCACGAGCTGCCCTTCGTCGGAGTAGGCGAACGCGCGGTCATAGCTCAGTTCGTCGATCTTGCCGATGTCGTGCAGGAAGATGCCCGTCAAGAGGAGGTCGCGGTCCACCTCGGGATACAGGTCGATGATCCGGTCCGCCGCCGTCAAGAGCGTGACCACGTGCTCCAGTAGCCCCGCGTGATAAGCGTGATGGTTCTTGATCCCCGCCGGGGCGGTAGTGAACTTGCGGACGAATTCCTCGTCGATCAGGAAGCACTCGACCAGCGCGCGGAGGTGCGGGTTGGTGAGGCTCAGCAGCCGCTCGCGGAGCTGGGCGGTCAGCCGGGCGACGTTCTGCGTGCTCTGGGGGAGGAAGTCTTCGGGTTCGACCCGCGCCGGGTCGACCGTCTCGACGTGCGACAGGATGATCTGCAGCGCCCCCTGGAAGATCTGAGTCTTGCCGCGGACCCGAAGGTAGTCGCCCGGTTCGAAGGTGCGGGCCAGCCCCTCGGTCGCGTTCCAGAGCCGGGCGCCCACGCTCCCCGACTTGTCGCGAAGCTCGAGGTGGAGATAGAGATTGCCCTGGCGATTGGCCCGGAGTTGCTTGTCGGCGACGAGGAAGCACTCGTCGACCGAGTCTCCGTTGGCCAACTGATTGACGTAATGTCGGGTCATGCGGCGATTCGACCGGGGTGCGGAATGGACGGACCGTTCACGTTCGGGCGAGTCGCCCACAGAAGCGGTGATTGTAGGGGCGGGGCCGCGCCGGGGTCAAGGGAGGGGAAAGCCGCCGGTCGCGGTCGCATGTGCGATCCCGGATGGTCCTCGGTGACGGTTGCGACACGACGGGGCCGAACGCCTTCAAGTCTGCCAGACTCCGCTCGACGCGGGTGCTCTCGGGGTCATCGACCGCCGCTGCTGGAGGATTCGACCGCTTACATCCCGAGGAGATGCCGGCACTTTTTCGGTGGTGGGGACGGCCGCCCCTTCGGAGGAAATCCCGCACTTCGATGAACCGGCCATCCCCGGCAGACGACTGGAGAAGTGCAAGGGAAACGGGAGGCCTTCAGTGCAATCGGACCGGCAGACGATCGAGTTGGAAATCCTGGTCCTCCGCTGCCAGCGTGGAGAGCGAGAAGCCTTCGATGAGTTGGTCCGCGCCTGGGAGCGAAGGCTCTTCTTCTACATCCGTCGCCTTGTGGCGGACGAGGGGGACGCCTGGCAGGTCCTCCAGGACGTCTGGCTCCAGGTCCTCGGCGGTATCCGCTCGTTGCGCGAGCCGCGTCGCCTCCCGGTGTGGCTCTATGCCGTCACGCGGAACACGGTCATGAGCCACTACCGGGGGGAATACGCCCGCGAGAGGGTCGTCGACACGGCCGAGCCCCGCGAGTCGGCCGAGGAGGACGGACACGTTCACCTCGATGACGCGGAGCAGGTCCATTACGGTCTCTCCCGGATCCCTCGGGCCGATCGGGAGCTGCTGACCTTGTTCTTCCTCCGCGACCTGAGCATCGACGAGGTGGCCGAGGTGCTGCTCGTCCCGCCGGGGACGGTCAAATCCCGGCTCTTCAAGGCGAAAAAGACCCTGCGTAACGTTCTCGAGCGAGAGGGACGATGCGATGAATGAACGAGATGATCCCCTGAGCGAGCGATTGATCGACCTCGATCCGCATGACCCGGGGCTCCGGGAGCGATACGGGTCGACCCTGCATTCTCATCTCGACCGCCGCCTGACCGTTCCCTATCGAGCCCGGTATGTGGTCGTGGGCCTGGCCGGTCTCGTCGGCAGTCTCGTTTGCGGATCGCTCGCCATCACGGAGCCGGCATCGCTACCGGCGGGCGTGCGGATGTTACTGGCCCTCTTCGCATTCTTCGGACTGGGTTGGACCCTGCTCGCCGCCTGGGCCCTGGCCCGAGGGCGCGGAGACTTCATCGCCGAGCGCACCATGGCCGCCCGGATGGCCTTCGGCTTCACCCTAGTCTCGGTCATCGCCTTATCCCTCGTCTCGTCCCTCTCCGGGAAGGCGGCCGTCGGTATCCCGATGGTGACCACGGGCCTCGCCCTGCTGATCCTCGCCGCGGTCCTCCTGATCGACGCCAGGATCGAGCGTTCCGAGTCGGTGATCCGGGAGCAACTCCTCCGGGTCGAGAGTCGTCTGACCGGGCTGGCCGAGGCCATTGCGCAGTCACGCGGCAGTCGCGGCGTCGAGGGTTGAGACCCTTGCAGGGCAAGCACGGCCCACCAAATTTCGACGGGTCGTCGGTAGGGTCCACCGCACCGATTTCCGCCGGGCGCCCCGGAGACCTGTTCCACGGGGCACTTCGGGGCGCACGATCGCCTAACGCTCGGCACTCAAGCGAGCATGGAGCCTCCGCAACGCTTCGGCGGGAGACTCGAACCGGAGGGGTTCGGAATTCCCGGGGTCGATCCAGGAGGAGGCGAAGGGGGAGAGGCCGGGCAAGGCGCGGAAACGGATCGTGGGGCTTTGCTCGAGCCAGGCCAGGGCGGCGGGGGTGTCGAGGAGGTCCTCGAGGACCTCGCGGCGGGTCTCGCGGAGCAGCGGGTGATCGGGGCAGGCGGCCTTGACCAGGGGATAGAGCCGGCTGCTGACCCACAGGAGCCCGCCGACTTTCGGTTTCGGCCGCTCGGGATTCCGCAGGACCATCAGCGCCGTGCCGGCGACGTGACGGAACCGCCGCGCCATCAAGTCACCGCGGTCGAGCCCTTCGAGCACGTCATCGCGGAACCCTTCGCGAGAGACGAGCGGCTCGATCTCGTGCGCGTGGAGGCGGGCCCCCTCGGGGAGTCGGATCGACCAGCCGAGGTCGGCAACGGTCAGCGCCAGGTCGCGGCCGAACCGACGGCCGAGCCGTGCGGCCGTCGCGCGGCCCAGGGCTTCCGATGCCGCCCGGCTCAGGGGCGCGTGGAAGGTGTATGTCCAGCCGCCTTCCTCGCCCGGCGACTCCTCGACGAGCAAGGTCCCCGGCGAGGGGACTTCGCTGTACTGCTCCTGCGCCTCGAAGAGGGCTTCCAGGACGGCGGCCGACTCGGGCGTGAGGTCGTGGGTCTCGACGAGCCAGGCACGGAGGGCCGAGGGGCCATCGGCCAGGGCGAGCGCCGCGCCTTCGCGGAACCGGGCGAGTTCGAGCGCCAATTCACTCGACAGTCCCTGACGGTCGCTCGACCAGCGGGGGAGGTTGGGCTCGCCTCCGGTCGCTCGCGCCTGCACGACAAGGCCCTCCAGGCGTCTGAACTCCAGGGCTCGACCGTCGAGCACGAAACGGTCGCCCGCCTGGAGCCGCTCGGCATAAGCCCCTTCGAGCGTCCCGATCTCCTTCCCATCGGCCACGACCCGGACCGTCTCCTCGGAGGTGATCGTCCCGACGTTACCCCAGAACCAGCGCATGACGCGGCGATTGCGGACCCCGAACAGGCCTCTCTGACGCCAGATCCGAGGCGAGCTCCCACGCGGCTCGGCGCCGGGCTCGGGCTCGAACGCTCCCGGGGGGGCGGCGAGGTCGCCGGCCAGGAAGGCGAGGCAAGCGTCGAAGTCCTCGCGAGCCAGGTCGGCCATCGGCCCAGACCGTCGGATCAGGGCGAAGGCATCGTCGACCCCCCACTCATCGCCGCAAGCCATGCCGATCAGCTGCTGGCAGAGCACGTCGAGCGGTGCCCGGATCGATCGCAACGGCTCGACCTGACCCTGTCGTGCCGCCCCCGCCGTGACGACCGCGCCCGCCAGTTCGGCGGCGCTGGAGGCGAGCAGCAGGCCGCGCGAGGCCACTCCCCACCGGTGTCCCGACCGCCCGACTCGCTGGATGCACCGCGAGACGCTGCCGGGCAGGCCGATCTGGACCGAGAGGTCGGCCGAACCGATATCGACCCCCAGTTCCAGGCTCGTGCTGGTGACGACCGCCTTCAACTCCCCTCCCCGGAGCGCCTCCTCGACGGCTCGGCGGCGACCCGCGTCGAGCGCCGAGTGGTGGGCGGCGATGGCGTCGGGGGAATCCGCGTGCGACTGGCGGAGGTCGTGCGTGATCTGCTCGGCGAAGGCCCGGGTGTTAGCGAAGATCACCGTCGTCCGATTCCGGCTCAGTTCGCGGGTCAACCGGCGCAGGAGGCGTCGATAGGAAAGGCCGCGGTGCGTGGCCTCGTCCGGCCTCAGGAGCGACTCGACCTCCACGACGGTCGGCGGCGACCCCGCCGGTGGAGCGGCTTCGACGACCCGGCAGGTACGCCCCGGCCCGACCAAGAACCGAGCGACCGGATCGGGAGGGCGGCAGGTCGCCGACAGTCCCACCCGGCTCGGGTCGCGATCCGCCCGGGCCGACAACCGCTCCAGCGAGACCGCCAGGTCGGCCCCCCGCTTGGTCGGCATCAGCGCATGGACCTCATCGACGATCAAGTGCCGGACGCCACGCCAGTGCTCATGCCAGGATGACTGGCTCAGCATGAGCGACAGGCTCTCGGGCGTGGTGATCAAGAGGTGCGGCGGCTTGTCGCGCAGCTTCCGACGCCCCGCCGCCGTGGTGTCGCCGGTCCGCACGCCGACGGTCACCGGGCTCGCGTCCCAACCCGAGGCCCGCCGGATCGCCTCCAGGGGGTCGGCGAGGTTCCGCTCGATGTCGTAGCCCAGGCTCCTCAAGGGCGAGATGTAGACACACCGAAGGCCCGGCGTGAGCGTACCTGCCGCATGCTCCCGGTGCATCCCATCGATGATCGCCAGGAACGCCGCCAGCGTCTTGCCGGTGCCCGTCGGCGAGATCAAGAGCAGATGCGTCCCCGATGCAATCAGGGGCCACGCCCGCCGTTGCGCCTCGGTCGGGCCCCCGGGGAACGCCCCCCCGAACCAGTCCCGGACCGGACCCGCCAGGGCGATGATCTCCCCCGTACACCCTTCTCCTAGCATGTGAGCCCTAGTTGTCGCTTTCCGGAGTAGAGGGTTGGTCCTTCACCTCATTACGAGGGATTCCCGACGCAGTCTCGCCGGACCACCGTCCCTTTACGACCTCGAGAACGGTCATACGTCCTGGGCCAGGCGGATCCCGGAGAACTGCCAGCGCGTGTCGGGGGGGAAGAAGTTGCGGTAAGTCCGGCGGATGTGCGTGCGAGGCGTGGCGCACGAGCCGCCGCGCAAGACCATCTGGTTGCACATGAACTTGCCGTTGTATTCGCCCAGGGCGCCCACCGCCGGCCGGTATCCGGGATAGGGTGTGTATGGGCTGCGTGTCCATTGCCAGGCGTCGCCGAACATCTGCTGCAACGGAGATGTGGCATCATCGACGGTCGCCGCGGGGTGTTCGTGCCCGGCCTCCAGGAATTGGCCCTCTACGGGACAAGTCTCGGAGGCAACTTCCCACTCGGCCTCGGTGGCCAGGCGGACTCCCGCCCACCGGGCATAGGCGTCGGCCTCATAATAACTGACGTGACAGACGGGTTCGTGGTCCGTCGGGTCGCGCATCCCAGCCAGGCTCATCATACGCCAGCCTTCGGCCCGACTCTCCCAGTAGAGGGGGGCGTGCCACTGATGTGCGTTGCGGGCATTCCAGCCGTCCGAGAGCCAGAACTCGGGGCGGTCGTAGCCGCCATCGTCGATGAATGCCCGGAACTCGGCGTTCGTCACGAGCCGGGATCCCAGCCGGAACGGCTCGACGAAAACCTTGTGGCGCGGCGTTTCATTATCGAATGCGAAGCCATCGCCGTCGTGCCCGATGGAATGCAAGGCCCCCTCGAAGGCCTGCCACCGAAGCGGCGTCGAGTCGCGACTCTCCACCGGGGCTCGCTCGCGGTAGACGGGGCGGAGCGGGTTGCATCCGAACGCATGCTTCAAGTCGGTCAGGATCAGCTCCTGATGCTGCTGCTCGTGGTGCAGCCCCAGCACGACCGTCGCGGCCAGCGGACGGAACCCCACCTCCGGAGTGGACTCGAAAAATGCCCGCATCCGGTCGTCCACCGCGTCGCGATAGCCGTGCACTTCGGCGACCGTCGGGCGCGACAAGACGCCGCGCTGGCCCCTGGCGATCCGCTCGCCCAGGGAATTATAATAGGAGTTGAATAAGTAATCATATTGGTGTGATCCCGGGATACCTTCCGAACCTGCGGGCCTCAGCACGAAGGTCGCGAAGAACCAGCTCGTGTGCGCCAGGTGCCATTTGACGGGGCTGGCGTCGGACATCGACTGAATCCCATAGTCTTCGGTCACCAGGGGTTCGCACAGCATCTCGGTGGTTCTTCGAACCTCCTGATACCGCGATGACAGGCTCTCGCGGCAGAATTCATCCGCCGTGACGGTCGATGAGGAGAGGATCGGCTCGGAGGCCTGGGTTTTCATCGCGGTCGCCACTTGGTGGAAGAGGGGGATCGGAAACGCCACGGACGAATGAGCCCGTCAGGCGCCGTGATTCTCTGGCGCCCGTATATCGTAGACGCCAGGGGGCCGACCGCCCAGAGGGCGTGTCGAGCACCGGCAGCATATCGGTGGAGTTGGACTGATTCCCCGAGCCGGGAAGGGGAGAGTCGCGCTGGAGGGTTACCGCGTGTTCGCTCGGCCGGGTTGTGTCAATGGACCGGCGGGATCGCAATCTGGCCGGCCCACCGCCTGTGACAAGCAAGTTTCGATTCGGTCATGATGCGGCCAGCCTCCGAGAAGGCCGACCTCGGCGTGAGGTCACTGATCTCTCTTATCGCCGGTTCTTTTGTATCGGAGGAGGGTCAGGATGTCGCCGATGGCCACGTCGATGTCATCAAGGGCCTGCTCCTTGAGGTTTCCGACATCGGCCCGGGCCGCAACAAGCTCCGCTCTTCCCTCACGCAAGTCTTCGAGGGCCGAGCGAAGCTGGGGGTGGTCCCTGTAACGCTTGTAATAATCGGGGTTTCGGTCGACTCCACGGAAAGTGTCGACGTCCTTGACCTGCAGGATCGCTTTCACCGAGTTGATGGCATCGTCGATCGCTTGCAGCGCCCGCTCTCTGTAACCGCGCGGCCATGCGTCATTGGCATCACGCAGCGCGCGTCGGGCCTCTCGCATCTCTTGGAGCGAGGCCCTCAACCTCGGGTAATCCACCTTCCCTCGATCGGGTCCAGGACCTTTCCCCTGTGCGAAAGCGGTGCCCGAGACAGATCCGGCAAGGACAATGGCCATAAGCGTAAATACGTTTCGTCTTCGAGACATGGCTCTCTCCGCGTGCGAGTCTGGGAAGACAGCGGACGCTCACGCCGGCGTCCCCCTGATCTACGAATGAAAATCTTGTGCGGGCGATATTGTGACTTCTCTTTGGCTCAATGACCCCGCATCGGGGCGGGGCATGCATCGGCTCGGGTTACCCGGAATGCTGTTTCGGGCTTGTAGGCGGTCGCCATTTTCCAGACGGCAATCGAGAATGGTTCATAGCAATTCTACGACCGCTCAATCACCGTCGCGTTCTCCGGGTCTCCCGGGACGCCCAGGTCGCCTGGGCCGAGCTTGTTTTTCTCCCGGCTGATCTTGTGCCTTGGGAACTTCTTGGCCTGCTCCGGGCGGCACGGGCATCGGCGTAGCCAGTGCACGCGGGGGAGAGTCCTGGTTCCGGGATCGCCCCGGTCTCGTCCGATCGGGGCGATCTGAAGGCGGAACGTACGCCGGCGAGTTCGGCTGGGCGATGGAGAGGGGACCTGCCATCTGCATGCCTCGTGAGGGCCTGGAACGCTCTGGACGCAGACCGGCCGGGGGGCGATCCGCAGAAGCCTCCGCCTGACCACGCTGTCCGGGCGCTCGCGAGCCGGGGAGATTCGGACGTGAGCGATTGGGATTCCGCTCGGGATCAGGACGGCTCGGCCCTGGATTGGGCTCGTTCGTCTGGCCAAGAGCACCGGACCTAAATTGGCCGGGTCGTTCCCGAGCAGGAATGGGCGAATCTCCGGGGGGCGTCCCCTCGGGATTGCGTCCGGGACGCATTTGCCTCGATCCATCGGCCGACAACCCTGGACGACCTGGGCGACGCATTCTCTCTCCTTCTGGTGATCGGAGCGTCGAAGGTAGTGACGTGGGACGTTCGAGACGCCGGGCGGCATTGAGGCGGTCTGGTCGAGGGCCAGGCTCCCCAGGCGCTTGCAACCCGGAGAGGTTCGGCATGGGACGATTGGGATTGCGGTCGGCGTCAGGCCGGCCTGGCCGAGGACGATCCGGGCGGGGAGCAGCTTTCGGTGCTTCGGGAAGCCCAGCCGGACGGCTAGGCTGGCCCGCCCCGCCGAGGCCCGGACGGGGCTGGTCTTGGCCGGGACCACCGGGCCTCCCCGGGCGATCGAGGCCGGGCCGATTCGCGCGGTCGCGCTCGGGCTGTCCCGCCGCGCCGAGGCCCGGGCGGGGCTGGTCCGGGCCGGGACCGTTGGGACGTCCGAGGCCGGGTCGATTCGGGCGGTCGCGCTCGGGCTGTCCCGGGCCGGGACCACCGGGCCTCCCCGGGCGATCGAGGCCGGGCCGATTCGCGCGGTCGCGCTCGGGCTGTCCCGCCGCGCCGAGGCCCGGGCGGGGCTGGTCCGGGCCGGGACCGTTGGGACGTCCGGGCTGAGGCCCATCGGGAACTCGGTCCAGGTCCGGGTTGCCACGCCGACGGGCCTGACCCGGGCCTTGAGGCCGCGCGGCCGGGTCGAGCCTCGAGGCGGCCGGCCTCGGCGGAGGACCACCCCGCCCCGAGTCCTCCCTCGCCTGGGACGCGATCGGGGACCTGGCCCACTCCACGCGCCTGGGGCGACTCTCGCCCGGCGAACGGGCCTGGATGGGACGCGATTCCAGGCTCGCACGTCTCTCGCGGAACTCACGCTGCGTGACCTGAAGAGTCTGTATCTCTTTGCGCCGGACCTCGTTCAGGCGTTCGTAACGCTGACCCCCGCGTGGGTTGGCGGCGATCTGGCCGATCGGCCTCCCTATCTCCACATTGTTATTCGTGATGATATTGTTAATTGTCGTGACGTTGGTGACGTTCTTCTGCCTGATGTTGACCCTCTGGCGCTCGACGATATTCTGCTGGACGAAGGTCCGCGGAGGACGCGCGTCGACGTGGTCACGCCGGTAGTCGTATTGCTGACGGAGCTCATTTCCCCACCCTGGGTTATTGCGATTGACCGAAGCGTAATACGAGTAGATCGGGTCGTAGCCGCGGCGGCTCTGATGGAACTGATACCAGGGGACAATGCCGGCCTGCGTGTAGTTGGGGGCGTAGTAATCGCCGAAGTAATATTGATTGTAACTCGGCCGGACAAAGAGGTTTGAGATCAGCGCGGTTGCGACGATTCCGATGGTCGGCGCGAAGACAAAGTTCGGCTGTCGATAGACCGGCTGCGCGAAATAGACCGGCGCGAACACTAACCCACGCTGGACGATCGGGCGATCCCAATAGCCTTCCACGAAGAGGTATCCGTAGGGGCTCCAGACGTAGTGGGCTGGGACCCAGAGCCAATCTTCCTGCACCGGCACCCAGTAACCTGGCCGCCAGATATACCGCTCCTCCTGGTAGTACCAGCACCCGGGAGCCCAGGTTACGTCGGCCGATGGGGCCGGGCTATTGGGGCCCATTTCCAGGCTTTGGGGCGGGGCCGGCAGATACTCAGCTTCACCTTGATCCAAGAGCGCCCATGTGCCGGGCACCCACTGGAAGCCCTCCTGAGCCTGGCTCCAGTAACCGGGAACCCATTGACGTCCGGGCGGTATGTCCCTCCAGATACCGCTGATCCAGAGGAAATCGCCCCTGCTGTCATCCCAGGCCCAGTATCCGGAAATCCATTGAACGTCCTGGCCCTCGGGCCTCTGATCAGGCGGAAGCTCCTCGACGGGCGGCGGAGGCTCCTTGGGGATCAAAGGGCTCGCGATCGGATCAAACACTACAGGTTCGGCGAACGCCTCGTGCACCGGTCCCTGCGTCAGAACCTCACCCCCCGACTGATCGAATTCACCGGGGCCTTGCCAGGCATCTACCGGAGAAGGCACCCCCATGAAAACGCAACCAAAGGTCAACGCCAACAGTCGCTTCCCGTATCTGGCGAGGTATCGCATCACGTTCTTGCTCCCTGTCTCGATGTGGACCAAATTCGAGACCACCCAATTATGTGACAGTCGTTCAGAGGGGCGGAATCACTGTGCGAGCAAATGACACGCCTGGTTTCAAAAAACCGCGACGTCACGCTCGTCTCTTCAAAATTCACCGCATTTGATCAAGCCGACCGAGCCGAAAAATCCGGTTGCACTTGATCTTGATGCCCATGAACGAGGGGAAAGACTCGGTCGGAGGACGTTTTGACGGTCGACCGTGCGGCGATGGGAAGGGAGGATAGCCCGGGAGGAACTTCGCGGAGCGATGAAGAAAGCTGAGCTGACCTCAAGTGGCCAGGTGATCGGGATCGAGCTCGCGGGCGGCGATCGCGACAGTGCGGAGGTCGGGGTGGGGCATTTCCTCGGCATAAGCGACGAGCAACGCCAGATCGGCCATTCGGTTCAGACGACGTGGGAAGCCTGCGGCTGCGTGGTGAAGGGCCGATAGCGCATCGGGGGAGAACAGTGGCTCCACACATCCCGCGGCGGCGAGACGGCCCTTGATGTAAGCCGAAGATTCCGCCTCCGAGAGCGGGCCCAGCAGGCAGCGTGCCGTGAGGCGGTCGGTCAGACCGGCGGGGAGCCGAAGCAGAACATCCGGGCCACCGACCAGCAAAAGGGAGAGGTCGGGAGAACCATCCGTCGCGAAGTTGAGTAGGAGCCCCAAGGTCTCGAATGTCGCGGGATCGTCAATCAAATGTGCTTCGTCGACGATGAGCAACGTACGCTCCCCGCGTCGTACGGCCGAAGCGAAGGCTCCGCTCAGGCGACGGACTGAGTAGGCGAAAGTCCACTCCTCTCCCGAGCTTGCGCCCAACTCTTCAATGAGCCACGCCAGGAGATCGGCCGTCGGCATCGCCGGAAAGACCAGGTGGGCCGTGACGCCTCTCCAGTCTCGTGCCAGGCTTCGCGCCAGCAGGGTCTTGCCGGTCCCTGGCGGCCCGAAGATCAACGCCGGCCCCTGACCAAACTCCAGACCATAGCGGACCCGTCGCATGACCGAGTCACGGCTTGTCAACGATACGGTGGCCGAGGGGTTGACCGACTCACCAAATGGTCGAGCACGAAGGCCGAAATGCTCCTCGTACAACGCGCCCTCCCGCCGAGAGGATGTGGGGAGTGAGTTGTGAAAGTCGAAGGGTTGGGCAAGAGTACTCAAGGGTTGGAGTGCCGCTCGTCGCGAGAAATTTCGATGCCATTTCAAATCACGACAATGGAATCAAACGAAGGTCTCGGCCAGCCCTAACAATGGTACGCCGCCGGCGTTTAGGACTTCGCGGGCACGGAGCAGAGCCCTTTGCCCTGTCAAAGCCCGGTTGTGAACGAGGATGGCGGCATCTACAGAGCGGTGCAGGATTGTGGAATTGAGGCCGGAGAATAACGGGCTGCCGTCGAGCAGGACCAGGTCGAAATCGCGCCGCAATCTAGCCAGGACGCAAGACCAGGCCGGACTCGCCAGGAAATCACGCGGCCGGACCACCGGGGCCCGCAACGGCAAAACGCTCAGATGGTCGTCGGGCGCGTCGATCAAGGCATCGGCCAGCGCCAGGCCATGTTCGATGACGTCATCGAGCCCTCTTTCAGGTCGAAGACCTAGCTGACGGGCGAGCATCGGGCCGGTCAGGTCCGCATCGACGAGAAGGGTCCGCCCCGACCGACGTGCCAATGCGCGCGCCAGAGTCAATACGAGGGTCGTCCGACCCTCCGCGCGGTGACAGCTCGTGAAGAGCAGGACCTTCAGACGCTGACGGTCGCGGGCCGCGATCATCACGTCGGCCAGCCTTTCGAACCGACCTCCGTGTTCTCGCTCCAGGGCCTTGATCGTCGAAGGCCACACGAGCGAGGCGAATTCGGGCTCACGCAACCCGCCGGCTCCGACAATGAAATGCGGCGCTTGGCCCGCCTGTCCCGATGTCCGGCTCGTAAGGTGAGGTGACGGGGGCACAGCCGAGGGTTCGACCGGCCCGCGGTGCGCGAAGACCCTGGCCAATGCTCGGTCAATATCCCGCATGCGTCGGCTCCTCGGCCGGACCATCATCGGGGAGAAGATAGCCGGGGAGGACTACCGCTAGATTGGCCTTCCCGACCGGTGCCGGGCTCAGCGGCTCTATCGAGATAGAAACAAGAGGAGGCGCAATGGTCGCCCGCTGGTCGCTCCGCGAAAGTCCTGTGCCAACGGACATTAGGGGCGAAAGCGGTGTCGATGCGGGCGTCATCGCCCACGGAGCCATGGCTTTGAGGATCATGGCCGTCAAGAACGTGTAGCCTAATAGGCGAACTTCACGTCGAAGTCGCCGCCGTCGTCGGGGACGTAAATCCACGGATGCACTCGAATGCCAAGAAATCACCGATGCGTCTGTGATTGTGGGTACTTCGATGAGCACCGGTATGGCATGAAACGGTCTGGTTGCCGTGATCCGGGGAGACTTTAGGAGTAGTGAGTCATATATCATTGTTAGGTCCCCACCGTCGCCCAGGGTAGATCGTCGCGACGGGTTCGCGGGATAGCGAGTGTTGCTGAGCCGGAGGGTAGATCAGACTTACCTCCGGTTCTAAAGTGAGAATCGACTCGAACCCGAGGCAAACTTGAACGAACGTGTCGGAAATGACGAAGGCGGTGACCGGGAAGGGTTAGGAAAAGCTTTACACCGAAATAAAAACCCGTTTGGGGGCCGCGGGTGGTCCGGCGGCCCCCAAACGGGCGTGAATACTCGAACAAGTAGAGAGGAAGAGGGAAGGGCCTCATTCCTCAACGAGAGCACTCATCGGCCGAAAATGCGGAAGAACCCTCGCCTGGGAGAAGGCGCTCCCGGCTGACCGGAAACGTTATTAGTGCCGCCGAAGGTGCCGCTGGCGAAAAGGGGAGCTCGTCCGGCCTCGTAACTACCGACAGGGCGGAACGCGGGGGGTGAACCTGCCAGCAGCCTCCCTCCAATGCCACCGTTTGCCAGGTCGAGAGAACGTACATTGGCCTCGTTAACCATCGGGTTGTGACCCGCCCACCGCGAATCGGCTAGCTCCAGGATGTTTAAAGGGGCAAACATCGCCTCGCCGCCGACCGAAATCCAGTCAGCAGTGTAGGGATTGGTCTCATCCACCCTGCCGTCCAGCCCATACACGAGGCTGTACTGGTACTCCACGACGCGGGGCTTATCGTCTTGCCCATTGAGACAAGATCCCGAGTTTGCATGCAGCTCGATCTCGAGTCGGACGGCGCGTGGGCCTTTGCCCGGGACAGCATGATACTTGGCGATATACTTTCCGACGCCGTGATTCCAGACCTCATTCCGAGTCCCTCTTGGCGGGAAGGCCCGTAGGTTGGCGAGGAGGGACTGCTTGCGACCTCGTATGTGAGTTTCCAACATCGTATGGAAGCGAGGGACGGAGCGGTCACATTCATCAAAGCCGGGGCGGGGAGGTCCTGCGGATATCTCGTTGGCGTAGTCGCCGATCCGGTGGTTGTAATGGTTTTCACCAAGTTCCGCCCAGAGTGCCTTGAGTTCGTCCTTGGTCATCCCCGAGCCCGGGGCCGGGATCGGCTCGTTCAACAAGATCGATGCGACCGCGCCTCCCAGACAATGCCCTGGCCAGCGTTGAATGTCCTGATTCTGGCTATTGGCCGCCTCCCAATTGCGCGCAGAGCTGCCGAAGATCTGGTCATATTTCAGCATCGGAGAGGGGGTCTGGAACATGGTTCCGTCGGCCCCTTGAAATGTAAGGTCGTCGTATTCATTCGGGAACCATGTCGAGGTGTCTCCCGGCGCGACAAGGGTCTCCAGCAGGCCGTTGGGCCCGGCACGGACAATATCCTCTCCCGGGGCAATGTAACCCCCCGGCGAGGCGATTAACTGGTCGTCGCCGCGGGTCTGCATCGTGTCGACGCGTCCATTACCGCCGCCCCAAGGCTCGTGGATCGCGTCGGCCTTGGTTGGCCAATAATAGAAGTTCCAGGGCATGCGCGTGCTCTGGCCCACCTGGACGAACGACGTCTCAACCGAATACGGCCCGACGGCTCCGGTCACTCGAAATGTGAACCAACCATTCTGCCCCTCGCCGACGTCTTGACCGTTACGTCGCTCGCGGCCGTCAGGTCCCGTGATCGTGCCCACGGCACCCGCGCTGACCTTGATGCTGAGCTCTCCCCCGAAACGTGTCGGGACGAATACGCCAAAATGACGTTGGCCCGACTGATTTGTGAGCGATCCCCCCAGGGGAACTGGCTCGACCCGCTCGGCGGCTCCCGCGGCGGTGACCAGACCCACAACGCACGTGGCGACGATCGACCGGGCCACCGCGCCCCCAAGCCTGTTGCCAATACGCATGCTGCCTCCAAAGAACCCAGTGTTTATCATCTGCCGCACTGACGTGCCGACAGGCGCAATTCCGGCGCCCGACACGAAGGATTCCCCCACCCCTGTTCGTACCAGCATACGTTCGGCATCCACAAGATTGCGAAAAGACCAAATCTGTAAGGATACCTTCCCAGGTCCTTGAGCTTTGTCAGAACCCCTAGAGTCCACCAAACCGGCATTTCCTCGATTTTGCCAGCGCGAGTTAACCGAGCCCAACCTTCTGCCGATAACTCAGCTTGGCCACCCCCGTGGTAGAGAGCTCGAGTGAGCCATGACGACTCGCTTGAGCCTTCCATCGCCGTCCCGAGGCCAACGTGAGAATAAGTCCCCCGTTGCAAGTTGGGGACATGGCCGATCGCCGTGCGAACCTACAGGTGTAAGCGTCGGCCCCCGACGGGGACGGTGGTGTTGGAGACTCGGCTCCTGTCACCGACAGGATTCGAGCCGGGCTACGAGGGATTTCTGTTCCTAACTCGATCGAGACGTCGACCGAAACGCTCAATTTTATAGAGGACATCGCGATGACCAGTCTGGTATTGGCTCTGGCGCTGGGCAGCACGGGTTTCGGGCATCATGATGCAATGGCGTCTGGCCAAGCTCCTCACAAGGTGCTTCCGACGGCGCAGGCTCCGACGAAGTGCCCGCCCGTCCCGACGAAGTGCCCGCCCGTCCCGACGAAGTGCCCGCCCGTCCCGACGAAGTGCCCGCCCGTCCCGACGAAGTGCCCACCGGCGCCCGCGAAGGTCTTGCCCTGTGCCCAGGCACCGGCAAAGTCTTCGCCGCAGTACTAAGAACTTTTGTTCACGGTCCGCAAGGGCGACTACCTGCAGTCGTCGCTCCTCTTGCAGCTCATCACAGGCGGCGTCCCCTTCTGGGGGGCGTCGCCTGTCGGTTTTTGCACCCGTATGTAAAGTCTGGACTGATAAGTTCCTCGGTAGGTCTTCACGGCCCATTGTTACATCTTGGGACTGTAGACAGTAGAACATCGGCATGAAGGATGAGCCGACACTGCCTCGACCACTTTGGAACACCTTGTCGGCCGAGGCCCGGGCGGCTGTCTCGGCGTTGGCCGATACCTTCGAGCGGCGGATCGCCGAATTGGAGGAGCGTCTCAACGGGAACCTTACCTATTCCTCCAGCCCGCCCTCCTCCAATCCTCTTTCGGTCAAGCGACGACCTCCAAATCCTCCTTCGGGCAAGAAGCGGGGTGGACATCTCGGCCATAGTGGCCATGCCCGCCCCCTGGTCCCTCCTGAGCAACTCCGCCAGATCATCGACTGCAAACCGCGCGGATGTCGCTGGTGCGGCGACGCCCTCGCCGGAGATGACCCCGAACCGCTCCAGCATCAGGTCGTCGAACTGCCGCCGGTCCTGCCCGTGGTGGACGGATATCGGCTCCATCGCCTGACCTGCCCCCGTTGCCGCACCACCTGTACGACCCTGCCGCCGGGCGTGCCCGCCGGGGCGTTCGGCCTTCGGCTCCGGGCGATTCTCAGACTCAGTAGTTCCCAGAAAACTCAATTCCGTCCACTAGTTCAGAAGCTGTGAACATAATTGCCTTTCCGTCATCGTCGCGCCGATCGTCCCGAACGCCTCCTCGATCACCTGGAGCAGCCAATGCAGCAGCCTCCGCAGCCGCAGCCGCTCCAGTCGGATC